>ERZ1370068.4947-contig-3994_pt1 | contig 101431 bp, 151 predicted proteins | sample MGYA00561227_ERZ1370068 | MGnify/ENA primary metagenome ERZ1370068 (study PRJEB38410, sample SAMEA6850437) | metagenome | study: Metagenomic assessment of the ecological functions of the soil: analysis of the soil microbiota associated with the...
TATTACGTATTGCTCAAGCCCGAACTGTCCCGATCGACTCACCCGAAAGCCCGTCATCACCTCATCTGAGATGAACAGAGCGCCGTTGGCGCGGGCGACGGCTGCCAGGAAGGCGTTGAAGCCGACGCCATCCTCTGTGCCAGGCGGGATGACGCCCATGTTGCCGGGGGCGGCCTCGGTGATCACAGCTGCGATGTCTTCGCCGAAGCTTTCGAACGCCCCCGTACGGCGGCTCGGTCGTTGTAGCCCAGCACCACAGTGTCGGCGATCGTTGCCGTCGGTCACGCCGGGCGTGCCGGGTATCGCGAGAGTCGCGACTCCCGAACCGCGCAGCGGCCAGCAGGGCGTCAACATGGCCGTGATAGCAGCCGGCGAACTTGATGATCTTGCTGCTGACCGTGATGCCGCGCGCGAGGCGCAGCACGGACATGGTCGCCTCGGTACCGGAGTTCACCAGGCGGACCTGCTCGACGGGCATCCGGTCGATGATCGCCGCAGCAAGATCAACTTCGGCGATGGTCGGTGCGCCAGTACGAGGTTCCGCGCTGCGCCGCCTCGGCCACGGCGCCGGATGACCTCCGGATGGGCGTGACTAAGCAGCATCGGCCCCACGAGCACACCAGGTCCACGCAGCTCGTTTCCGTCGATGTCGTAGAGGTACGCGCCGCCGGCCCGGGCGATGAACCGCGGCGTACCTGCCGACGAATCGAATGCCCGGACCGGTGAGTTGACACCGCCTGGGGTTACGGCCTGGGCCCGCTCGAAGGCGGCCTCGCTGTTTACTGTGCTGGATGCTGATCGGACGGTCATTGGACCCCGAGCCGCGTCGCCCACTCCATGGCCCAGTAGCTCAAGATCACATCGGCACCGGCGCGCCGGAATCGAGGTCAGGGCCTCGTTGATCACCGCGTCTCTGTTGATCCAGCCGTTAGCCGCAGCCGCTTCCACCATCGCGTACTCCCCGCCGACGTTGTAGGCGGCAACCGGCAGGTTGACGGCCTCGCGCACCGCACGTCACCACATCCAGGTAGCCGAGGGCGAGGCTTGACCATCACGATGTCGGCACCCTGCTCGACGTCGAGTGCAACCTCCCGGAGTGCATCCCGCACATTGGCCGGATCCTCCTGGTAGGTCCTGCGATTGCCCTTCAGCGAGGAGCCGACCGCCTCGCGGAATGGGCCGTAGAACGCCGAGGCTATTTCGCCGAGTAGGCCAGGATCGCCACATCTGCCGCGCCTGACGCATCCAACGCCTCACGGATCGACGCCGACCTGGCCGTCCATCATGCCGCTGGGTCCGACCATGTGGCTGCCGGCGTCCGCATGCAGCACCGCCATCTTGGACGCAGATCCCCGGATGGTGGCGTCATTGTCGACTGTGCCCTGACGGCGTCGCGGACACCTGCGGCGTCCTGTGATCGGTGAACTCATCGAGGCACACGTCCGACATGACGAGGCAGTCGTCGCCGACCTCCTGGCGCGCCGCCCGGATGGCGGCGGCCAAGATGCCGTTCGGGATCGAGGGCTCCGGAGCCTGCGGGCATCCTTGCGCTCCGGCACGCCGAAGAGCACATGACGCCCGCGAGGCCTGCGTCGGCGGCCTCGACCGCCGCCTTGCGGAGCGTGTCGAGGGTGTGTTGCACGACCCCTGGCATGGAGCTGATCGGCGCGTGCTCCTGCAGACCCCTCTGCGACGAACATGGGCAAGATCAATTGGCGCGGCTCGAGGGTGGTTCGGCCACCACTCCTCGCACAGCTGCAGGTCCGCAGCCGCCTGGGCCGATGTTCGATTGCTCGCGTCTCGTAATACTGCACGGCGGCGTGCGATCCCAGTTCACAGCTTGCTACTCCTCTAGGAAACTGCTGCCAAAGCGCACGTTACTGAGCCAGGAAGCTGCAACGTGCCCGCACTATTCTGCCAAGACGGTCAGCGCCGACTTCAGACACGAATCGTCTGCGTGCGACGACGAAGTAGGCGAGCTTCAGGCGGCGCGATTCGCGCGGCCGCGATTGTTCGCGCCGCCGATTCTGCAGGAAGAGCCGCCGACGAAACGCGCGCGAGAGGGGAGCTGATCCTCCGGGAGACAGTCGTTTCGCTCGGGTTCGCGACGAAGACGCGATGGGGCCTTCCAGCGAACATCGCAGCGAGCGTGGAGTTACAGAGTCCAGTGACGCCGAGCGAGCAGCGAGCGGAGCAATCAAACACGGATCGCGCCCTCGCCGTGCTGAGGCGGAGCGAGCAGACACGCTTTATCGTCTGCGGACGACGAAGCAGGCGAGCTGCGAAGGCCGCGATTCGCGCGGCAGCGCGATGTTCGGCGCCGCCGATCTCAGCAGGAGGAGCCGACGTGAAACGCGTGAGAGGGGAGCAGATCCTCCGGAGACAGTCGTTTCGTTCGGGTTCGACGAAGACGGCGGTCTTCCTAGCGAACATCGCAGCGAGCTGGAGCTGAGCCATTGACAGCCAGCGAACAGCGAGCGGAGCAATCAAACTCGGATCGCGCCTCGCCGTGCTGAGGAGGAGTGAGAGCGGACACGCTTTATCGTCTGCGAGCGACGACGAAGTAGGCGAGCTCGACGCGCGCGATCCGCGCGCCGCGATGTTCGCGCCGCCGATCTGCAGGAGAGGCCGACGAAACGCGTAGCGAGAGGAGAATGATCCTCCGGAGACAGTCGTTTCGTCGGATTCGACGAAGACGGCGGCCTTCCAGCGAACATCGCAGCGAGCGGAGCTGAGCCATTGACAGCCGAGCGCAAGCGAGTGGAGCAATGAGCGACAGCGAGTGGAGCAATCAAGCTTTGCGTCCTCGTCCCAGGACGTCGCTGCGGAGGGCTTGAGGACCGGTTCGCCGGCATCCAGAAGGCGTCTCGCCGCTGGGCCGCGAAGCTGGCCAATGCATCGGCCAAGTCCACCACCGTACGGCTTCGCGGCGATCAGCGTCCACCCGCAGGCCATGCTCCTCACAGGTGCGCGCCGTCGCCGGCCCGATGACCGCGATGATCGTCGATGCGTGCGGCTTCCCGGCGATGCCGACCAGGTTGCGCACGCGTCGACGACGACGTGAATACCACCGCGATCGAATTTGCCGGTCTTGATCCGCCTCACGCGACCGGCGCCGGGCGGCGGGGTGGCCCGCACCGTGCGGTAGGCGGTCGACGTCCTCGACCTCCCAGCCCAGCGTGCCTCAGGCCCTGCGGCCAGCGGTTTCGGTGGCAATGTCGGCTCGCGGCAGGAATACGCGGTTGATCGGGTCGAGCACCTCGTCGTACGGCGGGAACTCGGCCGCCAGGCCAGCTGCGGACTGCTCTCCCTCTGGCACCAGGTCGGGCTCGATTCCCCAAGCCTGCAGGGAATGCGCGGTCACCTCGCCAACCGCTGCCACCTTGAGGCCAGAGAAGGCCCGAGCGTCCAGCCCGTACTCCTCGAACTTCTCCCGTACGGCCCGCACGGCGTTGACCGAGGTGAATGCCACCCACTCGTAGCGGCCCTCGACCAGCCCGCGGATTGCCTTGCTCCATTTGAAGCGGACTGCGCGGCGGCTCGACCGAGATGGTGGGCACCTCTTCGCTGTGGGCACCGTAGGTGCGCAGCCGCGCCACCATTGGCGCGGCCTGGTCCTTGGTACGAGGCACCAGGACTCGCCAGCCGAAGAGCGGCTTGGTCTCGTACCAGCTTCAGCTCGTGACGCTGCTCGGCCGCAGCTCCGATGATCACGTGCACCGGGTCGGAGGCGGGCGCTCGTACCGACCTCACCGCAGCCGCTCAGCCCGTCGAGATTCGTCGTCAGCGTGATCTGCTCGGTGCTGCCGCCGTGCAGGGTGACGACCACATGATCGTCTCCCGGCCTGCCGGCGGCCTTGGCCGCCTCGACCAAACCGCTCACCATCGACACCACGGTGCTCACCACGATCGTCGCGGCTGCCCCCACTCGAGCCGTGCTGCTCTTGCTGAACTTGCCATCGGTGACGGAGGCGAATTGCACGCCTCCAGCATGGATCAGATCGATGCCTGCGTACTCAGGCACGGCGGTAAGACTGGATACCCCGGGCACGACCTCGAAGTCGATGCCACCACGTACGCACGCGGCTGCCTCATCGGCGACCGCGTTGTCCAAGAACGGATCACCAGCAACGAGGCGTACCACTCGGCTCCCGGTCGAGGCTTGCTTGAGCACGATCTTGGCCCGCGCGGAAGGGCTCAAGGGCTTGCGCGCCTCGGTCAGACCGATGGTGATCACCTCGGCATCTTCGGCAAGCGTGATAGCCGCGTGGGTCAGAATCTCCCGCTGTCGATCGTTGTCAAGGATCACTGAACTCGCATCGGCGAGAGCAGCAACGGCGCCTCAGTGTCAGCAGATCAGGATCACCGGGGCCGGTGCCGACGAAGATCACTCGACCTTTGGCGACAGGTGCGGTTGGAGTGGCTGAGGGGGAGGTCCGGGGCCTACGAGCCGAGGATGTACTCACTGACTTCTCGCGTTCTGTTGTACAGCCTGGCCGCCTCATCGGCGGTCGGAGCCAGGTTGTTCAGACGTTTCGCTCCCGCAACTTCGCCAGCACCTCACCAGCGTAGGTGGCCCCGAACTGCTGCGGATCCATCGATGATCCGTGCGCCTCCAGCCGTAACACTGGGCCCGCTTTGGTCGGTTCTGACAAGTTGCTCAGTAACGTTCTCCCAATTACCGCCGTCAGAGTCAAATCGAGACTTGTACCACGGACCCCGTGACGGCTGCATGGGCCCCTACCGGCGCCGTACAGCCGGCCTCCAGTGCAGCGAGAAAACCCCGCTCTACAAGGGATTCCGCTCGCGCAACCGAGTTGTCGAGAGCGGCCAAATGGTGCCGAATCTCAATACTGAGAGAACGATGAATTTCTAGTGCGAGGGCACCTTGTCCAGGTGCTGGAAGCATCACCTGATGATCAAGAATCTGTGCTGGGAGCTGCTTCACGACCGATCTCGCGGATCATCGCTTCGGACTCACCGAGTACGCCAAGGCGACGCAGTCCGGCCGCGGCCAAGATCACCGCATCAACCTGGCCCTCTCGCACCCGCTCGATTCGGGTGTCGACATTCCCTCGGATCGGCACCACGTCCAACCGAAGACCCCGGCCGGCCGCCCATTCGAGGATCTGCATGCGCGCGTCGTGGAGCCCCGGTTCCGACCCGGTCGCCGTTGGCAAGATCATCAAGTCGGCGCCCCACGAGCACGTCTCGGGTGTCCTCACGCGCCGGAATAGCGATAATCTCAAGATCGTCCGCAGGAGCGGTCGGCAGGTCCTTCAGCGAGTGCACGGCAACGTCGATCTCGCCGCGCCGCAGGGCATCGCGTACAGCGCTGACAAAGACGCCTGTGCCGCCGATCTCCGTCAGGTGACGTTGATCAATATCACCGGCCGTGGTAACGCCGACGAAGCTCGAGTCGATGCCGTCGGTAGCCAGTGCAGCAGCCACCTGGTTCGCCTGCGCGCGGGCGAGGGCGGATCTACGCGCGCCGAGCCGGATCGGCCGGGTCAGACGGGCTGTATACATCAGGGCCGACGGATCACTATGGTCCGACCTCCTCAGTGTGGCCGCTTCTCCGACTGCTGGGTGGGCTGCACGTCATCAGGGTCCGACCTCTGGTGACATCACCGCCGCCACGGTCTGCGGGTCAAGCGCGAAGAGCTCGCGCAATGCGGCCGCGTAGTCGACGGCGTCGGGCTCCGACGACAGCTCTTGAACGCGTACGGTCGGCGCGTGTAGCAGCTTGTCGACGATGCGCCGCATGCTGCGTTGGATCTGCTCCCGTTCATGATCATTGAGATTGGGCAGCCGGGCCTCCAGGCGACGCAATTCACCGGTCACCACCTCCGATGCCATCGAGCGCAAGGCAACGACCGTCGGAGCGACCTGGAGCCGCGCGGCGCAAGCCGAGGAAGTAGGCAACTTCTTGTCTCACCAGGTCGCGGGCGTCATCGATTTCCTGCGCACTGGCCGCGTCCGGCTGGTCGGTGACGAGCCGATCCAGGTTCACCAGGCAAACGCCCTCCTCAACCACCTCTGGCGCGACATCAGCGGGCAGCGCAAGATCGACAATGCCACGCACCGGCGTTCCGGCCAGGTCATCCACGCCTATGGTGATCGTGCGCGCTCCAGTGCAGGTGACCAGAACATCGGTCGTGGCGAGAGCGTGACCCAGGTCTGAGAGCGGGACCGCTCGCCCGCCGACCGCCTCAGCCAACCGCTCCGCCCGCGCCAGCGTGCGGTTGGCACAGGTGACGAATGCGCCATCGTCAGCCGCGGTCCGTGCAGCCAGCCCGGCCATCGCGCCGGCGCCGACAACGAGAACACGACGGCCATCGAGCTCACCGATCTCGTCGGTCAGGAGCCGATATGCGGCGCCGACGAGCGAGCGACCGGCTGCGCCGATGCCCGTCTCTGTGTGGACCCGCTTGCCAACCCTGATCGCTTGTTGGAACAAGGCAGTTGAGGACCGTGCCGACGGTTTCGTGTGTTTGGCCGAGGGTTAGTGCGTTCTTGACCTGTCCGAGGATCTGGCTCTCTCCGACGACGAGTGAGTCCAAGCCGGGAGGCGACCGAGAAGGTGCGGGCAACTGCCCCTCGTCGAAGAAGACCGCGCACAATGATCGCAGCTCACCGGGCCTCAGGCCGGCGACATCGGCAAGGGCTTCGGTCGCGTCGTCCAAGGCGCCGTGAAATCGGGAAACGGAGGCATACACCTCGGTCCGATTGCAGGTCGACAACACGATCGCCTCGTCGATGTGCTCAGAGCCAACGAGATGCTCGGCGAGCTTGGCCGAAGCGGCAGCATCGAGCGCGAGCTGAGCCAGATGCGAGACTGACGTCGACTTGTGGGAGACGCTGACCACCAGGATGCTCATCAGCTGGTCCTCCTGTTCTCGGCCAAGATCTGAGTGTCGTCGGTCTTGCGCTGCTCGTGATAGGCGAGGATCTGCAGTTCCTGGCCGAGATCGACCTTGCGGACGTTGACGCCGTCAGGCACCACGAGAACCGTCGGTGCGAAGTTGAGAATGCTGGTGACTCCGAGATCCACGAGCCTGTCGGCGACGGCCTGTGCGACGTCGGCCGGCGTCGCGATGACAGCGATCACCGCGCCGGTATGAGCAACGACCTCTTCGAGTTCGGTGAGGTCGGAGATCGCTAGGCCATGAATCGGCTTGCCCACCAGATCGGGCGAGGTGTCGATCAGCCCGACCACACGAAACCCGTGGGAGTAGAAACCGGAGTAGTTGGCCAGCGCAGTACCGAGATTGCCCAGCCCCACAATGATCACGGGCCAGTCGTGCGCCGAGCCGACCACACGGCCGATCTGGAATCGCAGGTACGCGACGTCGTAGCCGACTCCACGCGTGCCGTACGAGCCAAGGTAGGAAAGATCCTTTCGGAGTTGGGCCGAGTTCACCCCGGCCGCCTCGGCAAGCGCACCGCTGCTAATGGTGTCGATCTGCTGCTCTGCCAGCTGGTTGAGCGCTCGCAGGTAGACCGGCAGACGCGCAACAGTGGCGTCCGGGATTCCCTTGAGCGTGGGCACTGCCCGCCAATGTTGAGCTGCCACCGCGCGTGGCGGAGGGTCGGTCGGGAAGCTCTGCGACACGCAACTCCTGAATCTGCGCACGGATCTGGTTCAAACATTGCAACTTTAAGGTGTTTGTGAAGGACGGCACAAACATCTCACTTGCTCGACCGCGGTCGTGTGGGCTCTCGCTGACACGGTGAGGCGTTTCACAGTCACACCCGTCAAGACGATACGGAGGGACCTGCCGATCACGACGTTTCAAATCACAACCGTCAGAAACGGACGACTGTGCTCGCATCTACGACGACGCCGAGTCGAGGGCCGCGAGATAGGCCGCCCCACGCGGCGAGAGCCGATAACCCGCGCTCCAGCGATTCGGTCAGACCGAGCGCTTTGAGCCGGCGGACCCGAAGCTTGTACGCATGACGCTCCTGCCTGACCTCCGCGGCGAGCTCGGTCGACACCACACCGGGCAGTCGCTGAATCTGGCGCAACGTGCTCACGAGTCCACGGCTGCTCGAGCGGCCCGATCCATCCGATCGAGCTTGGTGTTCAAGGCCGCGACATCGCCTGAATCGAGCTCGTCCGCGCCGCGGAGGGCGACACGTGGATCAGGTCCCGCCAAGACGATTCCCACCCGGTAGAGATCACCCTGTCCCTTTGCGCTACACCACTTGATCAGCTCGGCGACGGAATCGAAGCCAGCGTCAGCAGCGTCCCGCTCGGTGAGCTGCTGCTGATCGGCTGGCGTAATCGAGGTGACCTCGACGACGCCGGCGGACGTGGTGAATCGTGATCCCACCTTCGGCCGTACGACCTCCCAGCGTCGATAGGTGCATCTCACTCGACCATCGGCCAGACCGCGCAACGTGGCGGCAGTGAACAACATCGGTTCAGCGAGTCCGTTGCAGCGCGGCCCTCAGGCGTACGGGATCCACGCGCCAGAAGTCATGCTGTGCGCCGTCGACGAAGGTTACGGGCACCTGATCGGTGTAGCGGCGCTGCAGTTCCGGGTCGCGGTCGACATCGACCACCGCATAGCGCTCGCCGGTCTCGGCACAGACAGCAGCCACCTGCGCTATCGCCTCATCACACAGATGACAGCCCTCCCGCGTCAGGACAACGACCCGCTCACCGCTCGTCGAAGTGGTCGCGAACGACATGATTCAGCCGCTCCCTGTCCTGTCGTCGCTGACCACTTTTTCGAGCGTGTCACGCAGCACGCCTTTCTGGACCTTGCCAGTGACCCCGCGAGGAAGATCATCGACGATCTGGACCCGGCTCGGACGCTTGAACTTGGCCAGCCGGTCTGGCGCAGTGCTCATTGACCGCCGCCGCGCTCAGATCTGCTCCACTGACAAATGCCACGACCTGTTCCCCGTACGCCAGTCCGGCCGGCCGACCACCGCGACCGACCTCAACCTCCGGCAGCTCAGCGATCGCTTCCTCGACTTCAGCTGGATAGACATTGAAGCCATTGACGATGATCAGTTCACGCGACCGGTCGACCAGGAACAGCTCTCCGTCCAGCAGGTAGCCGATATCTCCCGTCGCGAACCAGCCGTCAGTCCCCGGGCCGCCGCGGCCGTCGGGCCAGTAACCGGAGAACAGATTGTCCCCCGGATCCAGATCTCATCGGGTTCGGCTGGGTCAGTCCCGTCCCCGATTCTGACCTCGACACCAGGCAGCGGCCGACCTACGTGGCCGTGTCCGAGCAGCTCGCTCGCCGCCCAGAGTGGCTGACACTCCTGGCGCCGCCTCGGTCAGTCCATAGCCTTGCTCGACTCTGAGGCCGGTTCGCACGGTGAACTGGTCTCGAAGATCAACGAGAAGTGGCGCCGCGCCAGACACCACCCTGGTGACCGATCCGAGGTTCGCCACGGCCCGCTCGTCATCCAGAATCCGGGCCAGAACCGGAGGCGCCAACGGCAGGTTCGTGATCTTCTCTGCCGCCAGCACGTCGACGAAGCCATCGAAGTCCGTCCATGATCACCAATCGCGCGCCGGACCTGAGGCAGCCTCCCAGCACGGCGTTGAGGCCAAAGACGTGGAACAGCGGCAGCATGGCCAGTACGACGTCATCTCGGCCGAGAATGTCGAAGGATGCGACATTGTGCACGTGGCTCAGCAGCGCGCGGTGGCTGAGCATCGCGGCCTTTGGCTCACCGGACGTGCCGGCCGTGTAGAGCAGCACTGCCAGCGCTTCTGGATCCTTCGGTGAGCTCACCGGCTGGGCCGAAACGTCAGCCAACTCGTCCAGCCCTCGGCGGTGAGGTCTATGTGATGCACACCCGGCAGCGGGTGGGTCGTGGTCGTAAGGAGTACTCGTGCACCACAGTCGTCGATCATCGCGCGCAGCTCGGTGAGCGTAGACCCGGGGTTGATCGGCACTGCCACGTAACCAGCACGCAGTGTGGCGAAATAGGCGACGACGAACTCGATGCTGTTAGGGCCGACGATGGCGACCCGATGCCCCGCCACGAGTCCGCGCGCGGACAAACCCGCAGCGACCTCGTCGATTCTGCGGTCGAGCTCGGCCCAGGTCATGGTGCGGCGTACCGGCCTCGGCTGAACCAGCGCGACCCTATCGGGCTGAGCCACCGCCTGCCGCGTGACAAGATCGGCAAGGTTGGTCTCCAGCTGTCCAACATCGATCAGTTGGAGCGCTGAATCCTGGTCGTTCACCCACCTGAGTCTGGCACGCGTACCGGCGAACCGGACATTATGGTGATGACGTGACGGGACCGGAGAGCGCGATGAGCAAGTCAGAGGAGTCGCCCCCAGCGCACGTCGGCCACGTCGAGCAACTGCCCGGCGGCGCCGGGTCTGCGATTCCGGTCGAGCAGGACCATCCAGCGGCCCCTGCCGGGCCGCTGCAGGAAGCGCCGGTTGATCTTGCTCCGAGTAACACCGAGCCGGAACCACTGATTCACGAGGATTCCACCGCGGCTGCGTTCTTTGATCTTGACAACACCGTCATCCAGGGCGCTTCCCTGTTCCATTTCGCGAAAGGTCTTTATCGCCGTGGCTTCTTTCCAACGCGCGTGATTGTGAAAGGCCTGTGGCTGCAGGCCTATTTCCGCACGGTGGGGCGGGAGAAACCGGGTCACATCGAAGATGTCCGCAGCGTGACTTTGGGCTTCATTGAAGGGCACACGGTTACCGAGGTGACCGAGATAGCCAAAGAGGTCTATGAGGAGTCGATCGCCGTCCGCATCTGGCCGGGCACCAGGGCGCTCGCCCAGCTTCATCTCGACGTAGGGCAGCAGGTCTGGCTGGTGACGGCCGCTCCGGTCGAGGTTGCGGGCATCATCGCCGCGCGAATGGGACTGACTGGAGCACTGGGTACGACCGCAGAGCACGTCGATGGCGTCTACACCGGACGGCTACGCGGCGATTTGCTGCATGGACCGGCAAAAGCGGAAGCCATCCGAGCATTGGCACGTGAGCATGGACTTGATCTTGCCCACTGCTTCGCGTACTCCGACTCCTACAATGACCTGCCCATGTTGTCGCTGGTCGGGCACCCGTGCGCAGTCAATCCTGACCGCAGGTTGTCTGGCACATGCCGAAGAACAGGATTGGCAGATTCAGGACTATCGCAGCGGTCGCAGGGCGGCCCGCCTTGGGCTGCTCGGCGCCGGGGCTGCAGGCGCCACCGCTGGCGCGGTAGCGACAGGGGTTGCGGTACGTCGCATCTTCAAGGGCTAGTCGAGAGACGGGAATCAGCCCTTGCGGCTCATCACATAGAGCACTGCTGTCGCGGCGACGAGATAGGCCGCGTAGCCGAAGAAACCGAGTACGGCCAGCCCTTCAGCTCGACCATTCCGGTTCGCGAACAAGCCCATCAAGATCACGGCCAGCGCCAGCAGGGCCAGCGCAGCGGCGCCGACGTAGACGAATCCCTTGAGCTGCTCCAGATCGATTCGCCGGCCAGAATTGGCGCTGTCCACGGCGTCGGCCTGAGTCGTCTCCGGTGCGTGCCGGGCGGCGCAGCTTGACCACGATGATGGTGAACCCGGCGAACGCGAGCAAGATCACCGCCAAGGCCCAGAACACGTGGCACAGATTAGCTGCGCTCGCCGATGGCAGAGCCAGCTGCGATTCACGCGCTCGACCAGGAAAGGGTCTGCACAGCTCGCCGGGCGGTCTGCACACGTAGCAACCCATGCAAACCGCGGGCAACCCACGTGCACGTAGGTTTCGCCATCCAGATGGGGATCGTCGAGGTCCGAGAACGGGAGAGGAGAGAGTCAGAAGAATGCGCTGCGACGCTGCATGAGCAGCCGGTAGAGAGTCTGCTGGATCGTCTCGCGCACCTGGTCGGTGATGCTGAACACGATCATGGGGTCATCGGCTGCTCCAGGCCCCAGCTCGTCGGTGGTGATGGCATCGCCGATCTGAATGATCCATTTGCTCGGCAGCGGGATCATGCCGAGCACGCCCAAACCACGGAAACAGCGGTGTGATCGGGAAGTACGGCACGCCCAGCGCCCGGGCCAGGGCCGGCGCCCGCGTAATCAGCGGATAGATCTCCTCTGACCCGACGATCGCTGTCGGAATGATCGGCACCTGCGCCCGAATAGCGGTGGCGACGAATCCGCCCCGGCCGAACCGCTGCAATTTGTAGCGGTCGGCGTACGGCTTCCCTAGGCCCTTGAAGCCTTCCGGGAAGACCGCCACCAGTTGGTTGGATGCGAGCAGGCGTTCGGCATCTTCCTGGCACGCCAGCGTAGTGCCGGTCTTGCGAGCAAGATCATGCGAGTACGGCGTCTTGAAGATCAGATCCGCGCCGAGCATCCGGACATGCCTGCCGATCTCGTCATAGACCACGGTATGCAAGATCATCCCATCGAGTGGCAAGGTGCCGGCATGGTTGGAGACCAGCAGAGCCGAACCGTCGGCGGGAAGATTCTCTGCCCCTCGAACCTCGACGCGGAACCAGGAGTCGGCGAGCCGACGTAGCACAGGGAGATAGATCTTGGTGGTGAACTCCGGGTCGAATCCGAACTCATCGACGGCATAGTCCCCCGTCAGCCGGGTGCGAATGAAGGCTGCCGTCTGATCCAGCGACTCTTCCCAGTTGACGCCGAGGGCCTCGGCAAGTGAAACCAGCGCGTGCACCGGGTCGGCAGCGATCCGTCGCGCCTGGGCGATCGGAAGCGACTTCAGGCCTCCCAACGACCTGGAGGCCAGACCAGCCAGCTGACTCAGCAGCGCGCTGAGCGCCGGAGCGGGCGGAGCGTCCTCCGATTCAGCGGTGGCATCCGGCTCCGGCCGAGTCGGCGGCTGGTCGGGCTCGGGGATCGGGCCCGCATGGCCGCCGCGGCGTCCGCTCCGAGACCCGACCGGGGTCGGATCCCCCACGGGTTGGGATGTGCCCGCCGCTTTGGGCGCTGCCAGGCGGCGCGCCGATGCGGATGGAGACGTCCGGCTGCCGCGGCCGGCTGGGCCCCGACTGCCGAGCTGAATGATCTTCGCGTCAGCCACCGCGCACCGCCGTAGCGCCCAGCGCCCGGCTCACGGCGGCGAGAGCGCCGTCGACGCCGCTCTGGACTCGAGCAACCCGGGCCTGGCTGCGTTCACGAACTCCTCCAGCGCGGCCAGGCTGCTGAACTGTGGGACGAAGCCGGTCTCGGCGGCAAAACGGGACGTGTCCATGGCACGACCGTAGGTAAGGGCGTCTATCTGGTCGGCGGAGAAATCCACCAGACGGGCCTGTCGCACCAGCGTGGCCACCAGTGGTGCGGCAGAGTGTGGGACCCCGACCGCCGGCCGACCCATCTTCCGGAGCGCCTGGGACAGTGTGACGATGTCGGCTGCGGCGACATTGAAGGTACCCGGCACGTCATGGTCTGTTGCCAGGAGCAAGGCTGCAACGGCATCGCTGGGATGCAAGAACTGCAGCCGAGCATCAAAACCCATGACCCGCGGCACGATCGGAAGCGACAGGTAACGCGTCACGTGGCTGTCCACGCCAGCGCCCATCAGATTGGCCAGCCGCAAGGTGGTGACGACAACATCGGGTCGGCGCCGAGCGAGCCCACGCACGTAGCTCTCAATCTCGAGTGAGTCCTTGCCGAAACCCGTACGCGGCTGGGCGCGGGCGGACATGTCCTCGGTGAACTTGGCCGGGTCTCGAGGGGACGCCCCGTAAACCGAAATCGAACTCTGTGCGACGAGCTTCTGAAATGTTTCGGCCTTCTGGCAGGCGGCGAGCAGCTGCATCGTGCCGATGACGTTGATCTCCTTCATCGACGAGCGGCCGCCGGCAGTACCTGGTGTCGCGACCATCGCGAGATGTACGACGGTTTCGACGCCACGCGCAGCGATCACCTTCGAGATAACGGGATTGCGGATGTCGGCGCGTACGAAATCGGCGGCGCCCAGGTCGTGCCGAGGCGGGATCACATCGATCCCGATGACCTCGACATGCGCCTCAGCGGCAAGCGAGCGGGCGAACCGGGCACCCAGGTCACGCGAGACTCCGGTGACGAGGACGACCCGTTTCGCGGCCATCAAGGTGTCCAGGCCTGGAGGCTACTTGCCTGCGCGACGGCGCTGGATTCGTGTCCGCTTCAGCAGCTTGCGATGCTTCTTCTTCGCCATCCGCTTGCGGCGCTTCTTGATGACCGAACCCACTTCTGCAACCTCTCGCTCCCGAGACGTCACTGTGGTCCCGGACTTTGATCACTTGCCGGCGCTTGTCGCCGGACAACTCACGCATGCTACCGGCCATTTCCGGCGGATGCGAGTCCGGCGGCTTGATGTTCGCACGAGACACCCCCATCGTGCAGGTAGGGGTAACCACCGCTGAAATGTGGGTGCACGCCTCATTCCTCCCGCACCCTTTGGTAACGAGGCTTGACTCCATGCTTGCGCCGACGTTCCACCACCTGAGTGAGACCATTGCCTACCTGGCCGACTTGATCAGCCTCCCAGCCGGATACTGCATCGGCTTGATCGGGTTGCTCATGACGTTGGGTCTCGCGCTTGCCGTTGGCCTGGCGCATCGCCGGCGCACGGCGTAGCCGGGGGCAGTGCGCGGCTCAGGCTGAGCGGCGCGGATAGTGTCAGCATCAATGACCAGCTACGTGGACGACTTCTCGCCTGGGAGCGGTCGGCGGAGCCGACCCCGGGCTTGGGTCTCGACCGACGCCCCCACGCTCAGCCTGAACGGTGAATGGAAGTTCCGCTGGTCCCCCACCGCTCACGGCCTGGACGATGCAGTCGCCGATCCGACTTTCGACGACTCTGCCTGGGACACGATCACGGTGCCGTCGCATTGGGTGCTTCCTGGCACATCACCCAAGGCCGCGAAGGGCAAGTACGGCCGGCCGATCTACACCAATGTTCGGTATCCCTTTCCGATCGACCCACCGCACGTCCCCGATGAGAACCCCACCGGTGATCATCGGCGGAGCTTCGAGCTGCCTGCCTGGGCGTCTGAGCGGATTCTGCTTCGCTTCCATGGCGTCGAGTCGATCTACCGGGTGTGGTTGAACGGCGTCGAGATCGGGGTCGGCAAGGGCAGCCGGCTGGTACAGGAGTTCGACATCACCGACACCGCGCGACCGGGCCGGAACGTTATTGTGGTTCGGGTTCACCAGTGGTCGTCGATGAGCTATCTGGAGGACCAAGATCAATGGTGGTTGCCGGGAATCTTTCGCGACGTCACTGTGCTGAGCCGACCGTACGGGCAGTGGATGATCTTTGGTTGCGCACCGAGTACGCACTCGACGGAACGGGTTCCATCGATCCGGTGATCATCGCCGCTGAGCAGGCTTTTCCGATCGAGATTCAGATTCCAGAGCTCGGCGTGCAGCAGCGCTTCGTACGCCCGAGCGATCTCGGAGCATTCTCGGTTGGGAAGGTTGAGCCGTGGAGCGCGGAGGCGCCACGACTCTATGAGGCGCACGTCAGCTCGGCCGGAGAAACGCTGAGCCTGCGACTCGGCTTTCGGCGGGTCGAGATAGCTGGGGACATTCTCCGTGTCAACGGGAGGCAGGTGATCTTCCGCGGCGTCAATCGGCATGAGATCCACCCGGCCTTCGGCCGGATGTTCGACGAGGCGTACGCCCGCTCTGACTTGATCATGATGAAGCGGGCGGGTGTCAACGCGATTCGTACCAGCCACTATCCACCGCATCCCCGCGTTCTTGATCTTGCTGACGAGCTCGGCTTCTGGGTGATCGAGGAGTGTGACTACGAGACGCACGGGTTCGAGATCTGCGGTTGGCAAGGCAACCCGAGCGATGACCCTCGCTGGACCGAGGCCTGCGTCGACCGGATGAAGCGTACGGTCGAGCGGGACAAGAACCATCCGTCGGTGATCATCTGGTCCCTGGGCAACGAGGCTGGCACCGGCCGCAACCTCGCGCAGATGGCGGACTGGGTACGGCATCGCGATCCCGGGCGGCCCGTGCATTACGAAGGTGATCACACCTGCTCCTACACCGATGTCTATTCGCGCATGTACCCGAACTACCTCGAGACCGAGGCGATCGGTGCGGAGGACGGTTTCATCTTCTACCTCAACGGACCGGACGACGCCGAGCGGATCCGTAGCAAGCCGTTTCTCATGTGCGAGTACGCGCACGCGATGGGCAACGGCGCAGGAGGAATGGACCTCTACGACGAGTTGACCGAGCGCTATCCGCGGCTGCACGGCGGCTTCATCTGGGAATGGCGTGATCATGGACTGTTGACGCGCACTCCAGACGGCATCGAGTTCTATGCGTACGGCGGCGATTTCGGTGAGGTGCTACATGACGGCAACTTCGTCATGGACGGCATGCTCTTGCCGGACGGCACACCGACGCCCAGCCTCGCCGAGTTCACGAAGGTGAACCAGCCCCTCCTCTTGATCTTGACGGCTCCCTGCTTTCCATCCGCAGCCGCTACCACTCCTCAGCACCGAAGATCTTCGCTTCGTCGCGGTGAAGGAGGTGGCCGGGCATCCGGTAGCCGAGGCGACGATCGCCGTGCCAGCGATCCCGCCCGGCGAGGAGCAAGCAGTGAGGCTGGCCGACGAGTTGGTCGAGCCCGGCGAGGGCGAAACCTGGCTTACCGTAAAGGCCGAGCTGGCAACGGCGACACCGTGGGCCGATCGTGGCCATGAGGTGGCATTCGGCCAATTCGAGCTGATCACGCAGGGCGCGATCTCGCCGTCGGGCGTCGACAAACACCGCCCTGAGCGTGTCGAAGGGCTCGCCCGTCCTGCTGGCCCGGGGCTGCCGGCGCTGGAGCCGCAAGCGTCCGTGATCACTCTTGGGGCCGGCGCAGTTCGACACTCAGACCGGTCGGCTGACCCGGCTCTTCGGGATGGATGTGGATGGTCCCCGGCTCGAGCTCTGGCGCGGCCCGACCGACAATGACCGCAGCAGCGCGCGGGGCTCATTCGAATTGGCCAGCCCCGAGGACAGCCACGGCGAAGGTGCACCCGGACCATCCTCCGAACAACGATGGCGAGATCGTGGCCTCGACCGGCTGGTGCACCGGCTTGATCACATCTACTCCGACCATGATCAATTGCTGGCGCAGGTCCGCGTCGCGGCCGCCGGCAACAATCTCTTCGTGGACGTGACCTATCACTGGTGGCTGACCGACGCACTCGCTCTACTGGTGAAGGTCGTGCCGTCGCCCGGCTGGGACTGCACCTGGCCGCGAGTCGGCCTGCGGTTCGACCTGCCGCGGGAGCTGCGGCATGCGAGCTGGTACGGCACCGGCCCGAATGAGTCCTATCCCGACACTCGGCGGGCAGCCCGGGTCGGCCGTTTCGCAGCCGACATCGATGAGCTGAATGTCGCGTACTCACGACCGCAGGAGACCGGGCATCGCAGCGAGCTGCGCGAGCTGATGATCTCTGACGGAAAAAGCACCACGGCTATCGGTCACCACATGGCCGAACGCGGAGCAGCATCGTCCTGGTTTCACGTTGAGCGCGTACACGCCGCAGCAGCTGGACCGTGCGCTCCATCCTTACGAGCTTGGTCCGAGGGATCGCGTGTATCTGTTCATCGACGACGCAGTCCATGGGATTGGCTCACGCGCCTGCGGTGTGGACGTGCTGCCTGAACACGCGCTGTGGCCGAGCACGAGGGAGTTCGGTATGGACTTTCGCGAGAGCTAGACCGTGAACGCAGGTCCTTTTCAGCCGGCGCTGAAGTAGGCATTCTCCAGGTAGATGTTGAGTGCCTTTCGGTGACCCGAAAGCTGCGACCGAACTGCACAGCTTCGAGTTGCCCGGAATGGATCAGCCGATAGACCGACATCTTCGAGAGTCGGAGGATCGCTGCGACCTCGGCGACGGTGAGGAATTTTCCTGCCTGGAGGTTGCTTGCCAGTGGAGTCACGCCCCCTGGCTCGGCTGACGTCGACTCGTCGTTCATCGTGCAACTCTCATTCTGCACCCCTCCGCGCTGGCTTCCCCTCCAGCGTCGTCGGGTACAGAAGTGAGAATAGTGGCAAACGGTACTGTTGGTACAGCAGATACAGAAGAAATCTGCTCGACACGCCATTCCAAGTAATTGACGGCTAATAGATCACTGCAGATACTGTGCCACCAAACAGCCGCTCACAGGCTTGGATCGAGGCCGAGCTCTGGGAAAACAGCTTGGCGCGTAGCAAGGATCGCCTGATCGACCCGGCTGTGCGGCGCAAAACCCTCCTCGAATCGGCGGAAGGTTGCGTCGGCACCGTCGGACATGGTGAGCGGCGCTGACCGCGCCATTTCAGCCAGCCAGGTCTCCGGCACGGACGTGTTCGGATCGATAGGCTCGCCACTCACAATGGCGAGCAGAGTGAGTCCAGGCCCGAGGCACCACATCGAGCACCGCGTACCCACCCCCACCCATCGAGACCCAGCGCCCCCACAGAGTTCGTCGGCCAGACTCGCCAGAGCCAAATATGAGGCACGCTGCCCATCGAGAGTGAGGTTGAGGTCCGCGAGCGGATCCTGCCGGTGCGAGTCACAGCCATGCTGGGTGACCAGGACTGACGGCTTGTGCGCTCGAAGCACCTGTGGCACGACGGCATGAAATGCCCGGAGCCAATCGGCGTCGGTCGTGCCAGGAGGAAGTGCGACGTTCACCGCGGTACCTTCGGCTCCCCGCCCGCCGATCTCATTGGGAAAGCCCGTGCCGGGAAACAGATAAGCCGGCGTCTCGTGCAGGCTGACTGTCATGACCCGCGGCTCGTCGTAAAGATCGCTTGTACGCCGTCGCCGTGGTGAACGTCGACGTCGACATAGCCAACCCGCTCACAGCCGTTGTCCAGCAGCCAGCGAATGGCGACGGCTACGTCGTTGTAGACGCAGAAGCCGCTGGTATAGCCGGGCATGGCGTGATGCAGCCCGCCGCTGATGTTGGAAGCCCGTTGCGCGTCGCCGGTCCAGACCCTGCGGGCGGCCTCGACGCTTGCCATTGTCACCCAGGCCGCGATCTCGTGCATTCCTGGAAACACTGGATTGTCGCTGGTTCCGAGCCCATAGCGCTGGTTGGGCTCGCCTCGCTGCACGGCGGCGATGTAGTCCGGGGTATGGATGGTCTCCAGTAGCGCAAGATCGATGTCGGGCGGCGGCACGATCCGAAGTCGGTCCAACACCCCGAGCTGGCGGGCCAGCGAAATGGTGTTTGTGACCCGACCGGGCGCCATCGGATGATCAGATCCGAAGTCGTACTTGGTCAGATCTTCCGAGAAGACGAGCAGCCCACCGCTCATCTCGCTAGTGCCCGCCCGTGCCCTGTTTGTTCTCTCTGGCAGCGGCCGCAAGCTCGCGGCTGCGATCACGTGCCGCCTCCATCGCAACCAGAAAAGCAGCCCGTACCTTGTGATCCTCGAGCTGGCGTACGGCGGCCGCCGTCGTTCCGCCGGGCGAGGTGACTCGCTCGCGCAGCACCGTTGGATGCTCGCCGGTTTCCCGCAGCAGTTTGGCGGAGCCGAGCATCGTCTGTACCACGAGCTCGGTCGCCGTGTCACGCGGCAGCCCAAGGTGCACGCCCGCCTCGATCATGGCCTCGACCACGAAGAACAGGTACGCGGGCCCCGTGCCCGATATGGCGGTCACCGCATCTTGGTATTGCTCCGGCACCGTGATCACCCGTCCGGTGGCGGACAAGATCTCTGTCACTCGGTCAAGGTGATCTTGGGTACTGTGCGATCCGGGAGAGATCGCGGCCATTCCCTCGTCCACCTGAGCCGGTGTATTCGGCATCACCCGCACCACGGCAACTCCTTCCGGCAAGCGGGACTCGATGAAGACGGTGTCGACCCCGGCCGCCAGCGACACAACGAGCGCCCCGGGCTTGATCGACAGCGCGATTTCGGCAAGCAGGTCGCGCATATCCTGCGGCTTGACGACCAAGATCACCGTCTCGGCCTCGGCAACGGCGTCGGTGTTCTCCAGCATCCGGATGCCGTACCTGGCGGCCAGCTCCTGCCGTCGCTCGGGCCTGCGGTCGGTGGCAACGATCTGATCGGCGTGCCAGCCTGCCCGGAGCAGTCCTGACAGGACGGTCTCGCCCATCACGCCCGCACCCAAGATCGCCAGCGGATGTCCGCCGGAGTTCGAATTCGTCGATGTCACAGGGTTCCAGCCCGCCCGCCGGCAACCAGCTGGCTGCTGACCAGCTCGGCAATCTGCACGGCGTTCAGCGCGGCGCCCTTACGCAGATTGTCGTTTGAGATGAACATGATCAAACCTTTCCCGGCGACGCCGCCTGGTCAGTCCGAATTCGCCCGACAAAACTCGGATCCTGGCCGGCTGCATCAAGGGGCGTCGGCACCTCCATCAGCCGAACACCCGGAGCGTTCGCAAGGAGCTTCGTCGCCTGTTCAGGGCTGATGTCATCGGCGAATTCTGCATGAACCGCGAGGGAATGGCCCGGTGAAGACCGGCACGCGTACGCAGGTGCCGGACACGCGAAGATCAGGAATGTGCAAGATCTTGCGCGACTCGTTGCGCAGCTTCTGCTCCTCATCGGTTTCGCGCGCGCCGTCCTCGACGATCGAGCCCGCTAGCGGAACGACGTTGTAGGCGATCGGCTTCAGATATTTGTTCGGCTTGGGAAGTCAACAGCCTGACCGTCGAAGGTGAGCTCGCTGGCCCGATCGACGACGGCCTTCGCCTGGCTGTCGAGCTCAGCGACGCCGGCGCCACCTGATCCCGAAACCGCTTGGTAGGTCGCAACCTGAAGGCGTACCAGACCCGCCGCGCGATGGAGTGGCGACAGTACCGGCATCGCAGCCATCGTGGTGCAGTTCGGGTTGGCGATGATGCCCTTGGGCGGACGAATCGCGTCCTCCGGATTGACCTCGGAGACAACCAACGGCACGTCAGGATCCATGCGCCAGGCGGAAGAGTTGTCGATCACGATGCCGCCGGCGGCCGCGACCTTGGGCGCGGTGACGAGCGAAGCAGCCTTGCCGTTGGAGAAGAGCGCCAAGTCGAGACCTGCGAAATCAGCGCTGTCGGTATCCTCGACGAGGATCTCGGCATCCCGCCACGGCAGGCGCCGCCCCGCTGAGCGGGCTGAGGCGAAGAACCGCACCTCGTTGATCGGAAACCGGCGCTCCTCGAGCAGCCTTCGCATGACGCCGCCGACCTGACCGGTGGCTCCGAAAACCCCAACACGCATGAGGCCAAGCCTAAGTCCTGGCACTCGGCCACCTTCTCAATTCCAGCTAGCCAGCTCCGATGAGCTGACGCATCCGGGCAGGCCGGCACTCGGTTGTCGCGTGGCGTCGTACCTTCTCCCTGGCCCGCTGCGGATTATCGCGGCAGGTTGACGTTCGCAAGCCCTGTCGGGTTCCTGCCCGGTAGTGATCTCACGTCACGCAGCTGCCATGAGAGGTGCTCCGCGTTCTGTGATCTACGCGGACTCGTCCGCGGTCACTATGCAGTCCGGCATCACGATCCGCGTCACCAATTGTGATGCTCGCGCATGATGCGGTCGCGTCGATCTCGCAACACGCGCATGGCGTAGGACACTGCCGTCACACCAGCGATGAGGCCGATCAGCAGCGTGAGATTAGCGGCGTAGTCGCGGAGCAGCAGGGCCTTGACGGGCGGCTGGCTGCCACGCAAGAAGATCATCGGCAGCGCAATGACAGTGACCACGGCGATCATGATCAATGCCCACTGGAGATACCGGCGCCCCCGGTCGGGAACGTTGCGTCGCAGAGTCCAGCCAACGCCGACTACACCAGGAGATATCACGGCATCGTGGATGATCAAGGCGGCCAGCAACCAGATCCCGACCCTGATCAGGCTCCCGGTCGGGATCTCGGTGAGCAACCGGAAGACGCCGAAGGCTCCGAGCAGCAGGCCGGCCGTCGCCAGAGATGATGCGCCATGCTTTCACGACAAGATCTCGATCCGGTTGAGCCACTTGGTGTTCAACACACCCGCCCGGTCGGGGGCGATCAGTCGCAGCGGATAGCCGTGGTCAAGATCCAACCTTTCGCCATTGAGATGCGTCGCCAGTAGGGCCGCGCTGAGTTGCGGGCCTTCGACGAAGGAGTGGTTGTAGCCGACTGGCTCCATTGACACGACCTGGACCCGCGAGTCGGAGGTGCCGCCGGCTTGCTCCACGATCTCCAGCAGCGACAGGCCTCGCCAATCCGCTCCGACGCTCCAGCCTTCCACGCAGTTGATCGGCAGCCGGGCTGGATGGACCGCTCGTGGTTCGAGATCCGCGAGGCTCAAGGTGTACGGCCGCGGCCCGACCACCTGAAGCACCCAGTCGGCGGCTGTCGCGAACGGCCCGACCTGGGCCTGCTCGGCCGTACGGTTGACCGGCACCCGCTGCGGGCCTCGATTCCACTGCCGGGGGCGAGCAGACCCACCGGGGCTAGCGGGGTCACGGTCTGGCCGACGGTGGTGATCACGACGACTCCGATACCTGCGCTGGCAGCGACCAGCAGGCCCCGCCTGGAGATGCCGGGAGTCGGCGGGTCGGGCAGTGTTCCGGCATTGCTGTGCGACTCGGGATTTTCGTTCCACGGGTCTCGGTGAGGACGTCCGCCTCCGACACTCGGGCGCGAAGGCCGTACACAATGTCGGGGAGCTTGACGCCGACGTGCAGCAGCACCGAACCGACGAGCACGTAGCCCAGGGAAGCGGTGGACGGGAGGAAAGAACCAGCCGAAGCCATACCAGTTGAGGACGTTGAGGAACCCGGTCGCGACCTGCACCAGCGCTGCGGAAACCAAGATCGCGATGCTGAGTCGTTCCAGGCCATGCCGAATTGACCGGATCGGCGGAAACCGGAACACATTGGGATAGACCGACCACAGCTTGATCAACAGCAGCGGGATCGTTGCGATGCCGGTGGCCACGTGGATGCCCTGGGTCAGCCGATAGCCCCAGACCGGCTTGGCGGGAACCGGCAGCCATTGCCAGGGTTCGTACTGATAGTGGCTGAGCAGCCCGGTAGCGAAGAGCACACCGATCGCGATTCCCAGCACACGACCGATCCGAGCCGTCACGGCTGTCGACCGGAGCGTGCTGGTGAACCTCGGCCACCATCGCGGTCGGTGCTGCAGCATGACCTCCAGACTTGCCCACTTAGCTTCTGCTGCAAACGGGTCAAGCCTTCTGGCGCTGTTCATGTAAGCGATCTGAAAGCGTCGTGGGCCGCTTCTGTCCTCGCCCGTGCTGGCTAGGTTGTCGGACGTGGGCAGTTCGCGGGACAAGATCACCTGTGAGGTCTTGCTGCCCTGTTTGGACGAGGCAGAGGCCCTGCCCTGGATCCTGGGCCGGATGCCGCCGGGCTTCCAGCCGATCGTCATCGACAATGGCTCTCGAGACGGCTCGCCACGGCTGGCCTCCGACCTCGGCGCGATCGTGTTGCACGCAGAGCGCCGCGGCTACGGGTCCGCTTGTCATGCCGGTCTGGTCGCCGCCACCGCCCCGCTGGTGGCAGTCATGGATGCCGACGCCACCCTGGATCCAGCTCAGCTCCCAGACCTCATCGCTCCGCTGGTTCGGGATCACGCCGACCTCGTCGTGGGGATCCGGCGACTCGCGCACCGGCGGGCACAGCCGTGGACGCTCCGCCTCGCCAACGCCGAACTCGCCCGCCGAGTCCGCCGGCGAACCGGTCTCCCATTGCGCGATATTGGCCCAATGCGCGCCGCCCGCCGAGAAGCACTGCTCGCATTGGATGTGCAGGACCGACGGTCGGGATATCCGGTCGAAACCGTCGTACGCGCAGCCGATGCCGGCTGGCGCATTGTTGCGGTCGACACCGACTATCTCGTCCGCAAGGGACGCTCGAAGGTGACCGGCACCCCGCTCGGGGCCTGGCGGGCCGTACGCGACATCAGCACGGTGCTAGCCCTCCCGTCGTCGAGATAGACCGCGTCGACATGGTCGGCTCTGGGTCGGAGAGATCGTGAAACCCATCGCGCCCGTTGGGGACCGTGACCTCGAGAACCAACCGGCTCGACTCGGCCAAGGGTGCCAAACGCCGTGACATCCTCGCGGTGGCGGCTGCGCTCGTTCTCATCGCCGCCGCCGCTGTCGGCGGCCGGATCCTCCTCGACCAGGGCCGCCAGATCGTGCTACCGGCTCCCCCACTGCTCGCGCACTGGGCGCCGCATCTGGGCTGGGGGACCCCGCTCACGGTGCTCTGCGCACTGGTTGGGCTCCGGCTTCAGCAGATAGCCGCCGCCTCTGACGTGGCGCCGGCTACTGCTGGCAGGGTGGCTGCTGAATCTCGCCTGGATGTGCTCGCTGACCCTCGTGGATGGCTTGCAACGCGGATGGGTGGATGTGCTGCTGGACCCGAACGAGTACTTGCACGATCTGCCCCGGATCAGCGACCCAGGCAGTTTCATCGCTACTTTCACGCACTTCATCGCGTTCGGACCTGGAGTCGACGGCACCGTGGTCTGGACGACCCACGTCGCCGGACATCCACCGCTGGCGACGCTGCTGTTCTGGGGACTGGGCCGGATCGGGCTGGGTGGCGGCTTCTGGGCGGGAGCGCTCTGCATCATTGTCGGCTCGGCGGCGAGTGTTGCCGTACCCGTCACTATTCGTGAGCTGGGTGCCGATGTCGCGGCACGCCGAGCGGTCCCCTTCGCGGCGCTCTTTCCCGGCGCGGTCTGGATGGCGGTGTCAGCCGACGGTCTGTTCGCCGGCGTCGCCACCAGCGGGCTGGCTTTGTTGATCATCGGCGCGGGCCAGCGACGACTGCTGGTCGCTGGAGTCGGCGGACTGCTGGTCGGGATTGCGATCTTCCTCTCATACGGTCTCGTGCTATTCGGCCTGGTTGTGCTCGTGGCCTGCGCGGTGATCGCGTACCAGCGGGGATGGCGGCAGACGCTGCCCGCTGTCCTCGCCGCTACCGCCGGAGTGATTGTGGTGGCAGCCGTACATCTGGCGCTTGGCTTCAATTGGCTCATCGGGTTGCACGAGCTGCGGGTGCGCTACTCCCAGGGGATCGCCTCGCAACGGCCGTACGCGTACTTCGTCTGGGGCAACGTCGGCGCCTGGCTGGTGAGCTGTTCCCCATTGCTGGCGGTTGGGATCGTGCGCGCCGTACGCGTCCTAGGCCGGTGGCGACGCGAGCCGTGGTCTTCCGATCGGGTGGTGGCGCTGCTTGGGTTGTCTGGGGTGCTCGCCGCGCTGTTGGCAGACCTGTCCGGACTGAGCAAGGCCGAGACCGAGCGCATCTGGCTCAGCTTCGGGGCTGTTGCCTGGACGACGATGGCTCTGATCCGTGGCCGACCGGGGCGTTGGATGCTCCTCGCTGCGGCAGTGTGGGCGATCAGGGTGAATCACCTCCTCGATACCGGTTGGTGATCTTGGCGTACGCCGCCCGACGGTCGAAGTAAGCGGCCTGATCATCACATCATGATCCGGGGCGATGCACGAGAAGGCAGGATTGGCGTCGTGACTCAGCTGGATGTACGTGAGCCGGTCTGGAGCCGGACCCGTCTCGGACTCGAGGTCGTGATCGTGCTCGGGCTGTCGCTCGGTCAGTCGGCGGTCTATTCGCTGCTGCGCATCATCGAACGGCTGACGCGTAATGTGCCGCTGGCTCAGCAAACGTCCACCCTCAACGCCTCGGTCACCCCGGACCGGCCCTGGCTCGACCTGACCTATCAGATCGTCGGCATCGCCTTTGCCCTGATGCCGGTGCTGTTGGCGCTGTATCTGCTGAACCTCACCGATCCACCAGCCGGCCGTACCATCGGCTTCGATCTCACCCGCCCGCGCTTCGACATCGGTTTTGGGGTGATCATCGCAATCGCCATCGGCATACCAGGATTAGGTCTGTACGCCTTGGCAGCGGATGGCCGGCATCAATACCGACGTGCAGGCGTCGGGTCTGACCGACCACTGGTGGACCATTCCGGTATTGATCTTGTCGGCTATGGAGAACGCCATACTGGAGGAGGTCGTCATGATCGGCTACCTCTTTACTCGGCTGCGCCAGCTCGCCTGGAACGCCGCCGCAATCATTGCCCTCAGTGCGGTCATTCGCGGCTCATATCACCTCTACCAGGGCATCGGCGGCTTCATCGGCAATTTGATCATGGGCGTCATCTTCGGCCTGATCTACCTGCGCTGGAAGCGTGTTGGCCCACTCGTCGTTGCGCACTCCCTGCTCGATATCACTGCCTTCGTGGGATATGCCCTGGTCGCTCCTCACGTCAGCTGGCTATAACCGGGTCAAGACGGGTCTCGGCGGCACCTCACACGTCTTCCACTTCAAAGATCATGCTGCGTACCCGGCCGTCGGGTGCGAGTTCAGCACACATCACGCGCCGTGGCTTGTCCCTCAGGCGAGAGAGAACGCCGTCCGCAGAGCGTGCCATGTCGTCCCAATCCAGCTCGGCCACCAAGTAGAACGGCTCACCTCCGCGTACGGCGGCAGCATTGCGGCTGATGGTGTAGCGGCGGAGACCCGGCAGTTTCTTCCCCAGCGGAATGTGCACCTGCTGATAGTGAAGATCAAAGCCTGCAGGGTCGCTCGGCGTCTCGTACACCACCAGAAATCGCACCACATCGTCACGATAGTGAGCTATCAGGTCGTGTGGCGGTTCATGGTTGGGCTTTACGCTCTGCCCGGATCGTCGTCGTCATTGTCGCGGGACCGAAGCGATTGATGACCGACATTTCTCGACGTGGCCAACAAACATTGATCGGCGCATCTAGAGCGTCACACTGCTCAGAACGGTCGAGCTGTTGATCTTGAGGTGGCCACCCTCGTTGACCAGTCCGTACGCGGTCCGCTCGCGTACCACACGGCCGTCGTTGAAGTAGTAGGTGAGGGTGGCTTGCACTGAGTCTGGCGGGATGCCTCTCACATCAGCAACCGTGATCTTGCTGATGCCATCCCAGAATCGCTCGTACGCCTGCCGCCCGCCGGCATGGTTGGTTTGGTACGAGGCCGTCATCCGCGGCCAGGCTGCATCTGTGTTGCGCGGCAGCAACGCGTAATAGCTGGTGACCGCCCGCCTGAGCTCCGCCGCGGTGGGCGTGCCGCGGACGGTTGGCGCAGCGTGCGGTCGTCGGCGATGGCGCCGGGATCGCGTACGAGCCTTGCTTCGTGGTGTCGGTTTCGGCGCTGGACCCTGCTGTGGTGCGGACGCTCGTGGATTCGGTGAAGGTGCGCTCAGAGTCGGGGACGGCGGCGGAGGCAGACTTGTGGTCGCAGGTGCGGCTGAGCTCGACTCGCCTGGGCCGATCGTCGGATTGACGGCTCTGCGATCGTTCACGAGCAGGGCAGCCACCACGATTCCAATGCCTGACAAGAGCAACGACAGCCACGGCCGCCGCTAAGCCGCGCCTGCGTCGGGGTTCGGGCGGCTCGTGATCATGGCTGGGCGGACCTAACGCTGCCGGCGTGTCGGGTTCTTCCGGCCCTGCCTCCAACGCTGCCGCCGAATGGGTGCCGGCTCCGCCGGACGGCTCCGCGTTGGCAGCCGCGCCAAACTCTCCGCCACAGCACCCATCGACGGACGGAGGTCCATATCGATGGCGAGCATGCGCATGATCACGGGCGTCAGCGGACCACCGTGCTGCGGAGGCGGGAATTGTCCAGAGGCCACCCGATGCAGCAACGCCATGGTGTTGTCGTCGGTGCCAAACGGTGGGCGGCCTTCGAGTGCGCTGTAGAGCGTAGAGCCCAGTGAGAACACATCCGAGGCGAAGTTCGCTTCACTGCCGCGGGCGACCTCTGGAGCCAGATAGGCCGGCGTGCCGTGGATCATGCCGCTGCTGGTCAGGGTCGCATCGCCCAATGCCCGAGCAATCCCGAAGTCGCTGATCAATGCCATACCGTCCTCGGCGATCAAGATGTTGCCAGGCTTCACGTCACGGTGGACGATTCCGACCGCATGAGCAGCTGCCAGCGCCGACGCGACTTCTGTACCGACCTTTGCGGCTTCGTTCGGTTGCAGTGGCTCACCCTGTTCCAGTACGGCGGCAAGGGTGATCGAGGGGATGAACTGCATGACGAGCCACAGCTGGCCGTCCTGCTCGACCGCATCGAAGACCGGCACCGCATGCGGGTGTTGAAGCCGTGCCGTAAGCCGAGCCTCACGCAACGCTCGCTGGTTGGCCAGTTCTGCTTCTCTTGTTGAGGCTCCTGACTGCCGATAGAGCTGCTTGAGCGCGACCCGGCGTTCCAGGCGCTCATCCCAGCCTTCCCAGACCACGCCCATGCCTCCGCTGCCCACCCGGTGCCACAAGCGGTATCGATCGGCAATGAGGACCTGTGGTTCTGCCATCAAACCTTCTCATTCGGACAGCTATGGCCAATCCGGCGTCCGGCACCGAGCTGGCACCGATGAAGGTTCATTACCCCGCTGCGGTGGATTCGATTGCCGATGACTCCTCGCCGTGGCGATCAGCACCAATGGCTTGTTACGCCAATGGTCATGAGGGACGTTGCTAGTGCTAGATCCCATCGACACGGCCGATGATCTTCTGGGAGTGGCCGATAAGCGCTCACTACACCACACCGGAACCGACCTTTAGTCGAGAGCTTGTTTGGCCGCTGCACATAGACCGTGTGACGACGGCCTCTGCATGCTTGCGGAAGGGAGAGGAGGCGGAGGCCTCGCTGCCGGCCCGTCTAGGGCTTGCCTTCCATCCAAGACACGCGCTCAGAACCAATACTTGCGTCCACCGACGGCGCGGCCCATTTGACCCAGGACTAAGAAGACGACGCCGATTACCAGCAAGATAATGCCGATCGTCACCAAAATGCCGATGCCCAAGATCCAGCCCAAGATCAGCAAGATAAGCCCAAGAACAATCATGTGATCCTCCTTGGTCCTCTCGTACCCCAAATGGCCCGCTTCAGACAGCGAAGTCACGTGACTGCGCGCGGCATCCGTCACTCGTCGCGCTTGTGGGCTCATGGCGACAAGAGGTGCTGACGCGACCGCCCGGGCAGGCCGCAGCGGCCGCGATCACTGAGTTCGAACCCGCGGGGCCGTCGGCGATGCGTTTAGCAGCGAACTGGCCACCGGCTGCGTCCCGTCGCACCACCGCTTCGTTCGATCAATACTGGCCCGTCGTCAGCTCTTGGTGATCAGGCTCCGCGCGAAGAATCTCAGATTTGAGGGGCGCTCGGCGAGGCGTCGTACCAGATAGCCATACCAGTCCGTGCCATACGGAACATAGACGCGTACGGCGTGCCCGAGGCGAGCGAGTCGCTGCTGCTCGGTCGGTCGAATCCCGTAAAGCATCTGGAATTCGAAGTCCTTGGGTTGACGTCCGTGATCACTCGCTAGCTTGAGGCCGATGTCGATCAAGGTTGGATCATGAGTGGCGAGCATCGGGAAACCATTGCCCGCAATCAAGATCTTCATGCAGCGTACGTAGGCCTTGTCGATCTCGTGTCGATCTTGGTACACCACGCTCTCCGGCTCCGCGTACGCGCCCTTGCAAAGCCGTACGCGCGATCCGGCGTCAGCAAGATCGCGGCAGTCGGACTCGGTGCGGTACAGGTATGCCTGCAACACGGCGCCGGTGCTCGGGTACTCCTTGCGCAGCGTCCGCAAGATCTCCAGAGTCGAGTCTGTGGTGGTGTGATCCTCCATATCGAGGGTCACGGCGGTACCAGCCATCCTGGCGGCGCGGGAGATCAGCTCGGCGTTCTCCAGTGCGAGCTGCGGGCCATCGCGGAGGTGCAGGCCCAACGCACTTACCTTGATCGAAACCTCGGCCGACGGGCTGAGGCCGGCTTCTCGGAGCTTGGTGAGGAGATCGAGATAGGCGACCACTACGGCGTCTCGCCTGTGCGCGGTCGGTGGTGTCCTCTCCCAAGAAATCAATGGTGGCCAGCAGCCCCGCTGCAACGAGGCGGCGCGTGACGGCTACCGCGTCCTGGGAGGTCTCTCCTGCGATGAAGCGCTCGACGACCCCGCCCGTCACCGGCGCCGTCGTCACCAGATTCTTGATCTTGTGGCTGCGGATACACGAAGCAGGGCGCCACGCAGCATTCGCTTCCTCCCTTCGCGGAGGCATGGTCAGTGACGTGCACCTTCTGCCAATTGCCCCGACTCTAGCCTTGAGTTCATGAGCATCGATCCACACGGTCGTGCTGTTGCCCGGCCTGAGCGACACCAGCAACCAGGTGGCCGCGCAGAGAGCCGCGTTGGAAGAGGTGGCGCCGGTGATCACACCAGACATGACATGTCAGCGACAGCACGCCGGTGATCTTGGAGGATCCGGCCCTTGCCGTGCTCGCTGCGATTGCCGCCGCGGCGCATCGAACGTGTGGTGCTCGTGGGCCGCGGCTGGGGAGGCATGGTGGCGCTCCAAGTCGCCGCGACTCACGGCGAGCGGCTGGCTGGGCTCATGCTCAGCACCAATGCCCGCCTCGAGACCATCGCTGTGCGATCCATCCTCTACGGCGTTCTCGGCATGCTCCCGGCGGCAGTCGTACAGCAGCTTGGCGGCCGGCCAGCTGACGTTATCGCCCTTCTGGATCAGCTACGGCCAGTAGACGCCAAGCCTCTCGCCGAGCGAGTGGCGGCACCTTCTCTGGTGATCGTCGGCGAACGAGACGTGGCAAACCGAGGGCCCAGCGCAGCCCTCGCCAGATCTTTGCCGCTAGGCAATCTTCGTGTTGTGCCACGGTCGGGGGCGGGTTGGCAAGCGCAGTCTCCGTATCTTGTTGCGGAGTTGCTCGTCGACTTCTTGTCCAGCTCGGCGTAGCGAGATATTCCATCGAGTCGGAAGGTCCGATCGTGAATGCTGATGGCATGCGCGACTACCTGAAGTGGCACGACGCTTACGACGACCCCGCTTCGGACCTCTCCTGGCGGTTACGCCAGGTCCAGGCCCACATCCGCTCGGCACTTGATCAAAACCAAGGACACGTGACGATCCTGAGCCTCTGCGCAGGCGATGGTCGCGATGTTCTGCAGGTACTGGCCGAACGAGACGACTCCCTGCGAATTCGGACCACTCTGATCGAACTGCACCCGGTTCTGGCGCAACGAGCTCGAGAGTTCGCTACGAATGCGGGGCTGGCAAGCGTCTCCGTGCGGACCGTCGACGCGGGCAACACCACCGCGTACGTCGGTTCGGTGCCGGCGGACTTGGTGATCATGATGGGAATCTTCGGCAACATCAGCGACGCCGATGTGAGGCGCACGATCCACACGGCACCACAGCTGTGCCGACCCGGCGCGGTCCTGTTGTGGTCGCGGAGCACTGAGGGAGTCGGTGGAAACCGCCCGATACGAGATTGGCTTGCCGAAGCCGGGTTCTCGGAGCTGGACTACCGTGAATCTGATCACGCCGAGGGTGAGCGCGCGGCGCTTGGCTCCGCCCGATACGACGGCCCGCCGCAGCTGTTGATCCCGGACCACCAACTCTTCACGTTCCTGGGATGAACTCGGATCGGCCGGAATCGACGCAGTCACTGCAAACCCCGCAAGCCGGCAACATCCACCGCCCGACACGATCAGGGCGCGTATAGCCGACGAGTTCGCAAACGTCACGGGTCTACTCGTGAGGTCACTGGTCTGCTCATGAGATCGTGACCGTTTGGAGCCTTGAGGGCTTGAGAGGAGTCTCATGATGGCCAAAGTCCTGCTAGACATGGCCGTTTCGATCGATGGCTTCGTCGGTGGATCCGATGGTGAAGACGTTGGCCTGTACGACTGGTACTTCAATCCGTCGGAGCTGAGCCGCCCGGTGATCGAGGAACTCATCGAAACTACCGGCGCTATCGTGCTCGGGCGAGGCGCGTACCGGACCGGCGAGGATTCTGGCGGCTGGGATGACACACCGTACGCAGTGCCGCACTTCGTGATCACCCATCGCCCGCCGGCTCCACGGCCTGGCCGAACAGCCGAGTTCGTCTTCATCACCGATGGCATTGCGGCTGCGATCGATGCCGCGAAGCAGGCAGCAGGTGATCGCTACGCAACCATCGGAGGCGGCGCCGACATCGCACGGCAAGCCCTGGCGGCTGGACTTGTCGATGAGCTGCAGCTGCACGTCGTGCCACTTCTGGTCGGAGGTGGCGTGCGGCTGTTCGACCGTTTCGATCATGGATGGCAGCTCACCAAAATCCGCGTGATCGATGGACCGATCGTCACCCACCTGCGCTATCGGGTCGACGGCCCACGAGCGCCATCGTCAAGCTGATCTTCATGGAGCCGGCAGCAGAAGATCTGGCGACAGCCCCTCAATCGTCGAGACGCCGAGCAGGCCCATCGTGAGGTCAAGCTCGGCAACGACGTTCTCGATGACCTGGCGGACGCCATCGGCGCCGCCTATCGCCAATCCGTAGATGTATGGCCGGCCGAGCAGGCAGGCGTTTGCGCCGAGCGCCAGCGCGATGATCACATCGGTGCCTGATCGGATGCCACTGTCCAGCAAGATCGTCGGTTGCGGTCCCACGGCATCCCGGATGGCGACGCAGCGCATCAAGTGAGGCGACCGCATTGTCAATCTGCCTGCCGCCGTGGTTCGACACGATGATCCCGTCGACGCCAAGATCAACCGCGCGTCGCGCGTCGTCGGGATGAAGAATGCCCTTGAGCACAACGGGTAGGGAGGTTCGATCCCGGAGGGTCGCGATGTGGTTCCACGACAATCCCGGGTTTGAGTAGATGTCGAGAAAAGTCTCAACTGCGGCGCGCGGCTCGGGCGATTGCAGGTTCTTGCGGACAGCTCCCGGGTGTTCCCTGGACATGGTGACCAGGGTGCGCACCGCACCGAAGCTGGCACGTGTCTTGGCGCGATCAATGCCGGCTGCGATTCGCTGTCGCACGATCTCGGTGAAGCGCGGATCAGAGGTGTATTGGGCGATGCCCTGCCCACGCGCGAATGGCAGCGAGCCGAGGTTCAGATCGCGGGGCCGCCAGCCGAGGATGGTCGTGTCGAGGGTCACGACCAGCGCTCGTGCGCCACAGCTCTCGGCACGTCCGATCATCGAGTCGACCAGTCCCTCGTCGGTCGACCAGTAGAGCTGGTACCAGAACGGGGTCGAGCCCATTGCCGCAGCAGTGTCCTCCATCGGATTGCATCCCTGACTGGAGATCACGTACGGCGTGCCGGCCGACCCAGCGCCTCGGGCGATGATCACGTCGCTGTTCGCCGCAACAAGCGAGGCCGCCCCGATAGGCGCCAGGAGGAGCGGTGATGACAGCCGGGTACCGACCACGGAGGTCGTCAGGTCGCGCTGCGTCACCCCATGGAGCATGCGCGGCACGATCCGCCACCGCTCGAAGGCCTCACGGTTGTGCCGCATGGTCCGGCCCTCGCCCGCGCCACCAGCGACATAGGCCCACGCCGTCGCGGACATGATCTTCTTCGCGCGTCGTTCGAGGCCGTACGCATCCGTGGGAACCGAAGGTGCTTGGCCACGTGCTCCGGCTCGGTAGATCGCGCTCTGCCGCGCCCGTCCAGGCCCCAGCCCGGGTGGGCGATTGTCCTCCGACGTCATCGTCTGATCACCATAGGGCTCAGTCTGGCGGCTTGTAGTTACGTGATGCGTTTGCTGTCCCCCGAACGGCAGCGCGGGTCGAATCCGATCGCGCAAACCGCGTTTGTCATCTGGCACGACGATTCTCTGAACAGTGGCCCATCCTTGATCATCACCGCAGCCCGCACGTGCGCGACTCATCTTGAGATGGGAAAAGTGTGTCTAAATCCGGTCCGAAACACTTCTTAGCCATCCAGAGACCGGATACGTCGCCGCAAACGCCTGCCGGAGCTCGAGCCTCAGAGCGCGCTCGCGACCCCTGTGGCGTCGACGGCGTACGAGGGCTGAACCGGCGCGGCCAGGTGCAGCCGCGCAAAGGCGAGCGACTCGGCCAGGTCGGCTTCCCGTTGCGCCCTGGTGCCGCTCTTGCGCGAATTGACCTCGAGAACTACGTGGCCGGAGAAATTCCGCGCCGCCAGGTACTGCAACACCCGGCCGGCCTGCTGGTCGCCTCGGCCCGGCACCAGGTGCTCATCCTTGGCCGAGCCTGACCCATCGGTCAGATGGACATGCCGCAGTCGCGATCCCCAGGAACGAACAAGATCAATCGACTGCTGGCCGGCAGTCGACGCATGCGAGAGATCGAGCGTCAGGTCCGCGTACTCGAGATCGCTTGGATCCCAACCGGGCATGTACGCCTTCAGCTCACCGCCAGCTGGCGTACGCCATGGATACATGTTCTCGACGCAGAACATGACACGCCGGTGTTCTCGGCGAGGTCTCGGACCCCCTCGACGAAGCCTCTCGCGTAGTCGCGCTGCCACCGAAACGGCGGATGCACCACAACGACATCGGCGTCCAGCCGCAGTGCCGCTTCAGCCGATCGCTCCAGCTTCGCCCACGGATCAGTGCCCCACACCCGCTGCGTGATCAACAAGCACGGCGAGTGGATGGCCAGCACTGGCACGCCGTGGTAGTCGCGGAGCTTCTCCACCGCGTCGATGTCCGCCGCGACGGGATCGATGCCCACCATGATCTCCACTCCGTCGTATCCCAGCCGCCGGGCGAGCTCGAACGCACTCGAGGTGCTCTCGGGATATACAGAGGTAGTGGAGAGTCCAACTCGAGCCGGTGGAATCTTGATCAGCTGGCCCTCAGAATTCACTCGCACCGGCCCCGGTTCCCGCGTTGTTGCGGGTGAGGAGTCTGCTGCGGGCACGCGCCCAGCCTAGACCTCGCGCCATCAGGCATACACTGGCGCGCGTGCCAGAAGTGCTGATCGGCTTCCCCGCGCCTTCGTGGAATTCGGTGATCCGGCCGACAAAACTCAGGTGTTTCGCTGCGATCTCACCTGGCTCACATCACGGTGGGCCTGCATCTATGGCAAGGGCTGCCAGGGTATCTACGCCGACCGGCCACACGATGGCTGCTGCACCCTCGGCGCCCATTTCGCCGACGCCGACGATGAGAAACGGGTCGGCAAGGCAGTCCGCCAGCTCAAGGCCAGCCAGTGGCAGTACAAGAAGGACGGGCGGGTCGGCGGCTGGGTCGAGAACGAGCATCCTGATCATCTTGCAGAGGGTGAATTGCCTGGCCGCAAGACCAGGGTGATCGATGGCGCGTGCATCTTTCTCAACCGTCCGGGCTTTCCAGCCGGCCAGGGCTGCGCGCTGCACCTGCTCGCTTTGAGCCAGGGCCGCGATTTCGTGGAGACCAAGCCTGATGTCTGCTGGCAACTACCGATTCGCCGCCAGTTCCGTACGGTCACCCGCACCGATGACACCAGCTACACCGAGATCACCATTGGCGAGTACGGTCGCGACGGCTGGGGCCCGGGCGGCGCTGACCTCGACTGGTATTGCTCGTCCAATACCGAGGCTCATCACGGCGTACGCCCGGTCTATCTGGAGAATCGTGCCGAGCTCGTCGCGTTGATGGGAGCTGCAGCGTACGAGGTGCTGGTGAAGATGTGCGAGGACTTTGAGACCCGCCGAGGCACCGCGATGCGGCATCCCGCGGACCCAACGTGATAACACCGCGCCGTCTGGGGTAGTGAAGCAGGCCCCCTGCTTTGCGTCGAACACCCCCGGCAACAATGTGGGCATGCACTTGGACCACCTGTCGTTCGCGGCTGGGCCGGACGGCCTGGAGGCTACGGCACAGCGACTCGGAGCGCAGCTGGGAGTGACTTTTCTCGACGGCGGATTCCATCCGCGCTTCGGCACTCGGAACCGGATCTTGCCTTTGACGGCTGGGCGTTATCTCGAGGTGGTCGGAGTGCTAGATCATCCGGCGGCCGACAAGGCGCCTTTCGGTCAAGCGGTCCGGGCGCGATCGGCCGAGGGCGGTGGCTGGCTGGGCTGGGTGATTGCAGTTGATGATCTTGCGCCATTCGAGGAGCGGATGGGCCGGCCAGCGATCGAGGGCCATCGACATCTTCCGGACGGGACGGTGCTGACCTGGCACCAGCTGGGCGTGAAAGATCTTCAGGTTGATCCGCAGCTCCCCTTCTTCGTCAAGTGGTCGCGTGATGCGATCCATCCTTCGGCGGGAGGCCGCGAGGTCGAACTGCTCAAGATCGAGATCGCCGGTGATCCAGCGCGTATCGAACACTGGTTGGGAGGACGCAGCAAGGACGTGCTGGCCGATGTCGACATCGGTTGGTGTCAACCGGGGGACCGGACTGGCCTCGCGGCAGCGATCTTCAGCACTCCGCGTGGTGAGGTCCGGATTTGATCAAGCTTCGGTCTGCTCTGGCGGGACTGCCCACCTACTCTGCCGGCAAGCCTGGTCCAAAGATGGATCAAGGGCCCTCGTTCAAGCTGTCCAGCAACGAAAACCCTTACCCGCCGCTTCCTGGCGTCATCGAGGCCACCGCGACAGCCGTGGCCCGGATGAACCGCTACCCCGATATTGCCAACACTGAGCTGACCCACGCACTGAGTAGTCGGCTGGGCGTGCCCGGCGCGCAACTTGCGATCGCAACCGGCTCGGTGGCGGTGCTGTACCACCTGCTGCAGGCCACGTGTGAGGCCGGAGACGAGGTGATCTATGCGTGGCGCAGCTTCGAGGCGTACCCGATCGCCGTACCGGTGACAGGTGCGACCTCGGTGCCGGTTCCGCTGGGTCCGGGCGCTGTTCATGATCTCGATGCGATGCAGCGGGCGGTCACCTCAGCTACCAAAGCGATCATGCTCTGTACGCCGAACAACCCGACGGGCCCGGCGCTGCAGCATCAGGGGTGATCGACTTCATCGACTCGGTTCCTGATCACATCATGATCGTTCTCGACGAGGCGTACGTGGAGTTCGTCACCGATCCGAAGGGTGTGCGCGGCCTGGATGCCATGGTCGGACGGTCGAACGTCGTCGTGCTCCGGAGCTTCTCAAAGGCGTATGGGCTTGCCGGTTTTCGTGTCGGCTATTGCGTGGCAGATGCTGATCTTGCCGCGGCGGTGCGGACCGTGTCGCTGCCGTTCGGGGTATCCATTGCCGCACAGGCGGCGGCGCTCGCCTCACTGGAAGCAGAGCCGCTGCTGCTCGACCGCGTCGCGGAGCTCGTGAAAGCCCGCGACGCACTGGTGGTTGGCTTGCGAGATCTTGGCTTCGAGATCCCAGATGCCCAAGGCAACTTCGTGTGGTTGCCCGGTGGTTTGGAGACCGAGGCGTATGCTGCGGCATTTGCCCGCGCCGGCGTAATGGTGAGGTCGTGCGTGTCAGGTGGTGACTGGGACGGTCTCCGGATCACCGTCGGTGAGCCAGAGGCCAATGTGCGGGTCTTGGAGGTGGCGGCAACGCTGCGGCCGGCCGAAAGCTGGGCACGGCACCTAGCCAATAATCGAGGCGTCTCTGGGGATGAGGGGCTTCTTGCGCGCCCAAAGGGTCATCACGATCACGGCAGCACCCGTTAGTACAAGAGTGACCGCGGTGCCGAAACCCAGGTACTGCGGCACGCCAGAAGCCGGATGGTTCAGGAGGCTGAGCAGGATGAACTCCGCCGACTGATGCATGGTGCCGAACGCGGTCACTCCGAAGAGCAAGATCACGAGCCGCTGCATGATGACACGGCTGCACCGCTCCCCGACTCAGGGTCGCGTAAACCAGAAAACCGATACCCGCGAACTCCGCAATCGTGCCGATGAGAATCCAGAGCCCGCCATGAGCGACCCAGCGCTCTACCGACAAGACGCCATACCAGCCGGCGAGGCTCATCGACCACCAACGGAAGGGCGACGACAGCGCCGAAGATCTTGATATTGCGAGACAGCGGCGACAGGACCAGGAAGACGACCCACGCGGTGGTTGCCAGCGTGAGCCCCAATGCGGCCAAGGGCGCAGCCCACGACACCCGCAGCTCCAGCGTGTCGGCCTGGATCGGCAACAGGTTCATGGTCGCCCGCAATGTCACGCAGGCCTCAGATGGTGGATCAGCCTCACAACGCGACCACTGCCTGAGCACTGAGACCGCTGTTACGAGGCCCGCCGCGATCAGCAACCCCCGGCAGCGAACCACCCAGTTTCGGCGGATGTGGCCCGGCGCAGAGCGCTCGCAGGCTCGATGGTCATGCTGCTCCCAGAGGACGAATGATGTTGCCCGTCAGAGTAGCTGCGCGTCTGGAGCGGCATTCGGAAAGTGTCAGCCTTTGGCTCTAGCTTCTGCGACATGCCCAAGACAAGCGCCAGACCCAGCCACACCTGCACCGAATGCGGCTGGAGATCCAGCCGCTGGGTCGGCCGCTGCGGGGAATGTCAGACGTGGGGCAGTGTCGTCGAGGCGGCGCCGAAGCTGAGCCAAGTCTCCTCATCGGTCCCGGTCAGTAAGGCAGTGCCAATTGGCGCCGTCAACGCCAGGCTGGCTACACATGCCCGCACCGGCGTCGCCGAGCTGGACCGGGTGCTCGGCGACGGCCTGGTGCCGGGGGTTGTGGTGCTGCTTGCCGGAGAGCCCGGTGTGGGAAAGTCGACGCTGCTGCTCGAGGTCGCGGCGCGCTGGGCGCGCAACGGGCATACGACGCTCTATGTCACGGGCGAGGAGTCGGCCGCCCAGGTGAGGCTGCGCGCTGGTCGGACCAACGCCGTGGCCGATCAGCTCTACCTGGCAGCCGAGACCGATCTGGGGACCGTGCTCGGCCATATCGAGGAGGTCAAGCCGTCGCTGATGGTGCTCGACTCCGTCCAGACAATCGGCACTGCGGAGGCTGACGGCTCGCCCGGTGGGGTGACCCAGGTCCGCGAAGTGACAAGCGCGCTGGTCCGGGTCGCCAAGCGGCGTGGCATGGCGGTGATCATCGTCGGACACGTGACGAAGGACGGGACCGTCGCTGGTCCTCGACTGCTGGAGCACCTGGTCGACGTTGTCCTGGCATTCGAGGGGGATCGCCATTCCGGCTTCCGGATGGTGCGGGCAACCAAGAACCGCTTCGGTCCAGCAGACGAGGTCGGCTGTTTCGAGATGGTCGACTCGGGAATCGTCGAAGTGCCCGATCCCTCGGGATTGTTTACGTCGCACCATGGTGAGCCGGTGCCGGGCACCGCAGTAGCGGTAACGCTGGAGGGTCGCCGACCGATGCTCGCCGAGATTCAGGCTCTGGTCGCAGAGTCGACGCTGTCTCATCCGCGACGTGTCGTCAACGGCGTGGAGTCCGGCCGGCTCGCCATGGTGCTCGCTGTGCTGGACCGGCGCTGCGGCGTACGGCTGAACGATCGAGATGTATATGTCTCTACTGTGGGCGGGGCCAAGGTGAGCGATCCCGCGGCCGACCTGGCAGCGGCGCTGGCAGTCGCTTCAGCAGCCTGCAACAAGCCGGTGCCACCACGCCTCGTTGCGTTGGGCGAGGTTGGTCTGGCCGGCGAGCTGCGCCGCATACCGGGAATCAGCCGCCGACTCAGCGAGGCCGCGAGACTCAGGTCGGCCGAGGCGGTCGTACCAGCCGAGAGCTGGGGACTCGCGGGAGCAGATCATGAAGGTTCATGCCGGCATGGTTGTGCACTCGGTGGCGACCGTCGAGCAAGCGCTGGCGGCACTGTCGCTATGACGGGCAGTCCGCTTCGCCGACTGCAGGAGCTCGCGGCTGTCCTGCGTGCAGAGCTGGCTCCTGTTCGCGAGCGACGAAGGAGGCGAATCGCGGGCTGGCCCGTCAGAGCGCAATCGACACAGCGCTATGACGGGCAGTCCGCTTCGCCGACTGACCGGGAGCTTGCGGCCTCCGCATGGAATGGCCGTCCTCGGGTTCGCAAGCGACGAAGGAGGCGAATCCGGCAGGCTGCCAGCGCTATGACGGGCGCTCAGCCGCTTCGGCGACTGGAAGGACCTAACGTGACGCTGGTTCGTCCGCAAACAATGCAATTGATACGGTCGGCCGAGGGAGTGGGTCTGGTCGCAACGGCGCGGCAGGGCCCGCCCCCGTTTGAATCTCTGACGCTGACGGAGGGAGCAATTGTGGCGTCAGACCTCGATCGGCACCGTCGTTTGCTGAATTACCTCGCAATGATGGCGCCCGGAACTCCGCTGCGGGATGGGTTTGAGCGGATCCTGCGAGGCCGTACCGGAGCCTTGGTCGTGCTCGGCCGCAACAAGATCATCTCTCAGATCTCCACCGGTGGCTTCGCGCTCGATGTGGTCTACACACCTACAGCGCTCCGCGGAGCTGGCCAAGATGGACGGAGCGATCATTTTCGACTGGGAGAATGACCGGATCATTCGTGCCGGTGTTCAGCTGATGCCCGACGCAGGTATCGAGACAGTCGAGGCCGGCACCCGGCATCGTACGGCTGACCGCGTGTCGCGGCAGGCTGGACTGCCCGTCGTCTCGATTTCGGCATCGATGTCAACGATCGCCTTGTATCTGGATCACCACCGCCATCTGGTGGAGCCCTCCGACCAGATCCTGACGCGTGCGCATCAAGCACTGCAGACCCTGGAACGGTACCGAGAGCGGCTCTGGGAGGTCACGACTCGGCTGTCCTCGCTGGAGGTCCAAGATCAAGTAACAGTCAGGGACTTCGCTCTCGTGGCTCAGCGCTTGGAGATGGTACGGCGGCTCGAGGACGAACTGGACACCTCTGTCGTCGAGCTGGGCAGCGACGGACGTCTGCTGACATTGCAGCTGTATGAGCTCCGCGCTGGGATCGATGAGTTGCGTTGCCTGCTGGAGCGGGACTATCGGCCAGCCGGCTCCTCGATCTTCGGCCTCGTCGGTTTACAGCATCTGAACACCAACGAGCTGCTGGATCCCTTGACTGTTGCGCGCGCCGCCAGCTTCCCGCACAACGTCCACCTGGAAACTCATGTCACGACCCGCGGCTTTCGGCAAATGTCCCACATCAACCGACTGCCCTCGTATCTGGGAGACCGGCTGATCGAGCACTTTGGCACGCTGCAGGCCCTCTTTGGAGCAAGCGCGAACGACCTCCAGGCGGTTGAGGGGGTCGGCGAGAGTCGTGCACGGGTGATCGAGACGGCCTCGTCCGGCTCGCCGAGTCGGCCTACACAGACCGCCTGGCCTGACTTGCCGCGCACTCAAGATCATCCGCAGCCCGATCGGCTGATGGTGGTCAGCAGAGTTGGCAGACAACGCGGCGTGAGTGTCCAGGTTCAAGACAGACAACGCGGCGCGAGCCATCGAACCCCGGATCGCGCGCCGCCGTGCTGAGGAGAAGCGAGCGGACACGCTTTTCGTCTGCGAGCGACGACGAAGTAGGCGGCTTCACAGCGCGATCCGCAGCGAGCGGAGCGAGCAATCGAACAGAGTAGTTTGAGGCTCGTGTCCGTGGACGTTCAAGATCGGCAGCTGCCTGCCGGTTGGGCAGCACCTGGTCACTCGGCGGATTCTGTCGTGGTACGCCAGCCACGCCCGCGATCTGCCGTGGCGGCGGGCAGGGGTGACGCCGTGGGCGATCATGGTCAGCGAGTTCATGCTGCAACAGACGCCCGTGGAGCGAGTACGCGGCCCATGGCAGAGCTGGGTGGAGCGCTGGCCGACGCCCGCATCGCTGGCTGCGCGCCACGCCGGGTGAAGCCGTACGAGCCTGGGGCCGTCTCGGCTATCCGCGACGGGCGCTGCGCTTGCACCAAGCGGCCCAGATGATCACCAACGACTTCAACGGCCAGGTGCCCGAAGATCGCGAATTGCTGCTCAGCCTGCCTGGAGTCGGCTCGTACACAGCGGCGGCGATCGCTAGCTTCGCGTACGGGCGGCGGGAGCTTGTTCTCGACACCAATGTGCGCCGGGTACTGGCGAGGCTCGGGTTCGGTAAGGCCTTTCCCGATGGCGCGCCGACGAACGCGCGAGTGGACATTGGCCGAAGAACTCGCCCCTCGCGACGCGCGAAGCGCCGCCCGTTGGGCAGTCGCGTCGATGGAGCTCGGCGCATTAGTGTGCCGCGCTCGCAATCCCCTCTGTGAGACCTGCCCGGTCTCGACGCTCTGCGCCTGGCGGCAGGCGGGCAATCCAGCCTGGGCAGGGCTGCCACGACGCGGACAGGCGTACTCGGGGACTGATCGGCAGTGCCGGGGTGCCCTGCTCGCCGTACTTCGGTCCAGCGCCAACCCAGTCCAAGATCACCAGCTAGAGCAGGCATGGCAAGATGTGGCGCAGCGCAAACGGGCGCTGGCCTCGCTCGTAAAGGACGGGTTGGTCGTGGCAGCTGACAGCGGATGGTCGTTGCCATGCTAGATCTTCCGAATCGATCAGAAGGGACTCACTGTGATGTCCGGACTCGCTCCGACCTTGCCACTTCGCAATGGTGCTGATATTCCGGTGCTCGGCCTCGGCACATCGCCGCTCGTCGGTGGGGAGTCCGCGCGTCAAGTCCGGACAGCCCTCGAGACCGGCTACCGGCTGATCGACACCGCAGAGAACTACCGCAACGAGGATGCGGTAGGACAAGCCATCCGGCGAATCGGGCATCGACCGCTCTGAGATCTTCATCACCACTAAGTTCAACCGCCGCTGGCACAGCATCGACGGTGTTCGTCAGGCGTACGAGGCCAGCTTGCAGCGGCTGGGTGTGGACTACATCGATCTCATGCTGGTGCACTGGCCGAACCCCGACCAAGATCGCTACGTCGCAGCTGTGCAAGGCCTCCAGGCAATTCTGGACGACGGCGGGCTGCGCGGCATTGGCACGTCGAATTTCAAACCGGCTCACTTGCAGCGCGTGCTCGAGGAATCCGGCATCGGCCCTGACGTGAATCAGATCCAGCTCAGCCCGTACTCGGCTAGGAGCGCCAGCCGGGAGTACCACACCGCACATGACATTGTCACCGAGTCGTGGAGCCCGCTCGGTGCCTCGAGCGACTCGCTGAGGAACGACCCGTTGATCACGAGCATCGCTCATGATCATGGTAAGTCAGCGACGCAGGTCGTACTGCGATGGCACGTGCAGCTCGGCTTGGTCGTCATTCCGCGGTCGTCGACCCCCATCGACCTTTTCACCGTTTGACCGGCATCAACTCGACGATTACGCGCTCCATCAACCCACCGCGACTCTTGCCGATCTCCTCCTCCATCCGGAGCAGCCGGGCCGACTCTTCCTCGGTCAGCTTGAACACCGGAATTCCGGTGGCGGTCGACAGCACCTCGGCGATGATCTCCTCATCCACCTCGGCGACAACGTCAAGATCACCGGACTTCCACTGCGCCTCGCGCTCGGCGCGTGCACTCAGCAGCTTCTTCTCATCGTCGCGGAGACCCGCCGCGCGTTCGAAGTCCTGAGCGTCGATGGCGGCTTCCTTCTCCAGCCGGACGGCTGCAACCTTCTCATCGAACTCCCGCAGATCCGGCGGAGCAGTCATCCTGCGAATCCGCAGCCGAGCGCCCGCCTCGTCGATGCAGATCGATCGCCTTGTCGGGCAGGAAGCGATCAGAGATGTACCGGTCGGCCATCTGCGCCGCAGCCACCAAGGCCTCATCGGTGATGGTGATGCGGTGGTGCGCCTCGTACCGGTCGCGAAGCCCCCGCAAGATGTCGATCGTGTGCGCGATGGACGGCTCTGCGACCTGGATGGGCTGGAAACGCCGCTCCAGAGCAGCGTCCTTTTCGACGTACTTGCGATACTCGTCCAACGTCGTGGCGCCGATGGTCTGCAGTTCACCGCGAGCGAGCATGGGCTTGAGGATGCTAGCCGCATCGATCGCACCCTCGGCCGCGCCGGCGCCGACCAGAGTGTGGATCTCGTCGATGAACAGCACGACGTCACCGCGGGTCTTGATCTCCTTGAGCACCTTCTTCAGTCGCTCTTCGAAATCGCCGCGATAACGGCTGCCGGCAACTAGCGCACCAAGGTCAAGAGTGTAAATCTGCTTATCTCGCAGAGTCTCGGGAACGTCGCCGCGGACGATTGCCTGAGAAAGACCTTCGACAACGGCGGTCTTGCCGACACCCGGCTCGCCAATCAGCACTGGATTGTTTTTGGTACGCCGCGAGAGCACAGTCATCACGCGCTCGATCTCAGTCTCTCGACCGATAACCGGATCAAGCTTGTTCTCTCGAGCAGCCTGAGTGAGATTACGACCGAACTGGTCAAGCACCATCGATGAGGACGGAGTGCTGCCCTGCTCTGGAGCTCCTGCAGTCGCTGCTTCCTTACCTTGGAAGCCGCTGAGCAATTGCAAGACCTGATTTCTGACTCGGTTGAGGTCAGCGCCGAGCTTCACCAAAACCTGGGCAGCGACGCCTTCACCTTCCCGAATCAAGCCGAGCAGGATGTGTTCGGTGCCGATGTAGGAATGGTTGATCTGAAGTGCTTCGCGCAGGCTCAGTTCCAGAACCTTTTTGCCCGCGGCGTGAATGGGATGTGCCCACTGGGCGATTGCTGGCCATGTCCGATGATCTCTTCTACCTTTTGCCGGACGGCCTCTAAGGAAATACCAAGGGACTCCAAAGCTTTGGCAGCGACGCCTTCGCCCTCATGGATGAGTCCCAACAAGATGTGCTCAGTGCCGATGTAGTTGTGGTTCAGCATGCGAGCCTCTTCTTGCGCCAAGACCACGACGCGACGGGCCCTGTCTGTAAACCGCTCAAACATGCTGGTTACTCCTCGCTCTCGGCGCGGCTCTCGCCCTGCTGGCTCGGACCGAGCACCGACATCCCTAACTCTAGTCGGCCGCGCCCTCAGTTGCCTTGTAGATCATTCGTCGCGGACCTCGCCGCCGCCACCCTGGCCAACTGAGATCAGGCCGCTGCGACGACGTGCGCGCTAACGACTCTCAACCGTCCGTCGAACGCTGAATATTCCCCTCACCGGCGGCGATTCTTGCCGGGCGGCTGACGTCGCCGCCAGGACCCGAAACCGCTTGTGGGTTGCGATGAATGACGAGCGCCCTGGGCGAGCTGTTCGCCCAGGGCGCAATAGAGGCGATTGCCTGAGACTGAATTGATCTAAGAGGAAGATTTGCCGAAAGCCGCCGGGGCAAGCGACTTCCAGCTCAGGCTAGACGTGAGCTTTCTCGTACGCATCCCGTACTTCTGCCGAGACCCGGCCGCGGCTGCTGACATCGAGGCCTTGGGCCTGTGCCCAGGCGCGGATGTCGCTGGTGCTCGACGAGCTCGACGCCTTCGTCGCGCGCCTCCGCCGGCCGCCGGTCTTGCGGGCGTGTGCCATCCACGGCGCCAACGCGTCTCGGAGCCCTGCCGCATTCGTGGAGGAGAGGTCGATTTCATACTCCGCGCCGTCGAGTGCGAAACTGACCGTCTCGTCGGCGGTTCCCCGTCATAATCGTCTTCGAGAATGATCTGGACGCGCTGCGCCATCGTTCCTCCATTGGAAAAGTGAGATGTTACCTGACAGCTGCGAGATTACTCGCATTCCTCAGTTTTCAGAAGCAAAATCCAGAGCGATATCTAAGATGGGCGCGGAATGAGTGATAGCTCCCACTGCAACGAAATTGACGCCGGTTTGCGCAACTTCAGTTGCGTTTCGTATTGTCAGGCCGCCACTCGCCTCGAAAGTCGCCTGATCTGCCAACTCTGCGACGATCTCGGCCATCGCAGCAGACGCTCATATTGTCCAGCAGGATCTCGGTAGCGCCTGCCGCGACGACTCGTCGCGCCTGCTCGGCTGAGGTCACTTCTACTTCGATCGGCAGGTCGGGAAAAACACTTCGGACTGCGCGATAAGCCTCGACCACTCCCCGGCCGCGATCACATGGTTGTCCTTGATCAGCGCGGCATCAGCCAATGACATCCGGTGATTGATACCGCCTCCAATGCGCACCGCGTACTTTTGCAGCATTCGCAATCCCGGATGGTCTTTCGGGAGTCGCGAACCTTGGTATTGGTTCCCGTGAGTGCATCCACCCAAGCGCGCGTGGCGGTCGCCACACCCGACATCATGGTGATCAAGTTCAGCGCAATCCGCTCGGCCGCCAACAGCGCGCGCGCATTGCCCGTGACGGTGATCAAAACGTCGCCGCGTGCGACGCGGTCGCCGTCGGTGGCGTGCACAGCGAGTTCGAAGTCGGCAGCCGCCGAGCAGGCCGACGCCACGGTGTAGGCAGCTACGGGCAGGCCGGCGACGGTGCCCGGCTGCCGGGCGACGAAGGTGCCGTGGGCGTTATCGCCGGCCGGAATCGTCGCGTACGAGGTCACGTCGAGTCGCGCGCCGCACCCGGCGGCAGCACGCCGCGTCCGCCCAGATCTTCATCGAATGCCTCAGAAACGATCAGCGACAGAGCATCAACGTCGAGCCCGGCTGCTGTCACGAGCCCTTCGATCTCGGCCAGCTTGGTGTAGATCATCAACGGCTCCGCTGTCCATCGACTCCCGGTTGGCCGGGCGGCCACAAAGTGGTGCCGCAGGCCATACCGAACATCCTCTTGAGCGATGAGGTGGCCATGCCAAGCCTCGCGGCGACCTTCGAAGTCGTCGCGCCAATGCGCCCTCGCGACTCCTCGCGTAGCCGGGCCGAGGCGACGATCGCCGTTGCCACCGTCATCAGGTTTGTACCTCCCAGGACGCCAGGCCGGGCTCCGCGGCCGTCTGTGCTGCCAGCTTCACCAACTCACCGGCACACTCGGTCAAGTCCAGCGGCATCCCGCAGTCCGCCCGCGTAGCGGCTCATGGCCTGCTGCATTGCAGGAACCACCGCCCGATCGATCAATCCCGGCTCTCGATGATCTTGAGCCGGAGGCCGACGTGCTGGCGGTTTTTCCCGCAACTGCGCGGCGATCCGGCGAGCAAAGACCAGCCCTTCGAGCAAGGAATTGAGGCCAGGCGATTGGCTCCGTGCACACCGGAGGATGCCACCTCGCCGCAGGCATACAGGCCGCCGAGGTTCGTAGCACCGTCGAGATCTGTTTCCACGCCTCCGCAGAAGTAGTGGCACGCCGGGCGCTACCGGAATCAGGTCGGTGGCCGGGTTGATGCCCGCTCGGCGGCAGCTATGCCAGATGGTGGGAAAGCGGACGCGCCAGGTCTCCTCCCCCAGCATGCGGCCATCGACGTAAACATGATCAACACCCTGCTGCCGCCATCTCCTTCATGATCTGTTTGGCGACGACGTCGCGAGGAGCCAGCTCGGCAAGCTCATGCTTGCCGATCATGAAGCGCTCGCCACCGGAGTTGACCAGCAGGCCGCCTTCACCGCGTACGGCCTCGCTGACCAGTGGCAGCTGGCCGCGTGCACCGACCCCGAGATAGAGCACCGTCGGGTGGAACTGGATGAACTCGATATCACGCAACCGGGCGCCGGCGCGCAGCGCGGCCGCGACCCCATCCCCGGTGGAAACAGGCGGATTTGTGGTGACGGCGTAGATCTGGCCGATGCCGCCGGTGGCCAGCACGACCGCCCGAGCGTGCACTGCGCCGACGCCGCCGCGGGTGCCTTCCCCGAGGACGTGCAGCGTCACCCCAGCCACTGCCGGCTTCTCGCCCGGTCCGACCTCGGCTGGAATGAGATCAAGGACCAAGGCATGCTCGACGATCTCGATCGCGCGATCGGCGGTGACCGCCGCCACGAGTGCGCGTTCGATCTCCGCGCCGGTGGCGTCACCTCCCGCGTGCGCAATCCGGTGGCGCATGTGGCCACCTTCCCGGGTCAGCTCCAGCTCGCCAGCAAGATCGCGATCGAACTCGGCGCCACGATTGATCAGCTTGGCCACCTCGTCGGGACCCTCGGTGACCAAGACGCGTACGGCCTCCTCGATGCACAGGCCTGCGCCCGCAACCAAGGTGTCGTCGATGTGCTGCTCGATCGTGTCGCCCTCGGCTTGCACCCACGCAATCCCGCCTTGCGCCCAGTGGGTCGAGCCGGCGGAAACCTCATCCTTGGTGACGACCATGATCGTGCCGAGATCACGACATTCCAACGCGGCCGTCAAGCCCGCGATGCCCGACCCGATGACAACGATGTCCACCTCGCGTATCCAGCCCGGTGGTTCGGCGGCCAGCCGCTGTGGCAACGGCGGCAACGGCGGCAGTGCAGGGAAGACCGGTGAGGTGTTTGCCTGGGCGGGGCTGGTCGTCACTGACGCACCATCAGGCACCATAGGGCCATGCTCCCGCATCCGTCGGAGGGTGGAACCGCCGCCCCTGCGCGGGGATCGCGCTCGTGGTTCGACGCCTGGGTGGAGTCTGCGTACGGCGCGGACGGATTCTGGCGCATCCACAGCCCTGACGCGCATTTCCGTACCGCAGCCGCCAGCGGGCCGATGATCGCCCAGATGCTGGCCGCTCTGGTTGATCGTCACGAAGGCGTCGGCTGCGTTGTCGATGTCGGCGCGGGCAATGGGCGTCTGCTGGAGAAGCTTGCTGCGATCCGGCCTGATCTTCAGCTGTTGGGAATCGATCTGCGAGAAAGGCCAACCGGTCTGCCGGAGCAGGTCGGCTGGGCTCAGGATCTGTGGGATGTGCCGTTATGGGTGCTGGACCACCGGGGAAGCTGGCGGCGCACTGGACCAGGCCGGAACCGGTCATGATCATCTGCTGCGAGTGGCTGGATGACCTACCGTGCCCGGTGGTCGCGCAACATGCCGACGGCTGGCGGGAAGTGATCATCAACGACTTCGGCCTGGAGCAGGCTGGTCCGCGGCTGGAGAGTGAGGAGCTTGCGTGGGCCGACCGGTGGTGGCCCGGTGGTGAGCGCGCAGAGATCGGTGTCACCAGGGACCGCGCATGGGTCGGAGCTGATCAGACTGGTGAGGAAACGTGGCGGGTGTGCCCTCATGATCGACTATGGGCACACAGCAGAGCGCCGTCCGGTCAGCGGGTCGCTCGCGGCCTATCGGGACGGTCGCGCCCTCGAGCCCGCGGTGGGGACTGGGCGCCAACCTCACCGCCACACGTAGCCGTCGATGCCGTGCGGAGCCGCTGGTGAAGCGCTGGGAGCGACCACGACATTCTGCGGTCTGCAAAGCGAGGTCGTACCGGAGTTGCTGCAGGTCGAGGCCGCATCCCGATCCGTTGGTTGATCTTGATCGGCGGAGCCAGTATTCGGCGCTCAGCTCAGCAATACGTATGGGGCTCCCACTGGTGGCTGCTGCAGTGTTGATTTGCTCGCGGTGCTCGCGCGGATCGCGCCTGAAGTCGCCGTCTTCGTCGCATCCGGTGAAACCGCATCAGCAACCTTGCCGAATGCCTACACGAAGCCGGTATCACCGGCTGCTCCCCGCAGATCGGCGCCGCGCGATCCGATGAGTTGATTTGCTTCGCTTGCGGTGCTTCTGCGCGGGCTCGCGCCTGACGTCGCCGTCTTCGTCGCATCCGGCGAAACCCCATCTGCAACCTTGCCGAATGCTCACACGAAGCCGGTATCACCGGCTGCTCCTGCAGATCGGCGCCGCGCGATCCGATGGGTTGATTCTGCTCGCCGCGGCATCGCATGGCTGCGTACGTTTTCCATCACAGCCGCGAAAAGGTACGTCCAAGCGCCCCGAAGCCATCGGCGTTTGCCATCACAGCCGCGAAAACGTACGACGGACAGCGCGCGGTCCTGATGGCCCATCAGTCGTTCGCGCGTGCTGGTCGGATCTCTCGCGCCGGGCGTCTTGCCCTCCACGCAGCCGGCCAAGATGCCTGCCGGAACGATCATGCTCGACCTCGGACCGGAGCATCCGAGCAATGCCGGGCTGATCGAGCTGCGGTTGTGGACCGAGGAGGCGTGATCACCACGGCCCGGGTCGTCGTGGGCGCGATGCATCGGGGTGCCGAGAAGCTCTTCGAGGTACGCGACTATCGCCAGATCTTGATGTTGGCGGATCGCCACGACTGGCAGGCTCCGTTCTTCGGCGAGCTCGCCGTGGCGATGGCCTGCGAACAGATGATGGGACTCTGCGATACCAGACCGGGCGGTCTGGCTGCGCACCCTGCTTGCCGAGCACACCCGAATCCTCAGCCACTGCGGGTTTCTGGGCTATGTGTCGCATCGGCTTTCGGCTGATGCCGGGCTCCGCGGCTTGCGGGAACAGCTGCGTGCTCAGACCCTGCGACTGACCGGCAATCGCATCCACCCGATGGCGACACGCGTTGGCGGGCTGGGGGTTGATGCCGACGCTGCTTGGTTACGCGCCGAACACCAGGTTGCGGTGCAGACCGCGGCGGCCGCCGAGGCCGTTCAAACCATGATCGACTCGGTGGAGTTCACCGCCTTGACGAGTGGAGTTGGCTCTGCTGGATCGAAACACGATTCAGCAATTCGGAGTAAGCGGCCCGGCTGCCCGGGCAAGCGGTGTCGATCTTGACCTGCGTCGGCAGCGGCCGTATCTGGCCTATCCCGAGCTCGGCGGCCTCGATCGCTCCGCCGCTACGCCGCTCAGGTGATGCCCAGTCACGACTGGCGCTGCTGGCTCAGGAGCTGACGATCAGTGCTTCGTTGATCATCGCCTGCATTGAACGCCTCTGGGACCTGCCTGGACCGGTGTCCGTGAGGCTGGGCAAGATCATCCGTGTGCCGGAGGGCGAGGCATACCTGGCAGTAGAAGCTCCACTCGGCATCGCTGGCGTGTTCCTGGTCTCTCGCGGTGAAAGACACCGTGGCGGCTCAAGCTGCGTACGCCGTCGTTCAACAACATCTCCAGCCTGGAGCAATTGCTGGTCGGGGTGCCTACGGACGCGTTGGAGGCGACCCTCGCCTCGATTGGCTATGTCGTCGGCGACATCGACAAGTAGCTGCGCGCCCTCAGACTGTCGCGAAGGGCAGGCGCGAGCCGCGCATCGACAGGCACCGTCCTGAGCTTGTCGAAGGGTTCAGCGCATATGCGCTTACGCCGGCTGGCGATCGGCCTCATAGTTCGGCAGAGCCATGTTGACGATCTGTGAGATCCTCGAGTGTTTCGAGCGATGCACCGGCGATCTCATCGTCGGCCGACAATTCCTGCCAAATGAATTCGTCATTGGCCAGCACTCGCCGCGGCATGTGGTGCACCTCGGCGTCGGGTTCGTCTATTACTGTGATCAGCTGCGCTTCCTGCTCGCGGAGGGCTTCGCGGAGAGCATTGATCACCTCGTTGCGATACTCGATCTCACCCTTCAGATAGGTCTGATCAGCCTTCAGGTCGGAGATCTGGAGCCGCTGCCCGGCGATTCTGAGCCGCTGCCTCTCGATCACCTTGCGGGCATCGGAAACCCGCAGGGTCAAGGTGTCGACCACTGATGCGTTCCGGGCTCGCTCATCAGTCAGTGCGGCGCCGTGCTCACGCGCGACCTTGAGCATGGCCTGAGCATGAGCGTGTCTTGCTGCGTTGAGCTCGCGCCAGGCAAGCGCGCAGGCCATCAAAGCGGCTGACGATGGCGGCCGCGACCCCTAGGCGGACGACCCAGAGGGATCCGCCGGCGGCTGCTGCCGCTCCTACGGTGCCGGTGATCAAGACAACTTCCGAAATGCGCTGGAGTGGCGAGGGCTTGAGCCCGCGGCTGGCGCTGGCTGGCGAAGTCACGCTGGCCACCATATTGCTTGGCTTGCTGACCGCCGTGGATTTCAACCCTCAATCGTGAGTGTCTGCTTCCAGGCCGTCCTCCCCGCCGCATCTGCACCTTCGTCGGGCTCGGTGGGGACCTTGCACGCCCGCTCGAGCAACAAGCCAAAGACGCAGAGGACGATTCCGGCAACGATTGCCACCGCAGATCGAATGACCCGATCACGGGGTGCGGCCGCATCGAGCCGGGTCAGAAACATCAGGGCGAAGCCGAAATAGCCGCCCGCGACCAGCGCACCTGCCAACGCGGACGCTTTACCAAGCACCAGGAAGGCAACGGCACGCTGGGGTTCCATGCGCTCGTGCCGCACCTGGATTCTCTGGTGGGTCAGGTACGCCAGAGCCCCCACCAGAGCGGCGACCAAGACCAAGCCGATGGGAGCGGTCCACGGGACCTCGGGCGGGATCAGGTCGAACGCGTTGGCGATGACGACGATGAGCCATCCAGCCAAGCCGCCGAACAGAGCGGCAACGACCAGAGCGCGGAACGGTGTCAGGCTGATTGAGCCGCCGGAAGGTTCCTGAGCCAAGCTCGCCGATCCTCAGTCTCGGTCGATCACAAGATCATCTCGCCGGGCCACACCCGACGCATCCGCCTGGTCAAGAAGATCGCCGATGGCTCCCTTGCCGACGATCTCCCCCGTTGGGTCGACCTCGTACCACGGCACCAAAACGAACGCCCGTTCATGGGCCAGCGGATGTGGCAGCTTCAGGTCCTCTTGATCGACGACCGCGTTACCGACCATGATCAAATCCACATCCAGGGTACGCGGGCCCCAACGCTCGCCGTCACGAGTGCGACCGTAGGCTTCCTCGATCGCAAATGCGCGCTCCACCAGGGTGTTCGGCTCGAGCGTGGTCTCGGCGATCACCACAATGTTGAGGAATTCCGGGCTGTCCGGAGGACCGCCGAAAGGCTTGGTCTCATAGACAGAGGAGACGTCCACCATGATGACGTCGGGGGTGTCGCTCAGTGCGTCGACGGCTCCTTGCACATTGCCGAGCCGGTCACCGAGATTCGAGCCAATGGAGTAAACCACCTTCCGCAACGGTTTCATGCCGCTCAAGGTGTCGGCGTCGATGGCATGAGGATTGGGGCTACTCATATCGTTTACTCCTTGTCAGCGTGACCGCTACATCGGCAACATCAACCGGCATCGGCGCTTGCGGCTTGTGCACGGTGACCTCGACGCACTGGACGGCCTCATGGCGCAGGCACGTTAGCGCAATTCTGTCGGCAAGGGCTTCGATGAGGTTCAGCGGGTCTCGCTCTACGTCTGCAGCGACCGCCTGCGCCAGCGCAGCATAATCGATCGTCTTCCCAAGATCATCGGTATCGGCTGCCGACGAGAGATCCAGGGTGCAACTCACGTCGACCACGAATCGCTGGCCCTGCTGGCGCTCGGAGTCGAACACGCCGTGATAGCCGAACGCGGAAATGCCGATCAGGCTGATGCGATCACGACCGCTCTGTACCGGACGCCCGGCGTCTACGACTGCCTGTGCCGCCATCTCACCTCCTGACGCATGCGACCCTATCCGACCTGGCAAGAGGGCACAGCTTGTCGCAAGCGGCGGATGCGCCGCCCTGAGCTTTGTCCCACGTCGGATGCAGCCCGAGCTCACCGCAGATGGGATGCAGCCTGAGCTCGTCGACGGGCATGCCCGGACCTCGAGAAGGCGCGTCCGCAGGTCGCCTGGCCCTGGCGGTTCTGTGGTCAGTCGGATTGCAGTCGCTGCGCGACGGCGATTGCGTCCCGGCTCGCCCGGACCGAGTGCACTCGTACGCCCCAAACTTCTTGCATCGCCAGCACCGCGGTAAGTGCGGTCGTAGCGTCGTCTCGCTGCTTGGCCGGCCGCGGGCTTCCGTCGGCAGCTGCAAGCAATCGGCCAAGGAACGTCTTACGAGAGACACCGACAAGCAGCGGTCGGCCGAGAATCTCGAACTCTTCGAGACGCTGAAGTAATTGCCAGTTGTGTTCGCCCGTCTTGGCGAAGCCGAATCCTGGATCAACGATCAACTTGTTTCCGGCGACGCCGGCGCGCTCGGCTTCGTCGAGCTGAATACGCAGCTCGGCGATGACCTCGGCCACGACGTCGTCGTAGGACGCTCTGCTTTGCATGTCGTCGGAGTGTCCGCGCCAGTGCATGCAGACGTACGGGATCGCGGCTTCGGCGACGAGGCGCAGCAAACCCGGTTCGGCCTTGCCACCAGAGACGTCGTTGACCAGCCGGGCGCCGGCTGCGATCGCCGGCTCTGCGATCGCCGCCCGCATTGTGTCGATGCTGACGCACGCACCAGCCGCCACCAATTCGCGGATTACCGGCATGCACGCGTCGGAACTCTTCGGCAGACGTCCGGCCGAGTCGCGCCCGGCCTGGTCGACTCGCCGCCAACATCGATGATGTCGGCGCCTTCTTCCAACATGTCCAGGCCGTGGGCGATCGCTGCTGCCGGCTCGAGCCACTCGCCGCCGTCGGAGAAGGAGTCCGGCGTGACATTCAGTACGCCCATGACCAGCGTGCGGCCTGGCCGGGGCAAGCCTGGGACGACAGGCAGCGAATTCACCCGGATCACCCTATGCTCTCTTCTCGTGCCGCCTCCGCCGTACGGGTCTCTGCAGTCGCGGCATCACCACTCCTGGCGGCGCAGTGTGTCGACGGCACAACGTCGGCTGAAGCTCGGCGCCAGCGCTCTGCTGGTTCTGGGCTTGGTGTTCGGGACCCTCAGCGCTTGCCGCGCAACCGGCGGCGGGATACCAGGAATAGAGCCTCCGCAAGCGCAACGGACTGGATCGGCCCTGCCAACCACTGTTGGACCCACTGCGGCAAGCTCGCCTTCCGTGCCCGCAGCAACGCCAAAGTCCGGCCATGGCCAAACAGCGCAGCCAGCTCAACACGTCATTGAAGAAGAACAGCATCTATGCCGTCGACCTCGATGGTGTTCGGGTCTCGTGCAAGGTCAAGGTCCGTTCGCCGAAGCCGCCGCTGCAGGATGCCAAGCTGGCGGCGTACGGCAAAGCGTTGGTCAGGTGCCTGATCAAGGCATTTGCCAAGCCGTTGGCTGCGCACGGAATTCAGCTCACGACGCCGAAGGTCAAGGCGTACCGTCACGCGATCAAGACGCCGTGCGGGCGATTCAGCCAGCGGGACGCTCCGGCGTACTACTGCTCGGTCACCCGGACCATCTACTGGCCGGTGAGCGGCGACGACGGCAATGAGGCGTACACCTTTGCTCGACTCGGGTACATCGGACTTGTCGCTCACGAGTTCGGTCACCATATGCAGGCGGCGAGCGGCATGCTCCTGGAATATGGCCGACGCTCTTTTGAGACCAAGAGCCGTAGCGAGCGGTACCTGCTGAGCCGTCGCTTGGAGCTCCAAGCGCAGTGCTTCGAGGGCATTTTCCTCGCCGCTGCGGCGCGATCGCTCGGCATCAGCAGCAACGACCGCTACCAGCTCCGCGTGTGGCACAGCTATACCGGGGACGAGGATCCGCCGTCGGGTCGCAAGCCGGACCACGGCAGCAGTGCGGCGCAGATTCGCTGGCTCAACCGCGGCCTGTATTCGGCCGATTTTGGCCGCTGCAACACCTGGAAGGCCGATAAGAAGTTGGTGAAATAGCTCGCGTTTGCTCCGAAGGAACCCAGAGACGCAAAGGGCCGTCTCAGCTGGTGATAAGCCCCATAGCTTCGGCTCGGGTGGCAGCGTTACGCAGCTGACCGCGTACGGCGCTGGTGATCGTCTTCGAGCCCGGCTTGCGTACGCCGCGCATGGTCATGCACAGATGCTCACACTCGATCACCACGATCACCCCGCGCGGCTCCAAGATGCGGTTGATGGCGTCAGCGATCTGGGTAGTCAGTCGCTCCTGTACCTGGGGGCGTTTCGCATAGAGATCAACGAGACGCGCTAGCTTGCTGAGCCCGGTGATCTTGCCCTCGCGGTTGGGGATATAGCCGATGTGGGCGACTCCGGTGAACGGCACCAGATGGTGTTCGCAGCTGCTCCACACTTCGATGTCCTTGACCAGGACCAACTCGTCGTGGCCGAGGTCGAAGACGGTGGCCAGGACTTTCTCCGGATCCTGTCTCAGACCGCCGAACATCTCCGCGTACGCCCGCGCTACCCGCTCCGGAGTATCGCGCAGACCGTCCCGATCGGGATCCTCCCCGATTCCGATCAAGATCTCGCGTACAGCAGCGACGATACGGTCATGATCGAACTCTCCGACGCGCTCGGGGAAGTGGATCGAGTCGATACCCGCCATGCCGGCCCCTATACGGCCGGTACCGTCACCACTGATCTCGGCGGCCTCGTCCGAGCTCTGTCACCGAAAGTCAGGGCCTCTGCGGGGCGGCGTATCGGGCTCGCCGGCAGCTGGCAGCTGCGAAGGAACAGGCGGGAGTCCGGGAGCTTGCTGGGCTCCGCCAGCCGGGACCTGATGGCCTGGGCTCGCTGCTTGACCGGCCGCGGCATGGCCGTTCGGCACGTTCTGGCCATTGATGGACGGCGGGATCGTTGGCGGCGGCGGCGTGACCGGCGGAATGGTCGACGGCACGCGCTCGTCCGAACCGGTCCAGGCCGGCCGCTTCGGCCATAGCCGCAGCGGCTGGAAGACTGCCGCCACTTGCTCGCGATCCAGCGTCTCCCTCTCGAAGAGTGCGCGGACCAGGTCGTCGAGGACATCGCGATTCTCGGTAAGGATGTCGAACGCCTCCTGGTGGGCGTTGCTGATCAGCTTCGAGACCTCCTCGTCGACGATCGCAGCGACCTCCTCGGAGTAGTCGCGACCGTGACCGATGTCCCGGCCCAGGAAGGGTTCGGCGTCACCGGAACCGAGCTTGATCGCCCCGAGCCGTTCGGTCATCCCGTACTGAGTCACCATGGCGCGGGCGACGGCGGTGGCCTTCTCGATGTCGTTACTGGCGCCCGTAGTCGGGTCGTGGAAGACCAGCTCCTCGGCCGCTCGGCCGCCCATCATGTAGGCGAGCTGGTCGAGCAGCTCGGCACGGGTGTTGGCGTATTTGTCCGTCTCTGGCAGCACCATGGTGTAGCCGAGGGCCCGGCCGCGGGGCAGGATGGTGACCTTCTGTACCGGGTCGGTGCCCGGCATCGCCGCAGCGACCAACGCGTGGCCGCCCTCGTGATATGCGGTGACCAGCTTTTCCTTGTCGGTCATCAGCCGGCTGCGCTTCTGGGGCCCGGCGACGACTCGATCGATCGCCTCGTCGAGGTACTCGTTGGTGATCAGCCGTGCATTCTGCCGCGCGGTGAGCAGCGCCGCCTCGTTCAACACATTAGCCAGATCGGCGCCGGTGAAGCCAGGGGTACGCCGCGCGACGCCTTGCAGGTCGACATCCGGGGACATGGGCTTGCCCTCAGCGTGCACCTTCAGGATGTTGAATCGGCCCCTGAGGTCGGGCGTGTCCACCGCGATCTGGCGATCGAACCGGCCCGGCCGCAGCAGCGCCGGGTCAAGGACGTCCGGCCGGTTGGTGGCGGCGATCAAGATCACGCCGCCGCGGACGTCGAAGCCGTCCATCTCGACGAGCAGCTGGTTCAGCGTCTGCTCGCGCTCGTCATGGCCGCCGCCCATGCCGGCGCCCCGGTGCCGGCCGACGGCATCGATCTCGTCGATGAAGACGATCGCGGGAGCGTTCTCCTTGGCCTGCTCGAACAAGTCGCGGACGCGGGACGCGCCGACCCCGACGAACATCTCGACGAAGTCCGAGCCGGAGATCGAATAGAACGGCACCCCGGCCTCGCCGGCCACCGCGCGGGCCAGCAGTGTCTTGCCGGTGCCAGGCGCGCCGTACAGCAGGACGCCCTTGGGGATCTTGGCACCGACGGCCTGGAACTTGGCGGGCTCGGCCAGGAACTCTTTGATCTCCTCGAGCTCCTCGATCGCCTCGTCGCACCCAGCGACGTCCCGGAAGGTGGTCTTCGGCGTGTCTTTGTTGGCGATCTTGGCCTTCGACTTGCCGAATTGCATCACTCGGCTGCCGCCGCCCTGGACCGAATTCAGCAAGAAGAAGAACAGCACTCCGATGATGATGAAGGGAATCAACGTGCCGAGCAGTGAGCTGAAGAAGCCCGGCGTCGCGTTTTCACCCTTCCATTGATCCAAAGTCTTGTCCGCGACTCGCTGGTTGAGGCGCGGGATGATCTGGTCCTCCGCCTGGTTGCCAACCCATGTCGCCTTGTAGCCGGTGTGGTTCGCGTCCTTCAAGGTGACGCGGATTTCTTGTTCCTTATCGATCAAGATGACCTCGCTCAACGGCTCATTGCCGTTGATGATCGAGACCACCTGAGAGGTCGGCGCTTCCTTGTATCCGCTGGTCACGCGCTGGCTGAAATCGATCAACAGACCGATCGCAATAACGGCGATGACGATCCATGCCAGGGGTGAGCGGAATATCCGTCGAAGGTTCATGACCTGCCTAGTAGATGTTCGGGACCCGAGAGATCCTCCTGACAAGGCTATCGTTTGCGTCCAAGCAGGCCTGTGCGTCTCGTGAGGTCTGACTGTGTATCACGTGTTTCGAAGCGACCCCTGACCCCGGGCTTCAGCTGTAAACGCTGGGTGAGAGTGCGCCAACCGAGGTCAGGTTGCGGTAGAGCCCGTCGTAATCCAGTCCATAACCGACCACGAACTCGTTGGGAATGTCGAATCCGACGTAGGCAATCTCGACCGGATTACGCGCTGCCTCGGGCTTCCGGAATACCGTCAGGACCCTCAAACTGGCAGCTCCGCGGGAGCGCAGGTTGCTGACCAGATACGACAATGTCAGTCCGGTGTCGATGATGTCCTCGACCAGCAGTACGTGCAATCCCGTGACGTCGGTGCTCAAATCCTTCAGAATCCTTACGACCCCTGACGACTGGGTGCCCGAGCCATACGAGGACACCGCCATCCAGTCCATGCGGCAGTGCATGTTGAGCGCCCGCGAGAGATCCGCCATCACCATGACCGCTCCGTTGAGGACGCCGACGAGGAGCAATTCCTTACCCTCGTAGTCCCGATCAATCTCGGCCGCCAGCTCGTTGATTCGCGCGGCCAATTCATCCTTGGTCACGAGGACTTGCGTCAAATCACCGCTGAGCTGGGTGGCGTCCACGGCCTCAGCCTGCCACAACCCAACCGGCCGCGCGGCTCGGATTGCAGGGTTGCCAGGCCGTCAGCCGACTCGCAGCCGTCCCGCTGAACGCGTGACCGTTGCGCCAGGAATCTGAATGGCCTTCTGGCCGTGCCAATCGATCACCAGGGACTCCACGGCGCTGATGTGCCGCAGTGAAAGGTCGCCAAGTCCGTGAGCCAACAACCACACACGAAGGATCCGGCGGCGCAGCGCCGGAGGTTGGGATTCCAGGGCGGCGCAATCAACAGTGTCCGTCCCGCCCAGCCCTTCGGCGGTGCGGTACGCCGCAGCGGCCAACTGATCAAGCAGTTCGTTGTCATCGCGGAGCAGCTCCGCCGTCCGGCCCAAGGCTTCTGCAACGCCCGGACCTAGCTCGGTCTCCAGCGTTGGCAGGACAGTGGAGCGGACCCGGACCCGGGTGAACCGACGGTCGGAATTGTGCGGATCTTGCCAGGGCTCGAGTCCCACTTCCTCGCAAACTTGCTCGGTCGTGGTGCGTCGGAGGTGCAGGAAGGGTCGTACGAGATGTCCCGCTCGGGAGGCCATACCCGCCAACGACCGGGTGCCGGAACCCCGGGCAAGGCCCAGCAGTACGGTCTCGGCTTGATCATCGAGATTGTGGCCGAGTAACACTGTGGCTGCACGCGCACGCGCCTCGGCGTCCAACGCGCGATACCGAGCCTCGCGTGCCGCCGCTTCCGGCCCGGAGGCCGATGACTCATCGACGTCAACGGTGATGACGCTCACGTCGTCGTAGCCAAGCGAGGCGAGCTGATCTGCTGACGCGCGCGGCGACATCTGCGGAGGCGTGCTGTAACCCGTGGTCGATCACTGCGGCGGCGTACGGGAGGTCTCGGCGGGTTGCCACGTAGCGAGCAGCGAAGGCGAGCGCGAGGGAGTCAGCGCCACCGGAGCAGGCGATGAGCAGCTGCATATCCTGCTGGCTCAGTGCGGCATCGACGGCCTGAACGGCGGCCAGACTCGCCCGGCCGAGCTCGCGACGACCCACCGGTCTAGGTGCTACTCAGCCGACGGTTAGCTCTGGATGCATGCGCGTCAGCCAAAGCTGAGGGTCGGCAATCTCCGCTGGACTGGGTAGCGTCTCGGGCGAGGTCCAAACTCTGTTGAGGCCAGCCATGCCGACCTGGGCGAGAACGGCGCGGCAGAACGCTGCGCCGTCGCGATACTGACGCATCTTGGCGTCGAGCCCGAGCAGCCGACGGATGATCTTGTCGATGCCCTGGCCTTGCCGGCGTACCGTGAACTTCGCCCGGATGGTCTCCACCGTGGGAATGATCTCGGGGCCGACGCTGTCCATGATCACATCGGCGTGACCCTCCAGCAGCGACATCACCGCAGTCACCCGATCCACCGTCTCTCGCTGAGCTGGCGTCTGCACGAGGTCGATGATCGACACCTCCTCGTTGTGACTGAGCCCCTCGAGGACCCGCTTGAGCGCTTCGCGCAGCATCTGCGCCACGATCGTCGGGTCGAGCTCGGCCGAGTCGACGATCTGGGCGATCTGGTCGTTGAGGTAGCCGCGGAGCCACGGAACTGCGGTGAACTGCACCCGATGCGTTTCCTCATGCAAGCAGACCCAGAGCCGGAAGTCGGAAGGTTCCACATCGAGCTCGCGTTCGATGGAGACGATGTTGGGTGCGACGAGGAGCAGTCGCCCCGCAGCTGAGGTGGAATCCGTTCCGGGATAGAACGGATCGAACTGACCGAGAACCTTCGACGACAGGTAGCTGAGCAACGCACCCACTTCGACGCCGGTGATTCTCGGGCCGAGGCTCGCCGCGGTCGAGCTGGTGTCCTTCAGCCGCTCGATCGCCTTCGCGTTGAGCGGACCCAGAATCTGGCGGAAGCCGTCCAGGTTGGCCTGGATCCACCGCGGCCGGTCGACCACCAGCACCGGAGCCGTACCGCTGCCAGCTTCCATGCCCGTTACCTGGCGTACGTAGCTCTCAGCCTGGTTGGCGAAGCCGCGCAACTCCGCGACGACTGCCGCTGCACCGTCTCGGGAGATCTCCGGGCCAGGCTTGACGAGCCTGGTGGCCGTGTTCAGCGCAACGGTCCAGTCGACCATCGAGGTTGTCACGCGAGCGAGTCTATGTGCGGCGTCGGCGTGGGCTCGGTTGCGCATCGGGGTTCAGCTGTCACTCGACTGAGCATCGTCTGCCGTCCCAAGGCGGCTCAGGAGCGCGCAATCGGTTTCGGCACCACTGGTTAGTCGTCTTGAGCCGGGCAATGCCTGCGGACGCGCTGTGATGATTGAGGATGGCGGCACGGCACGCGGAAGTGATCGTGCCAGCGCGTTCGTGGTACGACTTAACGGTCGTGCTGTCGAGGCATACCAGGGAGCATCGACTAACGGCAACCGCATGTACTGATCGCAGTAGTCACACGATCCAGCCAGATCATGGCGTTGTACTCGTTCTTCGGTCGGATCAAGAACGCGTACGCCAGCAGCGAACCGTCTTTGGTGCGTACGACTCCAGCGCGAGCGCGCACCTTGTTGAGCGTGCCGGTCTTGCCGCGCACCACGCCGCGCCCGGCCAGGCTCTGATTGTCAATGTACTGACGCCGCAGGCTCCCCTCGACGCCGGCGACTGACAAGCCGGTGATCACCGGCACGTAGCTCCGGATGCTGTTTTCCGGCGGCCACTCGAAGCATCTTGACCATTGAGTCGGCTGGCACCTTGGTCTGACGGGCCAGCCCGCTGCCGTCGTTGATCGTCATGCCGGGATCCCAGATGCCGAGTTTGGTGAGCTGGGCTCGTACGACCTTGGTCGCCTCCGCTATTGAGCCTGGCTTTCGCGCACCGATTGCGGCCTGGCGGAAGATCACCTCCGCTGCGTCGTTGTCGCTGACCATCAGCAGGTGTTCCACGATCCGCTCCAAAGGCATGGAGGAGACCCTGGCAACGACGGCCGCGGATGTCGGCGCATGCGCCGACCGCGTCGAGGTGACCTTGATCCCTTGCTTGGACAACGCTGCCGCGAAAGCGGTGGCGGCTTCCTTGGCCGGGTTGTTGTAGCGGACGCCGCCGTAACCCACGTGGCCTTCGTCGACCCACAGCGCCGACGTACGCGAGACCTGGTCACCGTAGAAGCTCGGCCAGCGTGGGTTCCAGGCCGGGCCCTTGAACAGTGACGCGTCGTATCCCAGGCTGACTCTCGTTGACCTTGTCGTGCTTCAACCGACTCGCCGTGGCCCGCGCCAGTCCGGAGATAGTGGCTCGCTTGGGATACTCGCCGCGGGCACTTCTGGCAAGGTATGGATCCCCACCACCGACCAGAATGATCTGGCCCCGTTTGGGACTGACCACCGACGTCTTGAAGGTGCGCCCAGGTCCCAAGATCGACAGCGCCGCCGTCGAGGTGAGCAGCTTCATGGTCGAGGCTGGGATATAGCCATGGGTCGAGTTGTGGGCGTAGACCACCTTCCCGGTGCCCACGTCAACGACCGAGCCTGAGTAGGAGCCGGTCACGCCCTTGACCTTGACCGCCCGGATCTTGTTGGCAACCGCAGCCTTGTTGGGAACCACCCGCGGCACGGCTGCGGCTAGCACCGGGCTGGGCAAATCAGGTTTGGGAGCCGCCGGTGTCGGCGTAGCCGAGCTCGGGGCGGCGGATGCGGATCGGCAGTAGTGCTAGAGAGGACGTTGGGGCGCTGTAGCTTGTTTGGGCCCCGATGGCGTACCGGTTCGAGCGCGGCAGCACCACGATCGCTGCGGCGACCACACTGATCACCACGCCGATCACGGCAACGGCCGCGAGCACCACCACGGCAATCCGCTTGGGTCCCACGGGGCAGGCACACCTCCTTCACGCTAGGCTCAAGCCGCCGGACAAATCACTGATGTGCACTCTCTCAGAAGTCAGTCCTAATCCTAAGGAGGTCACGTGACCACGCACCCAATGTCGATGAAGGTCTGAGGCCGTTCAGTGACTTGACCTTCGATGTCACCGTCGAGATCCCCAAGGGCCAGAAGAACAAGTACGAAGTTGATCATGACACCGGCCGCATCCGACTCGATCGCACATTGTTCACCTCCACCCAGTATCCGGCTGACTACGGCTTCATCGAGGGGACTCTCGGTCAGGATGGCGACCCGCTGGATGCGCTGGTCATGATCAGTGAGCCGACGTTTCCGGGCTGTCTGGTCAAGTGCCGGGCAGTCGCCATGTTCCGGATGACGGACGAGGCTGGTGGCGACGACAAGGTGCTGTGCGTGCCGGCCTCGGATCATCGCCGCGACCACGTACGTGATCTCTCGGACGTGCGCCCGTGGGTGCTCCTTGAGATCGAGCATTTCTTCGAGGTCTACAAGGATCTCGAGCCCGGGAAGTCCGTTGAGGGCGCGACCTGGACCGGCGTTGAGGAAGCCGAAGAGGAGATTCGAGCGAGCTTCGCCCGGGCCAAGGAGCACGGCAATAGCGGCCATCGCCACTAACGACCTCTCTCTCGTGGACCCGTGATCAGGCGGGAATGGCTGACCTTCTGATCTTGCTCGCGCCGTCGGCTAATCGCGTCTACGCGTCCGAGGCCAATCGGCTGGTGGCGGCTGAACTCAAGGTCATGTTTGGCGCTCATGATCATCCGTCAATCCAGCCGGTGACTTTGGCGAGAATCGAATACCTCGCGCTGAAGATGGACACTCTAGATGAGCACATCATGTCGGCGCTGGGTCGGCTCTCTGGTTTCTATGCCGCCTTCCAACGATCCGAAGATCGGCTGCTGCCGATCGAGGTGGGTACGCCGGATCTCTTTGACGATGATCTGGTCACTATTCCGAAATATCCGGGCAAGACCAACGAGCAGTTCACCCGATTGTTGATCAATGTCACGCTGGCGTCGATGAGACGCTCGAGCAGCGGACCAATCTCGATCTTGGATCCGATGTGTGGCCGGGGTACCACGCTGAGCACGGCAATGATGTTGGGCTGCAACGCGGCCGGCGTTGAGGTCGATGCCAAGGCGGTTGAGGCGTACGCGTCGTACCTGCGCACCTACTGGCGACGTAAGCGGCTGAAGCACACGCGTCGAGGTCAGCCCGGTGCGGCGGGAGGGCAAGATCATCGGCAAGCGTCTGGAGGCGGAGGTGACACCCGCCAGTCGGCAGCGGCCCGCTCGCTGACCGTCTTCTCCGGCGACACCCGGCAGTCGGCGGCGCTGTTTGGAAAGCGCAGGTTTGACGCAGTGGTTGCCGATGCTCCGTACGGCGTGGTGCACGGCAGCCGGACCGACGTGCGCGGCGTCAGCGGAAGCGGGACCGCTCTGCCGTTGGTCTGATCAGCGAAGCGCTTCCGGTTTGGGCTGTGCAGCTGAGGAGCGGCGGTGCGCTCGGCCTGTCCTGGAACACAATCGGCCTGCGACGAGAGCGACTGCTTGATCTTGTTGTCGCGGCGGGTCTGGAGCCGCTCGACTTCGGCCCGTATCTGGACTTCGAGCATCGAGTCGACTCCTCGATCCGCCGCGACATCGTTGTGGCGATCAAGCCCTAGGACTTTCACACCTGGCCTTCGGCGCGTCGCAAGTACAGGGCGTACGCCGCAATCGAAGCGAAGGCGAGCGCCACTGCCAGAAAGAGGCGGACGCTGAACCCTGGTCCGACGGGGATCGCCAAGCACGAAGCACGCCACCGCGACAACCCGAGCGAGCACCGCCGTACGCCGCATGCCTTCGGCCGCGAAGCGGCGGGCAATGATCAAGCAGGCGGCTATCACGGACAGGAAGGCCAGTGGCGGTGCGAAGGCGTGAATCGTGGCATGAATGGACAGCTGTTCGGGATAGCCGGCAGGTGCGCCTGGCGGAAAGCCCAGAGCCGGGTCCGCGGTGAAAATGCCGCCAATCACCAGACCTGCGCCGAAGAGTGCGAGCAGCCTGGGTGCCCAGGTGCTTCCCGGCCCGTCCGATAGGCAGCGAGCAACGCCGATGGCAAAGAGCACACTGAGTACTCCTGCGACGATGAAGTTGGTCACCTGAATCCAGCCGTACTCGCCCAACGACAACATGCTGAGCGGCTGGCGGCGGAGATCAAATCCGACGCGGGTGAACAGCTGCACGATGACGGTGCCGACGAACAACGGTCCGGCGACGACTCCGGCGCCAAGTAGCGTTCGGGTCAGGTCGGTCGTCCTGCGAGATGTCATGGTGGTCATGATCAACACGTTCCTTTCCTGAGGTGCTGCTACCTCGGCGTCGACCAGAGCTCGGTGTTCTCGACAGTGGGCTGATGAAATTTCTTTGGAGAAATCTCCGCCGGCGATGTCGAGATCGCGAGCAGCCAGGCGACGCGAGGATGAGGGCCGGAATTGAGGACCGGCCATGACGACAAAGGAGAAAGTCATGCGATACATGGCGATGCTGAAGTTCGACGAGTCCCTCCCCGTGGGGCCTCCGCCACCGGAGCTGGTCCAGGCGATGGCCGACTACGCGGTCGAGGGTGCCCGAAACGGCACACTGGTCGACCAGGGCGGCTTGCTGCCGAGTGCGTGCGGGCGCCATCGTGTCGCTGGTCGACGGCACGATCAAGGCGGTGGACGGCCCATTCACCGAAGCCAAGGAGCTGGTTGGCGGATACGCGGTGCTCGAGGTACGCAGTAAGGCAGAGGCCGTCGAGCTGGCCAAACGGGTGATGCAGATTCATAAAGATCACTGGCCGGGTTGGCAGGGGAGCTGCGAGGTTCGCCAGCTGGGCGAGTCGTGATCTGATCGAAACTGTGGCAGATGCGATCACCCACGAGACCATCGAGGCGGTCTGGCACCTGGAGTCCACGAGGCTGATCGCCGGGCTGGTCCGGATGGTACGAGACGTCGGGCTGGCCGAGGACCTTGCTCAGGACGCGCTGGTCGCTGCCCTCACGCAATGGCCGACTTCGGGCGTACCGACAACCCCGGCGCCTGGCTGATGACCATCGCCAAGCGTCGGGGAGTCGATCAAATTCGTCGCAGCAACCGTCGTGATCAGATCTATGCCGCGATAGCTCACACGCAAGGGAGCGCGGTGTCTGAAGAGGATTTTCTGGCCGCAGTTGATCATGTCGAGGACGACGTGCTGCGGCTGATGTTCATCTGCTGCCATCCGGTCCTGACCTCCGAGGCGCAGTGCACCTTGACGCTCAAACTGGTTGGCGGCCTGACCAGCCGGGAGATCGCGCGCGCATATCTGACGACGGAAGCCACCGTGGCCCAGCGGGTCGTACGCGCCAAACGGACGCTCACCGAGGCGGGTGCAGCGCTCGAGGAACCCAGCGGCGCGGAGCGCGCGAACCGGTTGACCACTGTGTTGAGCGTGATCTATCTGCTGTACAACGAGGGTTACTCGGCCACAGCTGGCAGTGAGTGGATGCGGCCCACGCTGTGTGACGAGGCGCTTCGGCTCGGACGGATCCTCACCGCGCTGACTCCGCGAGAGAGCGAGGTGCACGGGCTGTGCGCGCTGATGGAGCTTCAGTCATCTCGCCTGGCCGCGCGCCGCGCCCAAGGACGGATCGCCGATCTTGCTGCTTGATCAAGATCGCTCGCAATGGGACCCGGTACATATCATGCGCGGCCTGTCGGCACTTGATCAGCGCGCAGGCACGCGCTTCCGATCTTGGGCCGTACGGCCTGCAGGCCGCGATCGCGGCATGCCATGCCCGAGCTGACACGCCCGAGGCGACTGATTGGGTGCAGATCGCCGGGCTCTATGAGCAGTTGGCGCGGCGTACCGGCTCGCCAGTGGTGGAGGTGAATCGGGCGGTCGCGCTCGGCATGGCGTACGGGCCGGAGGCCGGACTGGAGTTGCTTGATCAACTGAGAGGAGTACCTGCGCTGCAGGGTTATCACCTACTGCCGAGCGTGCGTGGTGATCTGCTGGAGAAGCTCGGCCGCCACGAGGAAGCCATGGCCGAGTTCGCCCGCGCGGCCATGATGACCCAGAACGAACCTGAACGCGCATTGCTCTTGGACCGGGCGCGCGGTCGGTCATAGTTGGGTCGTGCCGCGCCTTAGGCTGCTGGGGTGGACCAGCGACGCATCCTCCTCGTATTGCGCCATGCGCAAACCGAAGACATACGTCCGGGCAGCCGAGACACCGAACGGCGGCTCACTCCTGACGGCGAACGTCAGGCTCGCCAGGTAGGTGAGTACCTGCGCGCGCAGGGCATCACCATCGACAACGTCTTGTGCTCGAGCGCCGCGCGTGCCCGAAAGACGCTCGAGCTGCTCCAGCTAAGTGATCAAGTGGACCCGAATAGGGTTGAAATCGCCGACCGCTTCTACGACGCCGGTGCCGATTCGTTGCTCGACGCCGTACGCGAGCTGCCCGACGACTGTTACGTTGCCCTCCTTGTCGGACACGCCCCCGGCGCACCCGGTCTGGTGCATGAGATGACTGATCCCGGCACCTCGACGCGGGAGGCGGTTGAGGCGATCGAGAGCAGATTTCCGGCCGCCGCTTTGGCTCAGCTGCGAGTTCGAGGGCGATTGGTCCTCACATCGACGCCGGCTCGCTGGCAGCTGTCCGAGTGCCCGGTTCTCCCGGCACCTGACTGTGGCTTCGGCACCGAGTCAGCACAGCGGCGTCGTGACATTTCGGTGCCGCGACACGCCCAACGTGACATTCTCATAACGTGTCTTGAGGCGAGCGTCGATGCGATCATGCGAAGGTTCGACCGCGATGACGTGAGATTGAGCCAAAGATGATCTTGTTGCAACCCACGCATAGCGATTCTATGTGCTTCATTTTTTTCTTATTTGCAACGGATTTCTTGGCGAACCAGATGTCGAGATCGCGATCTCGAAGGACGCTGGTTCTGAAGCTCGCTGCGTACAACCGGTTGTGGAGATTGTTATCTCACTCTGCCACTACGGTCCGCCAAGATCACGATTGAATATAGGTCCAAATTCAGGGCTGGCCGGCACGATACGCTCCCGTTGCTTGATTGAGCTTGGGGTGCGTCCAGCAGAGCAGTTCCTTCCCCCTGTTAGCCGCCTGACAAAGATCGTCACTGTTCATGAGATCAGTGCAGTTCGTGTCTCGCTCAAGCACGCCAACTCGTCGGGGGCCGACGATTGTCGAGCCGAGAGTCGTGGGGAATGGCAAGGCCAGAGAGACTGTTGCGAGCCTCGGCGGGAGGCGCTGCATTGGAGCCTGCGTTGGCGGGCAATGGGCACTATGAGTTGCACGAAGTGCATGCCGAGTCAATGGGCTTGAGCACTGCCACTCTGAACGCTGGGAGTTTGAGCGCTGCCGAGGCGGTTTTTCTTCTCGAAGACTCGCCGACCGTGCGGCTGGAAAGTCTCGGTCTTGCAGGTGTTGATCAACTTGCGGATCGCGCCGATACCGTCCCGGCGAACAAACGCTTCGCCGCGTGGAGCAGGCGCTATCTGATAGCCATCGCTACCGCTGACGCATTGGTCGGAGGCATTGCCGCAGCGCTTCCGGCATCGATCAGCGACACGCTCTCATGGAATCACCGGGCGGTGTTGTTGTGCCTGCTCGGCGTACTCGTCTGGCCGGTCGCGATTGCCCTGAGCCGTGGCTACCGTCGTAACCGGATCGGCATTGGCTTCGACGAACCAGGCGCGGTGATTCGCGCCGGCATGGTTGTCGTGGTGGCCGTCGCGCTACCGGCGGGGTTCATGGCTGTCCCTGCGGGCACGTTGGATCCGAACGGTGCATTGAACCTGTTGTACGCGTTGCTGAAACTCGTGGCTGTCGGCACTCCGCTCGCGGTGGTACTGAGCCTGCTCGTGCGCTTCCTCGCTCACCGGGCGCTGCACTTCTTGCAACGTCAGGGACGCAGCTTGCGGCATGTTCTGGTCGTTGGCAGCTTCGGCGCAGCGCAGCAGCTCAGCGAGCGGATTCAGCGAGAGCCGGACGCCGGTATGAAGGTGATCGGCCTCTGCCTACCCTCCTCGGAGCTGCCTAGGCCCGTCGTAGACGGAATTCCAGTGCTCGGAAGCCTTCGCCAGGTCCCCGATGTGGTTCGCAGCATGGGCTGCGACGCGGTCGCTGTGACAAGCGACGACGTCACTCGATACAACTATCTACGCGAGCTCGCATGGTCGCTGGAAGGCGCCGGAGTCGAGTTGCTCGTCGACCCCGGCCTGGTCGAGGTTGCCGGTCCGCGAATGCACATCCGGCCACTCATGGGCTTCCCGTTGCTGCACGTTGAGGAGCCCCACTTCACAGGCTGGCGTCGGCTGGTGAAGCGGGTCAGCGACATCGTGCTGACCTCGGTCGGCCTGTTGATCATTTCGCCGCTCATGCTTGTCATCGCAGCGGCGATCAAGCTTCAAGATGGTGGCCCGGTGATCTTCCGTCAGGCTCGGATCGGCCGCGAGCGGCAAGCCGTTCACGATGCTCAAGTTCCGTTCCATGGTGGTGGACGCCGAAGATCGCAAGCTCGAGCTCATGGAGACAACGAGGGCAAGGGCGGCCTGTTCAAGCTCAGCCGCGATCCGCGGGTGACTCGCGTCGGGCAGTTCCTGCGCGACTTCTCTCTCGATGAGCTACCGCAGCTCTTCAATGTCTTGGGCGGCTCGATGTCACTGGTCGGACCGCGTCCACACCTCGCATCCGAGCTCGCGCAGATGCCCAGCGAGGCGAGCCGACGGTCGCTGGTGACTCCCGGCCTCACTGGACTCTGGCAGGTCAGCGGGCGCTCCGAACTTGAGGGCGACGACGCGGTCCGGCTCGATCCTGCGCTACGTCGAAAACTGGTCACTCAGCGCTCGATCTGCAGATCTTGTGGAAGACGATCTCTGCCGTGCTGGCTAAACGCGGCGCCGCCTGATTGCCGCGCAGTCCGCCGGAAGTCGCTCGGAAGACAGCTTTGATGAAGCAATGGTGGATCGCGCTGGGATCGGCGTTCGCTTTCATCGCGCTTGCCGTCTCGGTCCGCCTCGGCCTACTCGAACAGCTTCGACGTCGATCGTCCGGTGACTGGGCGCGACCTCATGACGTCTGGGGACCAGCCCAGGTGCGGGCCGATCTCAGTCGTCGAGGGCCTGCGCCCGACTGTGCTCGCGATGGCTCCTGGCGGTATTTACGCTGGCTTTGCTGTGTGAAACGTCGGTCACTGAGACCTGCGGCGTTCGTCGGCGGTGTCCGCCTGGCGACTGTGGCAGTTGACCGTTGCCGCAAAGATCGCAATTGGTCGTCTCGACTCCTCATGGATTAGCTGCGGAAACGATCGGGGCAGCTTCCCGTCGGGTCACATGGTTGCGGTCGGATGGTCTGCCTGGGCCTTGCCTGCTCTGTGCGCAGCCGCGACTGCGCCGGTGGATCTGGCTCATTCCAGCGCTGGGTGGCTGCTCTGATGGCAGCTTGCGCTGTTGCTCCAGGCGGCGCATTGGGTCGACAGACATTGTTGGAGGTGGCTTGCTCGCCACCGCGTGTACTGGCCGCCGCGATCGCCAGTCCGGCTGGCGAGTCGTTGGCTTCATGATCAATCACAAAATGATCACGAATCGGCCGAGTCTCAGGCCGGAGCGTCAGCTGCCCTCGCTTACACCGATGACCCGACTTGGCATGGATAGTCGAGACTGCGATAAACGTAACTGCCCAGATTCCGCGCGGTCGCTGACTGTTACGATCCTGCGCCGGGGCAGTTGGTTCTGGAGATCCTAGTCGGGGGCTATGAGGATCGCAATCTTTGGCCTGGGCTACGTCGGTACGGTGACGGCCGCAGGCCTCGCTTCACAAGGCCATCAGGTATGTGGCGTCGACGTCGACGCGCTCAAGGTCGAGCACATCCGGTCGGGGCGCAGTCCCGTGGTCGAGCCGGGCATCGAGGAACTCATTGCGACTGCGGTCGAGAGCGGTGACCTTACGGCGACCACGGATCCAGTGGCGGCACTGGAGCGTGCCGATGTGTCCTTGCTCTGCGTTGGTACGCCTTCGAAGTCACAGGGCGGCACCGATCTGACCTACCTGCGGCGGGCGCTGGATGACATCCGCCAAGGACTCGAGGTTGCCACACCTCCCGCATCGGGTTTCCATGCGGTCGTCGTCAGAAGCACCGTTCCCCCTGGAACCGGGGATGAAGTGGTGCAGTACGACGTTCTCCGACGTGCCGCCGGGCTGGGCCGTAGGCACGGCAATGTGCCCAGAATTCCTCCGCGAAGGGCTCGGGCGTCGCCGACTTCTTCAACCCGCCGTTCGTTGTGCTCGGCACCGCCGATCCGCGTGTCACCGACTTGCTGACCGAGATGTTCTCGTTCCTGAATCGCGAGACCAGGCTGGTCGACGTACGCAGCGCGGAGGCATTGAAGTACGCGTGCAACGCCTTCCACGCGACGAAGGTGTCCTTCGCCAATGAGATGGCACGCATCTTCCGGGTGTTCGGGGTCGACTCCCGAGAGGTCATGAGGGTGTTCAGCGAGGACACGGTGCTCAACATCTCCCGGCCTACCTGATGCCAGGGTTCGCCTTCGGCGGCTCCTGCCTGCCGAAGGACCTGCGCGCGTTGCTCGACATGGCCAGAGTGAACGCGCTGGACGTCCCGCTGCTGGCGGGCACTCTGCAGACCAACGAACTGGTCATCGCCGATGTCGTGGATCGGCTGATCGCCAGCCCGTACCGCTCGCTCGCCATGCTTGGCCTCAGCTTCAAGATGAACACCGACGACCTGCGGGAGAGCCCGAACGTCGAGCTTGTGGAACGGCTGATCGGCAAGGGCTTCGACGTACGGATCTACGACCCGATCATCAATCCCGAGCGCCTGATGGGCTCCAACCTGCGCTACATCGAAAGCCGCCTGCCGCATCTGCGCCGATTGCTGCATGCCACGCCCCAAGACGCGCTACAAGGCTGCTGAGGCCGCGGTGGTGGCCACGTCGGCATCCCGAAGTCGTCGACGAGCTGCTCGCGGCACCGCCGGCCAGGATCCTCGACCTGCATGGGCGGCTTGGCGCCGAAATCGAAGGACTGCCCGGCTACGAGGGAATTGGGTGGGCGGTTTGACCGGCGCGGGCGAGTCGAATGCACGCCCACGGATTCTGATCATCGTCCAGAACCTGCCGGTCCCCTTCGACCGTCGCGTCTGGTTGGAGTCCAAGGCCCTCACCGCGGCGGGATATGACGTCACTGTCGTCTGCCCGAAGGGAAAGGGCGACCCAGAGCGAGAGGTGCTCGAGGGCGTGACGCTGCTGAAGTATCGCCCCTATGCGCCAGGCGGCGGAGCGCTCGGCTTCGTCATGGAGTACGCGTACTCGTTCCTCGCAACCGCGCAGGCTGGTGTTCCGGGCTCGCCGCCAGGGCAAGTTCGACGTGCTGCAGGCCTGCAACCCGCCCGACATCTTCTGGCCCATCGCCCGGTGGCTGCGCCGCCGCGACAGTTCGCAGTTCGTCTTCGACCACCACGATCTCTGCCCCGAGCTCTATGACTCGCGCTTCCCGGATGGCAGCGCCCTACCGAAGCGCGGACTGCTCGCGCTGGAGAGGGCGACCTTCCGTACGGCCGATCACGTCGTGTCAACGAACAGCCTCCTATGCCGAGATCGCGATGCGCCGAGGCGGCAAGGCGCCGACCGACGTCACGGTGGTGCGTACCGGTCCCGACCGCGGAGCGGCTGCGGCGGAAGGCCGCGGTGCCCGGCATTGCGGCGAGGTCGGAAGCACCTCGTCGCGTACATCGGCGTCATGGGGCCGCAAGATGGCGTCGATCTTGCCGTCCGGGCCGCGGCACACGTGGTCCATGACCTTGGTCGGGAGGACGTCGCGTTCACTTTCATGGGCGCAGGCGACAGTTACGACGACATCGTGGCGCTCCGTGACGAACTCGGCCTACAGGATTACCTGGAGTTGCCGGGCCGGGTTCCAGACGAGACGGTCCTCGACGTACTCTCCACCGCCGCGGTCGGACTTTCTCCAGACCCGAAGAACCCGCTCAACGACGTCTCGACAATGAACAAGACCATGGAATACATGGCCTTCGGGCTGCCCGTCGTCGCGTTCGACCTCAAAGAGACGCGGGTTTCGGCCGGAGAGGCCGCTTCCTATCTTCCGAGCGGCGACGTGGCGGCGTACGCCAAGGCGATCGTGGAGCTTCTCGACGACGCCGAGCAAGCGCGAGGCCATGGGCCGGCTCGGACGCCTCCGGATCGAAGAAGAGCTGGGCTGGCCGCTATCAGCGCGACGCCTACGTCGGCGTCTACGACACACTGGTGGGCCGGCACCGGGTGCGAGGCTGACATGTGCGGGGTTGCCGGAGCATTTCTGCCAACCCGATGGGACGCGGCTGGTGCGGACGATGTCCGATCGCATCGGCCACCGCGGGCCGGACGCCGCTGGGCTCACCGACCTGTCGCCGACGCACCGCTGCAGCTTGCGCATCGGCGGCTGTCGATCATCGACCTGTCAACTGCGTCGGATCAGCCGTTCGTCAAGGACGGACTGCACCTGAGCTACAACGGCGAGCTGTACAACTACCGCGAGCTGCGCAACATCCTGTCGCGACCAGGGCGTCCGGTTCAGCACGGAATCGGATACAGAGGTGGTCCTCGAGTCCTGGCGGCACTGGGGCCCGGACGCTCTCTCGCGCTTCCGTGGCATGTTCGCGTTCGCGCTCTACGACGAGCGCAGTCGATGCCCTCACTCTGGTCCGGGATCCACTCGGCATCAAGCCGATGTACGTCATGCCGCGCGGCAAGCGGCATCCTGTTCGCTTCCGAGCTCAAGGCATTGGTGGCGGCCGTCGGGCCCGGAACTCAGCGTCAATCCTCGGTGCGCTCGTGGCGTCCACCTTGTTCTATTTCCTGCCGGAGGAACGAGTCCGCCGATCAAGGAGGTCTTCAAGCTCCCGCCGGGATCATGGGCCGAGTGGCGCGCCGACGGCACCACCCGCGCGGGACGCTACTGGGACCCCGCCGAGGAAGCCCTGGCCGCCGCAGCCGGTCCGACCGCGAATCTCGACGACGGTGCTCGAGCGAGTCGGTCGTCGGCGCACATGGTGGCCGATGTGCCGGTCGCCTCCTTTCTCAGCGGCGGGCTGGACTCGAGCCTCATCACGGCCATGGCCGCGAGCCGCGACCCCGTCTATCGAGGCCTACACCATCACGTTTCGTCCCGAAGATCAGCGTCTCGAGGCGATGCCCGACGACGCCGTCTATGCCCGCAAGATGGCCGCACACCTGGGCATCCGGCTGCACGAGATCGAGATCAGCCCCGACGTCGTGGACATGCTCCCGCGAGTCGTGGATGTCCTCGACGAGCCCATCGGCGACCCGGCCGCCATCAACACCGTGCTGATGTGCCAGGCCGCTCGCGAAGCCGGCGTCAAGGTTCTGTTGTCCGGAATGGGCGCGGACGAGTTGTTCGGCGGCTATCGCAAGCACCTGGCCTGCGTTCTCGGGGCGAAGTACCAGACGCTGCCGCAGTCGCTCCGTACGCGCGTGGTCGCGCCGAGCGTGGACCGGCTTCCCGTTGCGGCCGGCGGGCGCGGGCTTCGATACAGCCGCTGGGCCAAGCGCTTCCTCAGCTTCGCCGAGTTGCCGGAGGAGGCGGCGTTCCGCCGCAGCTACACCCTTTACGACCCGGCCGAGCTCACGGCGTCTGCTCGACCCCGAGCTGGCACCGCCAGTGTGCAAGGTGTCGTGGATGCGCATCGCAGCCTGTACACCGACAGCTCAGCTGACCGACCACGTCAACAGGATGTGCCTGACCGACACCCGCCTGTTCCTGCCGGGACTCAACCTCGCCTACACCGACCGCTCGAGCATGTCGGCGTCGACCGAGGTACGGGTTCCCTTCGTCGACCCGTACGTCTTCCGGGCGGCATTCAGCTTCCGCGGCGGCCAGAAGATCAAGGGACGGACGCAGAAGGTTCCGCTGCGCGACCGTCGCGGAGGACTGGGTTCCGCGAGACGTGCGTCGATCGCCCGAAGGCCTCGTTCGGCGCTCCGCTGCGCGCCTGGGTCACCAATGATCTCGGACCTCTGATCGATGACGTCTTGCTGGACGGTCGAACTGGTATCGTCGGGGTTTCTGCGCCGGCCGCCGCTTCGCCAGATGGTCGACCGACCAGCGCAGCGGTCGGCGGGACCAGTCGAAGCAGCTGTGGCAGCTGCTCTCGATGGAGCTGTGGTATCGCGGCGCTCTGGCTGCGGGGTCGCGCCACCGTGAACGGCTTGCGGTAGCCGGACGAATCGCTCGGGGGAAGTTCGTATGAAGCAAGTCGCTCAGAACTACAAGTCCGGTGACCTCGCCGTCCTGGACGTCCCTGTTCCCGCGTGCCAGCCGGGGGCGTTCTGGTTCGCTCGCTCTACTCGTTGATCTCGACGGGCACCGAGATGATGAAGGTCAGCGAAGCGCGGATGTCCCTGCGTCGGCAAGGCCCGCGCCAGACCGGACCAGGTGCGCAAGCTTCTCGACTCGGTGGCTCAGCAGGGCGCGCTGGCGACGTACCAGAAGGCGATGAACCGGCTGGACAGCTACACACCGCTCGGCTACTCGCTGTGCGGCGTCGTGGTCGAGGTCGGCGCGGGTGCCGAGCAGTTCTCCGTGGGTCAGCTGGTCGCGGCGGCCGGCAACGAGTTCGCCCTGCACGCCGAGGTGAACTGGGTGCCGACGAACTTGTGCGTCCCGGTGCCGGACGGCGTTGCGCCGGAGCATGCCGCGTTCGCGACGGTCGGGGCCATCGCCATGCAAGGCGTCCGGCGCGCCGAGGTCGCGCTCGGTGAGACCGCGTGCGTGATCGGGCTGGGGCTCATCGGACAGCTGGTGGTGCGACTCCTCGTCGCGTCCGGAGTGCAGGTCGTGGGCCTGGACGTGGTCGAGGCCCGCTGCCGAGCGGCGGAGAAGGCCGGCGCCCTGATCTGCGCCGCACCCGACGAGGACGGTCTGCACGAGGTCGAGCGGGTCCTGCTCGATCGCACCGGAGGGCTGGGCGCGGACCATATCCTGCTGGCTGCCGGCGGTGACTCGAACGGACCGGTCGAGGTGGCGGCCCGCCTGGCGCGGGACCGGGCCCGCGTGGTGGACATCGGAAAGACGCGACTCGATCTGCCCTGGAACGCCTACTACGACAAGGAGCTGGACGTCCGCTTCTCCCGGTCCTACGGGCCAGGTCGATACGACGACCGCTACGAACTCGAGGGCATCGACTACCCGGCTGGCTACGTTCGCTGGACCGAGCGCCGTAACCTGGCCTGCTTCCTCGATCTGCTCGTGGATGGTTCGGTGGACGTCGCTGCCCTGATCTCCGGCGTCCATCCCGGTCGAAGAAGCGGCCGACGTCTACAACCGGCTGGGCGCGGGCTCCTCCAGGGCGTGGGATTCCTGCTGTCCTACGGCGATCCAGCCGAAGCTGCGTCGCTCGACCGGACGATGCACGTCGCGACCCGGCCGAATCGCAGTCGTCATCCCCGCCGCCGGCCATCGTCGGCGCATGTCGCGCTTCGGCTTCATCGGAGCGGGCAACTACGCCACCTCGATGTTGCTGCCCCACCTGAAGGACAACTCCGGGGTCGAGCTCGTGTCGGTGGCCACGACGAAGTCCCTGTCAGGGCTCAACGCCCAACGCAAGTTCGGCTTCGGCGACGATCACGACGAGCGTCGAGTCGGTGCTCGACGACGACACGCTCGACGCGGTGTTCATCGTCACCCGGCATCACTCGCATGCCGGCCTGGTCTGCCAGGCCCTCGAGCGCGGCCTCGACCGTCTTCGTCGAGAAGCCGCTCGCCCTCACCGAGGAGCAGCTCGCCGCAGGTTCTGGAAACGGTCGAGAGGACCGGCAACGACCGCGTCATGGTCGGCTTCAACCGGAGGTTCGCACCGCTCTTCACCGATCTGCAGGAACGCTTCGGTCCGTCTCGCGGTCCGGTGTCGGCCCGCTATCTTGATCAACGCAGGGCGCCTGGATGCGAGCAGCTGGTATCTCAACGAGGAACTGGAAGGATCGCGGTTCGCCGGTGAAGGCGGTCATTTCATCGACACCCTGAGCGCCCTGGTGGGGCATCACCCGGTCGAGGCGTACGCCATGGGCGCGGGCGCGAGCGTCCACGCCACCTGCGTTTCGCCGACGGATCCGTGGCGACGATCTCGTACGTCACCGACGGCAGCTCGCGTTTCCCGAAGGAGACCCTCGATGTCGTCGGCGACGGCCGCAACGGACGGCTGGACAACTTCCAGCGGGTCACCGTGTGGTCGGCCAAGGGCAAGAGTGGCCACCGACGTCCTCACCGGGCAGGACAAGGGTCAGCGCGCACAGCTGGAGCGCTTCGTCGACGCCGTCCGCACCGGCTCGGCCGATGCCGATCCCGCTGGAGTCTCTGGTCGCGACGACGCGCGCGACGCTTGCCGTGGGACAGCAGTCTGTCGTCAGGAAGGCCGGTTGACCTGGTGAGTCGTCCCACGGCCGGCTGGTACATCCGACGACTGCGCGGGATGTCGCCGACCGAGGTGGTTTACCGCACCCTGGATGCCGGGCGCCGCGCGGATCTGGGCGCGGCGCCAGGTTCAGCCCGGTGAGGCTGTCCGCATTGCCGCCGGACATCCTGAGCGAGCGAGCCTTCAGTCTCAGCGCTGCCGGCGTCGGCTCGCGCCGACGTGGATCCGGAGGCCGCGTCCGCACTTGCTCCGAGGCTGCCGACTCGGTCCTGGCCGGGACGTGGACCGTGCTGGGTACACGCCGCGCACCGACAGCGCCGAGCCCGGACTGGTTCTATGACCCGCTGACCGGGCGCCGCGCGCCCGACGACCGGCTGGCATTCCGCATCCACCATCGCGACGAGGCGGAGACCGGCAACATCAAGCAGGTCTGGGAGATGTCCCGGCACCACCACGTCACCGTGCTGGCGGCCGCATGGTGGCTGACGCAGGACGGAGCGTTACGCCGAGGCGGCCGCGGATCAGCTGCGCTCCTGGTGGAGTGCAAACCCGTTCCTGACCGGCGTGCACTGGACGAGCGGCATCGAGGCCGGCATCCGCCTGATCTCCTGGGCGTGGATCCGCCGGTTGCTCGATGAGTGGCCCAAGGTGGGCGACCTGTTCGAGCACAATGACGACGCCGTCCGCCAGATCGCCTGGCATCAGGAGTTCCTGGCCGCCTTCCGCAGCCGCGGCTCGTCGGCCAACAATCATGTCATCGCCGAGGCGGCGGGTCGGCTTGTCGGCCGCGTGCGCGTTTCCCTGGTACGGCCGCAGCGACCGAGTGGCGCGCGAGCGCGGCTGCGCTTCTGGAGCGCGAGCTCGCCGCGAATACCTTCGACGACGGTCTGAACCGCGAGCTGGCGACTGACTACCACCGGTTCGTCCTCGAACTCGGGCTGGTGGCAGCCGTGGAGGCCGACGCCGCACGGGCATGCCGCTTTCCGAGGCGACCTGGCAGCGCCTGGCACGGATGCTCGATGCCGGTGCCGCCATCCTGGATGCCAGCGGCCGGCCGCCGCGGCAGGGTGACGGTGACGAAGGACGCGCGCTCGTCGTCGACGACCCCGAGCGCGATCCATGGGCCACGGTCCTGGCCACCGGCGCAGCGCTACTCGGGTGCACCGGACTGGTGGCCGCCTGTCGGCGGCGGCAGTCCAGGCGTCCGTGCTCGGCGCTCTCGGGCGGTCGCGTCAGCTGCCACGACCGCCGGTCCGGCCGCGTCGGTTCGCCGATGCTGGCCTGGTCATCCTGCGTTCGCGTGCCGAGGACGGTCCGGAAATCTGGTGCCGATGCGACGGCGGTCCGCACGGGTTCCTGTCCATTGCGGCGCACGCCCACGCCGATGCCCTGTCGTTGGAGGTGCGGCACGACGGCGTCGACATCCTCGCTGACCCCGGCACGTACTGCTACCACGGCGAGCCGGTGTGGCGGGAGTGGTTCCGCTCGACCGCCGCCCACAACACCGTCGAGATCGACGGCGCTGAGCCAGTCCGAGTCCGGGGGCCCTTTCTCTGGACCACGCAGGCCCGGACGACGACGCTGACCTGCGACGTCGGCGAGCAGCCGGTGCAGACCTGGAGCGCAGAGCACGACGGCTACCTGCGGCTGAAGACACCCGACGACCCACCGCCGATCGGTGACGCTTGACTCGCCGCAGCGACGTCTGACGGTCGTCGACACCTTCGACGCCGCACGCGAGGCAGTTCCGGTGCGACTGTCGTGGCACTTCGGCCCCGACGTCCGAGTCGATCTAGACGGAGCCCACGCAACGCTCTCCTGGCAGGTCGGCCCAGACACACAGGCAGGGCACGCTGCATGCTTCCCGACGGACCTGCATTGGACCTGTCCATCGGGCCGAAGTCGACCCGATCGCAGGCTGGTATTCGCCCCGCTTCGGCGCTCGCGTACCCGCGACTTCCCTGGTCGGGCACGGAATCGCCTCGTACTCAACCCGCCTCGTCACCCAGCTGGAGTTGCCGTGAGAGACCAGGTAACCGACCTTCGGTCGACCGTGGCGACGCTGCGTCGCCGCAAGTCGCGTCCTGGCTGCAGCCGCCTTGGTGGGCCTGGCGGCGGGCGTTGCCTACGTGCTGATTCTCGCCGCCGCCACTGACCAGCACCACTCTGGTGCTGCTGCCCACACCTGCCCTCGCCGAAGAGCAGCAGCTCCGACGTTGACACTCAGGTGCGCATCGCTCTCAGCGCCACCGTTCTGGACCGGCGCGGGCAGACGCGTGATGCCGCCTCTCGTCAGCGCGCTCGGTTGAGAAGATGGTCAAAGTCTCGGCGCCGACGAACCAGCTAATCCAGATCGACGCAACCTCCACCAACGCGGCAGAGGCACAGAGCGCTGTCGCAGGCCGTCGCAGATTCCTACGTCGGCTACGTCAGCAACACCGCGCGCGAGGTCACCGCCGCCGCGCTGGCGGACCTCAATGTCCGAAGGACGCAGCTGCAGAGCCAGATCACGCAGCTGCAGGACGAGATTGCCGCCGCTACGAAGCGCCAGCGGGCGGCAGAACCCGAACTCGCCAGACGGCAGAACAAGAGGCGCAGCTGCTTGCAGCGCCTGCGGACCGAACAGGCCGACCTCTCGCTGCAGCTCGACAAGGTCCAGGACAAGATCGCCACCGGCGCGCCCGGTCGGCGTCCGCGAGCGCGCGGCACTGCGGTCATCCAGCAGGCGACCGAAGCCAGCGGGTCCCTCAACGCTGGTGCGGCTGCTTATCTGGGCACCCTTTGGCGCCCTGGCTCTGCACCATCCTGGTCGCCAGTTGTCTTGCTCGTGACGGCACGGCGCGACCCGCGCGTCCGGCTTCGCGACGAGATCGCGGACGCGATCGGTAGCCCGGTGCCTGGCGGCGGTGCGGAGCCGCCCGCAACGGTCGGTCGGCGGGCTGGCTCGACGTTGCTCGATACCTACGAGGCCACGGCCGGTGGAGTCGTGGGCCTTCCGACAGATCCTGCGTGGCTGTGGTACACGCCGATCGACAACGCTGCAGCTCGCGCGCTGCCGAGAAAGTTGAGTCCATCCGCAATCGCTTACCGTGGTGTCGCTCTCCAGGTGACGGACGGGGCGTCGCCATTGGTCCACAGCTCGCCGCGTTCGCCTCCTCGCACGGCCTCGTGACGCGCCTGGTTACAGCGGTCGGTCGAGAGAGGGCAGCCGATGTTGCGGGCAGGCTTGTTCGACGGAGCAGTGCGTGACAGCCAGGCCTGGCCTGTTCGTGGGGTGACGTGCCTGAGGACAGTCGGGTCGACCTAGCGATCATTTGGTCGTGGTTCGGACCGCGAGAACCCGATCTTGGTGATGCGCCAGCGCAGCGAGAGCGACGATTTCCGCGCACGCCACAGCAGGCGCGGCAACCGAACAGGAACTTGCCCGCGTCGCCCTTGCAGTGGACGACGCAGGTCGTGGCATCGACGGAATCGTGGTTGCAGACCCCGACCGGACGGACCGTACCTCAGGCCGGCACACCATGGACGAAGGATTCCGTCGGCCCGCTCTGCCAACGCGACTCTCACTGGCATCGCGTCGGCTGACGATGCCCTGAGTGCGCGGAATAGAGCCGCTCATGATGTCGGCACGCACAGACCTTCTTGATCTCGATGAGGTGGACGAAGCCCCGCAGGACGCCCAATCCCACCCTCGTGATCTGCATTTCACGCCCAAAGTTCTGCATTACGACGTCGCTGGTTGGTGTGTGTGCTATGCGCGGCTTTAGTTACTCCTGGCCGGAGCATTTCTCGTTGCATCTCCTCAGTCACACACACCGCGAAGACAGTACTGGTACTGGCGCATAATCAAGACGCCGACCCCCTCACGCGCCATGGCAACCGATGTCAGTTTGTTGAAAACCCGACTGTGGCGGCGATGGCGATCACGAGCCTTGGTCCACGATGACGCCGGACGACTTCCTTAAGAGCGTGACGGCTGCCGGTTAGCTCCGGAGCTGATGTCGGTAACGCTCACGGCACCACCGATGCTGAGGCGATCCGTCGCCTCACGGCTCTCAACTCGATCTACCTTCAGTTCAGAGGTGAGCAACTCACCTTGCAGTCGAACGTATTGATCGACGGAATGCAGCAGCGCATCGGAAAACTCGAGAGCGAGGTCACAGCACTGGGCGTATTGATCAGCTGGCCGCGGCCGGTACATCCACTGAAAGCACGCTGAGCGACACCATTGCGCAGCGCGATGGCATCCAGGGTCAGATAGATACGTTGCGGCAGTCGGTCGAGGGATGCCACGCTGCGAAACGCACCGTGGTTTCCTCGAGCAGGGTGATTGATTCCCCAGCGACCGATGCCGGCGGGGTGAAGCGTCGGATTGTGTTGGCCTTGGCATCAGGGCTCATCGGTGGGGCTGCGCTCGGCTGTGGATGGTGCTCTTTCGCACCATCTGGATCGACTTCGTCGGCGGAGCCGATATTGCGGCAGCCCTCGAGGTGCCCGTGCCCTGGAGTGTTGGCAGGATCTCACCGCAGCCGCAACGGTTGCTGTGGTTGCCGAAAATGCGTGCCCTGGACAGCCGGCGTACGGACGAGAAGCGCCTCGCGCGAGCGATCGAGATGGAGCCTGAGCCAGGCCGGGCGGGTCCAATCGGGGTCATCTGCATCGACAACGCGCAAGAAGTCCGCTTCGCTGTAGCCCGCGCCGCGACGGAGCTAGCCGACGACGGCCTCTCAGTTTCAATCATCGACCTCACAAGGCAGGCAGTCTCGGATCTTGACTTGGTGCCCACGACGATACCCACGCACGGGCCGACCGTGTTACGTCCCCGCGGAATACCGGTCCTGCCGGCAGTATGGCCGACCTCCAGGTCGTCGGCAACGACGACGGAAATCCACCATCGCTTGATCCTAACTGATGTCACTGCCTGGTAGTTACGGATCTGGACCCATCGGTGGGTGTTGACTACCTCGTGCCGTGGACTGATCGAGTGATGATCGCCGTTACCGCCGGGCGTTCCAGTGCGGAGATGGTCAGGACAAGCGGCGGATCACGATCCGCACCGCCGGACTGGAGTTACCTGGCGGATCGCCGGACCACTTTGCGCACCGAGCGCACGGACAAACTCTCCTCGGGTACAGCGGGATTTGAGCCCATCCCGATCTCATGGCGGGGATGGACACGAGGCGGACGGACCTACTCACGAAATCCGTGGGATGAGAGCCAAAGCCGCCGATGCAGAGCACGCCGCAGCTATGGGGATCTTCGCTCTAGATGGGACAGCCGCCGCTCACGAGCTGACCGCGGACGCGGAACGGGTTACTCACGAAGAGTCGCTTACCAGGCAACCAGAGCGGGAGCGGGTCGACGAGAGAACCACTCCCGGAACAACCAGAAGAACCAGAAGACGACGAGTCGCTCACCGCCCAACCAGAGCAGCAGCTGGCAAACGAAGAAGCGCTCCCAGAACAACCACAAGAGCTGGAAGACCAAGAGAGTCGCTCACCGCGCACCCTGCAGGCAGCTGGTCGACGAAGAAGCCCTCCCGGAACAATCACCCAGAACAACTAGAGAAGACGACGAGTCCGCTCACCGCCCAACCAGAGCAGCAGCTGGCAAACGAAGAAGCACTCCCAGAACAACCACAAAGAGCTGGAAGACCAAAGAGTCGCTCACCGCGCACCCTGAGCAGCGCTGGTCGACGAAGAGGCCACTCCCGGAACAACCAGAACAACTCGGGAGACGACGAGTCGCTCACCGCCCAACCAGAGCAGCGAGCAGCTGGCAAACGAAGAAGCACTCACCGTCCAAACGAGGAAGACCAAGAGTCGCCTCAACAAGCGCGCACCCTGAGCAGCTGGTCGACGAAGAAGCCCGCCCAGAACAACCACAAGAGCTGGAAGACCAAGGAGTCGATCACCGCCCAGCCAGCACCACAAGAAGACAGAGAGTCGATCACCGCCACGACTAGAGCAGGGGCAGGTCGGCGAAGGACCACTCAGCGCAGGGCCAGAGCAACCAGAAGATGAAGAAGCACTCGCCAATCCAAGAGCAAATTGGCGACCAGGGAGTGGCCGTCTGATCACAGAACGGACTGTCGAAGAGCCGACTCCTGCCGAAGAGCTGGCCTTTCACGGGGAGCAGATCCCCGAAATGCAGGCATCTGCGCAGGCGCCCGTCAATCACGTATCGACCGACGATGAGGACCTCGACCGTAGAGACGCCGGCGGTCGTCGATCTTTGAGCCGACGTCACTCGGAGAGGCGGCAGTCGTCGACCAAAACACAAGCCGCACTCACAGAGCGGAACATTGGGGCCCAGCCGGTCGTCGATGATCAGCCCAGCAGTCAAAACCGCAGGCGGCCGGTCGCCGAGGGAGCCCAGGTGCCCGAAGGGGGTGACACCTCTCCGGGAATTGACCGAAATAACCGCTGCCGAGGCGCAGCCGGCCGGACGAGTTGTGAGGTCGCGCCTACCCGGACAAGAGTGACGAGCAACTCTCCTTCATCGAGGAATTCAAGCTGGTCGACTTGGGGCCAGGTGTGGATGACGAAGACGAATTTGATTGGAGCTGGGATTGGTCTGAGGACGTACGCTGCGCAGAATTCGCACCCGTCTGCTAGTGACGCCGACGACCAGGGTGGACTGTCAGCAGAGCCCTGAGCGACGAGTTGCCCACATCTCCCCTGCCGATCTGACCCGGTCGATGGGTGGGCGCTCTATATCGGCAGTGTACCCCGGCAGAGAACGGCTCGCAGAACGGTCCGGCTTCAGAGTTCGTTGCGGAAGCGGATACCCATGAAGAGTCCGTGCGGCCCGCCTACCAATGGTCACGAACACAACGGCCAACGACGGCAGAGGAGAGGGCGCAAGGCTCGCAAACGGAGCCGGCAGCCGTAACCGCACCTGACATCCATCAGGTTCTGAGTCACGTCATATCTTCAACGCCGAGCGAGAGCACAGCCTTTGACGCTTGAAAGGCCTCGGCGGCCACCGGCTGCGGCACTCCATTCCGCGTATCCGCATCAGAGAAAGGAAACGTTTCGTCGTCCCACCAGTCGCGGCTTCGCTCGGAGATGGATAGTGCTCATTCAACAAGGACACTTTTCGTCGCCCCAACTCGGCAGATATGGGCACATAGCAGTTGGATCGCCCGAGGTCGCCATCCCCACTTAGGAATCTCGTAATGAAGAACGAGGCGCATCACGCCAAACGGTCGGCGCCATCGTGCCCACCAGTCGGTGGTCTTGATGAGCATCATCTGTTCTAGGTGCCAGAACGGACATCAGCGCGTCAGGTAATTCGGCGGCGAACGCATGGAGGATGTATCCTTTACCTCCGTTCCAGTGCGCGAGGCGGCCGTCCGTCGGGAAATGCATGGAAGCTCGACTCGGAATCCGGCAGGAATGCCTTGACCGCTGCTTCAGCCTCGGCACGCCGCTCGGGTGAGCCGGTCAGGGTCAGCCAGTGGCCCTCAACAGCGCCTCGCTCGGCGAGAGCCAAGCAACGTCGCGCCGGCAGCGATCTCGATGTCATCGGGATGGGCCGCGAGGCATACGAATCTCAGTGGGCCCGCTGGAAGGCTCAGATGCCGCATGGCAACGTCGAATCTCAGTTCTGCGGAGCAGAATCGCAGATTCGTCGAGTGCGACTGATCACGCAACATCGAACGAATCTGTTGGCACCGGCAAGGTCCGCACAGGCGGGCGAGCCGCGAATTCGCTCGCCGACGACGTGCTCCCACAATGCCCACGGACGGTTACCACTCCGATGCATCTCCTCGAGCGCCGCGCGCTCCTTGAGGGTGTCCATCGGTGCCCAGAAGCCATCAAATCGCACGGCTCGGAACCTTCCCAGCGCGGGCAGCTCGAGCGAAGGCGTCCGTCACGAGATCGTCGCCAGGATGCAGGTAGTCGAAGATCTCCTTGCGAAGGATGAAATAGCCACCATTGATCCTCATGTCCATGTCTGCAACAGGCTCAATGCCGGTGAGACGGCTGTCGCCATCGATCCGGACGACGTGGAAGGAGTCCTGGGGCGGCACCGCCAGCAACGATCCGACAGCGTCGGTCTGCATGAAATCGTCGATGAGGTCGTTCATCGGCGCGTTTGTCAGAACGTCGCCGTAGTTTGCAAGGAATACCTCGTCGTCGCCGAGGTAGTCACGAACGCGGCGCAGCCGTTCACCGATCGGCGTTTCAAAACCGGTATCAGCGAAGGTGATGCGCCAGTCGCTGATGTCACTGGACAGCAACTCGACAGTCCGGCCAGCATTGGACAGCACGAAATCATTGGAATGAGTTTCGTGGTAGTCGAGGAAATAGTCCTTGACCGAATGCGCCCCAAACCCAAGACAAAGAATGAATTCGTTGTGCCCGAAATGCGCGTAGTAGCGCATGATGTGCCACAGCACCGGCCTGGTGCCGATCGGCATCATCGGTTTGGGCACTGGTGCGTCGCTCCCGGAGCGCATCCGCATACCGAGGCCTCCACAGAACAAAACGACCTTCATGACTGCGCCTCCCCTTGTCGTCGCGAAGCCTGGCTGCAGTCGCCGCGGCTCGGCAAATTCTCGCATCGCAGGCGCGACCGGTCTTCCGACAAGCAGGCCGTCGGTGCTGCCCGCCTCGATTGCTCGCGCGTAAACCTCCAGTGCCCCGGCCGCTGCCTCGATGGTCTGGTCGATATCGGCGTCGGTGTGGGCGGCGGAGATCACTAGCGATTGACCGAGCACTCCGCGACGCAGCAACTCCTGGATGAAAAGGGTGCGGAAAGCCTGAGACGGCTGGCCGTTGTGGTCCTTGGTCGCAAAAACCAGGCATGAGGGCCGGCCGGTGAAGATCACGTGCTCCGACATGCCGGCCTCCTCGGCGACCTGCTCGAGTCCCGAGCGCAACTTGGTGCCCTGAATCTCCATCTCCGCGACCACGTCGCGTTCGGCGTACGCAGCAGAAACAGCAAGATAGGCCGCCAGGCCAGTCGTTTCGGCGCCGTGCGTGGTGGACAACAGGAAGACCCGCGGATGCATCGGTGTTGAGCCCACCCGCCTCCATGAGCTCCCGCTTCCCGGCCAGCGCAGATACCGCGAACCCATTGCCGATGCGCCTTTCCCCAGGTCGACAGGTCAGGCGTGACGCCGTACACACCCTGTGCGCCGTGACGTGACCAGCGCATTCCGGTGATCATCTCGTCGAAGATCAACACGGTGCCGTGCTGCTGAGTCACGGCGCGCAGGCCTTCGAGGAAACCAGGTGCGGGCTCGGCTGTGGCCGTGGCCGCGCTCCAAGATCACAGCGGCGATCTGATCGGGATAAGCATCGAAGAGGGCTTGCAACGGAAGCAAGATCGTTGTAGTTGAACTTGACCGTCATCGATCCGTACGCCGACGGGATCCCAGCCTTCATCTGGGTGCTCGCAATAAACCAGTCATCGACTGAGAAGAAGGGCTGGGTTCCGCAGATGGCGACAAGATCACGACCCGTCGCGGCCCGTGCAAGCTTGATCGCCGCCGTGGTGGCGTCCGAACCATTCTTGGCGAACTTCACCATGTCCGCGCCGGGAACCTGCTGCCAAGAAGTCCTCTGCGGCACGCAGTTCCCAAACATGATGGCCGTGAAAAGTTGACCCCCTCAGCAGCCGCGTTGCGGACGGCAGCCACCACCGGCTGCGTAGGCGTGACCAAGAGTGATTGATCGCAGACCCATCCCGTACTCGACGAACCAGTTGCCGTCCAGGTCCTCGACTCTCGCCCCCGCCCGCGCACGAGGATCGGAGTCATGTCCTCCGGGTACTGGTCGGATCCGCGCGCGTAGGTGTGCGCTCCACCAGGTACCAACTCGTGCAGGCGTGCTTGTGCCAACGCAGACTTCTCAAACATCGTCGTTCGCCCCTGGACAGTCACAGCATGTGTCATGCAGCCCCCGCTTCCTCTCCCCGCAGGCATGCCCGAATCATTATGTACGGAGAATCCTCTGCGACAACGGGCATTGCCGAGCATTCTGTGACTTTCGGCCGATTCCCGGAAGATTCGGCGGATTTCACTAAGCTGCCCGACATGGAGATCATCCGGACTCCGATCGAGGATCTGATCATCTTTCGACCGACGCCAATCCGGGATGAGCGCGGTTACTTCTCGCGCACGCTCGACGTTCAGATTCTCGCTGATGCCGGTATCGACCCGGCCAGTTTCAAGCAGGAGAACCAATCACGGTCCTACCAGGGCGTACGCCGCGGACTGCACGGTCGATCCGGGGCGGGCGAGGCGAAGCTGGTTCGCTGCGCCAATGGCGCCGTGCTCGACGTAGTCGTCGACGCCCGACCAGGATCGGCGACCTTCGGCCAGGTCATGACCTTCCTGCTCGATGATCAGGTCTGCACCCAGGTCTACATTCCGCGCGGGTTCCTGCACGGGTTCCAGGCGCTGACCGGCGGTCACCGGATGTCGTTTACCGGATCGATGAGTTTCACGCTCCGAACAGCGATGTGACCGTACGACACGACGATCCAGACCTCGCAATCCCGTGGCCGGCGCCAGCGACGATCATGAGCGCACGAGATCGTGAGAGCGGGATCAGCTGGGCCGAGTACCGTCGTCAGCTTGGAGTCGCCGAGGTCGGCGCACCTCGTTAGGCGACGTACGGCTGGCGCAATCTCTCGCGGCATCGGATCCAGCACAACCCATCGACCACCGTTGAGCTCGATCTCCGGCAAGGCCTGGCGAACTTCGTTGAGCAGATCCGGCACGAACAGCAACACCTTGTCCGGCCTACTCTCCACCAGCTCACGCTGGTGACACGATCGGGATGCGACTGCCCGGCATGGTCCGTCCATGGAGACCCGGCGCAGCGTCAGCCACTGCGACGAGGTCTTGGGCAGTGACCTGGCCACAGCTGCATCAAGGCCGACGACCGAGATGCGGCGCTGTAGCCAGCCACCGTTTCAGCTCGGGACCTGGCATCCGGCGAGATAAGTAGCGAGGCCAGCGGCCGAGCTGTGCGAGCGACTCGTTCAGCGAGGCTACGGCCGCTGGCGTCGAGAACTCCCTCGGCGATCTCCCGCTCGACAAGACTCGTTACGCTCTCCCTCGGTCGCCCCAGCGGGAGCCGTGCTTCGCGAGGGCCAACACGATCGTTCCGCCGTAGAGCGGATACTCCCAAGCCGAAACCGCGGTGAGTCCCAGCTCGGCTGCCATGTCAGACCAAAACCGGCGTCGAGTAGTACGCGAAATGCCCGTGGCGCAAGGCGTTCCAGAAGCCGGACCGGACGATCGCGGCCACCGTGTGGAACTGCATCAGCAAGATCGCGTCCGCGACTCATCTGCGATACCCGGTCTGGTCAGCGCGGCTCGTTGATCGGCGTCGTGCATCATGCCGAAAATGTCGACCAGCAGCTCAGCAGGACCCTGCGAGACCTCGATCAGCGAGCGACGTTCCAGCTGCTCGACCCAGGATCCGCCGTGCGGACTCGGATACTCAGGACCCGCATTCCGGGTCGGACGTACCCGCGTCTCCGGCATCATTGACTGCCGCCTCGGCCTGCTCGACAAGCGCCCGGGCTCCAGGCCGCGAGGCTCCTCTGGCGTGGTCGGGTCGCTCTCCAGCTGGACTAGCCGGCAGTCCAGGCACATCACCATGACGAGCGGATACTCCGGGTCCGGCGTCTGGATCGGACGGATGCAGGATGCAGATCGGACGGCGGCTGCAGTCCCGGCGTCGAGCACACGCACCCCGCTATGGCTCCGACACCAGCGACATGACCAGTCCGGATCTGCGGAGGCCAGCGAGCTGCGGCGCAGCTTCGAGTGTGCTCGTGGTCTCGATCATCACTCTCCGAGTTCAGTCACCGGTTGACGTCAATGCTCGGCGCGAATGAGTTCGGCAGATTGCGCAGAAAGACACTACAAGTCGTGTCAGGATGAGACCCGCTCGATCTGGAGTCAAGTCGAGAGGAACCTTCCATGTCATACCCGCAGCTGCCGGCTTGTGCTCTGCGGAGCTGCGGCACACTTTGTCGACCTTGGTATGTCTCCGCCCTGTGAGAGCTACCTCACCGCATCGCAGCTCGACGTGGGCTGAGAAGTTCTATCCCTGCACGTCCGCGTCTGCGAGAGCTGCCTTCTGGTCCAGCTGCCGGCCTACATCGCGCCGGAGGACGTCTTCTCCGACTACGCGTACTTCTCCTCCTATTCCGACTCCTGGGTCGCGCACGCCCGCCGGTTCGTCGACGACGCCGCAGCGCGGCTGGGGCTCGGCGAGCGAGTCCTTCATTGTCGAGGTGGCGAGCAACGACGGCTACCTGCTGCAGCACAGCGTCGCGCGTGGCATCCGATCGCTCGGGATCGAGCCCGCCGCCAACATCGCCGAGGTGGCTCGGAGCAAGGGCATCGACACCGAGGTCATGTTCCTCGGCGAGCAGACCGGTCGTGATGTGGCTGCCCGGCACGGCAAGGCCGACCTCGTCGTCGCCAACAATGTCTTCGCACATGTTCCCGACATCGTCGACTTCAGCAAGGGGTTGCGTGCGCTGGTTGCCGACTCCGGGCGGGTCAGCATCGAGATTCCGCACCTGCTCCGGCTGATCGAAGGCAACGAGTACGACACCATCTACCACGAGCACTACTCGTATCTGACCCTGCTGACGGCGACAGCGTGTGCTTGCGACTGCGGATCTTGACGGTGGTCGACATCGAGGAGCTGCCCACTCATGGCGGCTCCATGCGGATCTGGTCAGCGCCGACTGCGGCCGGCCGTCGAGGTTGCTGCCTCCGTCGCGCGCGTGCTGGCCGACGAAGCCGCCGCTGGGCTCGACACCGTCGAGGGCCACGACGGCTTTGCCCGTCAGGTGGCGACCGCGCGCAACGACTTCGTCGAGTTCCTCATCAGCTGCCAGCGGACCGGCATGCGAGTCGCCGGCTACGGGGCGCCGGGTAAGGGCAACACGCTGCTCAACCATTGCGGCATCCGCTCGGATCTCATGGAGTTCACGGTCGATCGCAATCCGCACAAGCACGGCTTGTTCCTGCCAGGCACTCACATCCCGATCCACCCAGTCGAGCGGCTGGCGGAGGAGCGACCGGATTACGTGGTGATCATGCCGTGGAACCTGCGAGATGAGATCACTGCACAGCTCGGCTACGTACGGGATTGGGGCGGCCGGTTCGTGGTCAGCCTGCCCAAGCTAGAGGTCTTCTAAGCTGCCGCTGAGCTTGAGCCGAACGCACGCAGTGGTACCCTTCGACGGCTCAGGGCAGGTCAGTCGTGCGCCGTCAGGTCTCACGATCCAAGCGACCGTCTGCGGCCAAGCTGCTGAATTCGTCGCAGTCGCACAAACCGCGGACCTTCGAAGTCCTCCGTCGTCAGGCCGCGCTCGCCGGCGTCGCTCCAGATCTCCTTGATCCCCTGCGGGATCGGTCCAGTGCGGCTGGAAGGCCGGAACCTCGCTGCGAATCTTGGTGAAGTCGACCTGGTAGTTGCGGGTGTCCGGCCCGGCACCCTCGGCGAAGCTGACCGGTGCACCGGTGATCTCGCTGACCTGCTCAGCGATCGTACGGATCTGCACCACGTCCTCGTCGCGGCCGACATTGAAGGCCTCGATTGTGGATCGACCTCGCGCGGCGCCTCGAGCAAGGCGAGAAACGCCCGGGAGATGTCCTCCACATGCACCAGCGGTCGCCACGGGCTGCCGTCGGACTGGAGCCGCACGCTGCCCTGGGTGAAGGCGGTTCCCGTCAGGTTGTTGACCACGATGTCGGCCCGCAGCCGCGGCGATGATCCGTACGCCGTGGCGTTACGCAGATAGGTAGGGCTGAAGTCGTCGTCCGCGAGCTCGGCCAGGCCCTCCTCGGCCATCGCCTTGCTCTCGCCGTACGGGGTCACCGGGTTGAATCGGCCGGTCTCATCGACAGGCTTGTCGCCAGCCGCGCCATACAGCGAGCACGACGACGAGAAGAGGAAGCGAGGCACGCCCGCCGCCTTGGCCATCTTCGCCATGTGCACGGCGCCGTGCGCATTGACCGCGTAGGTCGCCTCCGGATTCAGGTGACCGATCGGGTCATTGGAGATCGCTGCGAGGTGGATGACTGCGTCAAACCCCTCGAGATCGTCGGGCGTCACATCGCGAATATCCCAGTCCGCTGCTCGTAGCCCTCAGGTTGGGCGCCAAAGTCACATCCGTCGTACCAACCGACATCGAGGCCGACGACCTCGTGACCGGCGGCTTGCACGAAGGGAACGAGTACCGGCGCCGATGTAGCCGCGATCGCCGGCCACTCAACACTTTCATCCTGATGTCTCCAGATCTAGTTGTTCTGATCGCAATCAGTTCATGCTGCTGCCGGCGTCCTGGTGCGTATGGACGCAGATCGCCACGCGTCCCAGGTGACCACGTGTCCGGCCTCCTTCAACCATGAAGTGCCAGGACCCGGTGTAGGTATTGTTCCGCCAGACGTTGTTCTGCTCGAAGGTGATGTCCTTCTGCACGACCTTTCCCGTGGTACGGCGACCAGCGTGGATAGGTGCCGTAGTTCGGAAAAGAACTCCGTTGAAACCGCAGCCTTTCGACGGTTTGCAGCCAGGGATCTTCGACGGGTCGATCGCGAAAGTGTTGCCCTCGACCATGGATGTTCTGTGTCTTCCACCGGCAGTCGTCGTAGAACGGCTGCTTCTTGATCTTGGACTTCGTGGCACAAGCCGACAGGTGGCGACGGACGGGTTCACGAGCGTGCCCAACGCCGGTGCTCGTGTTCGCGGGGGATCCGGCGAAGCGGTCCGCGTTCTCCCAGGCCACGATGCCCGACCAGTTGTCGGTGAACACATTGCCCGGTGACTTGAAATGCCCTGCTGTACGGTCCCATCGACCCTGTTGTCACTTCCTGACTCGGAGAGGTAGATCGCGGAGGCTGGGAATTTCGGGTTGGTGGGACCCTTGACGAGTGCGTTCCGGACGAACGTGTTGTTCACGATCACCGCGTTGTAGCTGCGTCTCGTACATGATGCCCTCGGCGTCATTGCCTGAGATGTAGTTGCCCTCGAAGCCGGAATGCCGGCATTGTTCGAGTCCGCCCATAGACCGACTCCCCGTGTTGTCGTGGACGTAGTTGTTCGATCACCTTGCGCCGCTGGTCGTATCCCAGAACTTTGCCACCTCCGCCGGTGCAGCCGCACCCGGCTGCCGCGTCTCCCAGTCAGTCGGTGTTGTTGCCGGTAGATCTCTGTTGCCGTCCAGTGACGACGTCCTTCACGCCGTTCTCGGCGTGATACGCGTTGAACCCGTACTGCTCGTTGCCGCGGAGGCGGCTTTCGATCAACCGGCTACCCGAGCCGAGCATCACCGCCCGCGCCCTGCGTTCGGTCTGCATGGTGCTGCATCGACTCGACCGTCCAGCCTCCGCCGAGTCATGATTTACCACGCCTTCGTTGTTGTTGTCCCCGCGCGAGACCCGAAATTCTGCACCGTCAGAAACTTGATCGTGACGTCTTGGCAGCGTCGCCTCCGAACGGCGTACAGGTTCTGGTGTTTGCCATCGAAGATTGCGCCGGGGCCGCGCGATGAATGTGTCGCCCACGGTGCGGCAGCGACCTGGTCGTACTTCCTGCTCCCTAGGGCGGTCGCCCGGCGCGAGCCAGAATGGTCGTCCGCCCGGGAGCGTGCCCTCACCACGTCGGCGAGATTCTGGGTGCGTCGACACCTCCACCGCGTCAGCGGAGGTTTGAGACGGCACCGTCGAGTGCTGGCTTCGTCACATCTGCGCGACCGGCGAGCGTCGGGGCGGCATCTCCTGAGCTCCACTGGGGTCGACCGGGGCAGAGCTGCTCGCGGTCGTCCCCGGGTATCGGAATCGGAAGCGGTTTGATCATTCGGAGTCGGCTCTTCCCGCGGCGAGAACCAGGACGACCGGCGGCGAGCCACCAGGACAACAGTTACCGGCCACCACAGGCTGCGAGGTTGCCGGTACTAGGCGCTGCCATGCGTCCATCTCGTCCTGCAAGTCCCAGGCCAAGCGATCGTCGCTCGGAAGACCCAATGTCTCGCGTGGCCACATCGTTCCAAGCGAGGCACTCCACCCTCTCAGCCCACTCCACCGTGCCGCGCCGAATCCGGGGCGGTCAGGGCGTCACTGCGTCCTCTGGAGCCGCGCGGACCTGCGCCGCGGCAGGCTGGTTCGCAGTCCAAGCTGTGTGATGTCCCGGCAGAAAACGAATCGAAACCCAGAGGCCTCTCATGAGGTTGCGATTCTTGACTGGCATATCCGACTGAGACCGTCGGCCTCCCGGCGAGGCAAAGTGCGCAAATCAGATCATTGTGGAAGCGTGATGCAATAACGACCTCGGCCCGTGCGCCATCTCCTCCGATTAGCTCAGGTGCAGTCATCGTAAATTCACGGATGGACAACCGCGTCATCGGGAAATGTTCTGGATCTATGCAGTGAGGACTCGCTGCCACGTCGCCCGCGACGTCGACGATGGCGACCCAGGTCGCCGGGACCAGCTACCACCTGATCCCCTGCGCTTGACCAGCTGCGCCAGCGCGGCCAGTGTCGCGCGTACCTGCGGCGGATATCCGCCCCCGTCTTCAGGATCCGTCCCCCTCCCGTAGTAGCGCCATGACGCCAACGACAATGCGTCCCGGTTCCGGCTTCGCCAGGCATGCGCCAGGACGGGATGCGCGAACAGCGAAGCTGTCAGGCCACCGCCTGCGGGCTCGCGAAGCTCCAGCACGGGCCATCGCCAGCTGCGGAGCCAATGCGTCCCGGTAGCTGACGTGCGCAGCCAAAGGCGGACGTAGCCACGTACAGCCGCCTCTGGCGTTACGGGATTCGCACGCGCGTTCCGCGCCGACGTCAAGCAGCAAACGGGCCGACCGCCGTAGCCGGCACGCGCGCAGCCATGAGAACAGGTCCTGAAGGGTAAACCCCAGGGCCGCAACGCCGAAGCCACTCCTCGAGTACCACCCATGCAGGAACGATGACCGCGTCCACGGAGCCAGCCAGCGCGTAACTGCGGCGGATATCGAGGGCCCGGCCGAGAAGCCTGCGGAACGTCCGCGGCTCACTCCTTGTCGCTCTCGTTTGGCGAATGCCAGGTCATCGGCATGGAAGGGATACCGTACCTGGCAGCTACGCCGGCTGGTGCGATGCTGATGCAGCCACTTCCACCTGCGGGTGATTGAATTGAGCCAATCGACGACGCTCTCGAGCGTGGCGTCATTACCGATGTTGCCACTGCCGAGATAGCCGCAGAAGGCAACGCGTCGAACTCTGGCCGCTTCACTGCGCAAGATGCAGCTTCCCCTGCTCGAGCGCGGCGTGACTCCACTGACTCGCCCACTGACCTGCGGCGCTCGGGCCCCGTTGGCGGTCGCGTTCCTCGTGCAGTGGATCGGCATGGCTCGGGTCGAGATCCAGACACGCTGGCTCCTTTCCATGCAACGCCGCGCGGTCCTGTGGTGAGAGTGGAGCGCGCCGGACAGCTGGAGCAGCACACTCGAGCAGTACTCACCCATGAGAGCCGCACCATGGGATGCCGCCAACGGCTCGCCCGCGCGGGATCCAGGCGGAGACGCAACGCAGCACGTATGTCGTTGCGTCCGAGTGCCGAGGTACCGCATGGGGTGATCACGCCGGAAGTAGAGGGAAGTCGGTCTCGTTATGGAATGGACCGTTGCAGCGCCAATTCGGCGACAAAAGGTACGGTCCGCCAAGTGGTAACTATTGAATGGGCGCTATCTGCCGAAGGACTGACATCCGGATCACGCCGTACATGTCGTCACCGCCATCGGTGTACAGCACGCTCCGGAAGCGCGCCACGGGATCAGGAACGTCTGTCGTCAGCCTGTAGTGCTGCGCTCAGTGATCTTGCCCTCATCGTCGATGAACGCTGTCCAGGAATGCGCGAGGGCCAGCGTCAGGATGAGAGTCGAGGGCATCGCCTACAGCACCGCTGGAGCAAATCCGGAGCGTACAGATCGTCATCGGATACCCGACTCTGAAAAACTCGCCACGCGCTTGCCCGATCGCGAAGTTGTGATTGAAGGGTTGAGCCGCGGTTTTGATGATGACGGACGCGGACGCGGGGATCAACCGCCTGATACCGCCGGGCGATCTCGCTCGGTCCGATCACGGTCGATCCGTTGTCGGGAGATGATCAACTCAAAGTCGCTGTACGTCTGCCCAGCCAGCAGAGCATCCAGAGATCGTGCCAAGCGAAACGTTCGCCGTTGTACGACGCGGCAGTCCTGGCGTGCAGGCGCGGTGTTGTGACGCTCACCTGGCCACCTCCGGCCAGCGTGGTGGTTGGCCAGCGCTGATCGAAGCTGATGCCACCACACCAGCGCGGCGAAGGTGCTGCGCGAGCGTTACACCCCAACTGGGCGCCGCGACGGCGCCGGCCAAGATGGCTCCGACAGACCCGCAAACCACGTAGGCCACGGAACCTGTCAGCTGCGCCCGTAGACTGCGGCGCGCTACCCCATGGCGCGCAGTCCGGCGGTAGCCGCGGTAGTAAACGAGGCAGCCGCCGACCGTGAGCGTGATCGCTGGAATGAGCTGTGCAGTTGGCATCCAGAGCTCCTTGAGCAGGGCGGGACCGGGACCGAGCGGAAAGACCGTCAGGAGGATCGCCCCCACGACAATGGCTGCCGACGGCCTGAGACCGCCGCCGAAGACGGAAACAGAAGCGGCGCGAGATGCCTGGACTCCTGGTGGAGACACACGCGAGGCCTCAGGAACAGCAACCTGGCTGATTCCCATCAGCACGACGATGAAGGGACCCATCAGGATCTCAGACGCCCGCACGTAGCCGACGGCCGCAAGGCCGGCGACCGCGCCCAGCACGAAGGAACGCAATTGCGATGCACCGCTGATGCTGACGTTCTCGATGAGGTACCGAAGCGATAGCTGCGCGGTGCGTCACGAAGCCATGTCCACCGCGCGGAGCGGGCGATGGCAACGTCCGGGCCTGAACCGCTCCCGAGCACGGCAGCGAGCGTCGCGGTCCCGCCGAAGGCGAGCAGAGCAGTGCGCGCCGCGCTGTCGCCTCCTAGCCGTGCAGCACGACGAGAGCCGCGACAGAGCAGCACGGTCCAGAACAGGTCGTTGAGGAATGCAGAGGATCCGCGGCCACTAGGCGAAGAAGGCGAATCGCCAGCTGTCCTGCAGAGCAAGCCCAGGCAGCCCGATGCCCAAGTGCGATGAATACCGGACCGCACCGGATCAGGCAGGAGCAGTCCTGCGACTGACGCACATGACACCGCGCCGCGACGCCGACCGCAGGGCGCGGTCCCCGTCGAGCCGCCGACGTCGCGCATACGCCAGCGACGCACTCGGATCCTGCCGCTGATAGCGGACGAGGAGCGGATCCGTCGCCAGGCCCCGCGCGGCGTTGATGACCACCGTGTAGGTGAGTAAGGCGAGCGTGAACGCGCCGAAGCTGCTGGCACCGAACGAGCGCCGCGACGTACGGTCCAAGCGCCAGGTTGCTCAGGCTCGAGATGCCTCGATCGGCCACACCCCAACCGAGGCGTCGCACCGCCTGGAGTCACGCCGCGCTCGAGATGGTCCGGTCGGCGATGTGGCTGACCCCGTCGGAGGCCAATGTCATGTGATGACTCCAGTCCCCGACGTGCAGCGCGGGCGTACGGTCCGAACGGCGTCGCTGGGGCTCTGGAGCGCTTCGTACCGGGTGCTCGGTACAGCGAAGCGATAGATCTCCAGCAGCCGGGCCACGCCCGCGTCTGGGGCTGAACCGGCTGGCGGTACGTCGTGCTCGCGGCACGCGCAGCCGAAATCGTCCCACCGTTGCGGGTTGTCGTCGATCTCGGCCAGGACGTCGACGAGGGCGTTCGACATCGGATTGCCGGAAGAGCGCCCCGTCGATTCCCGTGAGTCACCAGCTCGGGGAATGCGCCGTGCGCAGAGGCCACTGCGGCTGTGCCGGCGGCCATTGCCTCGACTGCAACCATGCCGAAGGTCTCCCTCCCACTGCGAGGGGACGACCACCGCGCGCGAGCCGGCGAGGATGCGGGACACCTCTGGGCGCGAGACGTGACCAGCCATGGTCACGTGAGGGTGCTGGGTCGCCCAGTCGGGCCACTGCGCCAGCTGACAATTCACCGCCACCGGCCACGACGAGGCGCAGCGGCGATCGGGATCGCCGTGACCCGAAAGCCATCCCACGCCTCGCATCAGGAACGGCGCGCCCCTTCGCTGCGTCCAGTCGCCCCACGTACGCGACCTGGGGCTCCTTGGCGATCGTCGGCATGCTGACGGCGGAGGGCACGAAGTTGTGCTTGACGAATAGCTGCGGTCGGCTGGGAGCCCGACCGGTGCGAGGCAAGGTCCCGTTGGCGCGCCGGAGATGAAGAGGTAATGCACGTGACCATGGTCCGCCATGCGCGTGGTGTGCAGCCAGCGAAGCGAGTACGACAGGGGCCGTCGAGGCGCGTGAGCCGCGGTAGCAGCGCGCGGGCCAGCGCCGGAAGCGAGGATCCCCCAGGCAGTCGCGGCAGACCGCGGCCGTCGCGGAAGAGCGCGCCGCTGGCGCAGCTCAGCTTGTAGTTGTGGACGGTGGCGACCACCGGGACCGAGGCGTCGCGGCAGGCGTACAAGACCGACGGCGTCAGCAGCGGAAAAAGTGTTGTGGACGTGGACGACATCCGGCCGCGAACTCAGCCAGCGACCTGCGATGACCGCCGTCGCGATTCCTCGCTCCACAGGACTCGGAGCGGGCGGTGTGGCACGCCGCATCGGCGACCAGGCGGCGATCTCCTCGCTGTGCCGCTGGAGGAGGACGACGTCGTGGCCGCAGGACGTGAGGGCGGCACGACTCCTGGTCGACGACCGCGTTCTCCCCGCTGGAGCCAGTCGGTCCGGTAGCGGTTGTGGACGATGAGGATCTTCATTGTCGCCGCTGTCCGATCCGGGGCCGGCCAGCAGCGACGCCGCAACGACGAGCTCGAGCAGGTACGGTGACGCATCACCGAGCCCTGTCTCTGTGATCGAAGCCATCAGGCAGTAGGCGACCAGGAACAGCGCCAACGCCACGCCTGACGCCACGTGCGATGGGTCGCGGCGAGGAGGATGAGGATGCAGAGGAGGCCAGCATCGACGATCACCCGAACCAGCCTCTGGTCCAGGTAGGACGGCCAAGCCAGTTGCTGTCGATCGATAAGGCCGTTGAAGGACTTGTTGGACAGTCCCGACCCAAAACAGCTCCTCCAGCCAGGAGCGCTGCTAGCCCGAGGATGCTCGACCAGCACCTTGGTACGCCCGGTGAGCTGCGTGGCCTCCTCGACTGACTGCCCGCGCCAGAGCCAGTCCAGCGATCAGCGGTGCGAAAAGCGTGGCCGCGATGATGGCAGATCACGCCGAGGAGAGCCGACGCACGCCGAACTCGGCGCGTGCCCCAAGAACATGCTCGCGCCGGCAACCGCCAGGCCGATCGTCATGGCAAGGAGCGCGGTCCGCGTGTGGGTGCCAACCAGCGCCGCTCCCAGCCTCGAAAAGCGTCCAACAAGGCGGTTCGGCCGCGTACCGGCTCCAGCGAACCACAGCACGACGGTGCACCTGGAGCAGGACGGCCGCGTAGTGGGCCACCTGCGTGGCAGGTATCGGCCACAATCGCGCCCGAGAGGCCGGCCACCGTAGGAGAATGCGCTACGCCTGGGCGCGAGTAGTGGCGCCGACCGAGACACCGATGCCGAGCACGACGCGCGAGGCACGTGAGATGCGCGCGTAGCAGGGCGAAGTCGGACCTCCCCCACCAAGGGGTGAGGAGCCAGAGCGACCGGCGTGAAGGCGATGAGGCGGCATGCCCGAAACGTCGACCCACAGCACGAACTCGCTGTGGATGCTGACCATCAGGGCGACCACGGCCAGCATGGTCAGCAGCACCAGGAAGAGGTTCGGTCTGATCACGCCGCCGGGGTTGGCCATGAGCGCGAACACGGAACGCCAGGATGAGCGCACCCCGAGTGACCAGTCTGGCCGATCGACGGTGGGAATCGGCGACTAGGGTCGGCAGGCGCGGAGAACGCGAGGACATTGGCGAACAGGGCCGCCCATACGGGCAGTGGGCTGCGCAAAAATCGCCTTCAGCGCGGGCGCGCGAGTCAGCGACCGTGCGGTTCGCCGTCAGTGCGAGCGCGCTCATGGAACGATGAGCCTCCACAGATTCGCTGTAACGGGTCGCAGGGCGCCGGGCCTGGCCGCAAGGCACCCTGGAACCGGCGTTGCGTCATGGCGCGGGCAACCCTCCTTCTCTGCCGCTCGGCAGGGAACAAGCCACAGTGAGGCAGGCAAGCCAGCCCCGACTGAATCTGTGAAGCGACCTCGAGCCCCCGATAGACCGTGGAGACAGCTCCAACCATTCGCGGCGGTGCGCGCTGTGAGATCCCGAAACGCTCGGGGCTGGAGTCGGGCGGCAAAGCAGAGGTCAGGCTGACGGTGTCCCCTGATTGGTGGGAAGTGGTGAGTACTGGGCGGTACACACCGAGAATCCCGCCGATGGCCCCCGCCCAGTCAGGGAGGCTCACCGACTACCGAAACCCCATCACTCACAGGGACTGTCACCCCGCGGTGGGCAAAAGCGACGGGTTTTCAGATGAATCCCGTCTGGCCGCTTGATGCGCGATCCTACTATCAGGCCTGTCAGGCTCGCCGGATCGGGGTATGTGTCTCGGTGAAAGCCCATGCAGGATAGAGGACAACGCGCTGCGCATGAGTGGGTTCGACCATGTGGCCGAGGAAAGTCCTGAGCTCAGGCGCGCATCCTCGGCCTCCCGAAAGCTGCCCGAGGATTGCCGATGGTGACCGCGGCGCGGCTGATTCCGTTGGCCGATTTGGTGGAGATCTGTGATGGCGACAATCTTCCATTGGTTGCCGACCTGGATCCCTACCGCTTGGGACGACTCCGACGGACTATGGCGACTCTGCGAGCTACGGCGAGCGTGACCCCTATGTGCCGCGGACTAGCCAAGACGTAGACTTACGCCTCCGCGCCGCATTGCAGCCTGGTCGGATGGCTCTCTAGTGGGGCCATCAAAGGTCGGGAAAACTCGGACGGCGTTCGAGGCCATTCAGGACCGCTGGCCACAGGCACGGCTGCTGGCGCCGATCGCGACGGCAGTTCCGGCTCTCGCGAGACATCCAAGGGTCGCCGAGACCTCCGATGCAGTGGTCGTGTGGCTGGATGATCTGCAAAAGTTTGTGAACGCTGCCGACGCGCTCACTCCGGACGTGTTCGCCAGGCTGGTCGCTCGTCCCGGGCCAACGGTCGTCGTTGCCACGCTGCGGACCGAGGGCGCGGCGGAGCTTGGCGCGGACTACAGCGAGCCGGCGCCAGATGCCCGCCTGTTGCTCAGAGCAGATCTACCTACCACGACGATCGTCTTGGCCCCAACGAGCGAGAGATGCCGGCGAGCAGGCTGCCGCGCAGGCCGCGTACCCAAGCCTGGATCTTTCCACTACCGGGCTGTTCTGAACTGTTGGCTGGGCCGCCCGCCCTGCTGCGGCGATATCGCGACGCTCAGCACGACAACCCGATGCGTGCACTTGGTGCTGCAGACAGCTGTTGACTGGGTCCGCGTCGGCATGCCGAGGCCAGTGTCAGCCGAAGAATTGATCGGATTGGTGGGGCAAGCGTTGTTGGTAGAGCACCTCCGACCTGGAACCCGATGACGATGAGATTGATGCTGCAATCAAGACCGCGGCTACTCCCACAGCTGGTGCTGGTCGAGTGGCAGCTCTCAGGACTCTCGGGCTGCCTGACCATGATCGCGCGGATACCTTCCCTGCGAATCGCTTGTCGCTGCGGACGACGAGCTTGCGTGCGTCCCGCGCGATCCCGGAGGCATTTTTGGAACTCTGCAGTCGAGGCTAGCCACCCCAGAGGAAGCGCTCGATATCGGTTTGGCCGCCTACCAGCGCGGTCAAATCACGACGGCAGTTCTAGCTCTCAGAAAGGCCGCCAACGCCGGCAACACCGACGCGATGTTCAACCTCGGCTTTCTGCTGGCCGACCGGCTAGATCCCCCGCAGCTGGAGGAGGCGCGCCGCTGGTACGAACAAGCCGCCAACGGCGGCCACACCGACGCGATGTTCAACCCTCGGCTTTCTGCTGGCCGACCAGGTAGATCCCCCGCAGCTGGAGAAGGCGCGCCGCTGGTACGAACAAGCCGCCAACGCCGGCAACACCGACGCGATGTTCAACCTCGGCTTCCTGCTGGCCGACCAGGTAGACCCCCGCAGCTGGAGAAGGCGCGCCGCTGGTACGAACAAGCCGCCAACGCCGGACACAGGCGGCGCCATGTTCAACCTGGGCAACATGCTGGCCTACGACGGCTGATCCGCCTGAATTGGACGAGGCGTGCCGATGGTACGAAGAAGCCGCGGCACGCCGGCCACACCGACGCGATGTAATCAGCCTCCAGGGTTTTCTGCTTCGCCGACCAGGTTGATCCGCCTGAGCTGGAGCAGGCGCGCCGCTGGTACGAACAAGCCGCCGCGAACGCCGGCCACACCGACGCGATGTTCAATCTGGCGCGCCTGTTGGCCACCCAGTTGGATCCGCCTCAGCTGGAGCAGGCGAGCAATACGTAACTGAACGAAGCACAT
>ERZ1370068.3683-contig-2785_pt1 | contig 101351 bp, 181 predicted proteins | sample MGYA00561227_ERZ1370068 | MGnify/ENA primary metagenome ERZ1370068 (study PRJEB38410, sample SAMEA6850437) | metagenome | study: Metagenomic assessment of the ecological functions of the soil: analysis of the soil microbiota associated with the...
TTGTACTTCGTTTAATTTACGTATTGCCATATCAGAACCCATTCCATCAGAACAGCGCGCTCACATGGCGCAAGCTGGCGCGGGGATTCATCACCACCGTGGAGATCGTCCCCCAAGGGGTGGACCCGGCAACCGGATGTTCCGCCAGGTGCGGGGTTGAAAGCTGTCGGGGTAAGTATGCGGCGCGAGTAGATTCATTCTGCCCCGACGGGCCCAGGCCAGGCGGATGGGCGCCCTGCTTTCCGCGCTGATGATTCGAAAGCACGAAGTCGGCATGGAGGCGGTGGTACACTATGCCTGCCGTGACCGGAATCCGCTGGGGATGCTCTCCGGATCGCCACTGGGCGCGCGGCCAGCGTGGGTTGCGCAATCTCCTCATCGTCACGGGAGATCCTCCCGTGATGGGGGCCCCTACCCCCGATGCTACGGCGGTAATTCGACATCGACAGTATCGGGCTAAGCGAATCTCGTGTCGCGGCTCAATCACGGCCTCGACCCGGGAGGCAACTCCCTGGGAGAACCGGCGAAATCTCGTGATCGGCGTCGGGGTGAATCCCGCGGCGTGGACTCGATCGGGAGCTGCGCCGCTTCGCCTGGAAAGTGGAAGCGGGGGCCGAGTTTGCCGCCTGACTCAGCCGGTGTTCGACATCGACCAGCTTGACCGGTTCCTGACCCGGGTCGAGTCGTTCCGGATTCCGATCATCGCGGGGATCTGGCCACTCATCTCCCAGCGCAACGCCGAATTCCTCGCCAATGAGGTCCCCGGTATCTCGATTCCGCACGCGATCCCTGGAGCGGATGCGTCAGGCGAGCCTGAATGGCAAGGAACAGGCGCTTCAGGAGGGTGATGATGACCGCAGGTGCTCTCCGCCGTCAAGGCAGGTGCAAGGGGCGCAGATATCGACGCCGCTGGGACGGGTGCCGGTGGTGTTGGAGGTGGTGGGGAGGGACTGAGGGAGTGAGGGTTGGGGATTGAGGGAGTGATTTCAGATTGAAGATTGCAGATTGAAGATTGAACGGTGCGGCGGAACGCAATCTTCCGTCCCTCAATCCTCGTCCTCAATCTCCTCAATCCCTCAACCTTCAATTCCCACCATCCCCTCAGTCTTGCCCTCACATCCCCCATTCTTCCGCAATGATGCTGTAGTACACTGAGTCGCGCAGCCGGCCGCTCTCCGTCACCATGTGGCGGCGGAAGATCCCCTCTTCCTTCGCCCCAATCCGGAGCAGGGCCGTTCTGGATCGCTCATTCAGCACATCGGTCTTGAACTCGACCCGGATGCAATGCCAGGTGTCGAACGCGTGCCCCAGCATCAGCAGCTTGGCCTCGGTGTTCGCGGCGGAGCGTTGCCAGTCTGCACCGAGCCAGGTCCAGCCGATCTCGACCCGCCGATTGGGGATGTCAATGTTGCGCCAAAGCGGGTGCTGCCGATGACGACACCGGTCTTCTGGTCGACCGTGGCGAAGGGCAGCATCGGCAGCCTGCTCGCGCAGCGCTGGTCCACGTAAGCGCGGAGCTGTTCGGGGGTCCTGATCTGCGACGCTGTGAGACGCCAAAGGCGTTCGTCGAGGCCCACGGCGCACAGTCCCGGCAGGTGCTCGAGTGACAACGGCTCCAGCCGCACATGCGAGCCGCGAAGAACCACAGGAAGGACTTCCAATTGCCCTACCCCTCTAATCCTTGTCGAGAAACCGTTTTCCAATCTTCAAATCTGAAATCTGAAATCTGCAATCTGCAATCTCAATCCTCCACAACTTCAGTCCGACACCTTCAGCCTATACCCCACACCCGGTTCGGTCAGCAGGAGTTTGGGATGGGTGGGATCCGCCTCCAGTTTGTGGCGGAGCTGAGTCATGTAGACCCGCAGGTAGTGGGTTTGCCCGATCGAGTTGATTCCCACACTTCTTTGAGCAGTTGTCGGTGAGTTACCACCTTCCCGGCGTGCTGCATAGCGTCTGCAGCGGGCGGTATTCCAGAGGGTCAAGTGCACCTCCTCGCCTCGAGAGAAGACCTGACGGCGGGACAAATCCACCCGTAGGTCTCCTTCGACAAACTCAGGCTCGTCCTTTCCCGACTCGGCTCGAGCCGCGTGGCGCAGCGCCACCCGCATCCGCGCCAGCAGTTCCCCCACGCCGAACGGCTTGGTGAGATAGTCATCGGCACCGGCGTCGAGCGCCGCCACCTTATCGGCCTCCCGTCCCCGCGCCGACAGTACGATGATGGGCCGGGAAGCACCATTCACGGAATTCGACGTGTCAGGTCCAGGCCGTCGCCATCGGGCAAGCCGAGGTCCAGCAGAATGATGTCGGGATTGCGGCTCGCTGCCTGAGCCAGCGCCCTCTCGAGCGGTGGGAGCCTCCACCAGATCATACTGTCCATCCCCGAAGCGCCGCCCGAGGAAGCGGCGCATCTGGAGGCTTCGTCCTCGATCAGCAGGACCAGCGGCTGCGGCACGGCCATGGTCATTTGCCCAATGGAGAGTCAGGCGGATTCGGCGGCCTCTCTGGGCGGCAGGGCCGGGGGCGTCCCTGTCATGGGAAGCGCGAAGCGAAACACCGCTCCTCCATCGGGACGGTTCTCCGCCCAGATCCGCCCGCCATGCGCCTGCACGATGCCGCGGCAGATGGTGAGCCCCAGCCCAACACCGCCACCCGGCGGCGCCCCGACCGATCGATAGAACTTTTCAAAGATCCGAGCTTCTTCCTCCCGGCGGCAATCCCGGTCCCCGGTCAGCCACATCGACCGTCACCTATCTGAGTTGTCCACTCGAGCGCTGATGCGTGATGGGACTGCTTGGCGGCGTGTATTTGGCGGCGTTCTCCAGCAGGTTGATGAGTACCTCCTCGATGAGGAGGCCGTCGAGGGACCAACGGCAGGTCCGGGGGCAGTTGAACCTGCACCTCCGCCCTTTGAGCTGCTCGTCCAGCCGGATCAAGCACCACGCCGATCGGTTCCTCCAGGGGCTGCCACTCCTTTTGTACCACGAGGGTCTGAGTTTCCACTCGGATCATGTCGAGCAGGTTCCCGATCAGCCGGTTCATCCGTTGAGCTTCTTCGAGAGATCGTCTGCAGCAGATCCCGACGGACCTCATCGCGCAGCGATCGATCCTGCAACAGGCTGCTTGCGGCCCCAGTGATCCCGGCCAGCGGGGTCCGCAAGTCGTGAGACAGGGGAGCTCAAGAGCGCGGTGCGCAATCGCTCCCGCTTCGATTTCCACCTGGCTCTGCTGGGTTTGCCGCTCCAGGGTCATCCGCTCCAACGCGAGGGCAGAAGCTCGCCCGGCGAATGCCTCGAGCAGTTCGCGTTGCGTCGGCTCCTGGAAGCGCCGAGGATCCAGGGCGAGACGCCCCAGGACACCGACGACGTTGGCCGCTCGCCCGCAGCGGTAGGTACAATGCCTTGGCCGCCGGGAGGGTATCGGTGCCCCAATCCCGCGAAGCTTGGTCCCGGCAGAAAGACCCATTCCGCCTCACCGCGCTCCCGGTCGTCCACCGGATGGGCGAGCAGCTGATCTTCCGGGCAGCACCAACTGCCCGTCCTGATCCGGCAGAAAGAGCTGCACAGCACCTGCGGGAGCTGGTCCCGGTTTGGCGCCGGCCGACATCCACCGAGACTGCGAGCGGTCTCGCGCGGTGGCGAGTTCCCGGCTCATGGCGTACAGCGCCGCGGTCCCTGCTTTCTCCCGCTCCCGAGGCGAATCGGGCCTGTTCCCTCACTCGCACCGTCAGGCCGCTGATCACCAGGGAGATGAGCGGCATGGCGCCAAAGGTCGAGACAAACTGCAGATCCGGAGACCGCGAAGGTGAGGTAGGGAGGAACGAAGAAGAAATCGAAGAGCGCGATGCTTTACCAGCACCGCGGCGAAGCGCCGGTCCCCTGTCGCCCGATCGACTGGACACCAGCACGGTGCCCAGGAGGTAGATCATCGCGATATCAGTGACGGTGAGGTGGTGGAGTGCGGCCCACCCGGCGAGCGTGCGGAGGCGTCACCACCAGCGCCGCCCAGAAGGTATTCCCGCACCGGCGAGGCGAGACAGCGCCGGTTGCCGCCGCGGCACATCCCCTTCGGCCTCGCCACTGATGACGTACACATCGACATCTCCGCTGCCGCCGAACCAGCTGGTCGAGCAGTGAGCCAAGAGCTGCAGCTTGTCCCCTCCACCGCGGGTGAGTCGGCTTCCCAACGATGATCCGGGTGACATTGTGCTCGCGGGCGCAGGCCGGGATCCATCCGCAGTGTCCCGGCCCTGTAGCGTGGCCACCCGGGCTTCCAGCTCTTCGGCCAGCCGCAGATTGTCCGACCAGTGCCTCGCCGGTCGGCCGCTGACAGGCTGATTGCCGGATTCTCGACGTATACCACCACCCATTCGCGAGGCCAGGCGTGACGCCATGCGATGCCAGCCCGGATCAGCCGGGCACTGGCGGGGTTGGAGCCCTACCGAGACCAGCAGGAGGTCTCCCGGCGGGCCAGATCTCCCGGATGCCCTGCTCCGCATGTAGCGCGCATCTGGGCATCCACCCGCTGGGCTACCGGCGGAGGGCCAGCTCGCGGAGTGCGATGAGATTCCCTTTGCCGGAAGAATTCTTCGCGGGCCCGCGCGGCCTGCTCAGGAAATAGACCTTGCCTGCCAGCCACGAGCGCAACAGATCGTCTGGGGTCAGATCCGCCAGCTCCACCTCGTCCAGCGGCATCGAATACCGCATCCGGAACGGTTTCCCGGACCTGGATTCCGTGATCTGGGCGACCACGTCGTTCAAGCTCTCCGAGGTGCTGGACGTTCAGGGTGGTGTAGACCGAGATACCGGCGCGCGAGCAGCTCCTCGACGTCCTGCCACCGTCCGGGTGTGGCGGCGAGCCCGGAGCATTGGTGTGCGCCAGCTCGTCCACCAGCAGGATAGCAGGATGGCGGGCGAGTGCCGCATCGAGGTCGAACTCATCGCAGGACGATCGCCGCGGTACTCCACCGGGAGTCGCGGGCAGGACCTCCAAGCCGGTCGAGGAGGCGCACTCGGTTTCCGCGCGCCGATGGGTTTCGACGATCCCGACCGCGACATCCACACCTTCGCGCTCGCTTGACGCCGCTCCTCCAGCATGGCAAAGTCTTCCCGACGCCCGGATTGGCGCCGAAGAAGACCTTGAGCTTCCCGCGGGCTGCCCGTGCTTCGGAATCCCGAACCTGCGCCAGGAGGCAGGTCGGGGTCCGGGCGACGATCAGTCATCTCCGTCATGGTGTGCGCCGTCAGGCTGTCCAGCGCAAGGTTGAGCCGGAGGACGTTGACCCCGGATTCGCCCAGGAGGCCCAGTTGCCGACCCTCGGTGTACTGGGCGACCAGCTCGCGGATCCGGTCAGGCGAGAGGGACCGCGTCCGTGCCACTCAGCTCACCTGGTAGTCTGCCGCGGCCGGCGTGATGTGCGGATCCAGCCCGCTGCCCGAGCTGGTGACCAGGGTCGATCGGCACCGGGCCCGTTGCGGTTGCGTCGGCCGCGCGGAGAGCCGCGACTCGATCCTTGATGGCGTCGGTGAGCGCGGGGTTCATGGGCCCGAGGTTCGAAGCCCGGACGCGCGCGCCGTTGTACGGCCGGCTGAAGTGCCGGACGCCCGGCTCCAGAAGTACTTCGGGATCGTCGAACGGCTGGCCGATCAACGCCGAGCCGGTCGGCTTGCCGTCTCGCGGAATGAGGCTTCCCTCCGCCTGTCGCCGGAAGGCCAGGTGAGCAATGCCAGTGACCACGGCCGGGTAAATGGCACCCGTCAGGATGCGTGAGCAGTGCCAGGGACAGCAGCGCGGGGCGAAGTTCCGAACGCATAGGGCGCTCCAGCTCAGGCCAGGTGCAAGGCCACGAGAATCATGTCGATGAGCTTGATCCCGGGAACGGCAACAGCACGCCGCCCACTCCGTAGATCAGCAGGTTGTTGCGCAGCAGCGCGGCCGCGCCGATCGGGCGGTACCGGACGCCGCGCAGGCGCCAGCGGGATCAGCGCGATGATGATCAGCGCGTTGAAGATCACCGCCGAGAGGATCGCGCTGGCTGCGGCGTGGCGAGGCGCATGATGTTCAGGGCGCCGAGCGCGGGATAGGTGGTCGCGAACGCCGCCGGGATGATCGCGAAGTACTTCGCCACGTCGTTGGCGATGCTGAACGTCGTCAGCGCGCCGCGGGTCATCAGCATCTGCTTGCCGGTCTCGACGATCTCGATCAGCTTGGTCGGATTGGAGTCGAGGTCGACCATGTTGCCGGCTTCCTTGGCCGCCTGGGTGCCGGTGTTCATCGCCACGGCCGACGTCGGCCTGGGCCAGCGCCGGGCGCGTCGTTGGTTCCGTCGCCGGTCATCGCCACCAGCCGGCCGCCCGCCTGGTGCTTCCGGATCAGCTCGAGCTTGGCCTCCGGCGTCGCCTGGGCCAGGAAGTCGTCGACGCCGGCCTCGGCGGCGATCGCGGCGGCGGTGAGCGGGTTGTCGCCGGTGATCATGACCGTCTTGATGCCCATCTGCCGCAGCTCGGCGAACCGCTCCTTGATGCCGCCCTTCACGATGTCCTTGAGGCTGGATCGCCCCCAGCACCCTGGCGCCTTCGGCGACCACGAGCGGCGTTCCGCCCTGGCGAGCGATGCCCTCGCACAGCGGTCTGGACATCGGCGCGGCAGGCTGCCACCCGCGCTCTTCACCCAAGCCTCGACCGCGTCGGCTGCACCTTTGCGGATCTGGCGGCCGTCGAGGTCCACGCCACTCATCCGGGTCTGCGCGGTGAACGGCGACGAAATGCGCTCCCATGGCCTGCACGTCTCGCTCCCGCAGGCCGAACTTCTCCTTCGCCAAGCACGACAATGCTGCGGCCCTCGGGAGTCTCGTCCGCCAGCGAAGCGAGCTGGGCCGCGTCAGCCAGAGTCTCGGCCGTGCACCCCGGTCGCGGGCATGAACGCTACCGCCTGCCGGTTGCCCAGCGTGATGGTCCCGGTCTTGTCGAGCAGCAGGACGTCCACGTCGCCCGCGGCTTCGACCGCCCGGCCCGACATGGCGATCACGTTCTTCCTGAATCATGCGGTCCATGCCGGCGATGCCGATGGCCGAGAGCAGGCCGCCGATGGTGGTCGGGATCAGGCACACCAGGAGCGCGGTCAGCACCGTCATGGTGACCGGCGGTGCCTTGTCCCGCAGCCTCCACGCTGTAGACCGAGAACGGCAACAGCGTCACGGTGGTGAGCAGGAAGATGATGGTGAGCCCCGCCAGCAGGATTTCGAGCGCGATTTCGTTCGGGGTCTTCTGCCGCTTCGCGCGCTTCGATCAGGCCGATGATCCGGTCGAGGAACGACTCGCCGGGATTGGCCGTGATGCGCACGACAATCCAATCGGAGAGAACCAGGTGCCGCCGGTCACCGAGCTGCGGTCTCCCCGCTCTCCCGGATCACCGGCGCGCTTTCCCCGGTCACGGCACTCTCGTCCACCGAGGCGACTCCCTCGATGATCTCACCGTCTCCGGGAATCAGCTGACTGGCGTGCACCAATACGACGTCTCCGGCGCGCAAGCTGCTCGCCGGAACGTTCTCGAAATCGAGATGGTCGCTCGGCTGCCGCAGCTTCTTGGCAAGGATGTCACGCCGTGCCTTGCGCAGCGTATCGGCCTGCGCCTTGCCTCGACCCTCCGCCATCGCCTCGGCGAAGTTGGCGAACAACACGGTGAACCACAGCCAGATCGAGACCCCGAGAATGAACCATGGGTTCTCCGGGAGGCGGCCGCTGAAGGCGAGCACGGCCAGGATGCTGGTGAGCAGGCTGCCCACCTCCACCACGAACATCACCGGATTCCGGACGACGTGTCGTGGATTCAGCTTTCGGAACGCGTCCAGCACCGCGCGCCGAACGATCGGGCCGTGGAACAGTGGCTTGGCCTTGCTCTGGGTCGACATTGGTTCCCTACCTCGCGTGGAGCATCAGGTGTTCGACGATCGGACCCAGGGCGAGTCCCGGCAGGTGCGTGAGCGCGCCCACCAGGACCACCGTGCCGACCAACAGCAGCACGAAGAGCAGCGGTGTGGGTCGGGAAGGTGCCGACGGACGCCGGCACCCGCTTCTTCGCGGCCAGTGAGCCGGCGACGGCCAGCGCCGGGATGGCGCACCAGAACCGGCTGAACAGCATCGCGATGCCGCCGACGATGGTTGTAGAACGGGTTGGTGCGCGGTGAGTCCGCCGAATGCGCTGCCGTTGTTGTTGCTCATCGAGGAGAAGGCGTACAGCATCTCGGTGAATCCGTGCGGGCCTGGATTCAGGACGCCGGACCTGCCCGCCGCCGTGGTGACCGCCAGAGCGGTGCCGACCAACACCAGCAGGTTGGGGACCGAGGATCGCGACCGAGGCCATCTTCATCTCGAAGGCCTCGATCTTCTTGCCGAGGTACTCCGGTGTGCGTCCCACCATGAGCCCGGCGATGAACACGGTGACGATCGCGAAGAGCAGCATTCCATAGAGGCCGGAGCCGACACCGCCGTAGATGATCTCGCCCAGCTGCATGAGCCAGAGCGGCACTAGCCCGCCCAGCGGCGTGAACGAGTCGTGCATCGCGTTGACCGAGCCGTTGGAGGCCGCGGTGGTGGCCGTCGCCCAGAGTGCGGAGTTCACCACGCCGAACCGGACCCTCCTTGCTCCTCCATGTTGCCGCCGGCCTGGGCAACGCTTGCACGCTGGTCGACGGCCTCGGCGGCAATGAGCGGGATTGCCACTCTGTTCCGAGAGGACGCAGGGCACCAGCAACGCCACGAACACGATCGTCATCGCCGCCAGCACGGCCCACCCTTGTCGAGTGTCCTTCACCATCCGGCCGAAGGTGTAGCAGAGCGCCGCGGGGATCAGGAGGATCGCGAGCAGCTCGAGGAAGTTGGTGAGCGGGGTCGGGTTCTCGAACGGATGGGCCGAGTTGATGTTGAAGAACCCACCGCCGTTGGTGCCCAGCTGCTTGATGGCGATCTGGCGAGGCGGCCGGGCCCACCGCGATCGTCTGGGTGGTCACCCGCGCGCGTATCGGGGACCGAACGGCTCGCAGCAGGGGCGACCGTCTGCGTACGCGCCGAAGGTCTGCACCGACGCCCTGTGACATCGAGCGCCAGGGCAAGCACGAAGGAAAGCGGCAGCAGGATGTAGAGCGTGCCGCGGGTGAGATCAACCCAGAAGCTGCCGATGGTGCGCGTGGAGTGGCGGGACAAGCCGCGGATCAGCGCCACGAGCACCGCCATGCCCGCCGCCGCCGAGACGAAGTTCTGCACGGTGAGCGCCAGCATCTGCGACGAGGTAGCTCATCGTCATTTCGCCGCCGTAGGCCTGCCAGTTGGTGTTGGTCGCGAAGCTGGTGGCGGTATTGAAGGCGATGGTAGGTGAGAACCGCGGCCATGTGGGCCGGGTTGAGCGGCAGCGCCGCCTGAGCCCGGAGCAGCAGGTAGACCGCCAGGGTGCTCAGAGAGACTGAACAGCAGGAAGCTCCAGGCGTACTGCTTCCAGTCCATCTCGTCGTCGGGGCTGACTCCCATCACCCGGTAGCACAGACCGTTCGACCGGCCCCAGAAGCCGGCCGAAGCCAGCGTCGGTTCACCCTCGTAGACCTTCGCCATGAAGGTGCCGAGGGGCTTCGCGAGGCCCAGCAGCACGACCAGGTACAGGCCGAGCTGCAGCCAGCCGTTGGTGGTCATTCGAACAGCTCCGGCTTGAGAAGCGCCGCGAAGAGATAGATGAGCAGCGCGATGGCGATGATCAGACCAACCCAGGTGAGCGCGGTCATGACGGATTCCTCAGAGCTTTTCGCAGAGCCGGACAAAGCCCCAGCTCACGCCGAAGAAGGCGACCACCAAGCAGACACCAGTAACCCGTCGAGCATACGAACCCCAGGTCTGTGAGTAGCGGGTAGCTTAGGGCAGAGTCGCCTCAGGACGGGGTAAAAACTGGCGAGGCCTAGATCAGGATTTCGTAAGAATCTTCCGCGCGTTTGCCACTAGGAACCGGGCGGTAGCGCGGTATCTTCCTCCGCCAGAAGCCCTGCCCCCGCCCCAACCGGACCATGGACCGAGATCGTGACCACCATCCGCCGACTGCAGCCAACTGAGCCGAAGAGGAGCAGCTCTTCCGCTCGACCGTTCGAGAGTTCGCGGAAACCGAGATCCGGCCTGCACGTGGCCGAGATGGATGAGGCCGGCACCTTCCGGCCCGACCTGATCGCCAAACTCTTCGAGCTGGGCTTGATGGGTGTCGAAATACCGGAACAGTGGGCGGGGCCGGGGGCAACATCTTCCTCGCTGCCATCGCCATCGAGGAACTGGCGCGGGTGGATGCCTCGGCCGCGATCTACGTGGACGTGCACAACACCGCTGGTCAACAACGCGATGCTCCGCTGGGGCCAACGACGAGCAGAAGAGCCGCTATTTCCCCGGCTCACGTCTGACCTGCTCGGCGCATTCGCCCTGTCGGAACCGGCCAGCGGCAGCGATGCGTTCGCGCCTGGAGACCCGCGCCGAAGACAAGGGAACCCACTGGGAGCTGACCGGACGAAAATTCTGGATCACCAACGGCGGAGAGGCTGGCTTCTTCCTGGTTTTCGCCAACGGTGACTTCAGCAAGGGATACAAGGGCATTACCGGGTTCATCGTCGAGCGGGAGTTCCCGGATTCAGTGTCGGCAAGAAGGAAAACAAGCTCGGCATTCGGGCCTCCAGCACCACCGAGCTGATCCTCGAGAACTGCAAGGTCCCCAAGGAGAACGTGCTGGGACCGGTGGGCCGGGGTACAAGATCGCAATCGAGACTCTGAACGAAGGTCGGATTGGGATCGGGGCTCAGATGATTGGTGTGCGCGCAGGGCGCACTCGAGGCCGCCATCCAGTACGTGAAGGAGCGGAAACAGTTTGGAAAGGCCGTCGCCGAATTCCAGGGCGTGCAGTTTCAGCTGGCCCAGATGGCCGACCGAGCTCGAGGCGGCCCGACTGCTGGTCTATAACACCGCCCGCCTGAAGGACAGCGGTCAGCCGTTCCTGCGCGAAGCGGCGATGGCCAAGCTCTTCAGTTCCGCAGGTGGCGGACCGAATCACGTCTCAGTGCCTGGAGCTGTTCGGCGGATACGGCTATTCCAGGAATACCCGGCGGAGAAATTCTACCGGGACGCCAAGATTGGGCACGATCTACGAAGGGACCAGCAACATGCAGCTGCAGACCATCGCCAAACTGATTTTGAAGCAATAGCTGGCAGGGTGAGGATGACGGCGGAGAGGCGGTAAAACCAGCCTCTTTCTACGTTCCTGTTTGGGACGTTTGACTACCAACGGAACACCCTTTGCTCTTCATTTCAGCGCCGGAAAGGCCCCGGCGAGGGTGAGCCATCAAGCGAAAGTAATTACAAGGGGTTGCGGGGAGACGTCCTCCCTCCGATTTTACCTGCCCCGCTTGTTGGTCCTCATTCCCAGGGCAAGACAAGCCAAATACAAGAAGTTCCCATACTTGAGGGCGCTAGATTGCCTGCTTGGCCGAGGGATTCGCCGCACTCGCAACCGCCGCCGCGCTGCTCAGCGCCGGGGCGTTTGTCGTGCCGGCCCACGGCCAGGAGAGTCGCAGAGGGCCTTCAGCTTCAGCTTCGCGCGCTGGTATCGCCAGGCTTCGCGTTCCGCGCCCGGTACCTGGGGCATCGCGGTAGCCGATCAGCAGGGCAACCTCGCTCTGGAGCGTCAATCCAGATAAGGCCATGATCCCGGCTTCCACGGTCAAGCTCTGACGACCGGATTTGCCCGGACCATCCTGGGCGGTGATGCCCTGGCGCTCGACGCGAGTGGTGGGACTGGGACGGGTGGACGAGGGCAACCGGCGAGTGGATGGGCGAAGTGGGCCTGGAGCTGAACGGCGATCCGACCCTGGAAAGTCCTTCAGGCGGTGGCCCCCGACTCGACGACCTCGCGGAGCAGCTCGCAGCCCAGGGCATCCGACGCCTCCGGGGCCCCATGGAAGTGGTGAGCGCGGATGGTCCTGCCGAAGCGCTCTATCCCTCTGCTTGGCGTGCGGCAAACCGGGCAGCATCTACGCCCCGCCTGGTCGGGTCGCTGACCCTGCATCGAGAACGTCGTCTGGATTCACGTGAAGCCGGGGTCCCAGCTCGGGCCGCCGCGCCGTATTGGTCGAGACGTCGCCGGCGAGGCCTCGAGGCCCCTGGTCGACGTCCACGCCATCACGGCGGCCGGCTATCGCTCTCGGCTCTCGATCCAGGCGCATGGCCGACGGGGGCTACCTGATCAACGGTTCGATCGGGGTCAACGCGTCGGTTCGCCGGCTGGTCACTGTTGCGTCGGATCCCAAGGCTATCTGGCCGCGGCGCGGGCCCGCGCGCACTCAGGACGCGGGGATCGAATGGGACCGGAGCCCGAACCCGATTACGGTCCGAGGGCGACGCAACCGACGTCCTTGCCGAAGTGACCTCGGCGACGTTCGACTCAATCGCATCCGAAGTGAACCGCCGGAGTCTCAACATCGGTGCCGAGCCGTTGCTCCAGTGGGCAGGTGGCCGGGACCACGCGCCCGAGCTGCTCACTGAGCACGTGCAACAGGTGGCCGGCGTGGACGGCGGCGTGCATCTGAGTGGACGGGAGCGGCATGTCCCACGAAGATCGGGTCACGCCGGCCACGTTCATCTACTACATGGCCAACTTCCTCTCGACGCCGGCGGGGCGGAACTTCCCCTACCTGTTGCCGGCGAGACGGCGAAGGCACGCTGACCAGGCTCGCTGGCGGGCTGCCTGCCGCGCGGCGTCGTCCACGCCAAGACCGGTACGCTGAGCGGTGTCTCCACTCTGGTTGGATATCTGGGACAGAAAGACGGGATGTATCTCGTCTCCCTGATGTACAACGGCCCCCCGTTCCAAGACCGCGAAGCGCCAGCAGTGGCAGGCGTTCCGGCTCCTCGGAGCGAATGGCGTAACCATCCTCCGAAGTCAACGACGAGCCGGATCAGGACACGCCGGGCGCCGCTGGCAGATGAAATCGGGGAGAGCCGGAGAACTGAGCCTACCGGATTAGCAGACCCGCCAAAGCCGCAGCGAACATGATTAGTGGATCGGGGACTCTCTGATCCAGACCGCAATAGCCCAACGCCGCAAGAGCAATTACCACCGTCGGGACATCAATCAGAGCGCCGCGAGCCAGCACCACGACCGATCCCGCGATCGCGCCGGTCGCCGCAGCGGTTATGCCCGCGACGAAGGCGGCGAGTGCCGGTCGCTTGGCGTACTTCTGGAAGATAGGGCGCGGGAAGAACGGTCAGCAGAAAACAGGGGAGGAATGTGGCCCCGGCCGCAACCACGGCGCCGGCTAACCCGGCCACAGAGGTACCCGATGAATCCGGTGGTGATCACGACACGAGCCGGGCGTTATGAAAGCAACCGCGATCCGCATCGATGAACTGCCGTTCTGTGAGCCAGCCGTGCTGGAGGACCACTCCGCCGTGGAGGAAGGGCACGATGGCGAGGCCGCTGCCAAAAACGAACGAACCGGCGTAGGCGCGAAGAAGGCCGCGATCTGCAGGAGGAGCCCCGCCTCGGCGGCTGGGCCAGCCGATCTCCGCAGCCAGGCGGCGGGACTCGCCAGAGCCAGGTCAGCTGAACCCTCCCAGCAGGATGAGACCGACCAGCTCCCTGCCGGTTGCAACCGTGCAACCGCGACCAGCAGGAAGATGCACCAGAGCAACAGGGCATCCCGTCCGATGGTCTTCCGGGTGAGGAGCCGGGCGCTGCGGCTGATCAGGCCAATCACCGCCGGCAGCCACATCCGTAGAAGCATCGGCCTGCATCCAGCGCAAGCCCTGATACCAGGGTGTATGCCCATCCCAGCGCCAGAACCATGAGGAAGCTGGGAAGGCACGAAGCTCAGCCAGCCAGTGCGGCACCGGCGATTCCCTCCGCACATACCCGATGTAGAAGCAGAGTTGTGCCGCTGAGCGGTCCTGGAGAGAGCTGGGCCAGCGCGATCCCTTCCCGGTATTCCTCCTCGAAATCCACCCTGCGCTGCTCTACCAGGTCTCGGTGCATGGCGCCGATCAGGGCGATCGGTCCGCCGAATCCCAGATGCGCCGAGTCGAGGAAGTACCATCCGAGACCGCGAGTGATCCCGGGCGCGGCGACGACCGTGCTCGATGCGGCAAACTCGATGCTTCGGCCCGCTCCCCGGGCGACGGCCCGCTGGTAGACCAGTGCGGCAGCGGCCACATCCTGCACGAGCGACGCCGGTGCTGTCGAAGATGAAAGACCTGATCCTCGCTGGTCCGGCCGGGCTTGCGGCCCGCCACCAGATCCGGCAATTCACGCGTAGACCTGGGAGACAGTCATGAATCCGCCCGCAACGGCATGGAAGAGATCACCGATCCGGAACCGCTTGTTCGAGGAGATCGGGCACAACGAGAGCCTGCCGCCATGAGGGCAGGGTCGATCCTCGACTCTTCTCGCCGTTGTCCGCCCCGACCGCGGCGACGAAGGTCCCGGCGTTGACGTCTCCCCTGACGAATCAGCGGCGTGTTTGGATGGAGTACAGGTGATGCAGATCTGACTCACCGACAGGGCAGATCGCGAGATCCGATACCGCGCTGATCTCGATACCCAGCTCGACCCCAAGCTCGCCAGCGAGCTTTTCAGCTCGCAGCGGGTCTAGATCGTAGGCGTAAACCCGCTTGAGCGGCCGAACCAGGTTGAGCGCCCGGATCTGCGCCCGGCTTTGGGCGCCGCAACCGACGATGGTCGCGACTCGCGCGCCTTCCGCGCCAGGAATCGCGCCGCAACTGCCGTGGCAGCAGCGGTACGCAGAGCGGTTATGGCGGTGGAGTCGAACACCCCGAGCGGTCTCCCTGTTCTGCGTCGCACAGGAGAACGAGCCCCTGAATCGTCGGTCGGCCCCGTGCCGGGTTGCCGGGGAAATTCGCGTTGAGCTTGCCGGCGATGTAGCCACCCATTCCCGCTGCCTGAAGTGGAACCCTCCGCTTGGAAGCATGCAGGGCGCTGACCACGGGCCCAGGATTTCTCCGCGAGCCAATGCGAGGAAACCGTCCTGCACCGCCTCGATGCAGTCGGCGAGCGGAAGCAGCTGCTCGACCTCGCTGCGGGAAAGCAGAGCGTGCCCATCAGGCCGGGCGCCGGGACGCGCTGCGGATTCCAGCTGTGAGTCTCACCTCTGACATAGCGGCACCAGGAATACAGCGCGTCGTAGAGCACGAAGCCGTGACGCAGCTGCTCGTGGTCATCCCGGAAATTGTGAGACAGGCCGAGGGAGATCGCGAGGAGCCCGGCGCACTGCGGGGCGAGGTCGGGCCGTGCTGTGTCGGCGCCGCGGACGATGACAGCCAGCTCGCCTAATGCTGGATCGTCCAGCCGGTATTTCTGAGAAACGCGTCGAAGCTGCACAGCGGCCCGTCGTGACTCAGCTCCACGCCCTCGACGTCGTACGGCGTTGCACCTGCTTCTCCGCTTCCGCCAGCACTTCTCCCGGCGGCACGAAGATGAACTCGGGGATGAATCGATGAATCGAGCGATGAGCCAGGGGGCAGGCGATCCGGTCGATCTCTGGGTCGTTCACGGGTGATCCAGCGCATGGGACCTCCTGGGGCCGGCAGATTGTGGCCCCCGATGCCGAGGTGGTACATTTGTATCCATGAATGATTCAGTTGAATCACCCCATCCGCAAGGGCACCCTCCCTGGCTGCTGCTGATACACCAGCTGCCGCCCCGACCCCACTATCTGCGCGTGAAGGTGCGCCGCCGGCTGGCCCGGCTGGGAGCCCGGCCGCTCAAGAACACGGTCTATGCCCTGCCGTGGAGCGAAGAGGCGATCGAGGACTTCCAGTGGCTCAGACGAGAAATCGAGGCGGACGGAGGAGGAAGCGGTGATCTGCGAAGCGTCCCTCCTCGAGGGGCTGAGCGATGCCGCCCTGGACGGCCGGTTCCGCAACGGCTCGCCAGGCAACGCGTCAACCGGCCACGATCCGGGTCCGGCCTGACCTGTCGAAGGGCCGAGTCTGGGTCACCAGGAAAGACGTCCATGTCGATCGCATCGCCAGCGCCTGGCTGATCCGGCGGTTCATCGACCCCAAGGCCCGTTTCAAATTCGTTCCCTCGCAGGGCCTACACCGAGGAAGAACGAACTCCGGTTCTGATATGTTCGAGGCGGAATTCACCCACGAGGGCGATCACTGCAGCTTCGAGACCCTGGTCCATCGCTTTGGACTCAAGGATTCCGCCACTGCGCACTCTGGGGGAAATGGTCCACGACATCGACTGCAAGGATGGGAAGTTCCGCCGCGCCGAAACGACATGGACTGCAGCGCCTGATTCAGGGCATCGTGGCCACGAACGCGAAGGATGCCGTGCGATTGCGCCAGGGCGCCGTCATTCTGGATAGTTTCTACGACGCCTTCGCCTCGCGACGGAAGTGAAGATCGTTTGCAGGTTCCTGCTGCTCGCCCTGGTTCCCGGAGTCGTGCGACCGGTAACTGCCCAGGTTGCCGGGGACGGGCAACGCTGCGCGTCGAACGCGTTGTCTCGATTATCACGCTCGACGGCCACCTCGACGAGGCCTGACTGGCTTGCGAGCGATTCGATCACCGACTTCCGGCAGCAAGAGCCGGAGGAGGGTGCGCCCGCGAGCGAGCGGACGGTGCTTCGTGTCCTGCGTGATGACAAGGCTTTCTATTTCGGGATCCACGCTCTACGACCGTGAGCCTGCCCGGATCCGGGCGCGTCAGATTCGCCGGGACGCAGACCTGGAGGACGATGACTTCGTCAAGATCCTGATCGACAGTTTCCACGACCGGCGGGGGCGCCTTCGTCTTCGGGACCAAATCCCAACGCGTTGATCTGGGATGCCCAGCTCATCGGTTTCGAAGAGCCCAATGTCGACTGGAATGGAATCTGGACGGTCGCGACCAGCCGTGACTCAGATGGCTGGACGGCGGAGTTCCGAATACCAATACGCACGCTCCGGTTTCACGCTGGAAAGGATGGCGTGTTCGGCTTCAATGTGGAGCGCTTTATCCGGCGACGGAACGAGGCAACGTTTTGGCGATCCTGGGGACGAACCCAGGGATTCTGCAACCTGATCGAGGCCGGTACCTAACCGGGTTCGGCGAGGTGCATCGCGGACGAGATCTCGAGCTCCGGCCGTACCTGCTCGGGCAGGCGATCGCCACGGAACGCGTCATCACCGGGACGGGCACTGACAGTGTGGTCGAGGCCAGCGACCGCGATGCCAAGGCAGGGGGTGGATGCCAAGCTGGCATTTCGCCGACCCTCACGGCGGACCTCACGATCAACACGGACTTTGCGCAGGTCGAAGCGGACCGGCAGATCATCAACCTGACCCGCTTCCCGGTCTTCTTCCCAGAAAGCGGGAGTTCTTCCTCGAATCCAGCGGCACCTTCGACTTTGCACGGCAGCTCCATCCTGACGCCGTTTTACTCCCGGCAGATCGGCTGAAGGACGGAGAGAACCAGTTCCATTCTCGCGGGCGCGCGCCTACAGGCCGGAGCCGGCCCATGGACTCCTGGGCCTGCTGGCGGCTCGGACTGGCGGGGAGGATGATGCCAACGACGCCGTCCTCCGCCTCAAGCATGATTTTCTCGACGCGCGCATACATCGGCGGCATCGCGACGCTCCGGACGGGCCCCGGCGTCTCCGGCACAGAGGCCAGCGGTGGCCTCGACATCGACCTCCCTCTCGTCGTGCACGGTCAGAACGTCGAGCCGTCATTCTGGATTACCGGCACCAGTACTCCAGGGATCCCCGGCGTACCATTGGCGTGGCGCTGCAGCTACCGATTATCCCAACGACCTCTTCGACATCTTCGCCTCGTTGTGGCGGGTGCAGGCGGGATACACACCAACCTTGGGCTTCGTTCGTCGCACCGGTATCAAGGAAACGACCGGGCACTTCGACTTCACGCCCAGACCAGGAGTCCTGGGCATTCGCCAGCTCGATTTCGCAATTTCCGGAGCTGGGACATCATTGCCGACGAACAGGGCAGTCTCACCCGAAGCAGCGACTGGCAGACGGCTGAAATCGAATTGCGCCCGCTCGGGGTGCTCTTTTCAGTCTGGCGACCAGTTCGAAATCAATATTCAGCGATTTCTCGACGCGCCGACCGATTCGTTCGACATCTTTCCCGGCGTCAGCATTCCCCGGGGCGTTACTGGTACACCCGCGGCGAGGTGAACTTCTCGACCTCTCGCGGGCGCCCGTTCAACCTGGATGCGCTCTACAGCTGGGGAGATTTCTATACCGGTACCAACCAGGAGCTGAGCTTCGACGCACACTGGCGCTTCGGCGGACACCTGATCCCTCGGCGCAGACCTGACTCGCGACGCAGTCCGGTTGCCGGAGGGAGATTTCAACGCGATCCAGACGGGAGGACGGGCCCGAGTACGCATTCAATCCCCGCACTGACCTCCTGCTCTTTGTGCAGCACAACAACGAGGACCAGCGGGTCGACTTTCAACTGCGTTTCCACTGGATCCCGACGATCGGCGACGATTTTACGTGGTCTGGACCTCCGGCTACACCACCGATCCGGCAGCCGAGCATCACTTCCCCGATAGCCAGGCGCTGCGCGATCCGCTCAGCGGATCATTCACCATCAAGGCGGTTCACCGCCTGGAGTTATAACCATGCATTCAGCTCGATACTTTCTCGCCGTCCTGGCCCTCTGCGCGCTCGCAACGATTCCCTTGCACGGTCAAACCCCAGATTCGGTCCGGTGGACGACTCTCGGCACCGTCCTCGGCGCGAAGCCGGTAGCTCAGCCAGGGAGTGCACCGGTTCAATTTTCCTCGCAGCGATCTGACCGTCAGGATGGGCGACGTCACGATCGCACCGGCTCTGGCCTGACATCCTGGGCGGCATTTACCGATGACACAGAGTTCGACCACAGTCACTGGGAGATCTGGTCGTCATCGCTCCGGAAGCTCCCTGCCCTGCTGGCGGCGCTATCTCTTCGGCCGGGATCGCGTGCTTACGGCGGTGCACAACCATCTGGTAGGTGAAGATCCCCCGGGTGATGTACGTGCACTATCACGGTCATGGCGCGGAGCCAGGAGCTGGCCGCTGGGCTGGCACACGCCCTCGCCGCTACGGCCACGCCACGGCCTGCAGCGGCGAGCCCGTCCATGCCGGCAACGATCGATACCGCCCGGATCCATGCCGCGCTCAGAGCGAACCGAAGGGCAACGGTGCGATCGCCTCCGTCGTGAATGCCGCTGTTGAAATCGGAAATCATGATGGACGGTCAGGTGGTTCCGGTGACCACTCGGACTCACCAGCCCGATCAACTTTCAGCAGGTGAGCGACCAGCGCTGGCTGGCAACCGGGGACTTCGCGGTGACCAGTGCGCAGGTTCAGCCCATCGTGAGAGCGCTCATCGAGGCGGGCATCACCCCACCGCGATTCACAGCCACCTGCTTGGGGAAACGCCCACGGTGTATTTCATCCACTTCTGGGCCGACGGAGCTCCGACGAAGGTCCTGAGCGGACTGGGTGCCGCGGTGAAGGCCGCCGGACGGTGACGACTTCACAGCATCAGGTGAGCGAGCTCCTTTCCCTCCGGCGCAGCTGAAGAAGATCCCATCGGCTCCAGCGTCAGCGCCGCTCCCATCGACCTGCCCGCCGCTCGGCGGCATCGGCAGGTGAGGAACGCCGGCGTCGCGTTCCCAGTCTTCACCTCGACGCCACGAACCATTCCGGTTTCCGGTGATGAACCAGAACTGGCACATCTTCCCGGGCTCCGGCGCTGGCAGGCCGTAGATCACGACATTCCACATGTGGGTGCGGTCATCGGCGAAGATCACCATGCCGCCCTGCTTGCTCCCCATGCGTGATACTGGCGTGCCGCACCCGATCGGCCAGTGCGCATGATCTCCAGAGTGTCGCGCGCCATCTCGAGCTGATGGGAGAGGTCAGCCCTGGCCACCTCGGTAGCTCGCTCCGCTGAACGAACCCGCGATGTGGCCCACGCCCAGGCGCCGACAGCGAGAACCAGCGAGGCGGCCAGCCGCCAGAAGAGGGGCGAAGCTCCTCCGAGGCCTGAGGCCCAGCGCGGACTCGACCAAGGCGCTCGCTTCAGCTCCGGTCGCGGCGTCACCGGCGTGGTCCCAGCGGAAGCCAGGCCAGTTCCTGCTCGATCTGGTGAATCGCCTCGCGGCAATCCTCGCAGCCCTCCAGGTGAGGCGCGGAAGGTCGATTCCTCTTCCGCTTCCAGGCTTCGGACGACGAAGGATGTCCGATGCTCCACGAACCAATCATGCGCGCTCATACGACCCAGTCTTTGATGGATGCCAGAGATACCCGCAGCTTATCGAACGCCAGGCGGAGGCGCGTCTTGACTGTGCCCAGTGGAATGCCGAGCCGTGCGGCGATTTCGGAATGCGTGAGACCTTCGAAATAGGCCAGCTGGACAACGGCGGCTTGTTCTTCGGTGAGCCCACGAAGGGCCTGGTGAACTCGATTCGTGGACGTGCCAGCCCGGCATCGCGGCTTCGTTCGGCTCTACCGGCCGGGTCCAGCCTTCACCCGCCTCTCCAAACGCGCGGTAGCGCTCGATCTTCCCGACCTGACGCTTCCGCCGCCTTAGCCGGTCTATGGCCCGGTTTCTCGTGATGCGGAGGATCCAGGCCATCAACCCGCCTTCGGCGCCGTCGTACAGATCCACCCGGCGCCACACGATGTTGAAGGCTTCCCTGAACGACTTCCTCCGCTTCGTCTCGATCACTGAGCATGCCGTAGGCAACGCCGAGCAGCCACGGGGTAGCGAGATCAACCAGCTCTACGAGTGCCTGTTCGTCTCGCGCCAGCAGCCGATTGTAGAGGAGGTCTCCTGCGCGCGGGAAAGCAACCCACGGCCGGGCTGTCCCGGATTGGGAGAACGATCGGATGGGAATGAGCGCGGCACCTGCGACGGCTGTCAGGTGGCGATGGCGGGACTGAAACATCATGGCCTCCTCGGCACTGTAAGGTACACCAGATTGGGCTGTACTCTTTCACAACGCCGGGAGGCCGGGTTTGGTTCTTGAGCGCTACTCCACGACCACGTCAATGGGGCCGAGGCTGTGCTCATCGGCCGCTGCATCATGACCGAAATCAACCATAAGCGTCCCCGTCGCCGGAGCAGCCACGTTCGACGATGACCTCGTGAGCTGTAGTGTGCACTGGGATCCATCGTCGCGGTCGCGGCTTCCAGCCGGATCGAAGACCAACCGGCTGAAGTGGGTGTCTTCCACGTCGTCGAGATTGTCTCCAGCTGCATTGAAGAATGTGGCCCGGACCGTCACCGTCTGCCCTTCGGGTAGATGCAACTTGCCATCCCCGCTGGGGGCGCACCGTCTACCGACAGCTCCACGGTCACCGGATCATGATCATCGGCGGCCACAGTCTCGTCGCTGCTGCATCCAGCCAGCGCTGCCACTCCGGACTGCCAGTCCGAAGAAACCGATTCTGCCACGGGTCATGCACGAACTCCTGAGTTCAATTGGTGGACGGAGACCAGTTGAATGCCGCGCGCAGCGTCAGCGGTGGTCCCGGGTTGATGAAGCCGGAGGCGCGGATCTCCGGATACTTGGTATCGAACAGATTCTGGATGGCGAGATCGAGCTGCAGGCCAGCACCGAGTGGGACCTGGCCGCTGAGATCGAAAACGATGTACGGCTGGGTGCGGATATCGGGCTCGCCGATCGGCGTGTAGGGACCCAAGGCACGGGCATTCAGCGCGACCAGATACTTGGAAGCGAGAACTGTGTTGATGCCGGCCTGCACCGTGTATTTGGCAACACCGGGCACTTCCTTGCCCTGACCTCCCTCATCATGGTTGGAAAGACACACCGGTCCCCGATCGCACTGGACCGGAATCGCGCTGTGTCGATCGGAGCCCGGACGCCCGCGAGAGCGCCCTCGAGGTGCGCATCGGCGAACTCGCCGGTGAGATGCGAGTCGGTCAGGTGCCGGCAAAGGTCAACGAGGTGACACCGAAGAGACGCACCCGTGCCCGCCCGTCGAACCCCTGTCGGACGCTGGTGCCGGCGCTGGTGATCTCCAGCGTGACCGGGTCGACAATGCGCTCGTTGGAGACGTCGGTCCGGAACGCCGAGAACTGGACGTCGGCGCGGTCGTTGTGCCAGTCGACGCCTACCTCGCTGGCCCAGGCTTGAAGCGGGGCTCGGCCTACGTCTTCGATGACTCCTGGGGCCCCACGGAAGCCATGGCTCAGCGAGGCGAGCAGTGAGGTATTCTCTCCCAGCAGATATCGGACGCCGGCCTTAGGGCTGACGATGGCGCGGGTGTGTTCCTCGAATGCGCCGCCGTCGATCCAGTTCCGGCTGCCGTAGTGCAGCACATCCAGACGGGCACCGACGTCGACCCCGAACCTGGTTCCAAAGTCCGCCGGTAGCGCGCGAAGGAAGAACCCGAGGCGTAATCGGCATCGACGTTGTCTTCCGCAGCGTCTGGCACCCGGCCGGTGGTCTGATCGCGCTGGTATTCCGCGCCGTCGATTCGACCGGCGACGCCGAAGGTGAATTCGCCGGCTGTCGGGGTCCACACGATCGATGACTGGGCGCCCGCAGCCAGCCGCCGGTCCTTTCGCCGGTCTGCTGCAGGGCTTCGCCGGTTTCCGGAATGTTGAGGTAGAGATCCCACCGCGAACTGAAGGCCCAGGCGGTCGTCTCGAATGCGGTACGGGTCCCCAAGAGGAGTAGCGTATCGGCCGTGAGCGACGATCCGGAGAGCCTCTCCGCCGTCCGGTCGGGTCGGTTGCCTGCGTGAGGTGGTCGGCGTTGTAGTCGGCCACCGAGACGAAGCCGGGGAGTTCCAGCCCGTGCGCATAGACACCCAACCCACCCTCGATTCGACCCGCTGACCCGGCGCGCTTCCAACCACGCAACAGCGAATTCACCAGCCAGTACTGGCTGTTGTCGCGCCAGCCCTCGGAACGTTCGCCGGAAACAGCCAGCATGGATCCGCCATTGTCCTCCCGGCGTCCGGTGCGTAACCAGCCGCCCACATCGCCGTAGCTGGAACCGGTGACCGCCATGGAAGTGCCTTCGGCATCGGCGGAGGTGAATGCCTCGACCACTCCAGCCAGCGCGAAATCGCCGTAGAGCGGGCTCGCCGGACCATGAATCAGCCGGAGCGAGCTCACGGCCTCAGACTGCAGTGAATTCAGTCCGAATACCCTTCGCCGTGTCCATTGATGGGGAGATTCACCGGCACCCCGTCTACCACGAGCAGGACATCACCCGAGTGATCCGAGGTGAACCCACGCACTACGACGTCCGAGGCAAACCCTGGTCCCTGGCCTTGCTCGTGAACCTCGACTGCAGCCGCCCGGCGGAACATGTCATACGGACTGTCGCTCGGGTGTCGCTCGAGGACCGATCCCGGTGAGGTTGATCGTCGCGACGGGAGGAGGAGCCGCGTGCTCTCGCGCCGCGGTGACCTCGAGCGGCTCGAGCACGACAGGCTGCTTCTTGGTTCGTGTCGGCGGCCTGCTTCGTCGTATCGACCGGCTCCTGCGCCGCAAGCGGCTGAAAGCCGCGATGCCCGCAAGCGCCACGACCAGCGTCGCACGCTTAGAGATGTCTCGCCACATGTTGTCGCCGTTCCTCACGAGAACCCGGTGCGCCTCCACGATCGCGTGACGATCGGAGAGCGCGTGCGTCCGAGAATGGACGCTTTAGTACTGGCTAGCTGGGATCAGGCGAGCGGCGGAGGGCCGACGGCGTACGGGAGGGTGTGCTCGGGACTCTGGACGAGGTGGGAAACAGGGGTAAGGCCTACATGGATCGCGACGGCGTCGATCGGGATGACGGCGGTGGCCAGCGGCGGTCAGCAACGCGGGCATCGGCGCGTGACAGGAGCCGAGGCAGGTGCAGCCGTGGTGGTCACCCGACGGTGCGCCGTGGTCTCCGTGCGATCCGTGTTGATGGATTGCAGCTCTGAACCGCCAGATGGCCGACCGGCCCGTCGTGCTCAGGGCAGCGATGAATCCCGCTCCGTCCGTGAGCTGGACGCCGAGCAGCAGAACCACCTGCAACAGCGCGGTGGCAGCGGAAAGCACATCGCGAAGGCGCTTCATACGCGGGGGAACAATACGCGTGACCTGGTATTCAGGCAACGTGATTGGACAATTTTCGGGCCGCTGCCTCGAGGACCGAGTCGGTCTTGCAAAAGGCGAAGCGTACGAGGTGCCGTCCCAGTTCGGGACGGCTGAAGAAACTGGAACCCGGCACACTGGCGACGCCCTTTTCGACGACCAGTTGGCGGGCGAATTCAGTGTCCGAGAGATCGGATAGGGCCGAGAAATCGCACAGGATGTAGTACGCACCCTCGGGACGTACGGATTTGAAGCCCGCCCTGTTCAAAGCGTTCCACAGCAGCTCTCTCTCCGGCGATAGTCGGCGGCGAGTCCATGGTAGTACTCCGGTCCAAGCGCCTCCATCGCGACAGCCAGCGCCTCCTGTAAAGGGGCTGGGGCACCGACCGTGAGAAAATCGTGAACCTTGCGGATGGCATCCGTCACGCCGGCGGGAGCCATGATGGTCCCGATCCGCCAGCCGGTAATGCTGAAGGTCTTGGAGGCACCGCTGATGGTCACGGTGCGCTCCCTCATTCCGGGCAGGGTAGCGAGCGGGATGTGTTTGCCTTCGTAGAGAATATGCTCATAGATCTCGTCGGTCACCGCCCAGGCCTTGAAGCGTTCGCAGAGACGGGCAATGCCCTCGAGTTCGCTGCTCGTGAGCACTCGTCCTGTGGGGTTGGCCGGGGTGTTGACCACGATGGCACGGGTTCGATCGGTAAACGCAGCAGCAAGCCGTTCGAGGTCGAGCGCCTGCCCCGGGGCCTGGCTGACGAAGACCGGTCGCGCATCGCAGAGAATCGCATCCGGCCCGTAGTTCTCGTAGAAAGGCTCGAAGACGATGACCTCGTCACCAGGGTCTACGATGGCCATGAGGGTCGCCGCCATGGCCTCGGTGGCTCCACAAGTGACCGTGATCTCTGCTTCGGGATCCACGGAGAGCCCGTACCAGTCGCTGTACTTCTTGGCGATCGCTTCCCGGAGACGGCGTGCGCCCCAGGTAATGGCGTACTGGTTCACGTTGTCCCGGATGGCGCGAGCGGCGGCTTCCTTCAAGAGCTCGGGCGCCGGGAAGTCAGGGAACCCTTGAGCCAGATTGATGGCTCCGTGCTGGTTGGCGAGACGGGTCATGCCGCGAATCACCGACTCGCGGAAGCCGATCGTTCGGCGGGCTAGGTGCATGGGTGATAGTTTAGGCGATCCCCTTCGGAGGTACCATGCCACCGGCCGAGCCAGGCCCGCCCGCACCGCCCGGATCCTCTACCTCGGCCTGCTGGCGGGACCCCTGTTGTTTGCCGGCGTGGCCCTGGCGTTGCTTCCCCCTCAGACCCCGCTGGATCAACCGATCCTGCTCTACACGCCGTTTGCGCTGGCCGCGGTGCTGTTCGCCGGCGGCCTGATCATCCGGACTCGAATTCCCCAGCGCACGACCGCCCAGTCTGAGGAGGAATGGTGGCGGGTCAACCTCCCGCGGGCTCTCATGGTGTGGAGTCTCTTCGAGGGCCCCGCCCTGTTCGGCGTCGCGATGTATCTCACCCTGGGCACAGCAGTACCGCTGCTGGTGACGGGAGTCGGCCTGGCGATGCTTCTGCTCAATTCCCCCAATCGACTGATCGAGGGTTGATGCGCATCGTTTCATTGTTGCCGGCGGGGACAGAGATCGTCGCGGCACTCGGATGCGAGACTCTACTGGTCGGCATCAGCCACGAGTGTGACTACCCGGCATCGATTCTTCAATTACCGAGGGTCACCCGGACCCCGGTGGATTCCTCCCTCTCCAGCGCGGGGATCGACGCCCAGGTTCGTGAGATACAGGCCGAAGGGAAGCCGGTGATACGCGCTCGAAGCAGGAGTGCTGGAGACCCTGGCTCCCGATCTGATCCTCACCCAGGACCTGTGCGAGGTCTGTGCGGTTGCTGACGGTGAAGTTTACCGGCTTGCGGATACGATGACTTCGCCGCCTGAGATTGTTCCGCTTAGAGCTCGCGATGTTGGCGGAATTCTGGAAGACATCCGGACGGTTGGACACGCGGTAGGAAGGGTCAAAGCCGCCGAAGAATTGGTTCAGAGCCTGGAACTGAAGCTGCGGCAGCTCTCCGAGGATGGACTCGACGACTCGGGACTTCGGCCCAGGCGTCGCGTTCTCTGCATCGAATGGCTGGACCCGCTGTACTTCGCCGGACATTGGGTACCCCAACTGGTCCACGCGGCGGGAGGAGAAGACGTCGGCGCTCAACCCGGTGCCCATTCGACGCAGCGCTCGTGGTCGGAGGCGGTTCGCCTCAAACCGGACCTGCTGCTGGTGATGCTCTGTGGCTTCGGGGTCGATCGTTCCGAGGAGGAGCTGGCGGAGGTGCGGGATCCCACGCGCGTGAAGCTGTTGGCCGACACCGAGACTTGGATCCTTGATGGGAACAGCTATACCTCGAGGCCCGGTCCCCGCGTCGTGGACGGCGCGATACGGATTCGCGCCGCCCTCCAGGCACAGGAGATGGAAGGACTACGTCGCTACGCTCCTACGGGCGCGCGCTCTGGATGACCAGGTCATCCACCCACATGGTCTGGGTGACCGGGGATCCCACTCCGATGTACGGAGCGATGAGGAACTGGTTGAACTTCATCGTCGAGTGGATCCCGGTCCGGAACAACACGTTCTGGTGGTCGATCAGCAGTTGCCCATCGAACCAGTACTGGGCGATCCCGTTCAATTGACCCTTCCCGCCCTGAATGGTATTGAGCTGGAAATAGGCCTCGACGTGATGCCAGTCGTTCTTGTATCCGGGACCCGGCGCCGGCTGAACGCGGCCTGGGCCGCTTTCCACTGCTTGTCGTTCCGCCACGCGGTGCCGGCCTGGTAGCAGTCCGTCGCGTAGCCGTCCGTGTCCCCGTTGCAACCACCGGCGGCGCGATTCTCGGTGATTTGTGACAAGTCCTGATGGACGTTTGCGGCGTCGATATTCAAGGCGTCCTGCATCGCCAGGATAGGGACCCCGCCGTTCTGGTAATTATGCTCGACGTAGGTCGTGAGGTGGGTGGCCGAGGGTCCGATGTACTGGCCATCCTCGTCGGTGATGAACTGGAATTCATGCGGGTGATAGCTCACCCCGGATCCCACCAGTTGGCGCTGTACTTCGACCCAGTAGCTCAGATAGACGGTCTCGGTCGGCGTGAAGCGGATCCGCATCGAGTTGCCAAAGGTCGGCGTTGACGATCCCTGGTTGAACGTCGCCTCGAGAGACTGGGTGCCGCCCGGCCGGTGCTCCGCCGCGGTGATCGTGAGGTTGGTGTTGTCATACCAGCCACGCGCCGCGAAGCCAGTGTCCTCGAAGCCCTCCTGCACGAGCGTAGTCGGTGGAGGAGGTGGAGGTGGAGGTGGCGGCGGCGGAGGCGGAGGTGGCGGCGCTGAAGTCGTATCCCGTATCACCACGGCAGCCGAATCTCCCGATCGTGGGCCGAGGCAATTGCGCGTACCACGAAACTCCCGGCGGTCGGGCCCGCGGTGTAGGTGCCGCTGGTCGAGACCGTGCCGCCTGATGAACTCCACATCACAGTCACCGGACGGGAGACTGCGTCCGACCACTGGCCCTGCACCACAAAGGTGCGGGTCTCACCCAGATCGAGAGTCACGCTAGCCGGGGTCACATCGAGGGAGACCAGCTGAGGCGGAGGTGGCGGAGGCGGAGGGAGAACCGAGTGTCGACCGTCACCACGGCCGAGTCGCCGTAGCCACCGCCCTGAAAGACCGCGCGCACCACGTAGGTTCCCGGCGTCGCCGAGGCCGTGTAGGTGCCGTTGGCCGCCATGGAGCCGCCGGATACTGTCCAGGTGACCGGCACCGTCCCATGACTGCCGTCGCTCCAGAAGCCCTGTGCGGCGAAGACCTGACTGGCGTTCGGCGCCATGGTTACGCTGGGCGGCGTGACTTCGACCGACGTGAGCTCGGCGGGATCGAGACCGCTGGACGCGGCAGGAGCGGAACAGGCAAGGACCGACAGCGAGGCCGCGCGGGCGAGGAGCCCGACGTGACGGGTCAACGTCATGGACCTATCCAGAGTAAGCGTAGGCAGCCCAGCCGTTTTCCCGTCCACCACCACCGCCCCTGGGAGCGGCGTAATGATGCTCAAGAGCGATGAAGATGTCAATGTTAAATACAGTACACCTAGTCTACACGATCCTGTTGAGCATCTAGTCAAAGCTCTGATATTGATTGTGATTACAAGCACATAGCGATTTTGAGTCAAGTTGCTACTGACTGTTTTTATGACGGTACGGCATGTCCTGGAAATGAGGCTGATTTCCGACGCTGAGCCACGACCCGCCTAGACAAACCCTCAAGTGCCACCAGATTAGCCGCCCGGCCTTTCACCGAGAGAGGTAGAACCTCGAATGGATCAGCACCAGCTCACGTTCCTCAGGACCCTGCTCGATTCGCCAGGGCCGTCATCCTTCGAAACCCTGCCCTCCCGAGTCTGGCGCAGCGAAGCCGAGCGCTTTGCCGATCGCGTGAGCGCGGACGTCAGCGGCAATTCCTTCGCGGTGATCAACCCGGAAGGGGCCCCCGAATCATGCTCGCCGGCCACATCGATGAGATTGGGGTAATGGTCACCTACATCGATGAAGATGGATACCTGAGTTTCGAGGGAATCGGCGGATGGGACCATCAGGTCTTCGTCGGACAGCGGGTCTTCCTGCTCGGTCGCGACGACCCGGTACCGGGCGTCATCGGGAAACGCGCCATTCACCTCATGCAGAAGGACGACCGGGACAAGGTCTCCAAACCCGAAGACCTGTGGATCGACATCGGGGCCACGAGCCGCGCCGAGGCGCAGGGCCGCGTGCGGGTCGGCGATGCCGGCGTCCTCGCCTCGAGTGTAGTGGAGTTTCCCAACGGCAGGATCGTCAGCCGGTCGCTCGACAATCGAGTTGGTGCCTTCGTCGTGCTCGAGGCGCTGCGACTCCTCTCGGCGAAGCGTCCGACGGCATCGGTTACGGCCGTGGCTACCACTCGAGAAGAAATCGCGTATACCGGAGGCGGGGCCCGAACCTCAGCAACCGGACTACTGGCCGACGTCGCTCTCGTGGTCGACGTGACCCACGCAACCGATTATCCGGGATTGGAGAAACGGAAACACGGCGACTATCGACTTGGCGGAGGGCGGTCTTCACCCGCGGAGCCTCGGTGAATCCGGTTCTCCTGGAGCTCCTCATAGCCGAAGCGGAAGCCGAAGGGATTCCCTACACGCTTGAGGCGGCGCCTCGCGAAACCAGGACCGACGCCGACTCCATCTTCACGGCCCACCGGGGTGTGGCAACCGCGCTGGTGTCGGTCCCCCTTCGTTACATGCACAGCCCGAACGAGATGGTCTCTCTGGAGGATCTGGAGCGCGCGGCGCGGGTGCTGGCGGGCGTAGCTCGGAGAATCGGACCGTCTACCGACCTGATCCCCCGCTGAGGGAACTAGGCCCACATCGTTGAGAGCGCCTTTTCTGCGGCGGCGCGGACCTCGGGGTCCTGGTCCTGGACAAATCTCTTTATCGCATTGGCCGCCGAAGGGCCGGCGAGGTGCAGCCCCTCGATCGCGGCCAGCCGCGACGCGGCGGACTTCCGCTTGAAGAGCCGGCGGCTTGGCTCTGCGGCCTTCTGCAGCGCGTTGATCGCGTCCTTGGACCCAATCCGGCCGAGGGCCAGGTACATCTCCCGCTGAATGTCAGGCTTCGATTCGTCCTCGGCTGCGATCGCGAGGCTCATCGCGAGCCCCTGAGTCTTCCTGCCATCCAGGTTGGCGACCGCCTGCAGCCGCACCCCGGCGATGAGTCCTTCAAGGCATGCCGGAGTGCCTCGGCCGCGGCGTTCCCGCCGATCTTCGCGAGCGCTCCCGCGACTGCCCGCCGGACCCGTTCATCGGCATGGTCGACCTGTTTGGCCAGCTGGGGAACTGCATTCTCGATTCTCAGTTCCCCGGCCAGATCCGCCACATTGCGCACGACGAACCAGTCGTCGTGGCTCAGCATGTGAACCAGCAGGTTGGTGCCCTCGCGTCATCTCCTTGAGGGCATTGAAATAGGCCCGCCGGTCGGTGGCATCCTCGGCGGTTGCCATCTCGTGGAGGAGAACCTCGGTTGCGTCGGCCCCCATCCGGCGCATGACCACGACCGCTTCGGCGCGATGCGGAGCGCTGGCCACGAGCCTCGCCAGACGCTCCAACGCGGAGCGCGGAAGCATGCGCCGGAGTGCGATACCGTAGCCCCGGTGTTCCGCTGCTTCCCCTCCCTTGGTCTCCAGCTCGATCAGAGAATGCGCCGCGCGCAGAAGGGTCGGCCATTCCTTTTGACGCGCCGCCAGCTCCGCCGAGGCCACCAGCTCGTTGAGGAGATCGGCGGTACCCCGTGAGGATGTCTCAGCTTCAAGCCGGGTTACCGTGTCCTGAAGCGGGTTCACGGCATGAAGCTCCAGCGTGGCGAAGTGCATCAGACCGACCTGCGCCTCGTTCAGTGCATCGGGCCCCAGCTCTTCGAGCGCGCCCTCGTCGTTCTTTGTGTTGGGATCGGGTCGCGGCTGCTTCGCGAGCTCCGGATCGATCGGAGAGACTTGAACCGCCCGGAGCCGGCTGCGTCGAGTCTCGCCATCAGGTGATCGAAGGAACCGTAAGTGCCAGGAGGGACCGATACCGCGCGGACCAGCGACAGCAGCGCCGGCATCATCAAGCCGGCTGGCAGGCGAAATCCTCCGACTCCTATCGCGGCGAGTTGCCCGTGGAGAGCATCGATGGCCACCGATCCGAACGGGACTTCATCCGCCCCGACCAGGAAGCCGCGCTCGGTAAGGGTGACACTCAGATCTCTCCCACCCAAGCCCTGAGCAAAGGCCCGGAATGCCGCCCGCTGCTCTTCCTGGGCATCCGTTTTGTCACGGAGCAGGAAGACGACGTTGGCGAGGGCCGAAAGCGTCGCTGCGGAATCGGTCATTGAGGGTGTGGGCAACGTTCGAAGATACTCCCTAGCCCTTGGTGCAGCAATGCTTTACGCCAACGCTGCACAGTGAATCACTGCTCCACTTCTAGCCTGACGTGGAACACTTTACCTTTTCCCGCCTATGCCCATCGCCGTAAAACTGACTCCGCGGACGAAGCTGTTGGCCGCGGCGAGCCTGATGTTGGTGGTCCTGACCGGTTCCGCTTTCCGCCCAGTCTACCGCCGACGCTATCTCACTGCTCAATGACGTTCGGTACCTGAGCGACGACAAGCTTGAGGGCCGGATGATCGAGTTCGCCCGGCGCCGATAGCGCCGCGGCCTATCTCGCCCGCCGGTTCAAGAAAGTTGGACTGATCCCCTCGCCCGGTGGCTGGTTCCAGAACTTCACGGTCTCCCGGGACGCACCTGCCGCGGCTCACGCCGGAATCGGCGGGGTCACCGGGAAGAACGTGATCGGAGTACTGCCGGGACGGGATCCCAAGCTGCGTGACGAGATCATCCTGGTTGGTGCCCACTACGATCACCTCGGCCGCGGCGGCTTTCGGGAGCCTTGACCCGGACAGCACCGGAAAGGTGCACAACGGGGCCGACGACAATGCCTCGGGCGCCGCGTCGCTCATCCACATCGCCCACCGGCTGGCTGTCCAGCCTCCGGCGCGCACCGTCGTGTTCGTGGCGTTCAGCGGAGAGGAAGAAGGTTTGCTCGGATCGGCGTACTACGTGCGCAATCCCGCGTTCCCGCTCGCCAGCGTCTACGCCATGATCAACCTCGACATGGTTGGCCGCCTCCGCGGGACGATCATCTCATCATCTACGGCTCGGCCACTGCGTCCGAGTTCCAGGGCTTGATCGATTCCCTGAACACCCAATCAGGCTTTGTCATAACGTCCCGCGGTGACGGCTACGGCCCCAGCGATCAGTCCTCATTCTACGGTGCCGGCAGGCCGGTATTGCACATCTTTACCGATCTCCACGAGGACTATCACCGCACCACCGACGACTGGGACAAGATCAACGCCGACGGGCTGGCGAAGGTAGCGGATTTCACCACCGAGCTGGTTCGCGCGCTGGCCTCGCGTCCCGGTCCGCTGAACTTCGTCAGCAAGACGGCACCCACTGATTCAGGGCCGCCGCCAGTCACGCCAGGTTACGGCGCCTATCTGGGCACTGTGCCGGACATGAGCGAAAGTCCTGGCGGCGTCCGATTGACCGGTGTGCGCGCGGGCAGCCCTGCCGAGAAAGCTGGACTCCGGGGTAGCGACGTGATCGTATCAATCGGCGGCATGGCGACACCCGACCTTCAGGCGATGACCGATGCCCTGCGAGCCCACAAGGCGGGCGATGTCGTGGATGTCCGCTATGTGCGCGGCGGGGTGGAGCAGACCGTTTCGGTGACCCTGGGAACAAGAGGCAGCTGATGGCGTCGGCTCTCGATCCTCAGCCGATTCTCGCCGGACTGCGCGGAATCTTCGCACGCGAGGCTGGGCGAACCGCGTTGCTCCAGTACGCGGCCGACCGGATCCAGGCAGCTGGGCCCGCCCTTCACCTCGGTCTACCTCTACATGCTGCACGATGACGAGCTCGTGCTCGAGACGTTCGCGGGGAGGGAAACCGAGCACACGCGAATCGCCGTCGGGAATGGCGTTTGTGGAACTGCCGTGGCCACCGGCCAGGACCAGAACGTGGGTGATGTCAGGGCGATCGAGAACTACATCGCCTGCAACACCTTCACCCGTTCTGAGCTGGTCGTCCTGATTCGGCGGGGCAAGACGATCCTCGGCCAGATCGACGTGGACAGTGATGTTCCCGACCCCTTCGGACCCGACGAAGAAGCGGCGGTGCGTGCCGTCGCCGATGGTCTGGCAGTCCTTCTCTGATCCGTAGGTTCTGCCAGGCCAATCAATGTCCCTACGCGCCTGGTCCTCCGCCCGCTGGACAGTCCCCCTCCCTCCAGGCCACCGCTTCCCGATTGCGAAATATGCGCTGATCCGCGACGTCGGTCGTCGCTTCCGGCGCTCTGCCGGCCGGCGCGATCGAGGAGCCCGAGCGCGTCCCTTTCCAAAGCGCTGCAACTGGTCCATGGTCCGGCCTACGTCGAGTCGATCCTCGACGGAACCCTGGACCCGGTCGCCGCCCGCCGCCTCGGCTTCCCTGGACTCCCGAGCTGCGTGAGCGGTCCCTGCATACCGTTCAGGGCACTATCGAAGCCGCTCACGACGCCCTCGCTCGTGGCGCGGGCATGAACCTGGCGGGCGGCACCCATCACGCATTCGCCGATCGGGGCGAGGGGTTCTGCGTCTTCAACGACGTCGCGGTCGCGGTCCGTTCCCTCCAGCGTTCGGGGATGGTACACAACGTCGCGATCGTAGATTTGGACGTACATCAAGGGAACGGGACCGCCAGCCTCTTCGAGAATGATCCTGATGTCTTCACTTTCTCGATGCACGGCGACAATAACTACCCTTTCCACAAGGAATCGAGCCGGCTGGACGTTGGCCTCCCCGACGGCTGCGACGACTCCTTCTACCTCGGACAGCTCGCCAGACATCTCGATACCGTGCTGGATGCGGCGGAGCCGGACCTGGTGTGTTATCTCGGAGGAGCCGACCCGTATTCGGGAGACCGGTTCGGCCGCCTCAAGCTGTCGATGGACGGACTGCGGCGACGGGATCAGATGGTGTTCGAGATCTGCTACCGGCGCGGTCTCCCGGTCGTTCTGACGCTGGCTGGTGGTTATGCGGCAGACCTCCAGGACATCGCCACGATCCACCTCAACACCGTGCGCGAGCTTCTCGCTTACTACGGCTAGCTCACCGTCCAATTCTCATGGAAGAAACCAGGCTGACGAGATCAGTACGCGGCGTGGAAATCTTTGAACGGCGCGTCGGGAACGGGCCGCCGGTCGTCGTGTTGCACGGCGGCCCCGGCGCTCATCATGACTATCTCCTGCCGGGATTCGACGCGTTAGACGGTGATCGAGAGCTGATTTACTACGACCAGCGGGGAGGAGGCCGCTCCCAGTCGGCCGCGATGTTCCGGTCGGCTGGCAGAGAGCACGTTGCCGACCTTGAGGAGCTTCGCACCATCTGGAAGCTGGAGCGTCTTGCGCTGTGCGGCTATTCCTGGGGCGGATTATTGGCGATGCTCTATGCCATCGCCCATCCTGACAACGTGGAGCGGCTCGCGCTCGTATCGCCTGCCCCGTCCTGGCGAGCGGCCCGCATCGAATTCGAGGCCCGTTTCCGCGCTCGCTCGGCAACCCCGGAGATCGAGGCGGAGCGTCGCGCGCTCCGTGCGAGCGGGCTCCGGGAGCGAGACCTCGCCACCTATCAACGTCGGCTCTTCGAGCTCGCGGTTGCGGGGTATTTCCACGATCCCTCACGAGTCAGTGAGCTGACCCCGTTCCGGATCACGGAGCGAACCCAGCGGGAGGTCTGGGAAAGTCTTGGCGATTACGACATTCGGCCCGCGCTCCGTCAGCTCAGGCTCCCGGCCCTGGTGGTTCACGGAGACGACGATCCGATTCCAGTAGAAAGCGCTCGCGAGACCGCAAATTGCCTGAGCGCGGAATGGTGCCTCCTGCGGAACTGCGGCCATGTCCCGCACGTCGAGGCCTTCGATCAATTCGTCGAGGCCCTGGATAACTTTCTTCCGTGAGATCCACTCCGTTCGATCAGGTATTCGGCAGGCTCGCCGTGGAACGGTTCCCCCGCTCCGCGATTCCCTGGCAGCTTCGCACGTCGACCCCCATGACCTGGACGCCTTCGTCCTCGACCGCGAGGTCGTAGGCCTGCTTCAGGATCTTGTTCCGGAAGGTGCCGGTGAGTCCTGGACCAGCACCTCAGCCTTCTGCACCACGCCTTTCTCTTCTGGCTGGAGGGCGGCTGGTCGTTTCAGCTTGAGCCGTGCCCGCGCCGAGATGATCCTCAAGCAGGAGACGGCGTCACCCAACGACGGGACTTCGGTTCCGCGAGCCTACTACATTCAGTTTCCGGAACGCCTCGTGTGGGCCGAGTTGGAAAGCGGAGCACCGCATGAGCCTCTGGATGGGCTCTTCGTCCGCCCTGGCCGGGCGGGAGGTATTTTGTCCTCGGCGTGTTCGGCATGCATCCGACCCGGGAAGGCTTCACCGTGGTCGAGGCCGATGGCTTTCCAGCCGAGAACCCGTCGCGGGAGGACGGCTCCTCACTCTTTTCTCCGGTGATGGCCGGCGGCACAAGCGCACAACTGGCTTCCTGGTGGGACAGGAGGAGCTGCTCGAGTTGGCAGCCCGCACGGCTGCGGCAGTCGGAGAGGTAGTGCGCCGGATCGGCGCCGAGAATCGCCCGCACGCTCCAATCGAGATCAACTGAGCCATGATGGATCAGAAGGCGGTGGCGCGCGTGTTCGAGCAGATCGCTTCCTTCATGGAATTGAAGGGAGAGAACACGTTCCGGGTGCGGGCCTTCACGACCGCGGCCCGGGCGCTGGGGGCCTTTCCCGGTGATCTCCGAACCGCGCTCGACGATGGCACGCTGGCGGGAACCAAAGGCATCGGGCCCGCCACTCTTCAGATCGTGACCGAGCTGCTCACGGTCGGCCGGTCCTCCCTGCTGGAAGAACTCAGGGAACAGGTTCCCCCGGACTCGTGGAGATGCTCCAGGTCTCCGGACTCGGCGTCGCCAAGATCAGGCAGATTCACGACGCCCTCGACATCGACTCCCTTCCCGAGCTCGAAGCCGCGGCGCGTGATGGACGCCTCGCCAGGCTTCCTCGATTCGGCGCCAAGACAGCCGAGAACGTTCTCAAGGGCATCGCATTCCTCCGCCAGGCCAGTGAGTTCAAGCTCTCGCACCACGCCGCCGAGGAGGCGGAGACCCTGCGCGCCGCGCTGGAGCGATTGCCCGGGGTGACGTGCGCAGTCATCGGCGGCGAGGTGCGGCGGCGCTGCGAGCTGGTGAAGGAGCTGATCGTGGTTCTGGTGGCCGAGGCTCAGCCGGCGGATCTGTTCAAGCGTATGGCGCAGTTGCCCGGCGTCTACGAGTTCGGCGGACACGACGAGCGTCAGGTAACGCTGCGGTTCGCCGGCGGCTCGAGTGCACAGGTGGTGGTCACGACGCCGGTCAATGCCGGGGAGTACTGGTCCAGGCCACCGGCAGCGATGCCCACTTGAGCCAACTCACGACCTTCGCTCAACAACGCGGCTTTTCGTTGACCGGTGCCGCCCTATGGAAGGGCAGTGAGTTTGTGGCGACCCGCAACGAGGCGGATTTCTACCAGGCCTTGGGCCTGCCGGAGATTCCACCTGAAATCCGCGAAGGACGGGGAGAGATCGAGGCTGCCGCGAAGAATGAGCTACCCGCTCTTCTGGACCAGAGCGACTTGAAGGGCTTCCTGCATTGCCACAGCGACTACTCGGATGGATCGAACACCATCGTGGAGATGGCCGCGGCCTGCCGGGATGCCGGTTACCAGTACCTCGGCATCACCGACCACAGCCAGGCGGCAGCCTACGCCGGTGGCCTTGCTGCTGACGATCTCAAGCGGCAGGCAGACGAGATCGACGCCGTGAACCAGGGTCTGAAGGGATTTCGAGTCCTGAAAGGAATCGAGGCTGATATTCTCGCGACCGGCGGCCTGGACTACGACGAGGCTACCCTCGGCCGGCTCGACTTCGTTATCGGCTCGATTCATAGCAGGTTCGGCATGAACGAGCAGGAGATGACGGCGCGAATGCTGGCCGCGATGGACAACCCTGTCTCACCATCATCGGCCATCCGACCGGTCGGTTGCTACTCTCGCGCGACCCGTATCCGCTCGACCTGGACCGGATCCTGGAGAAGGCCGCCGCCAACGGAGTGGCGATGGAGATCAATGCGGACCCCCACCGCCTCGACCTCGACTGGCGCCGGTTGCGCGAAGCCCGCGATCGAGGCGTGCTGTTGTCGATCGGCGCCGATGCCCACAGCATCGCGGGGCTCCGCCACGTCCCCTTCGGTGTCGGGATGGCGAGGAAGGGATGGCTGACCAAACGGGACATTCTCAACGCCCGGCCGGTGGACGAATTCCTCAAGCACGCCGCTCGGCGGAGAGTCCAGCAGGTGAAGCGTACCGCCCGGCCCAAGCTGGCGAGTGCCAAGGAACGAGCACCCCTGATTCTCGCCCGCCTCAAGGCGGCATATCCCGAAGCGCGCACCGCGCTGAATTTCGAAAACGCCTACCAACTCCTCGTCGCAACGATTCTCTCCGCCCAGTGCACCGACACGAGAGTCAACATGGTGACTCCGGAGGTCTTCCGCCGGTTTCCCAATCCGGCGGCGATGGCTAGGGCAAGAAGGCCGGTGCTGGAGCGAGTGATCCAGTCAACCGGATTCTTCCGCAACAAGACCAAGAACCTGATCGGAATGGCCCAGGCCCTCGTCGCGGACCATGGCGGAGAGGTTCCCAATACCATGGAGGAGCTTCACGCGCTTCCGGGAGTCGGACGCAAGACCGCGAACGTCGTGCTGGGAAATGCCTTCGGAATCAACGTAGGAGTCACGGTCGATACTCACGTGGCTCGGCTGAGCCAGAGACTGCGTCTCACCCTTCACGACGACCCGGTGAAGATCGAGCGCGATTTGATGCCCTTGTTCCCGCAGGCTGATTGGGCCCTGCTGTCACACCTGCTGATCTTCCATGGACGTCAGGTGTGCATCGCACGGCGCCCGCGCTGTGAAGCCTGTGCCCTCGCCGATCTCTGCCCTTCCGCCCGGATTCCATAGCCGGCCAAGTCAGCGACGCTGCTAGGGAATGGTCGTCTGATAGACCTCGGTACGGAACGGGCTGAAGCCCCGTTTGACGTAGTTCGGCAGCGCGGCGGGATGATCGAGCGTGCAGGTGTGGAGCCACACCCGCGTAGGACTCAAGTTCCAGGCCTCCTCCACCGCCTTGGTGAGCAAGAGGGTCCCGAGACCCCGGCCGATCGCATGTGGCATCAAGCCGAAGTAGGCGATCTCGACCGACCCGTCCTCATGCCGCTTGAGCTCGAAATACCCTCCGGGGCGCCCTCTCATAAAGGATCCAGGTCCAGACCGGCCCTTTGAGATATTCCTCAATCTGGCTGTCGCTCCAGACCAGCCGGTCGCGCCAGTAGAATTGCTTCCCCACCTCGGCGTACAAGAATCGGAACAAGCCCACCGGATAGGTCTCGACCCGCTCGATCCGAACGCCATTCGGCGGATCGGCTGCGCCCCGAAGATCACCGGGGAGGTCATCTCGAGGTAAGTCCTGGTCACGTCGATTTTTGACATTTCGGCTCCCGGGAAAGCGGCAAATATAAGGAGCATTGTCCGGCTTTCCTCAATCCGCGCTGTGCAAGTCTGAGGGCCCTCCGCATCTCCCGCCCGTCCCAAGAACAGAGGATCTCATGCTGCGCACAGGAAAGCTCGCGCTCGTCTTGGCCCTTCTGGCCGGGCCTGCACAGGCACAAGGGTGGATCGAAATCGAGCGGCCGCGAGTCCCGGTCGGCTCGCCGACGATCATTCGCACCGAATCACAGGTTCGCACCACGATTGACGGGCGCATCGCCCGAGTCGAGGTCGCCGAGCAATTTCGCAATCAGGGCGGCAGCATCGCGGAGGGAGTTACCTCTATCCGCTTCCTGGTGAAGCCGTTTTCCAGAACTTCTCCTCTGGATGGGCAACCAGGAACTCCGCGGCGAAATGATGAACGCCGACCAGGCCCGGAACATCTACGAGGAGATTGTCCGGCGGCAGAAGGATCCGGCGTTATTGACCCTCGCCGGCCACGGGTTGGTGCGAGCCAGGGTGTTTCCCATTCAGGCGGGAGAGACTCGCAAGATCGCCCTGCGGTATACCCAGCTTCTCGAGAGAGCGGGAGACGCACTCCGCCTCCGCTACGCCGTGGGAGAGCGCGGCCGTTCAAATCTTTCCTTTCTCGTCACTGTTCCCAACGCGGGTGATTTCGGACAGCCCTATTCGCCAACCCACCGCATCACGACCGACCGCCACGGCGACCAGCTCGAGATAACGGTGGATGCCGACGGCGGGAGCGATATCGAACTGTTCCTGCCGCTCCGTCAGGGAATCGTGGGAACCAGCGCGGTCACCCACGCGCCCGGTGGCGAGGATGGATATCTGATGCTGCTACTCGCGCCCGCGATGACCGAAGACGGCCCGGTAGTGCCACGGGACCTCTCCCTGGTGGTGGATGTCTCCGGCTCGATGTCGGGCGCCAAACTCGATCAGGCCAAGGCCGCCCTGCGGCAGGCGCTGGGTACTCTGAGTTCGGTGGATCGCTTCAGGCTTGTCTCATTCAGCTCCGGCGTCCGCAACTTCCGCGATGGGTGGAGTCCCGTCACCGCGAATACCCTGCGAGAGGCCCGGCAGTTCGTCGATGCGCTCCAGGCCGAAGGCGGGACCAATATCGCGGGCGCGCTGGACGCGGTTCTCGGAACGACCGTGCCGGAAGACCGGCTGCCAATCGTGGTCTTCCCGACCGACGGACTTCCATCGGTCGGCGAACAGGAGCCCGATCGAATTGCGGCAGCCGCCGCCGGCCACATCGGGCGCACCAGGATTTTCACTGTGGGTGTGGGACCCGACGTCAACACCTATCTCATCGACCGGCTCGCGAAAGAAGGGCGCGGGAGTGCGGAATACGTACCACCCGATGCCAGCGTCGAGGTGGCGATGGGTAGCCTGCTCGGCAAGATCCGCCGCCCGGCCCTGGTTAACCTGCGGATCGTGGATTCTCCCGTCAGGTTGATTGATCTGTCCCCCGGCACGCTTCCCGATCTGTTCTACGGCGAGGAGCTGACGGTCTTCGGGCGCTATCGTGGTGAAGGGAGCGGTCCGATCGTCATTGAAGGAGAGCGCAACGGTCGCCGGGAGCGATTCACCGCCCAGGCCACCTTCCCCAGAAGTCAGCCGGCCAATGACTTTATTCCCCGGCTGTGGGCGTCTCGCAGGATTGGAGACCTGACTCGCCAGATTCGCCTCGAAGGATCGAGCGAGACTCTGGTCCGCGAAGTACGCGACCTGGGACTTCGCTACGGCATCCTCACCGAGTACACGTCGTATCTGGTGCAGGAGCCCGGCGTGGTCGCCATGAATCGCCGGATGGAGGACGCCGCCGCGATGCGGCCAGCGGCCCCAGCGGCGCAGACCGGGCAAGGAGCATTCGACATTGCCAAGCAAAGCGCGTCGCTCTCCAAGACGAGCTCGCTCGCGGAGGCCGACAAGGAGGAGAACGAGAAGCTCATGATCGGCGCGGCGGCGAATAAGGACATCGAAATGAAGCGGGTCGGGGGTAGGATCTTCGCGCGGCGAGATGGCGTCTGGACGGATGCCGCGTTGGGCGATAGTCTGCGGGTGATTGAGGTAGCGCCCTTCAGCGACGCCTACTTCGCCGTTGCCCGGGCGCTTCCCGAACTGGGGCCCTGCCTGGTTCTGGGAGATGAAGTCGCAATCGCTGGCCGATCGGTGACCGTTCGCATCACGGCCAAAGGTGCGCAGTCGATTTCGAACCGAGATCTGACGGCGCTGGTGAAGGGATTCCGGGGAGTCTGAGGTGGCCCACACGGTCGAATCGCTTTACGCCACGTACCACGAGTCGCTCGTGCGGATGCTGTACCGCCGCACGGGCGATCGGGATCGGGCCGAGGACCTCGCTCAGGAAGTGTTTGCCCGGGCCCTGACCACGCCGCCCGACAACCCGCGGCCCTGGCTGTTTGCCGTTGCGCTCAACCTGGTGCGTGATGACGGGCGTCGCGCCGTTCGCCAGGGGCGGCGACTCCAGCTCCTCAAGGCGGAAAGCACCACGACTTCGCCCGGGCCGGATCACGATTATGAGAAGGAGCAACAGATTCGCGCGGTTCGCGCGGCATTGGACGAGATGAACGAGCGGGATCGCGACGTCCTGTTGCTGAAGGCAGAAGGATTCAACTACGACGAAATCGCCGCGACCACAGGGTTGGCGAAAGGAGCCATCGGAACCACGCTGGCTCGAGCTCGCCGCCGGCTGGTCGAGGAATATCGAAAGCAGGATAAGGACCGCTATGCCGCATCTTGACGAAGGCCACATCCACGCCATGCTGGATGGCGAGCTGACCGCCGCCGACCGTGAGGCCGCGGAGCAGCATCTCCGAGCCTGCGCCGAGTGCCAGCAACTGCTGGCCGAGGCGCGGAGCCTGTTCGCCGAAGCGGACCGGCTGGTTGAGACGCTGGTGCCGCCGGCAGCCGGCCAGCCGGCTCGCAAACTCACAACCGTCCCGCGCGCGGGCAAAGAACTACCGGTGGTTGGCCTGGGCAGCGACTGTCGTGATGGCCGTGGGGTTGGGGTACTATGGAAGTGCGCTGCGGGACAAGACTCAAGTCACGGCTTCCGGCGACTCAGTGCTCAAACAGGACGAGTTGCGCGAGACCGCGCCCGGGATCGTCGGAGCCGCCCCGCCGGCCGACGCGGCCTCAAGCCTGGAACAAAAGAGCGAAATCGCGCCGCGCTCCCGAACTCGCCAAGTCCGCCCCGGGCGCCAAGGCTGCGGAAGCCCCGATCACAGCGAATAAGGTTGCGCTCGGAGATTCATCCAGGTCCGGCCAGCGAGCAGATGCGTTGGACGAAGCGGCCGAGGAGGGGCAAATGCTTCGGGATAAGGAACGAAACGAGAAAGATGCCAAGGCCCAGGCCGAACCGCCGGGCCGCCTGGTCGAAACGCCGATGCCCAAGCCCAAAGTCCTGAACACCGAGATCCCCACCGGATTCCGAGCTAGCTCTTTGGAGGAGGCAGTCCGGGTTCTTGGTGGAAGCGTCTTGCTGATCGATGGGATGACCCCTCAGATGGTCCTGGTGGGCTCGGGCGCCGCATTCGCCGGTGGGAATCCCGATCGGGAGGTGGTACGAGTCGTCTACGATGACCCGCCAGGACGTCAACTTTGGCTCGATCAGCAGCGAATCGAGCAAGCACCTGAGGGTGCCGCTCAGGCCCTTGGAGCCACCTCTAAGCTGAACCTGCTTCCGGGAGATACCTTGGTAACGCCGGCTACGGATGGCGCTTCCAGCCTCAACTGGGTCTCGCAAACCATGTTTCGGCTTGGGCTTAGGGGATTTCTCCCGACCGACTCCTTGCGCGCTCTGGCACGACGGGTGCGGTGACGGGTTCCGGCCCCTACTTTGTCAGAAACTCCCGCTAGATTAGGGATCCAGCAGGTCCGGATTTTCCGAAGCATGGCGCACATAGACGAACGCACGCTCGAGCAGCTCCTGAACCACAAGATGTCCCGGTTGGACATTGACGTGGTGCTGGCACACGCTGCCGAGTGTCGTGGATGTGGACATCGGCTTGAGGAATGGCGCGATCACTTTGAGGAGATCGCGACCCTCCTTCCTGACCCGCAGTCGAGCCCTCAGCCGATGGCCCTCCCTGCGGCCTTCGTGCTGGTCCCGGACAATCCCGCTCCCAGGCATCGCTTCGACCTCACCAACCTGCTGTGGATTGCAGCCGTCGCGCTCGCATTGATCGTCGGGTACTCCGCCAGCCGGCTGCAACGGAATTCGTCCGACGGTCTGGTGACGTCGATCGGTGTTAATCCGATGGCCGAAGCTCCCCAGAACCTCGCGATGTCGAGGGACAGTCTTGCGTCGCCCTCAATCGACACCGACTGCGAAGGTGGTCGATTCGGCCAAGGCTGATACGCCATCGACTCGTCCGGTACAGCAGGACCCGCCAGCCGCTCCGCCCCGCACCGCGACTACCAAGGCTCCGGCTCCTGCCGCATCCATGGGTGCTTCTCCTAAGCCGGACGCGTCGGTAACCATGCCGGGATTCCGGCGAGTTGCCCTGGGTGAGGCATCACGGCGTCTCGATGGTGGAATTCGCTTCCTGAGCAATCTGAATCCCGATCACGTCGAGCTCGGCCCCGGCTCCGCGGTGCCCGGAGCCCAGGCGTCCCTCGATGTCGTCCGGGTCGTGTATAACACACCGGATGGCTCGCGTATCCTGCTGGATCAACAGCGAATCCCCCTGGACGAATCTGGATTCCGACCGATCAACGATGCGGCGCTGGAGAACGGAGACACGCTCTATGGCAGCTCGGCGCAGGGCGTGAGTGTCGCGACCTGGGTGGACGACGACGGCTACCGCATGTCTCTCGCGCTTCGGGCCGCGCCGGACTCGCTGCGCAAACTGATCCGGCGGGTTCGCTGACGAGCTCCGCTCAGTCGCTAATCCATTGTCGCTGCAAATCTCTTCTGATCACTATTAGCTTGAGCCTCAAGCCGGCCGCGATTCGTGGCTGGTGCGGAACGTCTGACAAATGTTCAGGAGATTCCATGAAACGTCATCTGCTTTCCGGTCTCGCACTCCTTGCCCTCTTCGCTGTTGGTGCGCGCTCGGCTCAGGCTCAGGAAGGGTTCTACTTCGGTGTTGGCGGTGGCGGAACGGAGCCGGTAGGAGACTATAGCGACGCAGCGAACTTTGGGTGGCATGGCCTCGCGATCATCGGGTACCGCCCGGGAGCCCACACGCCCTCCTCCTTCAGGATCGACGGCCTGTATGGCGAAAACGATTTTGAGGCTGGCGGTGGCAAGTTCAAGCTGGCTGGCGGTCTCGCCAACGGGGTCTATGAGTTCGGCTCGGGGAAAGCCAAGGCCTATCTGGTCGGTGGCATCGGGGTTTTCAGTGTCAAAGCGGGCAGCAGCAGTAGCACCAAGTTCTCCGGCGGGTGGCGGGGCTGGGGTCAACTTCCGGTGGGCTCCGACTCCAAGATATTCTTCGAGGCTCGGTACATCAGCGTGTTCACCGAGACCTTCAATACTGCCTTCATCCCGCTGACACTTGGAATCACCTTCGGGGTGAATTAATCCGAAATCTTTTCGACAACTGAGCGGCTGCCCTGCGGGGCAGCCGCTTGTTGTTTCAGACCCTTGCCGCCGCGGTTCCCGCTGCCCGGCCGGTTGCCCAGGCCCAGGCAAAGTTGTGTCCGCCAATCGGTCCGAACGCATCCAGCATCTCTCCGCATAGGAAGAGTCCAGGGCAACGCCGGCTCTCGAGCGTCGTCGGGTGAACCTCGGAGAGCGCCACACCGCCTCCCGTGACTTCGGCCTTCCGGTACCCCTCGTCCCCGGTCCAGGGAGTTCGTATCGGACCAGCAGATCCACCAACCGGAGTCGCGCGTCGCGCGGCAGCTGTGAAATCGGGTAGAACCGGCTCGAGGCCCGCCTCCATCAGGAGCCCCTCCCCCAGTCGAGCCGGAAGTTGGCGACGAATGACGGAGCCAACTGTTGCGGCGGTGCGTTGCTGTAACATTCCATTCCACTCCTCCTGACCCAGTACGCACCAGTTCACCGTGAGTCGAGGGAGTGGCTCTCCCGGAGTCGCGCTCGCGCTGCCAGGTGGGAAATGTCGAGGACAACGGGACCACTGTAACCGCGATGAGTAAAGAGAAACCCGCCGGTCGTCTGGAAACGGTTCGCCTGAGCGGACAACGAGGAATGCAACGAAACCCCGGCCAGCTCCTGATGGAATGCGGAACTCCCGGTAAGTGGAGTGAGCGCGGGATACGGGTTGACGACGGTGTGCCCGAGCGCCCGGACCAGATCGAGCCCGACCCCGTCGCTGCCCGTGTTAGGCACCGAGAGTCCGCCGGTAGCGAGCACGACGGACCGCGCGGTTAGTGGCCCGTTAGCCCGCGGTCTTAAGACGCCACCCAGCCGGCACTCGCTCGAGGCTGGCCAACCGGGAGCCGAAGGACACCAGCGCGCCCTGGCGCTTCGCCTGATTCACCAGACCATCACGGACGTCGCGGGCCCGGTTCGATACGGGGAAGAGCTTGCCGGTTTCCTCTTCGAGGACCAGCGGGATATTGAGGTCTCGCTCGAAAAATGCTCGTTGCTCCTCCAGCGGGAAGGAGAGCAACATGCGCCGAAGGGTATGAGGAGAAGACTCGGTCACGAATCGCCCCGGATCGAGCGCCGAGGGAAGGACGTTGCACCTTCCTCCTCCGCTGATCAGGATCTTGCGGCCGCCGTCGCGGGTTCCCTCCAGCAGCACGACCTTGGCCCCGGCCTGCGCTGCGGAGATAGTCGCCATCAGACCGGCGGCACCCGCGCCGACGACAGCGACCGGAAGATCTTCAGATTCCATGGCGGCAATATGGAGGTCCATGCGTGCCAGCGGGATGTTGCCTCCGAGTCAGCTTGCACGGATGGCGCTGGTGCGCCGCCCTTCCTCCGACACTTTTCGGCACGGTTCGGCCCGCCGTGAGCGGCGGTCTGGAATCGGGCTAATTGCTTTCAGGATATATAAGTGTGCGGCATACATATATACCTCCCATCAAAGAGCCGCCTGGGCTCAGGACCGGGCCAGCGCTGCGCAGTTCACGGGGCAAGTCTCCTCTGGGCATACGTCCAGTTCGCATAGCCGGCAGATGTGATCGGAGTGCGCGGGACTGCGAGTGATTCCGAACAGGACCTTCTCCACCAATCGCATGAACTGGCTTCTCTCGGCCGCGCCCAAGTGACCGAGAGCTGCATCCATGGACTGACGCCGGGCATCGAGGATCCGCTGATAGACCCGTTTGCCCGCGGCGGTCAGGAAATACCGCGGCTGAGCGACCATCCTTCCCAGCCCGGCGCTCTACGATCCCCTCCGCCTCCAGCCGATCAAGCAGCCGCACCGTACCAGAATGGGACAGGTCGAGCGCACGACGCAGGGTCTCAATCGTCTGGCCCGGCTCTCCGCCAACGGTGACGATCGCAGCGGGGCTGGCAGCGGCATGTCCCGCAACGCCTTCCGTGGCGGCAGAGACCTCATCCCCCAAGGCAACGGCGGGAGCGCCGAGCAGGTTAGAAGAACGCGGGTCACTCATGGAGTCAATATATGACTTACACACATATCTGTCAAGCAACAGCTATTTCTTTCGGTAGAGCCCATCGAATGCCACCTGCCAGTCGCCCGGCTTGCTGGAGGTCTCCCAGAACTGCCGCACGGAGCCGTCAGGGTTCCGGAAGAACGTCAGGCGCTGCTCCTGCTTACTGCCGTCGGCCGCGGTCACAGTACCGGTGAACAGCATCTTGCTGTCGGCGTAGGACCCGGACAGGTACAGGTAGTTGCCCGAGTTGTCTACCCAGAATTGATGCCAGCGGCCCGCCACCCGGTCGTAGAAATTGAAGCTCTGCCCGGTGCTTCCCCGCGTTCCAGTCCAGTGCTCGTGCACTACGCACCCGTCCTCTTCCAGAGTGACGTTATTAATTCCCGCCTCCTTTCCCTGCACCGTCACGTTCCACTGGCCGACCCAGAAGTCGAACTGCCTGAACTCGGGCGTGTCGCACTTCGGAGGTGGCTGCTGAGCTGAGAGAGAGGCCGCAGCTATCGCCGCGATTCCGACCACGATCGACAAGGGCGCACGGAGAAACGTCATGGCAGCACCTGTGGCTCGAGGGAAGGTGGAGTGCAGTTCACACCTTACGCCTCGCCTTGGGCGTGAGTTGCAGGCTGGGCTAGAACTGGAAGTAGAGGAACGGACTGGGCACCGCGAATTGGAGCAGGCAGATGGCGAGCAGGATCGCGAGCGCGAGCGCCGCGGGGCGGCTGCGCGGGAACCGAATCGCCCATGTGTTGGGAGCGAACCAGACCACCGCGAGTGCGGCAGCCGTAAGAAGCAGAATGGGCGGCGTTACCAGATACTCGAACCCGCCTGGTCCCGGGCGGAGCCCGCTCATCGTGGCCAGCATGCTTCCCGCTTCTCCCAGTGTTCTCGACCGGAAGAACACCCAGCCGATCATGACGGCCAGGAAAGTGGCGAGCCTCGCCAGTACCGGCGAGCGCGGCACGAATCCAAGGTGCCGCAGTCGCGCGTGAGCGGCCAGCAATCCGCCGTGGAACAGGCCCCAGACCACAAATGTCCAGGCAGCGCCGTGCCAGAGGCCGCCTAAAAACATAGTGACGACGAGATTGCGCGCCGTCCGCCAGCCGCCTCCGTGGGATCCTCCAAGCGGGAAGTAGAGATAGTCCCGCAACCAGTAGGAGAGGGACATGTGCCATCGGCGCCAGAATTCGGCCACGTTCCTCGACTGGTAAGGCGAATCGAAGTTCTGGGGGAACTTGAATCCCAGCAGGAATGCCAACCCGACGGCCATGTCACTGTAGCCGGAGAAATCGAAGTAAATCTGCAGCGTGTATCCCAGTGTCGCGAGCCACGCCTCGCCGGTGTCGAGGTGCATGGCCTGTTGCCAGAGCGGATCGACCAGTCCACCCGCCAGCACGTCCGCCACCAGAACCTTTTTCGCCATGCCGAGCACGAGCAGCCAGACTCCGGTTACCCATTCACCCGAATCAGGCCTGCGTTCGAGATTCTCGAACTGATGGCCCATGTCGGCGTAGCGTACGATCGGGCCGGCAACCAGATGGGGGAACATTGCAACGAAGGAGGAGAACTCGAGAAAACTCCTGGCTGGCCGCAGTCTCCCCCGGTAAACATCGATGGTGTAGCTGATCGAGTTGAAGGTGTAGAAGGAGATTCCGACAGGCAGCACGAGATGCATCAGCGGCAAGTCCACAGCGAAGCCCAACGCCCGTCCGATTCCGTTCAGGGTGCCCGCGAAGAAATCGAAATAGCTTGAAGACGGCGAGAATGCCGAGGTTGAAGACGAGCAGTAGCACCAGCCAGACGGTTCGATGCCTGCGGTCGGTGCTTCGAGCGATAGCCGCCCCGGCCAGAAAATCAGCCGAGGTGGAGAGAATCATCAGGGGACGAAGCGATAGTCCCACCAGCCGTAGAAGACGTAGCTCGCGACGGTGAGGAACAGGAGCCGCGCTCGCCGTCCGGGCAGCAGCCACCAACCCGCCAGGGTCAGCGGGAGGAAAACCAGGAGAAAGATGTAGCTATTGAACAGCACAGACGGTTTGACGCCCTAGCAGAAGCGCGACGAGGCGGTCGGCGTTGGCTGGCATGAAGTGCAGCGCGTCGTAGTACCAGGCCGGATTGCCGCCGAAGCTCGCCAGGTCACGGGCCTCGACGTAATGCAGGAGTCCGGCGCGGTCCAGACCGCGCAACGTATCCGCGGTCTCTTTGCTTCGAATGGGGAGGTAGCCGCCGGATCCGGCGCGCTCGAGCTCAGGGTGAATCGGCGGGATGAATGCGATTACCTGAATGCGGGCGTCTCGAGCCTCCTGCAGCATGGTCACCAGCAGGCTTAGCCTTCGCGAAGAAAGACGGGCGAAGTCGCTGTACCGCGGCAGAATGCCGGGGATGGACCCCCGCACCTGTTCTTCTTGAGCGAAGGTCCCGGCTCGGACCTGTGCATCGAAGCGGGGTACTCCTCAACGCCGTCGGTGGACAATCTTGTAGAGGGAAGATCGGGTTGCCTCAGCACCGCATAGCGCAGCGAGCGAACCGAAGCGACGATGGCTTGCCGGCTCCAGAGATCCTCGGCCACGGCATTCCAGCGATGAGGCTCGACCATCCCGGCCACCAACCCCCGAAGTGCGCGGGAGTCGGCCAGCGGGCGATGGGGGCCCTCGGTGTCCTGCAACGCCTCCGGCTCCACGCCCAGCAGAATCTCGTGGACTACTGAATTGGGATCGCGATGGAGCCAGCGGAAGATGGCGAGATAGTCTTCAGCAGCGGCTCCGTTCACGCCGAAGTTGAAGGCGGATTCTCCAGTGAGCTGGTTGATGCACGCGGGCCGGATGGTCTTGCTGCGGGAGGATCCAATGACCACTATGCCCGGCGGCGTGGGCAATCTGTTATATAGGCCCGCCTTATAGTCCCGGTCGGCGCTGATCGCCGGAGGCAGGAGACCTGTCCCGAAGGCGGCAAGAGGATCCACCAGCCACGACAGCGCCGCCATCCCTCCCACCACACCAAAGAAGGTGAGAAGGAACACCGCGAGAAACGACGCGTCCCGAGTATTGGACGGCGCGTCACGGTGACGATGCCGCGGATCCGGGGCGACGGCGCTATTCTCAAGTCCCATGGCCAACCGCCTTTCGGAGGCTACCTCCGCCTACCTGCGCTCAGCCGCCCACCAGCCAGTGCATTGGCACCCGTGGGGTGCGGAAGCGTTTGCGGCAGCGCAGTCGGCCGATCGGCCGATCCTGCTGGATATCGGCGCGGTGTGGTGCCACTGGTGTCACGTCATGGACGGCGAGTCTTACGAGGACCCCGCTCTGGGCGAGTTCCTCAACCAGAATTTTACGTGCGTCAAGGTGGATCGTGACGAACGTCCCGACGTTGATACCCGTTACCAGCGCGCGGTTCAGGCCATCTCCGGTCAAGGTGGCTGGCCGCTGACCGCTTTCCTGACCCCCCACGGGCGAAGTCTTCTACGGCGGCACCTACTTCCCGCCCGATGGGAAATATGGCCGACCAGGCTTCCGCTCAGTTCTCGAACAGGTTCTGCTTGTCTATCGCAATCAGCGGGAGCAGGTCCTGCGCCAGGTGGACTCTATCAGGAGCGTCCTGGAACAGCACCTTGATGAATCAATGGCGGGCGAGCCGAGCGAGGCTCTGCTCTCCGAGGCCGCTCAGAGTATCGCAAGGGTGTTCGATGCGAGGAATGGGGGCTTCGGTACCCTACCCAAATTTCCCCACCCGTCGGCTCTCAGGTTTCTCTTGACGCGGTGGCACCGCACCGGAGAAGCGTGGGCCCGCGACATCGTGGAGGGACCCTTCAAGGTATGGCTCGGGGCGGGATCCACGACCAGCTCGGCGGAGGATTCCACCGTTACAGTGTCGATGCGCGGTGGATTGTCCCCCACTTCGAGAAGATGAGTTACGACAATGCGGAGCTGCTCCGAGCCTACCTCGATGCCCATACGGCGTTCAGTGCCGAGCAATACGCGGAGGTTGCCCGCGGAATAGTACGCTGGATCCGCGAGGTGCTGGCGGACGCAGAAGGTGGATATGGAGCGAGCCAGGACGCAGATGTCGGTCTGGATGACGATGGAGACTACTTCACCTGGACCTTCGAAGAAGCCGCCGCTGTCCTCACCGAGGAGGAACTTGCGGTCATCGCTCCGTACCACGACATCGGGACCGCGGGAGAAATGCACCACAATCCCGCCAGGAATGTTCTGTTCGTCGCAGAGCCGCTGGAAACGATAGCTCGGAGACTCGAACTAGACCTACCGATCGCCGAGGAGCGACTACGCCAGGCCCGCTCGAAGTTGTTAGCGGCGCGCGAAGGTCGGCCTACACCATTCGTGGACCGCAGCCAATACACCTCGTGGAACGCGATGCTGGCCGGAGCGCTTCTGCAGGCGTCGGCCGTCCTGGATGATCCCTGGGCCGGGGAGCACGCGCTTCGCACTCTGCGGCGTCTCCGGGCGAAGCAAACGACGCCTGACGAGCTTGCCCACACTACGGGCGGCATCTCAGGCATGCTGGAAGATCAGGTGTTTACGGCGATGGCTGCGATTGATGCCTTCGAGTACAAGCGGTGATTCTGGCTGGCTCGAATGGGCCGGCGCCATCATGCACCGGGTCTGGAGCGATTACCTCGACACCGAGGGCGGTGGACTCTTCGACCTGGCCCGCAATCGCGGCGGCGAAGGATTGTTGCCGGCCGCCGCCAAGCCGGTACAGGATGCACCGACACCCTCTGGCAATGGTATGGCGGGATTGGCTCTGGCCAGACTCGCGGAACTTACGGGCGCTTCGGTCTGGCGGGAACGGAGAGATGCAGTGGTAAGCGCCAATGCCGGTCGTGCCGCCGAGCTCGGCTTGCACGGAGCCACGATGTTGCTGGCTGTTGATTGGGTGGTCCAGCCGGCGACGCATCTGGTGATTATTGAAGACGGGGGCGGCGCCGGCTCGAAGACTGCCGATGCCATGCACCAACTCGCCCTCCGCAGCTTTTTTCCCAGACGGGTAGTTCATCGTGTGAAGGTCGCTGAGGGAGACGGATCGCTGCCGGAGGCGGTTCGCGGCATGCTTGAATCGGCGAGCGGCACTCGGGGCTTCATCTGTGTCGGCACTTCCTGCGAAACCCCGGCCACGACGGTCGAGGCATGGCAAGAGACCCTGGCCCGTCTTACGACCAAGGGGAAGTTGGCCCAATGAGCCCGATTGGGACAAACGCGTTAGGTTTGGGCAAGGCCGTGGTTTCAGAGTTCAATCGTCTATTTGAAATCATCAATCTTCAATCCTTCAATCCCCAATCCCTCAATCTTCAATCATGAAGACCGCTACGTTCGAAACCAGCAAGGGCACCATCGTCGCGGAGCTGTTTCCCGAGGAGACGCCCAAGACAGTTGAGAATTTCGAGAAACTGGCCAACGAGAAGTTTTATGACGGCACCCGCTTTCACCGGGTGATCTCGAATTTCATGATCCAGGGCGGCGATCCCTTGTCCAAAGATCCCAACAATCCCCGGGCGGGAACGGGGGCCGGGCTATACCATCAAGTGCGAGACCAGCCGGAACACCCATAAGCATGTGGCTGGGACACTTTCCATGGCGCACGCGGGTAAGGACACAGGCGGGAGCCAGTTCTTCATCTGTCACTCACCCCAATCCCACCTCGATGGCAAGCACACGGTGTTCGGGCAGGTCACGAAGGGGTTGGATGTAGTCAACCAGATACGGCAGGGAGACGTAGTGACCTCGATCCGGGTATCCTGACTCCTGCAGCTCGATTTCGCGGTACTCGCCGATTACGCCCTGATCGATCAGCAGGGAAACTCTCCGTGCTCGGTCTGTTTCAGCATGTGTGGTGCCGCAGTTTCCTGCCGTGCACCTCGTACTCACCTGGTGCTCCGGGTTCGCGGCAGGAGGACGGAAATTGGCCAACACTCGCTGCGGATCCGGTTCGTGGATGACGCGGGGACCGAACTCCTCGATGGCCAGGAACGGTGCAGTTCGGTGAGCCACCGGCGGGGGTGACGGATGCTGAGGCTGGCGCCGTGCTGGTCTTCGATATTCCGCTGCCTCACCCTGGGGGATACGCCTTCGAGATCAGCATGGACGCGGGCGAGGCCTACCGCGTCCCGCTGACAGTGTCTCAATTGCAGACGGGGGGTTCATGAAGATTCACCGATAGTCTCCTCGGATTTCGCTTTGACAAGCCTTTCGTCATTCTGTAGACTCACTCGACATCGCTCGATTCCCTCGGCACCAAAGTCCCGTCCCTCTTCGAGGTATCTCTATGCGACGGTCGCACGTTTGGCTCGCTGCCGGAGGTCTGGCCGCTGCGCTTGCAGCGCCAGGTCCGCTGGTGGCTCAAGGGTTCAGCGTGAACGAACATCTCGACCTGCGCGATGGGTCGCGCGGGTACCGGGGCCGCCATGCCGTGCCCGGACGGCTCCGCCATGGCGTTCAACCCGCGGGACTCGCGAGTCTCAAGAAGGGCGACGGGGTGGTGACAGCCAATGCGACGCTGATCTCGGCGCGCGGCAGCTTCACCAATGCGGCCACCGGATTCAAAGATGATCTCAAGGACAACAACTACCTGGTTCCCGCGGCGTACGTCGGCTATGGTATCACGGACAACTTCGCGGCAGGAGTGGGACTCTTCGCGCCATACGGCCTGACCACCGAGTGGGCCCCCACGTCCCAGAGCACGGTTTTTAGGCTACAAGAGCCGCATCGCCGCGATCTACGTCCAGCCCACTTTGGCCGCCAAGCTCGGCGAGTATGTGAAGGTCGGGTTCGGCTTCGACATCAACTTCTTCTCGGTCGAACTCCGCCAGCACGTCGACCTTGCCGAAGTCGGCTTGCCCGCGAGTGCCGGGGCTCCTCCCGGCACGACCTTCGGTAACATCGGCTTTCTTTCCGGAACGGACATCGCGAACACCAAGCTCGACGGAAACGCGACGGGAGTCGGTTACCACGCCGGTGTGATTCTTCAGGCCACCGACAAGCTGTCGTTCGGGGTCCGGTATTTGTCGCGGCAGAAGGTTGAGATCGATGCCGGGAACGCGGAATTCAGCCAGATCAATACCGGTATCGTGCTGCCCAACGCCAACCCACTGGGTCTGCCCGCAGGCACACCGTTAGATGCGGTCCTGGCCCCGCAGTTCCAGCCGGGCGGCGCTCTGGTGAACCAGGGTGTAAGTACGGCGGTACGTCTCCCGGAGCAGTGGTCGGTTGGCCTGGCCTACCAGGCGACACCCACGCTCGTTCTGCTCTTCGATTACAACCGGCAGAACTGGGAGGTGTTCCAGTCGCTGCCGTTCGACTTCGAGATCGCGCCCTGACCAGTCGCTGCCGCAGAATTTCCAATCGACCGACACCTTCCGGTTCGGTGCCGACTATCGGCTGGGTACTTCCTCGAACATCCGGATCGGCTATCTCACTCACAATGCGGCCGCGCCGGACGAGACGGTGACACCGAACCTTCCTGAAGCCTCACGTTCGGAGTTTACCGCCGGGTTCGGCACCGCGTTCGCCAAGAATTTCCATCTCGACCTGGCTTACCAGTACATCGATCAGGCCGACCGCGAAGGCCGCAGCACGCCGGCCGGCACACCGAACAACGGGCTCTACGAGTTCTATGCCCATCTGTTCGGGGCGTCCCTTTCCTACGCCTTCTAACCCGGGAGCCGAGCCATGAGACTGCATCACATAGCCGCCTCGCTGCTCCTGGCCCTGCCGATAGCGGCCGGGTGCAAGAGCGACGACACCCTTAACTCGCCGAACGTGATCGACCCGATGTTTCGCCGGTATGCCGCGCTCGGCAACAGCATCACTGCCGGGTTCCAATCCGCCGGCATCAATGACAGCACCCAGAGGCGGGCCTACCCCGCCCTGCTCGCTGCCGCGATGGGCACCAGCTACACCTATCCCTCGCTCAACATGCCGGGGTGCCCGCCACCGCTCACCAACAACGTGATCCTGACCCGAGTCGGAGGCGGCACGCCGAGCACCTGCGCCCTCAAGCCGATCCAGTTCGAGCTGCTGAACAACCTGGCGGTACCGGGCAACCAGGTGATCACGCTGTTGAACAATTTCAGCGGCTCACCCTCGCAGTTCGACCCGCTCAAGACCATCATGCTGGGCGGAAGGACCGAGGTGGAGCTGATGATGCAGCTGCAGCCCACCTTCGTGACGGTATGGGCAGGCTCCAACGACGTGCTTGGAGCCCTGATCGATGCGACCAACCCCGGCGACCCTGGCACAGGTGACGCCGGCGGCGCTTTCGTCGCTCAATACGACTCGCTGGTTGACTCGCTCCGCGCCACGGGGGCTAACGTGGTCCTCATTGAGTTCCCGACGTCACCGCCATCCCGTTCGCCTCACTCGGCGCGATCTGGTACTGTCTCAAGAATGGCGGGTGCTCATCACCTCTGCCACCGCAGGATCCGACCTTGGCAGCGATTCCGACATTTTCGGTGGCCGCAACCTGTGCACCACCCGGAGGCGTGCAAACCCTCGTCCCGTGGACCAAGTCAGTGCCCAAGCTGGGAGCGGCCCTCCAGGGGGTTCCTCGACCATCGATTGCTCGGTGGACAACGAGACGATTCTTCCTGCCGAATTGCAAGGAATGGTGCAGGCCGTCGCCGCATACAACCAGCACATTCAGCAGGTGGCGCAGACCGAAGGCTGGGGATTCTTCGACATCGATGCCGCGCTCAAGAACCTCGTGGGTACGGCGGTTCCCAATTTCCCGACCTGACCCAGGTGCCGACCGGTGGCTCGGTGGGGTTTGGGCCGCTGTTCTCGCTCGACGGCGTTCACCCGAGCTCGGTAGCTCAGCGCGTCTTCGCCGACTCGATCGCGGAGATTACCAACCGGACCTACGGCACCACCCTCCCGGTGCCGGTGTGCAGTGCTACGGTCGCCTGCCCGGCTCCCTGATCGCAGGTCGAGGCCGATAGCGTCCCCGTCCGCAGGTAACACCGACCCTCTGGCGGACTCCGCCGGAGGGTCGTTCGTTATGGGGACCCGATGGCCGGGCCAGACTACTTTTCGATTCCTTCAACCCTCACCGGAACATGAACTGGACCCGGATCGAGCCCTCGCGTTGATGCAGGAGTACACGGCCTCCGAACCGCTCCGCAAGCACATGTATGCGGTCGAAGCGGCGATGCGAGCCATGGCCGTCAAGTACGGAGGGGACCCGGACGAGTGGGGACTGGTCGGGCTGCTGCACGACTTCGACTACGAGCGATTCCCCAACGCCGCTCACTCGGCGAGCGAGGACATCCCAGCGAGGGGTGCGGATTCTAGCGGCCCGGGGATTTCCCGAAGACCTGCAGCGCGCCATTCTCTCGCACGCCAACTACACCGGGATGCCGCGCGATACACCGATGGCGCGGGCCCTGTTCGCCGTGGACGAACTCTGCGGATTCCTGGTGGCTTGCGCGCTGGTTCGCCCATCGAAGAGCCTCGCGGACCTGGAGGTCTCGAGCGTGAAGAAGAAGCTCAAGGACAAGGCCTTCGCCCGGGGAGTGAACCGGGATGATGTGACTCAGGGAGCAGCCGAACTCGGCGTGCCGCTGGACGAGCACATTCAGTTCGTGCTGGAGGCGCTGCGGCCGGTGGAGGGTTCACTGGGACTCGAAGGGTGAGCGAAGCCGCTCTGCGGTCCGAACCCGGATTGGGCCGGCGTCCGGTCGAGCGGGCATTCGATCGATCGTCCGGTGGCCCGCCAATCCCGGGAAACCGGGTTACGCTCCTGCAGGACGGTACCGAGGTCTACCCGGCGATGCTGCGGCTCATCGCCGAGGCGCAGCACTGGATTCATTTCGAGAACTACATCATTCGGGCAGATAATATCGGCGCGGAAACATTTGCCAGCCGCCCTCTCGGCGCGGGCCCGCGAGGACATCGCGGTTCGGCTGATTTACGATTGGCTCGGGTCGATCGGAACACCGCGACGCTACTGGAAGCAGCTGCGCAGATGCCGGGGTGGAAATTCGCTGCTTCAATCCACCGAACCTGAGTCACGCCTGCTGAAAAACGTCTCGCGGAACCATCGCAAAGATGGTGGTCATCGACGGCCAGCGCGCGATCGTGGGTGGCCTGTGCATCGGCGACGAGTGGACAGGAGATCCGGAGAACGGACTCCTCCCGTGGCGCGATACTGCGGTCGAGATCGCAGGTCCGGCGGCCTCGATGATCGACGCGTCCTTCGCGCGAGTCTGGTTGACCATGGGTCCGCCGATTCCCGACGATCAGCGCTCAGCGGAGGTCCCGGAGTTCGGGGATGCCCGGGTTCGGGTTGTGGCGGGCGAGCCGGGACGCGAACGAGGCCTACCGAGTCCTGAGTATCTCGCCGCTGGATGCGGCAGCCGGCTTCGGATTACCGACGCCTACCTCTGGTGCCGCCCCCTCGACTGTTCACCGTCCTGGTCGAGGCCGCGCGAGAAGGCGCCGACATCAGGCTGCTGGTGCCGGGCACCAGCGACGTGCCGTTTGTGCGCAACCTGACCCGGATTGGTTACCGCGACCTCCTGCGAGCAGGGATCCGGATTGCCGAGTGGGAGGGGCCCATGCTTCACGCCAAGACCGCGGTGGTGGATGGGACCTGGTGCCGCGTGGGTTCAAGCAATCTCAATGCGTCGAGCCTGCTGGGTAATTACGAGCTGGATGTGATCATCAATGATGCGGAGCTTGCCGCTACCATGGAGGCGCAGTTCCGGAAGGATCTCGCCTCAGTGTCGAGGTCGAACGGCGCCAGCTTCCCGGTTCAGCACGACTGGGCCGGCTGGCACCCGTCCCGCCTGACCCGTCAGACAACCGGAGAACGACGGTTGGTCCCCCATAGGGCCCGACGGAATCTCCGTGGACGCACTGCAATAGCCGCTCGCACCGTGATCAGTGGAGCGTGGCGATCCTTTCTGGGGCCACTCAGCCTCGGTCTCGTGGTGACGGCCCTGTTGTTCTTTGGACTGCCTCGTGCGATGGCCTACTTCGTCGGCGGGCTTTGTGTCTGGGTTGGCATCGCGGCGGGCCTCGAGGCTTGGAAGCGTCGCAAGGATTAGGCGTTTGAACGGTCGGGATCCCCGCAGTCGCCTTCCGCCAGCTCAAGCATCTTCCTCGTATGCCGAGCCTTCGCAGCTTGTCATTCCCTCCCAATCCGGATACTCCGACACCGATCCCGTTGCCCGGCAAGGAGTTTCCCATCCAGCCGACCGGTCCTCGATGCTTCATCAATCAAGTAACCGGGCCGAGCCGGGGTGCGGAATTCAACATCGGAGTCGTCCGCTGCGTAGTCCTGAGATAACCGACGCCGCCCTGGCCGTTGGCCGCCCAGCAGGGTGACCGTGAGGCGTTCGGTGAGCTGGTCCGGCGCTACGGGCCGGCGGCGCGACGGGTGGCGCGGGCTGTCCTTCACCACCCCGAAGACGCCGACGACGCCGCACAGGATGGCCTTTTCTCGGCGTGGCGGAACATCAACCGATACGATCCGGGACGGCAATTCGGTCCCTGGATCCTCAGAATCGTGGTTAATGCGGCCCATGACCTTCGTCGCCGCAGACAGATCAGGAAACCGATCCGGTGAGCCCGCAACTTTCCGGAGAGCGAAGCATCACCCGTGGCGCTGGTCGAGGCAGGAGAGCTGCGTGAACGCATCGACCGGGCCCTGCAGGGCTTAGCCGGAACGACAGCGGCTCGCGCGTTGGTGCTCTTCGATGCGGAAGGATTCTTCCCACGGAAGATCGCCGAAATGCTGGGAATCCGGAGGGAACCGTGCGATCGGATGTCTTTCATGCGCGGAGAGCCTTGCGCGCACGATTGGGATCTAGAGCCTCGAGGTGATTCGTGACCCAGAAATTCAACCTTTCCGAGCACGCACCGGATCCCGAGATCGGGGGCTGCTTCCGCACTCATCTCGAGGGCCTAGCTCCGGAACAGTTCGTCCATCGAGTCATGGCGGGACTCCCGCAGCGCTTCACGCTGGACAGCTGGGAGGTTCTCGCTCGCTGGGCCCGACCCGGTATCGCGGCAGCGGCGATCATCACGGCTGGCGCTTGGGGCGTGGCTCGCGTTTCCCCGGCAAAGCGACCCGGTCGGCTGAGCCGCTGCTCGAACTGAGCACGGCGGCCGACAGCGAACTCATCTTCTCCAGCCTGTGATCCACGAACCGTGAGAGAACATCGTCCGATGATTCGCAGCACCTGGAAGGCGGGCATTCTTCTTCCGCCGCATTCGTTCTCGGCGCTGGCCGTCGGCGGAGCCGTGACTGCCCGGGTTCCCACCGGAGCTCATGGGAGGGTAAGCCCGGGACAGGATGGAAGGCTATCTTCGCCTGCTGGGTGAGAATCCCGGATCTGAGCGGCACCCAGCGCGATAGCGTTCGGGCCATCCTTGAACACCATCGGGGAGACATGGACGCGATCTGGCGGGAAGTTGCCCCGCGCTATGAAACCATGCGCTCTCAGATCCGTTCAGAGATCCCGCACTCAGCTTACTCCGAACAACAGAAGAAGTACGCGGACCTCACGTCCCGGTTGGACCAGGAGCGGCGCGAGATGAACACCCTGCTCCCACCAGTGATGCAGATGACCCTGTCATCTCCGACTGGCGCTTGAATTCCGGCTTCGCCGCGGCGGCGCTGATTGACCACGGTCTCGGTTGTGGCGGCGCAGCAGCCTATCGTGACGCTCCAGGAAGCCAGGAAAATGGCCCAGGCCGTCGAGCCTACCGGTGGTCGGCCGCGCTGGGCGCTGGTACGCAACGCGGACGCACAGGTTCCGGAGCGCCAAGGGCGCCTGGCTGCCAAGTCTCAGCGCCTCGCCGTTTGGAGGCGCGACTCTATCAGGAAGGTCCACCCGAGTCAAATTCAGAGTACCGGGGAGCTGGTGGGCGGTAACACGTCATCCCAGAATCGTCAATTTCGGACTCAATGCGAGCTGGGACCCTTTTCACGGGTTTCCGTCGAGGAGCTGATTCACGGGCGGCGCATGCGGCCCGCGATGCGGCGGACGCCGGGCTGATCGATGCGAACTACCAGGCGAGCCTCGCCGCGACCGCAGCAGTTCTTCACCGCCTTGGCGGCCCAGCAGCTGGTTGCGGGTGCGGGAGGCTAGCGTCCGGCGGGCGGAGGAACAGCTCAAGCTGGCAGTCGCGAAGCTGCAGCGCGGGAAGCGCCACCCGTTCCGACTCGCTCAGATCGGTGGTGATACTGGGCAACACGCAGCTGGCGCTGGTGAGCGCGGCAGGCCGACGTGGCCGCCGCCCAGGCCGAGCTGGCGCGGCTGATCGGCGCCGAAGGCCGGGTGGCGGCGGCCGACGACAGCGCCTTCTACCAGGTCGCAAGCCAGCTTGATACCCCTCGCGCTCCTGAAGGAGGCGCTCGCGGAGTCGCCCAGGGTTCAGGCGGCCGAGGCCAAGCGCGCGCGCTGCCGACGCCAACCTCGCGTCCACCAAGTCGGCCTACTGGCCGACGCTCACTCTCGGGGCCTCGACCGGCTGGTCGGGGACCGAGAACCGCAACTGGGAGCTGTTCAACCAGCGACAGCTGGGCGCTGGGCCTGAACTGGAATCTGTTCAACGGATTCAACCGGGAGGAATCGATCACCATCCGGTCCAGCACGTTGGATCAGGCGGAGGCGACAGCCGAGCGATACCCGCCGCGAGGTGTCTTCCGTTCTGACGGCACAATTTGCCCTGTTGGATGCCGCCAGGCTCAAGATTGATATCGCCCAGACCAGCGTCGCGGCGGCGCGGGAAGACCTTCGGGTCGTGCGAGCAGCGCTACCGCGTGGGCGCCGCCACGATTCTCGACCTGCTCAACTCGCAGGAAGCGCTCACCCAGGCCGAGGTGGATGCGGTGTGCCGCCCGGTTCGACTATCTCCGTGCCAAGGCACAGATTGAAGCACTCATCGGACGGGACCTATGACCTCTGCCCTGAACTCGACCGACGAACGGATGGCGATGCTGCCCGGCGACGTCCCGCGGGACGCCATGATCGTCACCCGCAACCTGCAGCGGGAATACGACATGGGCGGTGAGATCGTGCGGGCACTGCGGGGGTCGACATCACGATCCGCCGCAACGAGTTCGTCGCGATCATGGGTCCGTCAGGCTCGGGCAAGTCCACCCTGATGAACATGATCGGTTGCCTCGACACCCCGACCGCACGGCGAATACTGGCTCAACGGCCACCGGGTGTCGGAGCTGGAAGACGACGAACTGGCCCGGATCCGGAACAAGGAGATCGGGTTCGTGTTCCAGACCTTCAACCTGCTCCCGCGGGCCACCGCGCTGCACAACGTGGAGCTGCCGCTGGTCTACGCCGGCGTACCGCGGTAAAGAGCGGAAGGCGCGAGCCGTGGATGCCCTCACCCAGGTCGGATTGGCCGACCGCATGGAGCACCGCCCGAACGAGCTGTCGGGCGGCCAGCGGCAGCGCGTGGCGATCGCGCGAGCGCTGGTGAACCAGCCCAGCATCATCCTGGCCGACGAGCCGACCGGTAATCTCGATTCGACCACCAGCGATCGAGATCACTGGCACTGTTCAAGCCAGCTGCATCGAGCAGGACCAGACCATCGTCCTCGTGACCCACGAGCACGACATCGCGGCGCACGCGCGGCGACAGGTGCATCTGAAGGACGGGATGGTGGAGCAGGACTTCGCGACCAAGGCCAAAGCCGAATGACCGCTGACACCTGGGACTCCATGCTGATGCGTAAGACGCTTCTGACTTTTCTGACGCTGGCAGTGGCTTGCAAGAAGAACCGCCGCCGCCTCCGCCTGCATACCTGGCCGTTCCGGTGGAGCGCCGTGACATCGTGGTTTCGGCCCGCGCCGACGGGCCATCCAGCCCGACACGACCGTCGAGGTCAAGTCCAAGGCCTCGGGTGAGATCCTGGAGATGCTGGTGGAGACCGGGCAGCTGGCGAAGCGCGGCCAGCTCATGGTAACGATCGATCCTCGCCAGCCGCGGAACGACCTCGCTCAGGCGGACGCCAACCTCGAAGTGGCCAAAGCCAAGCTGGCCAACGCCACTGCGCAGAAGCACCGGGCCGACGAGCTGTTCAGCTCCCAGGCCCTGACCGAAACCGAGCACGATCAGGCGATGCTGGACTACGCCAATGCGAAGGCGCGAGGTGGTGACCGCCCAGGTGACAAGTCGAAAACGCGAAGATCCAGCTCGAGGACACCGACGTTCGGGCCCCGATCTCCGGCACGATCATCGAGAAGGACGTCGAGCGCGGGTCAGGTGATCTCGTCGCCTACGAAGGACGTGGGCGGCGGGACGGTGCTGCTCAAGATGGCCGATCTCAACCTGGTCCAGGTGAAGACTCTGGTGGACGAGACCGACATCGGAAAAGTCCAGTCGGGTCTCCGGGCCTCAATTACGGTTGACGCCTACCCCAATCACCAGTTCGATGGGACGGTGCTCAAGATCGAGCCGCAGGCGACGATCGTACAGAACGTCACCATGTTCCCGGTGCTGGTGCGAATCGACAATCGAGAGGGTCTGCTGCGGCCCGGAATGAATACCGAGGTGGAGATCCATGTCGGCCGTCGCGACAGCGTGCTCGCGATTCCGAACGCGGCGCTCCGCACTCAGCGCGACGTCGGCTCTGCCGCCCAAGTACTCGGCCTCTCGATGTCCGATGTGCAGGCCCAGCTTGCCAAGGGGAGTGCGAGCGGCGGAGAACAACCGCAGACCACCGCGAGCCAGGGTGGCGGCGGGACCAATCCCAAGGGCGCCAATACCCTGACCCTGCCGGATGGACGCAGCGTCGTGCTGCCTGCCGGTGTCACCGAGGAGCAGGTCAAGGCCATTTTCCAGAAGCGGATGAGCGGGCAGGAACCGACTGCGGAGGAACGGGCATTGCTTCGGCGGGTGTTTGCCGGCATGGGCGGCGGTCAGAGCGGGGGAAGCCGGAACCAGCCAGACACCCGGTTCGGGGGACGCTACATCGTGTTCGCTCGTCGGGGCGGAACCATCGTGCCGCTCAATATCAAAACTGGTCTCACGGACCTGGACTACACCGAGGTGGTCTCCGGCTTGAATCCGGAAGACTCGGTTCTCGTGCTACCCAGCGCGAGCCTGGTTCAGTCCCAGCAGGAGTTCAAGGAACGGGTGACCCGGGTGACGGGCACCGGGTTGCCAGCCTGCAGTCGCCGCAACAGGGGACGTCCAGGCCCCCACGACCACAACAAGGCCCTGACGCATGCTGATCGGAGAGACTGTCGCGGTCGCTCTGCAATCCATCAAGGCCAATGCCCTGCGGCTCTATTCTTACGGCGCTCGGCATCATCATCGGCGTGGCGGCGGTCATAACGATGGTGGCGCTTGGCACCGGAGCCCAGAAGGCAGTGGAGGATCAGATCGCCTCGCTGGGAGCCAATGTCCTGAGCGTGTATCCGGGCATGTCGTTCAGCGGCGGCGTCGCCTCGACGCAACCGGGTCAGTCTCACCATTGACGACGCCGATGCTCTGGAGCGGGACGGCCAGTTCATCAAGGCCGTGGTGCCCGAAATCGTTTCGCAGCAGCAGGTCAAGTACATCAACAAGAACATCAACACCAACGTCACCGGCACGACGGCCAACTTCCCCGAGGTCCGCAACTATACGCTTGCGCGGGGAGGATGTTCACCAGCGGGGAGGACGCCGCCCGCGAGCGGTATGCGGTACTCGGAGCCGACATACCGGAACTGCTGGAGGCCAATCCCGTCGGCCTGCTCCACCAGACGATCCTGATCCGGGGATCGCCTTCGAAATCATCGGGATCATGGCATCCAAGGGCGCCACGGGATCATGGCAGAACCCTGACGAACAGATCTGGATTCCACTGGAGACCGCGCGCTACCGGGTGCTTCGGCACCGACCGCCTGCGCCTCGGTCGGGGTTCAGATTGCAGATGGAGTCCCGGTTGAGCAGGGCATGGTGGATATCGAGCGGGTCCTCCGGCGCGAGCACAAGATCCGTCCGGGCGGAGAGAACGATTTCCAGATCCGCGATGCGAAGCAGTTCCTCGCTACCCAGCAGTCCGCTTCCCAGATCTTCACGACCCTGCTCGCCAGCATCGCGGCCGTGAGCCTGGTCGTCGGCGGGATCGGCATCATGAACATCATGCTGGTGTCGGTCACCGAGCGGACGCGTGAAATCGGTGTGCGCAAGGCGCTGGGGGCGACGCAACTGGAATATCCTGTTCCAGTTCCTGGTCGAGGCGCTGGTCCTGCTGCCTCAGCCGGCGGGATCACTCGGCATTCTGCTCGGCGTCTGGGTGACCGAACCTGCTCGCGCAAGAGCAACGGGTGGAACACCCTGATCTCACCGCAAAGCATCATCGTGGCCTTCGGGTTCAGCGCGGCGATCGGGCTGATCTTCGGCATCTGGCCGGCTCGGCGCGCGGCGAAACTCGACCCGATTGTTGCATTGCGATACGAGTAGAAAGGAAAGCGGGAGCCTACCTACATTTCTAGCTAAATGCTTCTCGCCCTCCTCGTTGCCCTTCAGGGCCCGCCGCCGGATTCGACGGGCCCGGGCTTTTTGCCACGGCACCCCGCCTCGAGGCTACCGTCACCATCGACGGGGAGCTAAACGAGCCGGTTTGGTCCCAAGCCGGCAGGCTCACCGATTTTCATCAATACCAGCCAGTCGACAGCCGGCCCGCCGAGGAAAAACGGTCGTGCTGGTATGGTACGCCCCCAACGCGATTCACTTCGGCATCATCGCCTATGAGAGCCAACCCGGCGCCATCAGAGCCACGGTGGCCGATCGGGACAACCTCGACGCGGACGATCGAGTCACCATCTACCTCGACACATTCGATGACCGCCGGCGGGCCTTCTTCTTCACGGTAAACCCGCTGGGCTCGCAAGAAGATGGAGTCAGGACGGAGGGCGGCTTTGCGGCGGGAAGCCTGGTAGGAGGTACTACCGACAAGAACCCGGATTACATCTGGGAATCGAAGGGCCGTCTGACCGATTCCGGCTATGTAGTGGAGGTCAGGATTCCCTTCAAGAGCCTGCGCTATCCCGGGAACGGAGCGCAACGCTGGGGGATCAACGTGGTCCGGAAGATCCAGCGCACCGGCTACGAAGACACCTGGACCGATACCCGGCGGGCCAACGCGAGTTTCCTGGTGCAGTCCGGCCTTCTCGACGGCCTGCACGACCTGCAGAGCGGGATCACCACGGAGTTCCAGCCGGTGGTGACCGCGGCGGCAAACGGCGCACCCACACCCACGGGATACGACCGGGAGAATCTCGATCCGAGCTTCGGGGCCAATCTTCGCCTGGGGCTCACCAGCAACCTGTCGGTAGACGCCACTTACAATCCTGATTTCAGCCAGATCGAATCGGACGTGAGTCTGGTGACGGTAAACGAGCGCTTCGCGCTGTTCTTCCCGGAGAAGCGTCCCTTCTTCCTCGAAGGGATCGAGCTGTTCTCCACCAATAACCAGCTGGTCTACACCAGGCAGATCGTCGATCCCATCGCGGGCGGCAAAGTCACCTCAAAGATCGGGGCGAACAACATCGCTCTGCTCACCGCGGTGGACCAGGCAAACTCTCCCGACTCCTGGTTCAACATCGCGCGCGTCCGGCGTGACGTAGGCGCCAACTCGACGGTCGGCGTCACAGGAACCTCGAAGGATGCCAGCGGGACCTACAACCGGGTGGTCGCCGGAGATGCGCGGATCGTTTTTGGGAAGCTGTACTTCGTGGCCGGCCAGGCGGGCGGCTCCTGGACTCGGGACAGTGCCACTGGAAGACGCCCGTTCCAGCCCGATCCTCGAGGCCGAGTTCGACCGTACCGGGAGGTCCTGGGGATTCAACTACAAGGTCACGGGTATCGGGCCTGACTTCGAGTCTCAGGCGGGCTTCGTCCCCCGCAACGACATCGTGCAAGCCCACGCTTTCAACCGGTTCTCGATCTACGGCTCAAAGGGCGCATTCCTCGAGACGGCAAACTTCTTCGGGGGACCGTTCTACACCTGGATCTACGGCGACTTCCTGCAGCGGGGCGCGCTCGAGGGAATCTGGCGCGCCGACGCCGACTTTACACTTCGTGGTGGCTGGACCTGGGATACCCACGGTGAGGTCGGGTTCACCAATTTCGAACCCGGTGCCTACAACGGCTACGAAGTGGATCAGGGTGGAACTCTTGTCCCTTACGATGCTCCAACCGGCGTGGACAACTGGACTTTACAGACCGGCGTAAACACGCCGACCTGGCAAAACCTTGATGCCTCGCTGTTCGTCACGCGAAGCCAGGTGCCAATTTTTGCGGAAGGAGCGGATGGGAATGAGACTCGGGTCACCGGCACCTGAATCTCAGGCCGACCGGCTCCATCAGAATTTCCGGCTCCAACACCTACTCGAGGATCACTCGCCGCCGGAATGATTCCGAATTCGCCCGGACCATCATTCCCCGGCTCAAGGTCGAATACCAGCCTATGCGCGCCTTGTTCTTCCGTGCCGTCGGCGAAGTACGTCGCCCAGCGTCGCGCCCCGTTGGAGGACGCCGATAACGGTGATCCTCTGGTGATCAACGGCCAGACGCAGCCTTTCCAGGAAGCGAACGGGTTGCGCATGGACTTCCTGGCGTCCTTGAGCCCTCGCCGGGAACCGTCGCCTTCCTGGGCTATGGCAGCTCGCTCGAGGACACCTCGGCATTCAACTTTTCGGAGATGAGCCGGGCGAGCGACGGGTTCTTCGTGAAGCTGGCGTATCAGTTCCGGTGGTAGCCGGGGTTATCCCGGCTCCACCTCCACGCTGGCTCGTCCATCCTCTCCGTAGCGCACCGTCACCAGCCAGGGCCTGCAACACACGCCGCAGTCTTCGACGTACTCTTGTTCAGAACCCCCACCCGGATCCAATCCGATCACGACCTGTTCGCCGCAGTGGGGGCATGGTGACCACCGTGTCCTGGTCAGCAGACTCCTCCTCCAGAAACTCATCCTCTTCGTCGAGGCTCATCAGACAGGCCCTCCGAGCAATTCTTCCACCGCGCGCCAGGCCTGATCAATGGCCGAATTGGTGTAGGCGAACGCGCCGGCATCGGCGTTGGCGATCGTGATCCGGCCGAATGGCCGGCGTCCCACGACGCACGGCTCTCTTCCTCGGCCCATGGCCCGTCCCACAGCGAGTTGTACTCGTAAGTGTAGCCGTGCGGCCAGCGATTCACAGTGATGGCAGTGATGTCTCTAGCCGGATCGAAGCCCGCGGGACCAAACATCCGACCCAACTGGTCTCTAACAGCGCGCTCGAAGGTCTCGAACGGGGTTTGAAGCAGTTCTTCGCGTCCTGCTCGATGCTGAACTCGCGAGGGAGAACCGGGTTTGCAGGAGTGCGCACCATTTTCACCACCGCCGGGGCATCCGGAGTTCGCGGCGCTTGATACGCTCCCAGATCAACCGGGAAATCCAGAAAAGTGTTTACCCAGTAGCTGCCCGGTGCGTAGACATGGGAGACACCGGCTTTCTGAAGTGCTCGCCAGTTGTTGAGCGCGACGTTGGTATACACCAGCGGCACCTTTGGCCCCGTATGCGAGCGCCTGCTTCTGTGTGTCGGACAACTCGGGGCAGAGGTAGGGGTATCACCATGTTCCAGCAGGCGAGCACACAGGCACCGGCTCGCACCGACCTGGCCTTTCCACCCCGAACATACGTCACCTCGACCTCACGGGCCGAAGCGGGATCGCCCCGATGCTTTACCCGGATCACTGTGCTGTTGAGCCTTATGCGGGTGGAGTTCGAGGGCTGATCGAGCTTGCCGTACGCGAGGCGGGCGGTCACCACGTCGTCCATCGAATCCCCGGGCAACGCCTGGGGAACCAAGCGGCGGGCGAGGAGGCGCGCTACTGACGCGTTGCCATCGGGGAAGTGAAAGATGTACGGCTCTTCCTCGTTCATTTCGAGAAGCGGTGTCCGCCCGATGCCCGGGCTCGGCTCATCGTCATCCAGTTTCAAGCCCTCGAAGCCCGGCATCTCCAACCCCCAGCAATCGAGCGCAGGGATCGCGTCAATTCCTACACCATAGAGATCGTGGGTCATGGCCTGAAAGAGAGGGATCACGCCTGGGGCCACCTTCACGACATTGAGCAGGAAATCCCGATAGCTCATTCGGGCGAGGCGAGCCTTTTTCTCGGGTGAGGGAAGTCCGGGGAAGTGGTTGGTGCGGTTCCCGATTACCCGAAGGACGTCACGCTTGATCGCTTCGGTGAGGGGTGCCAGGTCGAGAGCCTTCCGGGAAATATCAGATACGCTGCCCTGGACCATGCGATCAACTCCGAACGTCTCCCGGTCGAAGAAGATGCCTCTGGTCATCCCGAGCTTCTGATATCGTCCTCGATCGAAAGCGGTATAGAAGCGCTGCAGGTCTATGCCGAGGTCCGACAGGAGGCCGCGGGCCGCGGTGCTGTACTGTGCCGGACTCTCGATGGACTCGGTTCCCCCATAGGAGATGAGAAGGCGGTCACCCACGGTGAACTCGTTCCGGCTTCGCGTGGCCGCCGAGGTCATCGTGGTTGTCGAGCAATAGGATCCGCGCTTCTGGTCTGGCCTTGCGATAGAAGTAAGCCGCGGCGAGACCGCTGATCCCGGCGCCGACGACGACCAGGTCGTAACGTTCGCCGGTGTCCCGAGTCCGGCCGATGGCTGGTTCGAGGGTTCCGTCCCGCAGTTGATGCGCGACTTCGTATGAACCAGGGTGACTTCCGCGGAGTCCGGTCAGTGCCGGTGGGTAGTAGTCAGGCGCCTGCTCGGGAGCGTAAGTGTCTTCTCTCCTCGAGTACAACCGAATGGCAGGAGCGCCATCCCCGTGGCAATCGCCAGCCCATCGAGAAAGTCCCGGCGGCTGATGTTCCGGTCCATTCCGAGTCGACGATCGCTCGCGTCGGTCATGACAGTTCTCTCTTGCGGGAGGGTTGCGGTTCCGCGAAGATACGGCTTCCTGCAGACAACTGGCCAGCACTACGAGGAGCCATGCCTCGCTCACGCATCACAGGCACCGGGTTCGCCGTTCCCGACCGCGTGGTCCGCAACGACGACCTCGCTCAGCTGATGGACACGTCCGACGAATGGATTCGAGTCCGGACCGGAATCCAGGAGCGGCGCTGGGCCGCGGAGGGGGAGACCGGCTTCGCCCTGGCTCATGAGGCCACGCTGAAGGCCCTGGACATGGCGGGCCGGACAGCAAGGGACATTGAAGCGATCGTCTACGCTACCTCCACTCCCGACCACTTCATCCCAGGCGGCGGAGTCTTCCTGCAGCGCCTGCTGGGAATTCCAACGATCCCGGCACTCGATATCCGGGTCCAGTGCAGCGGCTTCGTGTACGGACTATCGGTGGGCGACGCCTGGATTCGCGCGGGAGAATACCAGCGGGTTCTGGTGGTAGGCGCGGAGATTCAATCCACCGGCATGGATGTCAGCACCCGCGGACGCAATACCGCGGTGATTTTTGCGGATGGCGCCGGGGCGGCGATCCTCGAGCCCGCCGAGCGGCCCGGAGCAAGGTTTCCTGGCGTTCGATCTCCGGGCGGATGGCAACTTTGCCGAGGTGCTCTGGGTAGACGGCCCGGGTTCGAGGTATCACCCGCGGGTGTCGGTCGAGCACCTGCAGGCCGGGAGGTACTTTCTCCAGATGGACGGCAAGGAGGTTTTTCGCCATGCCGTCACCCGGATGCCGGAGTCAGTCCGCACGGTTCTCCAAAAGGCCGGACTCGGCACGAACGACGTCTCCCTGCTGATCCCGCACCAGGCGAATCTCCGGATCTCCGAGGCCGTACAGAAGGCATTGGGACTCCGGGAGGACCAGGTCTACAACAACATCATGCGCTATGGCAATACCAACGGCTGCCACGATCCCCATCGGCCTGGACGAGTGCGTCAGAGCCGGCCGGCTGGCCCCGGGAGACGTCCTCGTCATGACCGCCTTTGGCTCGGGGTTTACCTGGGGGAGCGCGGTCGCTCGCTGGTGAATCTTCGAGGGGCCGTTCCGTAGTGGAACGAGCCCCAGATCACGAGTCGAACCATGTATCGAATGATTGCCGGACTGCTGATTGTCGCCGCTGGAATCGCCGGGTACTTCGTCGCGCGGAGCTTCGTGCGGCGCCGGCTCCGGTTCGTGGATGCGATCTATTCTCCGCTCGCCCCGTGGATCGCCGGAATGCTGGCAGCGCTCTCGATGTGGCCGGTTGCGTTGCTACCGCTGGTAAGCGGCACCACCGCTGTTGTTTTCGGCCTCGGAGCGGGATTTGGAACCCGCTCGGCGGTTAAAACGCTGAAGCAGGGAGAGGGAGGAGTGATCGTGAGCCGATCGGTATTAGGGACGCTGGTTATCTTCCCTGCATGCCGAACGTACTCTGCACTCGCTGCGGCCAGGAACGCGACCAGCTTGCCTTCCGACCCTTCCAGAATGACATCGGCCTCCGGGTTTACGAGCAGATCTGCAATGTCTGCTGGCAGGAGTGGCTCAAGACCCAGCAGCAACTGATCAACCACTACGGACTGAACGTTCGCGAACCCAAGGCGAAAGAGTTCCTGTTCTCGAACATGGAGAAGTTCCTGTTTGGCGAGGACAGCGTGAAAAGTGAGACCTAAAGCGTGAGCTGTAGAAGTAAGTGAGAAGGTGCTTCCGAAATGACGAGGCCCTCCGGTTGCAGTCGAGGGCTTCGTCATATCGAGCTACTCACCTCTCACATCTTACGCTTTTCTGTCACCAGCTCGTCCCTACCCTCATAATGAGATCGATTCCCGGTCCGCTGGGGTAGAGATCTTCGGTCAATCCGATCCTCCAATCCCGCCCACCCGACGTGCGGTAGATCCAGCCGAAATCCAAGTCGAGTTCCTCCCGCTCAAGCGCGGTGGCCTCGGCGTCGTCGTACTGGGGAGAGGCCCAGTAAAGATTGGCGTAGAGTGACTGCTTTCCCCAGAACCGGTAACGCAGGCCGGAGGTAAGGGCGATAAAGCTCTGATTCTGAATCTGCTTCAGCGGACCATGGCGGGGAGTGTAGCCCAATCCAAGCTCGCCCTCATAGGTAAGCCGAGGGGTAATCTGGGCGCGAACTGTGGTAAGGAGGCTCGCCGAAACGACGCCGCGGCCATATCCGTCCGCCGCCGTCGATGTCGGGAGAGTCACCGACAGGACCGACTGGACCTTGGGACTAAAGCGGTGACCGGCCCCGATTCGAAGGTCGTTCAGGTGGAAGTTCGAGCTGGAGTATTCGACCCGAGTACCATCGGGATAGCGGTAGTGATAGTCGAACTCGTTCTCGGGTCTCCCTTCCCGCTCCGGAAAACTGATTCCGAAGAGATCGTGATACCAATTCAGGAATCCATCCAGACCGCCGGCATAAACCCCACCGACTGACACATCGGCCAGAAGGAAATCATAGGGCCCGAGATCCTTCGCGATGCCCAGGCTGAACCGGTAGCTCTCGGCATCGAGCAGAAACGAAGTGTCGGTCGAGAAGCCGAAGGCGAGTTCTGGTCATGCTCGCGTAGTCGAGCCCGACCGCGAGGCGCCACCCGGCTCGTGGCTCTACAAAGGGCTGGAAGTAGATCCCCGAACGGGACTCAACGACCGGGTTGTTGGGATGGTATTCGGGAAGGCCCTGGGCCGCGGCTGGCTCGAGGACGAATCCGAGCAGAGTTAAGAAGACGCCAAGGCCGGCGAACCCGGCCTCACGCCTCATCCAGTGATCTCCAGAGGTACCAGGCGGCGTGAGTGCGAACCGGTCGAAAACGCTCACCGAGCTTTTGGAGAGAGCGTGGGCTTCGAATCCGGTACAGGTTGAGAGCCGCCCGCTGGATCCCACCGTCTCCGACGGGCCAGACATCCAGGCGGTTCAAGGAGAAGATCAGGAACATTTCCGCGGTCCAGGCACCGATTCCCTTTACCGAAGTCAGGCGTTCCACCACCTCGGCATCGGGCAGTGATTCGATCCCGTCCAGGCCGCCCGCCGTGGCGAAGCGGGCCAGCTCACGCAAATACACTGTCTTGGCGCGAGAAAGACCGGCCGCTCGAAGGGTTCTCACGTTGGCTCTTGGCCAGCCGCTCCGGCTCGACCGGAATCCGATCGCGGAGGCGATTCATGATTGCCTCGGCCGCACGGCCGGAGATCTGCTGGGAGATGATGGCATCCGCCAGCGATTCAAACGCCGGCTGTTGTGAAAGCCGTACGGGTCCATGGCGCTGGCAGAGCCCGGCCATAATGGGACAACTCAAGAGAACGTCACTCATCGTCGCTCAAGGGTAAACCGGCCCGGTAAGCTAAATGTGCCGGGGCGTGAGGTACACCGGCGCGCTCTTGACACCTTCGGCGAGCGGGCAGTAGACTGGGTCCATGATCGGTCACCTGGCGTTCTTCAGCTTTACCGGCACCGGCGCGGCGCGAGTCGCGTTCGGCGGGGTAAGCGCACGCTAGGCTGACCTGACCGGACCCTCGACGCCCCGCCGGCAATCCGGCGGGGCTTTTCGTTTTACCGGAGAGAACGATGCGCGTTGCGATCCAGGGCACCCGTGGTTCATTCAGCGAAGCTGCAGCCCGCCAGCAATGGGCCGATGCGGAAGTAGTCGCCTGCCGCGAAGTGGGAGACGTGGTCAAGGCGGTCCGGGAAGGCCGGGCCGAGACCGGATGTCTGGCCATCGAGAATTCGCTGGTCGGCTCGATCACTCCGACGTATGACCTGCTGCAAGAGGCTTTCGGCGACAGCAAGCTCTATCTGAGCCGGGAGATTCTGCTGCCGGTTCACCACGCGATACTCGGGGTCCGCGATGGGAGCCTGGCTCAGATCAGGCGCGTGCTGTCTCACCCGGTCGCCCTGGGCCAGTGCAGATCATGGCTCAGCCAGCACCTCCCCGATGCGGAACTGGTGAGTTCCTGGGACACCGCCGGCAGTGCAGAGATCGTGGCGCGGGAGAACGATCCCGCTCAGGCGGCGATCTGCGCCGCGCATGCGAGCGACGCCTATGGGCTCAAGGTGTTCGAAGACCGGATCGAAGACGACCCGACCAACCAGACCAGATTTCTCACTTTCGGCAGCGAACGTCCTCCTACCAGCAACACCGTGCCGCAGAAGACCTCGCTCATCGTGTGGCTCGATCACCGGCCGGGGATGCTGGCCGCGGCACTCCAGGCCTTCGCCGCACGTGGGGTCAACCTGACGTCGCTCCAATCCCGGCCGGAGCGATCGGCTCCCTGGACCTATCGTTTCTACTTCGATGTGGAAGGCGCGACGGATGATCCGCGACTGGCCGAAGCCCTCGAAGTCGATCGAGGCGCTGGCGGCTCGCATCGTGATTCTCGGCAGCTACCAGGCGTGGCAGCATGAGGGGAAGACTGCCTCACCGGCGGTGATGGCCCCGCCCCAGCAACGCCCGAAGCCCAACGTGCCTCTCTTCGACCGGGCGCAGCGCTCGGAAGACACCGTGGTGAGGGTCGGCAGCGTGGAGATCGGATCAGGCCGCCCGGTAATCATTGCAGGCCCCTGTTCGGTCGAGAGTGCCGAGATGATTCTCGAGACAGCCAAGGCGGTTGCTGCCGCCGGGGCCGATCTGCTGCGTGGCGGCGCGTTCAAGCCTCGCACCTCACCATACGACTTTCAGGGACTGGGAACCAAGGGACTCAAGTTCCTCGCCGAGGCGCGGGAACAGACCGGTCTCCCGATCGTTACCGAAGTGATGAGCTGGGAGGAAGTGCCGCTGGTCGCGCGCTACGCGGACATGCTGCAGATCGGCGCCCGGAACATGCAGAACTTCGCGCTGTTGCGAGCGGCGGGCAGGAGCGGCCGGCCGATTCTGCTCAAACGAAACGGTGGTGCCACGATCGAGGAGTGGCTCCACGCGGCCGAGTACGTGTTGTCTCACGGCAATGACCAGGTGGTACTCTGCGAGCGCGGAATCCGAACCTTCGAGCGGGCTACCCGGCATACCCTCGACCTGAACGCGGTGGCCCTGGTGCGGGAGCGGACCCACTTGCCGGTCATCGCCGATCCGAGCCATGCGGCGGGGATGCGGTCTATCGTACCATCGCTTGCCCTGGCGGCTTTGGCTGCGGGTGCTCACGGTGTGATCGTCGAAGTCCACCCCGATCCGGACCATGCGCTGAGCGACGGCGCCCAGAGCCTGGACCTGACCACGTTTGCTCGATTGGCTGAGAAGATTCGCAGCGGAGAGCCGCGAACGGCGGGGCTGTGACTACGGCGCTCCGATCTTGCCGACGACGGTCAGGCGCTTCTTGTCACGCATGATGTCGAGCTTGAAGCTCTCGCTCCCCTCATAACTCCGGAGAATCCTCAGGAGGTGCGAGGCGTTGGCCGGCTCTCGTCCGTCCACGGCAAGAACCACGTCCCCTCCCCTCAGGCCCAGCTTCGAATCAGCCGGTACGCTGATGACGAGGATGCCTTCACTGGTCCCGAAATAGCGACCCAGATCGGGATTGAGCGGCGCCAGCTCGAGATCGGCCAGCGGTGAACCGAAGGCGAAACGCATCGGCGCATCGGGGTGGATCATTCGCATCGGATAGCGAGGCTGGCTGTCCTCAGGATCGAATCCCCGCATCGCGTCCTGGAACTGACGGAAGGATTCGTCCCCACCCATCGAATAACCGAAGCCTCCGTCCGGAGTCCGCCACATGATGGTCGGCTCGTCTCCGGTGATGAGGCTGACGGTTTTCCGTTCCTTTCCCCGGCGGAACTCGACCGCAATCGTGTCATTGGGGTCGAGGCGCGCGGCGAGCTCGGTGAGGCGCAAGCCCAGGCGCCGAATCATCGTTGTTCGCCCGGGCCTGACCGTCGAGCAAGGAGGAGCCGGCCAGCTTCGTGATCACGTCACCCGAGCGAAGGCCGGCCTTGGCCGCCGGCCCGTTGGGCGTGACCGAGCTGACCAGCGCACCAATCGAATCGGTATCGCGAGCTCGCAGGTTGACGGAGATCCCCAAGCGGGCACGCCGGCTGGTGAGGACCTGAAATACCGGCCGGACGTCTCCCTCGACCCGGATGACGCCGGGAGGAATCACTTTGGGTTGAGCAGGGGTATCCTGCGCGACGACAGCCGGAGAAATCAGAAGGCAGGTTGCCAGGAAATCAGGGTGCTCCGCATTGCTTCAGCCATCGCCGACCGATCAGAGGCCCACGTTCGAGGCGCGAGTCACGTGGACGTCCATGAGAGCGTCGAGCAGGCCGATCCGTTCGCGGTAGAGGTTCAGCAGGGCGGTATCCCGCTCCCGGGCGCGAAGCAGCTGCGCCATCTCGAGTTGCCGATCGATGCGGGCGATCTGGTCCTCCAGAGCTCCGGCCATGCCGTCGGTATGGCCGTCCGTGATGCGGCCATCGGAGTTAAACGACTCGAGGAGCTGCTCCAGTTGCCCTGACCGAGCCATGGCGTCGGAGAGGGCCGGGGAAAGCGTCTTCGAGGAGGCCGAGGCTCCGTGAAGCAGCAGCATCAAGGCGAGTCCTGCCGCAATGGCGAGTCCGCCGGTGGCCAGACGCCCAGTCCGGACCCGGCGTTCGGCCCGGAGCCGAGCTTCCACCGCCGGCCAGGAGTCGCGGGAGGGTTTAAGAGTCGGCAGTGCCTTGAGGCGCGCTACCCTCTGCTCCAGGCGATCAGCCTCGCGGCGACATGCTTCGCACTCCGAGAGATGCTTCTCGGCCTCGGCCTGGCCGGGTTCGCGACCGGGCTCCCGCAGCCGAACCAGGGTATCGAGGTCAATGTGCGTCATACCAGCGTCTCCTCCCCGAGCCAGCGGCGGAGGCGAGTGCGCGCGCGCCAACTGCGATTTCGAAAAGCTTACTGTCCTGCCCATCATCCCCGCGATTTCTCGTGGGTGTATCCCTCGACATCGTGCAGCCACACCACCGGCTCGTGAGGTTTGGGGCAAGCGCTCGAGTGCCGCTTCGAGATCCATGCGCAGCCCGTGGTCGGAGCGGGGGCCCTGATGAGCCTCGTCTTCCAGCTCATCGGTGTCCCGATACTTGTTCCGCCGGAGCCGCATCAGCGCCTTGCTCGCGGCAACCGTGCGAATCCAACCCCAGAGACTCCCTCGCCCCGATACTGCCGCAGGTTCCGGCAGACCTCGAAGAAGGTCTCCTGCATCACGTCCTCGGCATCTTCCGAGGTGCGGCAGATCCGCCGGGCCAGGTTGTAGACTGGCGTCTCGAAGGCGCGATAGAGCTCCTCCAGCGCGGCGACATCGCCGGCCCGGGCTTGAGCCAGGACTGCTTCTGCGTTGGGGAGTGGGATGGCATCGGCCATGGTGCCGATAAAGATGCGGGAATCGGGCCTACAGTTGCAGGGAGGGAGGGCCCGAAGATCGGTCCTTCCCTGGTGTCAAAGCAACAGCGGAGGCTAGAGTCGGCAATCAACTCTAACCTCCGCTGTCACAACTATTTACCTACTAGATCTGGCCGCAGCGCTGCAGCCTTCAACACATTCAGCCGACCGGCACCAAATATCCGGGCAGGCCCAATGTTGTCGGTGTTGCCGAGAATGCACTCCTCGACCTGGATCGGCTTGACCGGGCCCGGGAGCTGGGATTCGACGACCGCCGCAGCCGCCGAGACATGGGGCGCTGCCTCGCTGGTCCCTGCCGCGATGAGGTAGCTGCCTCTTGCTGCACTCGAAGGGCAGCGTCAGCTGGAAGTGGCTGCAGGGACCCAGCACGAGATCGAACTGGTTCCCACCGGGGAGCAGGTCACCACCGGGAGCGAAGAGATCAACGCCGGAGTTACCAAAGTTGGAGTAGCTCGCGATCATGTCGAAGTTCTGCTGGTTGAACGGCGCAGTCGCGCCCACGGCGATGACGCCCGGAACCTGAGCAGGAAGGCACGATCAGGTTGCCGTCCTCGTTGAGATTGGCGGCGCTCGTTGCCCGCCGAGGCGACGACCACGACGCCGCTTATCGCGGGCGAAGGCCACGGCGCGAGCGAGGACCGGAGCGCAGCCCCTCGACCCCGGAACGGCTTTGTCGATGTAGAGCCCGAGGCTCATGTTGATCACGCCCGCGCCACTTTGGGCTGCGAGCACGATGCCGGTGATGATGTCTCCGAAGCTGCCGGAGCCGGTCACCCGCAGGACCTTGATGGAGCAGAGTCTGGCGTCAGGCGCGACCGACGCGACGCCAATCCCGTTGCTCGCGATAAATCCGGAATTCAGCGTCCCGTGGGAGTTGTAGTCCAGGGGATCCAAGTCACCCGGGAAGACGGGCGTGGTGATCACGGAGGTCATCAGATCGACCCGGCCGACGATGTCGATGTGCTCGGGATCGATGCCGGTGTCGAGCACGCAGACGGTCCGCCCAGACCCACCGTTAGAGGCGCCCCACGCCTGATCGGCCTGACCTGGCGAATGTTCCACTGGAATGGGAAGAATGCAGCGTCGCTCTGATCCGTCCCTGAAGCGACCGGATTCGGAAGTGACGACAACTGCAGCTTGGCGTCCTGAGGAGCCGGGATCCATTGCAGGATCAGATCGCGATCGACCCGGGAGACGCCAGTGGTCTTGCTGAGCGAGAGCAGCCGCCGCGTCGGTCAGGCCGGTAACCTCCGCCTCACCGATCATCTTCTGGCGCCGGACACACGGTGCCGCCGAGTGCCTTCACCGACTTCGCGAAGGAAGCAGGCTCGGTGGTCTTGAAGGTTACGACGTGGCGATCACTGGGAGTAACTGAGGCGGGGAGCTGCGGTACAGGAGCACGGGACATCGATTCACTGCTAGGAGTCATGGACTCATCGACGCAGGCGGCGGCAATGAGTACCGTCGCCGCTGCAAGCGCGGGACGCACAGAAAGTCGCGAGAACATGGGGCCTTTGTGGTGGGAGATGCGACAACTTGCCGGGCGCAGGAAAACCCGTCAAGAGCGGCATTCACGCCACAGCGGGTATGGTATGGGAGTTATACTGGTTGCATGACTGCGACACGTCCGCCCCAGGCCTTCGGCGCCCGCACCTCATCTCTGGCTCCATCACCTCCAGGATGAGGCCGACGCGGCATTTCTCTATCGGGAGCTGGCCAAGGCAGAGCAGGATCCGCGGAGAGCCGCCCTCTACGATGGACTAGCCACCGTCGAGGACCGACACGTAGCGGTTTGGCACAAACTGCTGGAAGACCACGGCCACCCAATCCCTCCATTCGACCCTCGCGCCGGGCCCGGGTGATGAGTTGGGCGGCTCGGCGGTTTGGACCAGGGCTTCCTCCTCCCGATGCTGCTCGAGGAAGAGGGCCGGGAGGTAAAAGCTATCTCCGACTCTCGCACCAGAGCGCCGAGGAGGATGCCCGCACTGCAGCGCTGCGCCTGGCCCGTGAATCGGCGGAGCATGCGGGATCGCTTGCCGGGCTGAGCGGAGCCACAGGGGAGCCTTGGCACAAGACCGGGGCGGGCGGCCTGCTCCGCAATCTGGTCTACGGCTTCAACGACGGCCTGACCGCCAACTTTGGCCTCGTCGCTGGAATGCTGGGCGCACAGGGGAACCTCAACATCTCGGGACATGCGGTGGTGGTTGCGGGGATCGCGGGGATGGTGGCGGATGCGCTCTCGATGGGTTCCTCCGGATACCTCGCCGCCAAGAGCGAGCGGGAGGTGTTCGAGCACGAGATCGCGATGGAGCGGGAGGAGATCCGCCTGATGCCCGAGCTGGAGCAGGAGGAGCTGACCCTGCTCTATCAGGCGAAGGGGGTCCCCGGAGGAGCAGGCGAAGGAAATGGCCGCCCAGCTCATGCTGGACCCGGAGCGCGCGCTCGAGGAGCAGGTCCGGGAAGAGCTGAAGATCGGTGAGGCTAATTCCACACCGTTGCGCGAGGGGTGGATCACCGGAGTCTCGACCGCCTTCGGCGCCTTCATCCCGGTGGCACCGTTTCTCGTGAGCACCGGCCCGGGCGCCATCTGGACCTCACTCGCGGTATCCATGACGGCTCACTTCGGGGTAGGCGCCGCTCGCAGCTTTTTCACCGGCCGGGGAGTCATCCGGCAGCGGCTTGGACATGTTCGTGGTGGGGCTCGGTGTGGCGGGAGTGGGATACCTGGTTGGGGAGTGGATTACGAAGCTGCTGTAACCTCACCCTCTGTCGCCCTCTCCGCCCACGCGGAGAGGGAGACGCGTCTTAGACTCTACGGCTCCAGAAACTTCTGCCCTATCGTCGTTCCCGCCGAGATGAAAGTCTCGTCGCTATTGATCAGGATGGCGACGACCAGGCGCTCCTTGGGACACAGCAGCAGGTGCGCGGTGCCTCCCATGCTCCCGCCGGTGTGGCTGATCCATTCCCGCCCGTCCACGGTCCGCAGCGTCCCCAGCCCATGCCGTAATCGGTGGCCTTCCCGTCCGAGGTGCGTTGCGGGGTCCACAGCATCTTCACGGTGGCGGGCTTGAGGAGGGTACCCTCGAGCATCACCTCTCCAAACTGGGCGAGATCCTCGGTTGTTGAGAGGAAGCCGCCCCCGGCCCACTTGTAACTGTTATCCACGTATCGCGCGTTGAGCATCCCGCCGTTGGAATCGGGCCGCTCGTAGAACCGGGCTCGGAACGGAATAAGGCTGTCGGGAAACTCCGCCACGGTGTGGGTCATGCCCGCTGGGCCGAAAACCCGGTTGGACATGAAGGTGAGGAACGGTTGGCCGCTGGCCCCTCGATGACCGCGGCGATCAGATTCCACCCATAGGACGAGTAGGAGTACTTGGTGCCCGGCTGGAAGAGGAGCGTATCGTCCTGAAAATCTTGAGGCCCTCGAGCACCGTCGCATAGTGCTTCTGGTTCTCGAACTCGCCCTCCTTGTAGTGCCGGATCCCCGCGAGGTGACCCGCCAGTTGACGGGTGGTAATGGGCCACGGTTTCTGGGGAAACGAAGGCACGTATTTCTGGATTGGCGCGTCGAGGTCGAGCTTGTGCTCCTCCACCAGCAGGCCCAGAGCGGCAGAAGTAAGCGGCTTTGAAACACTGCCGACCCGGAAGCGGGTCAGCGGCGTCGCCGGAACTCTGCTGCTCCAGATCAGCCATGCCGAAGCCTTCGCTCCAGATCACATGGCCATCCTTGACGACGGTGATCGAGGCTCCGGGTGCGCCGAGGACGCGCATCGTGTCGCGAATGAACTGCCGGGTCCACTCGATGGCCTTCTCATAGCGGACGGGGCTCCCATGACGGCGGGAACCGGCGCCGGCGTTTGAGCCACGGCAGGAGAGGCCACGCCAAGCAGTCCCAACCATAGAATCGGGCGACGCATGAGGACTCCCGGATGGACTTGTACTCGGAGACTTCCGTTAGACCACGAGATTCAGCAGGCGGTTCGGAACGTAGATGACCTTCCGCAGGGGCTTGTTGTCCACGAAGCGCGCGGTAGTCGGATCCTTCAGCGCGATTGCCACGACAGCCTTCTCCTCGGCGCCCTGAGGGATGCGGATCTTCGACCGGGTCTTCCCATTGACCTGAACCGGGATCTCGATCTCATCCTCGACGATGAGACGGTCTTCCCAGACGGGCCAGCGCGCCTCGAACACCGACGCACCATGGCCCAGCCGTTCCCATGACTCTTCCGCGAAGTGCGGCGCGTAGGGGGCGAGCATGATCACCAGGTCTTCGATGATCGCGAGCGAGTGCGACTCTGCCTCCTTCATCGCGTTCACCAGCTCCATTAGAGCGGAAATCGCGGTGTTGTAGTGCAGCGCCTCGAGATCTTCGGTCACCTTCCGCTTGGTGCGGTGCCAGCGGGCGAGCAGATCCCTGGGCAGCTCCGTTTCGATCGCGGCACTGCCCACCAGGGCCCAGACCCGATCGAGGAAGCGGCGCGGCCCGTTGATGCCGGCGTCGCGGAAGTCGCCTCCCTCCTGGAAGGGCCCCAGGAACATGAGGTACATCCGGAAGGTGTCGGCTCCCCACTGGGAGATGTACTGGTCGGGCACCACGATGTTGCCTTTGGTCTTCGACATCTTGGCCCCGTCCTTCACGATCAGGCCATGGGCCCGGAACCGGGCGAACGGCTCCTCGAACTGAAGGTGGCCAAGGTCGTGCAGCACCATCGTCATGAAGCGGGAGTAGAGCAGGTGCAGCACCGCGTGCTCGTTGCCGCCGATGTACGTGGTGACCGGGCACCAGGTCCTGGTCCGGGCCGGATCGAAGGGACGATCCTCGAACTCGGTACTGGGGTAACGCAGGAAGTACCACGACGAATCGAGGAAGGTGTCCGACACGTCGGTCTCGCGGCGACCCTTCTTCCCGCACTTGGGGCAGGGGACGTAGTACCACTCGTCATGCCGCGCGAGAGGTGAGATGCCGGAATCGTCGGGACGGAAATCCTCAATCGGCGGCAGCAGTACGGGAAGGTCCTTTTCCGGGACCGGTACCGGGCCGCAGTCGTCGCAGTAGATGATGGGGATCGGGGGACCCCAGTAGCGCTGCCGGGAGATGCACCAGTCATGCAGGCGATACTGGACTCTCCCGCTGCCCTTACCGTTCGCGATCAGCCAGTCGATGATGGCCCGCTTGCCCTGCTCGGCGGGCAGGCCGTCGAACTGGCCGGAGTTCACCAGCCGGTGTCCTTCTTCGCCGGGCTCAGCCAGCTCCACCGGATTGGCGGCAGACTCGCCTTCCCTGGCCAGCACTCTCACGATCTCGAGTCCATACTTCTTTGCGAACTCGAAGTCCCGCTCATCGTGAGCCGGCACCGCCATGATGGCGCCCGTCCCATACTCCATCAGGACGTAGTCGGCGATCCACACCGGCACCGGTTTCCCGGTGGCGGGGTTGATCGCGGATGAACCGAGGAAGACACCGGTCTTCTCCCGGTCTCCCACCTTGCGACTCACCAGGTCCTTCCCCGCAGCCGCCTTTACGTAGGCCTCGACCTCGGTCTTCCGGTCAGGGGTGGTGAGATGCCTGACCATGGGATGCTCGGGCGCCAGCACCATGAAGGTGGCGCCGAAGAGGGTGTCGGGGCGGGTGGTGAAAACCGTTGATCGCTCAGAGGCGACGAGGCGACGGGCGACGAGGCGACGGGTCTGCTATCACCTGTCACTACCGGAAATGCGATCTCCGCCCCTTCCGAGCGGCCGATCCAGTTCCGCTGCGCGGTCCGCGTCGTCTCCGACCAGTCGATCGTGTCCAGGTTCTTCGAGCAGCCGTTCGGCGTACTCGGTGATCCGGAAAAACCACTGCTCCAGGAATCGCTGCTCGACCAGCGCCCCGCAGCGTTCGCAGCGCCCGTTCTCGACCTGCTCGTTGGCGAGCACCGTCTTGTCGTTGGGGCACCAGTTGACTGCCGCGCGCTTCTTGTAGGCCTTGCCCGCCTTGAAGAGCTGCAGGAAGAGCCACTGGGTCCACTTGTAGTAGTCGGGATCGGTGGTGGAGACCTCGTGACGCCAATCGAACATCCCGCCGATCCGCTCCAGCTGGCGCCGGAAATTCGCGATATTCTGGGGGATCAGCTTGGCCGGATGCATCCCGACCTTGATCGCGTGATTCTCGCTGTGGATGCCGAAGGCATCGAACCCGATCGGTTCGAATACGTCGTAACCCTGCAGCCGCTTGAACCGCCCGAACACGTCGCTGCCGGTGAAGGCGAACATGTTCCCCACGTGCAGTCCTTCCGCCGAGGGGTAGGGGAACATCATCAGGTTGAAGAAAGGCGAAGCCGGATGGTCGAGATCGGGCTGGTTGGTGCCCTTCTCGGCCCACCGGGCACGCCACTTGGCCTCGACGACGTCGGGCTGGTAGGTCGGTGCGTCTACGGTCATAGGGGCGGGAATTTACGCGGGAGAGGGAGACGGGAGAAGGGAGACCTTTCCCTTTCCCCCTCCCTGCCCTAACTTCCCCACCTCTCACCACTTACATCGCACGGAACTCTATGGCCATTGCGCGCCAGACGTTTATCCGCAACCTGCATCAGGTCGGGCTGTTGACCGTGGCAGCGCTGGGGATCGCCGTCGCGGGGATTCTCTGGGTCCTGCTGCGCGGCGTGTCTGGCTTCAGTCCGTCCCAGGTCATCATCCTCGCCACCGTGGCGATCGTGATCCTGGGAGTGCTGGTGATGCTGTTTCTGGTCAGCTGGCTCACCCGGGTGATTCTCCGGCCTGTGTCGAACGCGGCCGCCGTTGCCGCGCGAGTGGCCTCGGGTGACCTCACCGCACCAGAGTTCATCGCGCCTGGTGGCGCGCAGTCAGGTGGACACCCTGACTCACGCAGTCTCTGCGATGGTCACCGAACTTCGGAGTCTGGTCGGTGCAATCCGGGGCAACGCGCAGGAAGCGGCGGCGATGGCCCAGGAGATTTCCAGCGCGACCGAAGAGATGAGCGCATCCACCGAAGAGGTGTCGGGCACCTGCAACGACCTGACCGATCGGGCGACACGTCAGGCCACCCTGGTGTCGGGCGGCGGCAGAAGACGCCGCCAAGATCCTCGCGATCGCGGAGGAGTTGGCCGCCAGTGCACTGGGGTCCGCCGAGCGCAACGCGGCGCTGGCCGAGCTGGCTCGGTCTCATAGAGAACAGCTGGACGAAAGTTCCGCCGAGTTGCAGCGGCTCGCGGAGGAGGTTGAGCGCGGCGCCGAGGAGGCGACGGCGCTCGCGGCAGCCAGCGAAGAGATCGGAAAGTTCGTGACTCAGACCAAGGCCATCGCACGGCAGACCCACATGCTGGCGCTCAACGCGGGAATCGAAGCCGCGCGGGCCGGTGAGGAAGGGCGCGGCTTCGCGGTGGTGGCGGAAGAAGTGCGAAAGCTGGCGGGTCAGGCAGCGCAGGCCGCCACTTCGACCAGCGATACGGTGCGCGCCGTACAGACCCGGGTCGAGGTGGCGCGGGACCGGCTGCTCCGTCTCGCCAAGGGAGGCCAAGCCGCACGGGAGGCCGCGGACACTGCGGCGCGGGGCCTATCGCGGGTCGCCAGCGATGCCGAAGCGAACGACAGCTGGACTCGGCAAATCTCCAAATCGGCGGACGAGGTTCGCGGGCTGATCGGCGGGATCGTCGGCAGAATGTCGGAAGTGTCCGGGGGCACGGAGGACGTGGCCGCGGCCGCCGAGGAGATCGCCGCCTCGTCTCAGCAGCTGAGCGCTTCGACCACCGAGATCGCCAATTCGGCACAGCAACTGGCGCACGCCGCGCAGGCGCTGTTTGGAGAGGTCAGCCGATTCAAGGTTGAAGCGCACTGACGATCCTGGCCTGAATCGCATCGAAGGATTCGGGCAGCGGATCGAGAGTAGCTCCTGCCGCAGCTGCTTCATGGTGGGCGACCAAGTCCAGAGCCAGCCCCCGCCCGGGCATGGACTCGGCCCGCTGCAACGCCCCGCCTGAAGCGGCTCCGATCACCAGCCACGAGGGAATCGGACTCCCGCCTTCGCCCGCCGCGAATACCAGATCGAGTCCCCACTGGTCGGCCTGAACCGGAGAACGTCCCGCCGAGGCGGTGACGTCGGCGATGAACAGCGCGCCATTACGCCGAACAACCGGGGCGAGATCTGCCAGAGGCATCAGTTCGTCCTGTTCATCTTCCTGCTGGACCACGGCGACTGCTTCGAACGCCGGGCTCCGAAGAAACCGATCCAGCCACTCGGGTCGCATTGCCTGCCCCGGCGACACGCAGGCCCGGGCAACCTCCCTTCCACACGCCTCTCCAATTCTCGCGTAGTGCTCGGCGCGGCTACCTGCGACAATCATGAGCATGCGCTGACGGACCAGGCTCCGCACCGCCAGCTCCATGAAGCGATCGACCGCACCCGGCAAGAGGATAACGGGCTGGGAGGTGCCGAGTAGCTCTCCGAGCTTCGAGGTGGAGGTCACGCGGGCTCGAGCCAGGTGTCCAGCGTCCCTTCCGATACGATCTCCTCGGCTTTGACCAGCCGCACCCCTGCGTCTCCCCAATCCCGGAGCGCGTGCTCGCCCAACTCATAGCGGACCGCCTTTACGGCGTCGGTGACCACGAAGAGCCGAGCGTGGGGACGGCGAGCCAGCCAGCCCTCGATGACGTGGCGGACACAGATCTCGAGCGGAAGCCCGTAGACCACCACAGCCTCCGGATCGAACGCGCGAACCACGGTATCGGTGTTGGGGTTGCTGAACACGTCGAAGTGACGCTTCAGAATCAACAAGTCGCCGGAGTGACGGCTCAGCCCGAGACGCAGGACCTCGGGCTCCTGCCGTTCGAAGCCGATTGCCAGCGCGTCCCGAAGCGTTGTCTCCGGGATCTTCTGCTGTCCCGGCGTTCCCCGGATACAGTGTGGCGGCCAGGTTGTTTCGAAGTCGGGCTGATCGCTGAACTCGGCATCGCCGGGGAGATGTTCCTCGGCGCTGGCGACGATGCGAATCCCGTTGGCGCGGGCGTAATCGGTGAGCGCGGCCAGGCGGGGCACGATCGCCTCGGCCCGTGGGACGTGCAGCCTCCCTCGGGAGAGATGAAGTCGTATTGGGTATCAACATCCCAGAAAAGGAGTCGGTTCACGGTGGGGTACTGTCCTCCTCCGATGCGGCGCCAAACTTCTCGCGCCGGAACTGGTTCAGCGTCCGCCGCAGCTGGCGGGCTCCGCCGACGGTTGGATACAAGTCAATCAAGCGGCGCAACTCGGTCATGGCCCGACCCGGATCGGCCAGTCTGCGGTCGTAGAGCTCGACCAGGGCGAGGCCGATCTTGATGTCGTCCGCCGGCCGCAGCGGGCGGGTGTCCCGATAGTTGTGCAGCTCGAGTACCGCCATGCCGGGATTGGAAAGCGGCCCTGCGAGAATCGCGGCGCGCCGCACCAGGGCCTCCGCGTCGCCGTTCTCCCGTCGTGAACGCTCCAGGTACTCGCTGGCGGCCGCATCGTACAGCCCCCGCGCTGCCAGCGTCTCGATGCTCGCGTAACTCGTCCGGTGCCGGACGAGCCCGACGTTCTGCAGGATCTCGACGCACAAATCGGTCATCGGTTCCAGAAAGCCGTCGAGCAGGCCGAACACCAGGCCGTAGATCGCCCAGAAGGCGCCGAGCAGGAGAACCGCACGAGGGGTGACTCCGGTGACCCACAGCAATAGTGCGACGAGAGTCGCGAAGAGCAGAATCCCGCCGGCAGCGAGCCGGAGAAGACGGAAGGGATCCTGATCCTTGCTCGCGACGCGGGGCGGAGAGCAGCGGAAGCATGCCGATGGCTGGCACAACTTAGGAGCGACGGGAGTGGTCGGCAAGCTTGCATTGAACGTCTCCGGCCCCGCGTTGTCGGCGATGAACAGAGGGCAGTACCTTATAATCCAGCACCGTCTCCCCTGTCCCACGGAGAGTTCGTGTCCGAGAGCGTTTCCCGGCGAGATTTCCTCGCCGCCTCCACCGCTATGCTCGCGCTCGGCCACGCACCGTCCGCATTTCCAGGAGACGGGCCTCCCGCGATTCTTCGGGCTCGCGCCGCGCCGACGGTGGCAGTCTCCTCGTCTAACGGGCTAGCGGCTAGTTGCCAGGGCGGTCGAGCTGGCCGATTCCGGCGCCGACTCGCTCGACGCAGTGGTGGAGGGAATCAAGCTGCAGGAGCTCGATCCGGAGGATGAATCGGCCGGTTACGGTGGCGCTGCCCAACGAGGAAGGCGTCGTACAGCTCGACGCATCGTGCATCCACGGTCCTACCGGCCGGGCCGGAGCGGTCGCAGCGCTGAGAGGATCAGGACGCCGAGTGAGGTGGCCAAGCTGGTCCTCAAGTACACGGAACCACACCCTGCTGGTCGGCCAGGGAGCGAAGCGGTTCGCGCTCTCCTACGGGTTCAAGGAGGAGGACCTGCTGACCGAGCGATCGCGGCGAAAGTGGCTCACGTGGCGGGCGAATCACGACGCACACGACGACTGGACCGAGGATGGGATGATTGGCGTCCCGGTCTCCTGGAGCCGTCTATCTCAGCGTGGTGAACACAGCTGGGGACATCGCATCCGCAACCAGCGCCAGTGGTCCGGCATGGAAGGCGCCCGGCCGTGCCGGGACCTCGCCGTGTTGCTGGAGCAGTTCAATACGTGGATAACGATGTGGGTGCCGCAGGGTCGAGCGGCTCGGGAGAACCCGGCATGATGGAGTGCGGCGGCTTCATCACGGTGGAGCACATGCGGCGGGGATGCGGCCCACCGATGCGGCTCTGGAGACGCTGAAACGCATTGTGGCGAAGGCTCCGGCCCGCTTCCTTATGCGCGGCGGCCTGCCCAGATTCTCGCTCACGCTTTACGCCGTGAACAAACGCGGTGAATTCGGCGCCGCATCGCTGTATCCGGGCAGGTACGCCGCGCACGATGGGCGGCGAGCGGCGGAACGCGATGCGGCCTACCTCTACGACAAGGCACTCTGATGCGGCGTATCTCGCGGGCAACACTCTGGGCGGTGGTTGTTTTCGCCGTCCCTCTGGCGGCCCAGGAGAGCAAGAACACCGCCCCATGGAAGGACAGTTTCTACCCGCTGCTCATTTCGCAGGCCAACGAGTTCCCCGTTCTCGTGGTCCACTTCGAGGAGCGGAAGCAGGCCGACTACTTCGCCCGGTCGCCATTCGCCGGCCGGTTCCAGGTTGACATCGGCGGGGGAACGAAGGGCAGCCATTTCGCGCTGGTCGGATTCGATGCGCCGCTCCTGTGGAAGGACTGGCGATTCGCGGCCCGGGCCGGAGCGGCGAAGGCCGCGCGCTTCGGCTATTTCGGGCTGGGTAACAACACCAAATTCATAGAAGACTCGGTCGACGACGATACCTCGCCGTTTTTCTATCGCATGAAGCGGAATCGTTACTTCGGCTCGGCCGAAATCAGTCGCCATATCCATGGTCCGTTCTACATCGCCGCCGCCGCGGATGTGGAGCACAGCATTCTGACCGACCTGCCGGAGAACTCTCTATTCCGTCAGGACTTCGGTACCGGCGATGTGACCGACACACGGATGTCCGGGGCCGGCTCACCCTCGTGCTCGACACGCGAGACAATGAGTTCGACACCAAGAAGGGCGTCTTTGCGGAGGCGTCGGTGCAGGAAGGAAGCGGCGGCGATGGATACACCCGCTTTACCGGTGCGGTGCGAGGCTACGTGCCGATCCGGGAAGGCACGACGCTCGCCGCGCGAGTCGCCGGGACGGGAATAACCGGTGATCCGCCGCTCAACGCGTTGTTCGAGATCCCGACCTGGGGCGTCAACGTGATCCAGGCGGTGGGTGGCGTGAACTCAAACCGGGGTTACGATTTCCAACGACTGACCGGAGAGGACGCTCTCATCTTCAACGCCGAGATTCGGCACGACTTGCTCAACCTTGGAGATTTCGGCGCATTCACGCTGGTCGGGTTCTTCGATGCCGGCCGCGTCTTCCAGGGCGAGCCGTTCAAATTGACCACCGAGGATATGAAAGTCGGGGCCGGAGGCGGGTTGGCGGTTCGGGTGCTCCGGTTCACGATCTGGACCTTTAACTTCGCGGGCGGCTCCGACGGCTTCAAGTTTACCGCTGGAACCGGATGGGCCTTCTAGTCCGCGAGTCGCAGGATTGGCAGCTTATGACCGCACCACGAAGCCCCCGCGACAGCAAGGCGACTAGGGAGCGCCTGCTACGGGCGGCGCTCGACCTCTTCACCACCGACGGGTTCCAGGGGACCACCACCCCGACGCTCGCCTCGCGCGCAGGTATCGCTGAAGGAACCATCTACCGGCACTTCGCGAGCAAAGAGATTCCTCTACAACGAAGCATACCGGGAGAGCCAGCGGTGGCTGGCAGGTTTGGTACGCGAAGTGGAGCATGAGCGGGGCTCGAAGACGCCGGAGCGACTGGCCCGGCTCGGACGGCGGCTCGTGGTGGCTGCAGCGGAGGATCCGGCCAAGGTCCGGATGGCCCTCTCGCCGCGTGACGCCCGATTCCTCGATGGACACAGCCGAGAGACTGCCCGGGAATTCCGCGAGTCGCTTCAGCACCTGGTGGCGACCGGGAAGTCCGACGGCCCTGGTTCGCGCCGGACCGGCCGACCTTTGGGGCGCGGTCTGGCTCGCGCTGATCAGCTTTGCGGCGGAGCGGGTAAGCTCGAAGGAATGGGCACCCGATCATCCCCAGGTCGGGCAGACGATCGAAGCAGCGTGGGAGGCTATTGCGGCGCGAAGTACGTCAGCTCGCGAGGATGCTCCACTTGCTTCGACCACCTGAGCGCGCGCGTCATCCACCTCCCAGCGGGCGCACGACAAACTGGTCTCCCACGCGATAAGCCACGGAGTCGCCGCCCCAGCCGAAGCGGCTCGGTCCCGGCTGAATCGAGCGGCTGTGACTCGCTGCCCACACGGATACAGAGACCACCGCCACTTCGCAGTCTGATCACCTCGCCGGCGACCGGATCACCCACCAGCACCGCGAGCGCCGAGTCCGCTGCGTCCTCGCGCCTGCGCCTTCCAACGCAGTGACGGACGGACTCGCTGGAGGAGCGGCGGCGGCCATGACTCCGGTAGCCACCTTCACGTAGATCGTTCGAGAATCGGGAGACCACGCGAGTCCCTGCAGGCTCGGCACCGCCCGGCTCCGGTCACGCGGCGCTCGGCGCCGTTGATCAGGTTCATGACCCAGACCGCGGCGGCGCGCCCTTCTCCACGGAACGAACGCGAGCATGGACCCGTCAGGAGTTGAGCCGCGGCAGGTGCTCGTTGACCCGGGTAAAGGTCACCTGGTACACCGTGCCTCCACCAACCGGAGAGGCGAAACAGGTCTCCGGTATCACCCTCTCCGTCGGCCGTGAAGACGACGTACGGTTCCTGGCCGATCTTGAGCTTATGCGGAGAGGGGCGACAGCGAGCCGGTACAGGCCGCAATCGCAAACGGCGTGAGAGGTGAGCAGTAAGCGAGTGGAAGCGGGCCTGCTCACCGCTTCACCTCGCTGACACTTCGACTTGAGCAGCCACCAGCCATTCGGATCAACCACCACTTGCTTCGGTTTCGACTTCACCGACTGCAGAGTGAGCTCGAGTCTCCCGACCCTCCACTTTCACCGGGTAGATCTTGCCGTCCACGGCGATTTCGAGATTGGGCAAGGCTGTAGAGTCCCCAGGAGTCCTTCTGCTTCTGGGTAATCACAAGATCCAGGGCTTTCCCGTGGTGCTTCCACTGGAGGTCGAGAATCGGATAGCCCGGGCTGGGTGAGAGCCTGGGTGAAATACCAGGTGAGCGAGGTTCCGCGGCCGCCTGATCCATCACCGCGGCGAACTGGCTCGAGAGGCGCGGTACTGTCGCGATAGGTCTTGTAGTAGTCTCTGATCCCGGCAAAGAACGCCGAGTCGCCGATCAGCCCGCGCAGGGAGTGAAGCACCCACGCACCCTTGGGGTAGTTGTTGGTGTTGAGCAAACCCATCAGGTCGGTTGCCGCTGGATCGATGATGGGACGCTCGAGTCGTCGCGGTGTCCGCGAAGACCTCCTCCGCACCCTTCCGCATGGATTGGCGCGAACGGCGCTGTCGCCATCGGCATGGCCCAGCCAGAGTGCCGCGAAGTAGGTGGCGAAGCCTTCCGACAGCCAGAGATGATGCCAATCGCTCTCGGTGACCGCGTCACCGAACCATTGGTGGGCGGTCTCATGGGCGACGGTTTCCTCCCATCAACTTCTTGCCGCCGTACGCCTTGTCGGGGTAGAAGATCGCGGTGGGGTTCTCCATGCCGCCGAAGATCGTGGTGGACTCCACATGAGAGAGCCGGTCGTATGGAAAACGTCCTACCGTCTCGCTGAAGTAGTCGATCATGTCCCCCCACTCGACGGAACGGCCCCGCCAACCGCCCGGGCGGAATCCTCCGGATAGGTCACCACCGCGAGGGGCACGCAGCGGATCCTGCATCCTCCTCCGGCAGCGTCGTAGCTGCAGAGCGGACCGGCACCGACGACCATTCCGTACACCGGTATGGGTTGCTTCATGCTGAAATTCCACAAGCTCCGGCCCCGCGGCAGCGAGTCAATCCTTACCAGCACTCCGTTAGCGATGACTTTCATGCCGGGTGGTACCTCGACATGAAAATCCACGGTCGCCTTATCGCTCGGGTGATCCTGGGTCGGCAGCCATTTGTGGGCTCGGTCCGGCCAGTTGTCGGCGAAGATGACCCGCTTGCCATACTGGTTGGTGCCGATGATGAGGCCGTCTTTCACCGGCCCGTGATAGCGGACCATCGAGACCAGCGAATCGCCGGCCGCCTTGTCGTGAGGGAGATAGATGCCGTCCGCTTCCCGCGCATAGGTGGTGCGCGAGAGCCGGGTATTCTCCTTACCGTCGGCGAGGACGCGGAACCACCCGCAGGGCGGTATCGAGCTCGATCTCGAGCGGCTCACTGGAGCCGAGGCGCCAGGTCGTCTGCACCTGGCCCAGGATATGGGTGCTCGTATCGCCCAGTACCAGCGTCACGTCGTAGTGCAGCGCATCGTGAACCGGCCGAATGGTGTCGGGCCGGACGGCGAGCGGATCCTGCAGGGCCAGCAGGAGAGTCAGCAGCATCGGTGATGAGCTCCGGGGCTACGTCTCGATATCGACGGCCAGCTTCGCGTCGCGGATTGCCTCGAGGTGCTCGGCGACGACGCGGGCGATGAACCGGGTGGACCAGGTAGCGCTCCAGCGCCTCCAGGTCGTCGAATGTCACGGTCAGAACATGGGAGTATCTCGGCATTGCTGGGGCCCAGATTGGCGCCCCAGCGGATGTCGCGAATCTCCGGAATCGGCCCTTTCATCTCGAGCAACGCCGCGGCAAGCGCCGCGATACGCTCCGCGAGTAGTGCCGGGCTTGAACCGGAGCAGCACCTGATGAAGGATCATGAGGTGCTACTTGCCCAGCACTTCTTGGTAGAACCCAGGATATCCGCCCACGCCTTGTCCACCGACGGGCTTGTCCGAGCCCTTCCGTCCCGGCTTGAGGAACCCGTGGCCGGTACCGGGATATTTCTTGTAGCGGAAGGATTTCTTGGCTGCGTTCATCTGGCGCTCGACATCCGGCAATGACGCATCAATGCGCGCGTCGTCCTCCCCGTAAACGCCCAGCACGTGGGCTCCAATAGCGCGGATGGCGGTCGAATCGGGCGGCGGTCCGTAACAGACTACCGCGGCCTTGAGATTGCGATTCGCAGTGGCATAGGCGAACGATCGCCCCCACCCCAGCAGAACCCTATCGTGCCGATGTCGTCCGACCGGACCGACGGAAGGGATCCGAGGTATTTGTAGGCCGCATCGAGATCGCCGTTCACCTGATCGGGAGCCAGAAGGGCCGTCAGCTTGCGTCCCGAATCGGGATCAGCAGGACTAGCTCCGAAGCGGGGGAGAGGAGATCCGGGACCACCGCGACATAACCGGCGCCGGCCAGCTTGTCCGCCACGGTGGGTTCCCAATCGGTCAGACCAAAGATCTCGTGTATCACGATGATTCCGGGCGCCTTGTCCTTTGCGCTCCGGATACGCCACATAGGCTCGAATCGAATCGCCGGCCGCGTTGGTGAATTTGACCCATTCACCGTGCGTCGTCGGCATCTGCCGTGACACGCCAGTCGCCAGCTTCCAGCCGCCCAGCAGGCCCGCGAGGAGACCTGCGGCGGCGATCGTTCCAGTAGTCTGCCCATCCCGCACGCATACCTTTCCCCTTTCGGTTGTCGTTACTCGGCATATACACCTTCCAAGCGCCGACTCGGGAGGAGGCAGTCTGTCCCGGTCGGCCAGGGCCTCTTCCGTCGCGGCTTCGACTGCCGCGCGTAGCCTTCACCTCGATGCTCTCCAGCTCGGTGGATGGCACGCTTTGCTGGAGCAGCCAGCTCTCGTAGAGACCAATCGGATCCCGTTTGCCCCAGTACTCGAACAGCTCGGCCGGGAAGGTCGGCGCGAGCCTCCCGTTCATCGTGTGTCGCGTGCCCGCCCATCCGGAAGGTCTCAGCCAGCAGCATCACGGGACCTTCACCGCGACGGCAAGACCTCCACGGGCGAGTCTGGTCGCGGCAAAGGCATCGAGCACGTTGTTGCCATCGAAGGCCCAGCCCGCCATCCCGTAAGCGCCAGGCCAGCCCTCGAAGCTCTCGGCCGGCATGGTGCTGATCCAGACGGGTTCCGCAGCGCCACCTGATTGTTCTGAATGATGAAGATCACGGGCGCCCGCTGCACGGCGGCGAAGTTGAGCCCTTCGTGGGCCACACCCGCCTTGGCGGATCCATCTGCCGACCCAGGTGACGGCGACACCTGCCTCGCCTCGCATCTTCGCGGCCAGAGCGATCCCACACACACCGGCACCATGACTCCGACCGGAGAGATCGGCGGTATCACGTGGTGCGGCATCGAGCCGATGTGCAGATCGCGGCCGCGTGATGGACCGTTGGCTGCCGCGAGATAGCCTCGGAAGACGTCGCCGATCGGCATGCCCATGTCTCCGCACGCGGATTGGTTGCGGATCATCGGAGCGACGTAGTCGAATCGCCGGATCCAGGGCGAAGACGGGACCGACGGTGGAGGCCTCTTCTCCGGTGCCCCAGCCAGGCCTTCGAGATCACACCCTGCCGAACCCACCGCGACAGAGCGATGTCCTGCAGCCGAGCGCAGCAGCAGGCGCTCGTAGAGAAGGAGAAACGCCTCCCGAGGCAGGGTCGCGATCAAGTCCCGACGGGCGGGATCCCGCTCGATCGTCTTGCCGAATTCCTGAAGCAGCGCCGGATCAGCGGACCAGGAGACGTATTCGGGGGATCGAAGGCGGGATAGCGTTTCACGAAGTGCAGTAGAAGTGAGGAGTGAGGAGGAGTGAGGAGTGAGAACGATGAATAAGGGAGAGTGGGTACGGAGACCGTGGTTCCTCACTCCTTACTCCTAACTCCTCACTTCTTAAAGAGTCGGGCAAACACTCCACTCTCCTCGGCTCCTTCCAGCGCTTCACCTAAGGCCTGCATGGTTGGGAAACGATCGGCCGGCTCCAGCGACATCGCCCTTGCCAGGGCTACATCCAGTTTGGCGGGGAGTTCAGACCGCACGTCGCGGAGAGCCTTCGGCTTCCCGCGCAGCCGGGCAATCATCATTTCCTGCGCGTTCCGCCCCTGAAAGGAAGCTGACCGGTGAAAAGCTCGAAGCCGAGGATGCCGAGGGCGTAGACATCGCTCCGGGCGTCGAGCGCCTTGCCCCTGATCTGCTCCGGGCTCATGAACTCCGGCGTCCCCAGAACGATCCCGGTCGCCGTCAGCTTCGCGATCTCCGGCTCGGCCCGTCGTTCCTTGGCCAGCCCGAAGTCCATCACCACGGCCCGGATTCCTCCTGGAGAATGGGCATCGGGCACCAGCATGACGTTTTCCGGCTTCAGATCCCGGTGGATGATGTGCATGTCATGGGCATGCTGGAGCCCGCGGCACATCTGGAGCATGAGCGGAACGCCGAGATCGAGTGGGAGAGGACCGTCGCGCACCTCGCGATCGCTCAGCAGCTCACCGGGCAGATAGGGCATCACCAGGTAGATCAGGCCGTCCTCGGTCTCTCCCAGCCGGATGATGCGGCAGCACGTTGAGGTGCTCGAGCCGCATCGCGAGCCCGGCTTCCCGGCGAAGCCGTTCGATCGAGCTGGTGTCTTCCTGGAGTCTGGGGCGAAAGGACCTTGATCGCTACGGTCTCCTTCGATGCAGTTATCCACCGCGAGGTACACGTACGACATTCCGCCTTCGCCCAGCTTCTTACCCACCTCATAGCGATTATCGAGGACGTGGTTGGTGAGCGAGACTGGCCCGATCGTGCCGCGGACTGCGGGCACGGGCCGCCTCCCGGACCTGGGTCCGGATGCCGACGCTGGTCTGCGAGGGCCCCGGACCGGGAGGAGGGGCGGCGGCGGCCGAACCCACTTCGACCAGCGGGGAACCGTCCTGAGGACAGAACCGCGCCGGATCGGGGTAGACCCGCTGGCACCGGGGGCAGCGGCGGTTGCTCAATCGCGGTACCGGTTGCGGCCGTCGGCCTTGGCCTTGTAGAGGTTGGCGTCGGCAAGGCGGAGCAGGGATTCACCCTCGCCGGCTCGCTCATCAGGATAGCAGGCGATGCCGACGCTGATCGTCACCCGCACCGTCCTGCCCGCTTCACCGAAGTCGTGGTTGGCGACGCGACGGAGGATGCGTTCGGCGAAGATGCGCGCTCCGCTGGCTCCGGTCTCGGGAAGCAGGATGACGAACTCCTCGCCGCCGTATCTCGCGACGATGTCCACCGCGCGCTGTTCCCGCCGCAGGATCATGGCGAGCTGGCGGAGGACGTTGTCGCCGACCAGATGGCCGTACGCGTCGTTGATCTGCTTGAAATTGTCGATATCCACCATCAGGCAGGCGAGCACCGTGCTATAGCGGTTGGCCCGCTCGATTTCCTGTGCCAGCTTCTCGTTCAGCGCCCGCCGATTGAAGGTCTCGGTGAGCGGATCGGTCTCGGCCAACTGCTTCATCTGCTCCCGGCCGAGCACTGCGTTCTCCAGATCGTAGGCCTTCTCGAGCGCGGCCACGGCGGCCCGCACCACCTGGTCGGCGAAGTCCACGTCCCGATGGTCGAGCGGCGGGTCTTCTTCGGTGGTGCGCAGGAAGAACACCCCGGCGGGCTGGTCCCGCAGCGTGAAGGGCAGCGCGATGGCGGACCGGGTCGGAACCGAACGCCCCTCGGCTTCCCACTCGGCACGGACCTCGTGGTAGAGCGGGTCGGTGAGAACATCGTGCACCAGCACCACCTGGCGGGTATCGAGTGCCCGTCGGACCTCGGGATAGCGCTTGAGATCGATCCGCAGGTTGCGCAGCATGGGATTCTCGTACGCCGCCACCACGAGCGCGTAATCATCCGAGTCGGCATTCGACACGATCAGCGAGCACTTGGAGATTCTCAGGCCCCGCGCCACGCGCCGCACCAGGATGTGATAGATCTCCTCCGGCTTGAGGGACGCCGTGACTTCCTGGAGGATGTCCACCATCTCCGAACGGCTGCGGGCTTCGGCCCGCGCCTGGTTCAGCTCCCGTCCCACCCGGAGGTGAGCCTTGACCCGGGCGAGCAGCTCCCGCACCCGGAAGGGCTTGGAGATGAAGTCGGCTGCGCCGAGACCGAGCGCACGGACCGTGGCCTCCTCCGGTGGCATGGAGGAGATCATGAGAACCGGAAGGTCCTTGTGGTTGGGATCGTTCTTGACCCGCTCCAGCAGCTGCAGCCCATCGACCCGCGGCATCATGATGTCGAGCAGCAGCAGATCGTAGGTATCCGCGTCGAGCCGTTCCAGCAGATGGTCCCCGTTGGGGACGCTCACCACCTCGTAGCCGTTCTCCTTGAGGATCCAGGCGAGGGTGCGGGACAGGGCCTGGTCATCATCCGCGACGATGATCTTCGGCGCAATCATTCAAGACACCAGGCGCTGGAAAAGATCAGGGTCCACGTTACCGCCGCTCAGAATGGCGACGGTAGGCCCGGTGGGGACGTAATGCCGTGCGAGCAGGGCAGCCACAGAGGCGGCGCCAGACGGCTCCACCCGGAGTCCGGCGTTCTCGAAGAGGAACCGCACCGCCGATTTCAAGCTCGGCATCCTCCACCTGCACCGCTTCCCGGACCCGACCATCAATCGCCGCGAAGGGAATGGCACCGATGGACGGGGTGAGCAGCCCGTCGGCCAGGCTCGGCCCCGGATCGATTCGCTCGGAGCGACCCGCGGCCAGCGCGGCGGAGAGCTTGCGGACGTTCGAGGGCTCGACGCCGACGATGCTGGCGGTCGGGATCAAGTCGGCAATCACTGTAGTAATACCCGCCAGCAGGCCACCTCCCCCGGTGGGCACCGAGCACCGCTCGCAAGTCAGGGCACTGCTCGGCGATTTCCAGTCCGCAGGTGCCCTGCCCTGCTACCACGTCGGCGTGCTCGAACGGCGGAATCGGGACCATGCCGCGCTCGCGCACCAGGCCCTCAAACACCGGTTCGCGCTGCCGGCGGTCACTCACGAAGACGATTTCGGCGCCCTGCTCGCGAACTCCGTTGATCTTGACCCGTGGCGCATCCTCCGGCATCACGACGACGGCCGCCACACCGAGCCGCTTGGCCGCGTAAGCCAGCGCCAGCCCGTGATTGCCGCTGGAGTGCGTTACTACACCCCGAGCGCGGTCGGTTTCCGAGAGACGGGAGATCGCGGTATAGGCCCCGCGCAGCTTGAAGGCGCCTACCGGCTGCAGGTGCTCGCACTTGAGCCAGACCGGTACACCGATCAAGGCGATTCAAGGCGGGCGATTCGACCAGCGGAGTTCGCAGAGCCACACCGGCAAGCGCCACGGCAGCCTCACGAACGGAGGCGAGAGTGACTCGGGCTGGGTACGTCGACGTCAGGGGCACGGGGCGAAAGGTAGGATGCAGCAAGGGGGTGGGCAAGGGAGAGAGAAAAGTAATGAGGACTGAGGACTGAGGACTGAGTGGAAGCCCTGGTGAGAAGCCCCGCACTCAGTCCTCAGTCCTCAGTCCTTCATGACTCATTCCGGCTCTGCTCCCGTGGCTGCCTCCGCCTCCGCTCCCTCCTCGTCCTCTCTGACCACGCGCGCAACATCCACCACCGCATCGCCCGAATCCAGGTTCATCACCTTGACGCCCTGGGTATTGCGGCCGATGACCCGGATTCCTTCGACCGGCATCCGGATGATTACGCCGTGCCGGGTGATGAGCATCAGCTCGTCGTCCGGCTGAACTTCCTTCAGCGCGACGATAGCGCCGGTCTTGTCGGTCTTCTTGAGCGTGATGATGCCCTTCCCGCCCCGCTTCTGCACCCGGTAGTCGGACAGCTCGGAGCGCTTGCCGAAGCCCTTCTCGCTCACGACGAGCAGTGTCGCGTCACGCCGGATCACCACCATGCCGATGACCTCGTCGCCTTTGTCGAGCTCGATGCCCTTCACGCCGGCCGGCGACCCGACCCATCTCCCGGACGTCGCCCTGGTGGAAGCGGATGCTCATCCCGTCCGAAGTGGCGAGGACGATATCGCTCTCCGCGTCGCAGAGCTGCACGTCGATCAGCTCGTCGCCCGTTCTCGATGTTGATCGCGCTGATGCCGTTCGAGCGCACGTTGCCGTAGGCGGAGAGCACGGTCTTCTTCACCGTGCCCAGACGGGTGGCGAACGATGAGCCACTTGTCGTCGGCGAATTCCCGCACCGCCACCAGTCGCGGCGATCCGTTCGTCCGGGCTTGATGGCGATGCAGTTCACCACCGGCTTGCCGCGGCTGCGCGCGGCCGCCCTGCGGAATCTCGTGCACCTTGAGCCAGTAGACCTGGCCGGTGTTGGTGAAGAACATCAGGTAATCGTGGGTACTGGCGATGAAGAGGTGCTCGATCCAGTCGTCTTCCTTGGTCGTCGGCGCCGTTGAGGCCCCGCCCGCCGCGGCGCTGCCGCTTGTAGGTGGAGATCGGGATCCGCTTGATGTAGCCGGTGTGGGAGATGGTGATGACCATGTCCTCTTCGGCGATCAGATCCTCGACCGAGAAGTCGCCCTGGTCGCGCGAGGATCTCGGTGCGGCGGTCGTCGCCGAACTGGTCTCGACGACCTCGTCCATCTCCTCCTTGAGGATGCTCATCCGGCTGCGGCTTGGAGGCCAGGATGCTCTTGAGGTCCTTGATGGTGGCCCGCACCTCCTTGAGCTCGGCCTCCAGCTTCTCGATCTCGAGGCCGGTGAGCTTGGCCAGCCGCATGTTGAGGATGGCCTCGGTCTGCTTCTCGCTCAGCTCGAACCGCTTGCGGAGCCGGCGCGTCGGCATCGGGCACGTCCTTCGACTGCTGGATGATCTCGACGACTTCGTCGATGTTGTCGACCGCGATCTTGAGGCCCTCGAGGATGTGCTCCCGGGCCTCGGCCGCGTCGAGGTCGAACTGGGTGCGCCGGACGATCGACCTCGTGGCGGTGCTCGATGAATCGCTCGAGCAGCTCCTTCAGGTTCATGCACCTTCGGCGCGCCGCTTGTCGAGCGCCAGCATGATCACGCCGAAGGTGGACTGCATGGCGGTGTGCTTGTAGAGCTGGTTCAGCACCACGTTGGGAATGGCAGTCGCGCTTGAGCTCGATCACGATCCGCATGCCGTCCTTGTCGGACTCGTCGTTGCACGCCGCGTGATCCCCTCGATCTTCTTCTCCATCGCCAGCTCGGCGATGGCCTTCGACCAGGTTCTCCTTGTTCACCTGGTAGGGGATCTCGGTGACGACGATCTGCGACTTGCCCGCTCGACTCCCTGCTCCTCGATCTGCGCCCGGGCGCGCATGATGACGCTGCCCCGGCCAGTCTCGTAGGCCTCCTTGATGCCCTCGCGGCCGTAGATGTAGCGCGCCGGTCGGGAAAGTCGGGGCCCTTGATGACTGCTTGCGGAGGTCGCGATGGTGGCCTCGGGATTGTCGATCAGGACCTCGACCGCCTTGGCCACCTCGCGCAGGTTGTGCGGCGGGATGTTGGTGGCCATGCCGACCGCGATGCCCGCTCGAGCCGTTCACCAGCAGGTTGGGGATCTTGGACGGGAGGACGGTGGGCTCCTGCAGGCGATCGTCGAAGTTGGGCTGGAAGTCGACCGTGTTCTTGTCGATGTCCTCCAGCATCGCCACCGCGACGCGGGTGAGCCGCGCCTCGGTGTAGCGGTAGGCCGCGGCGGGATCGCCGTCCACCGAGCCGAAGTTGCCCTGCCCGTCGATGAGCGGGTACCGCAGCGAGAAGTCCTGCACCATGCGGACCAGCGCGTCGTACACCGAGCGAGTCGCCGTGCGGGTGGTACTTGCCGAGCACGTCGCCGACCACCGTCGCCGATTTCTTGTAGGGACGGCCGGGCACCAGGCCCAGCTCGTTCATCGCGTAAAGAATCCGGCGGTGCACCGGCTTGAGACCGTCGCGCACGTCGGGCAGCGCGCGCGACACGATGACGCTCATCGAGTAGTTGATGAACGACTGCTGCATCTCCTCTTCGATGAGGCGCGGCAGAATCCGTTCGCGCGAATTCGGGGCGGTCATGAGTATCCGTACTGAGGGTAAGGCGGGATCGAGGTACAGCCGGGGACCAGCAAATATACTCGGAATGAAGACCCGAAGGCAACCCGAGGAGGCCGCCTAAGAGGCGAAATGACAACTAGTTGCAGAGGTACTGCGGGGAGCTCAGCCGGCCCGCCCTCGGGCCCGGCCGAGCAGGGAAAAGCGCCAGTGAGACTCCCGCATCAGGAGCACAGTCCCCGAGGTCCGGCCGACGACCTTGGGGTCCAGCGGCATGATGACCCGGCCGATCGATTCGCCATGGGAATCGAAGATCTCGTAAACTTCTGGCTGTCCGTTCGCTGTCCGCATAACCATTGTTGCACCTCCAAGCTGACCTGCCTGCAGCGGCCAAGCCGCGATCACAGCGAGTAAGACGCTCGAGTCCCGCAAAGGGTTGCCTCCCCGCCGCGCAACCCTTCCGGGGCCGCATTGTCTCAGGGTCCAGCGACCGATAACCGATGCCTCCGGAGCCTGGTGGACGACCGTGAACTGATCGCCCGAGTCCTGGCCGGAGAGGCCACGGCGGAGCAGGCACTCTATGACCGGCATGTGGACCGTGTGTACCGCCTGGCCTATCGCCTGGCGGGGGATCCCGATCTGGCCATGGACTTCACTCAGGACACGTTCATCCGGGCCTTCGACCGGCTGGCCTCGTACCGAGGGGATGCAGCGTTTTCGACCTGGCTTACCGCAGTGGCGACCTCGGTCGCACTCAACGGGTTGCGGAAGCGCAAGCGATTCCGGGAGAGGGAAACGGACCTCGAGCATGGCGACAAAGTGGCTTCGAAGCGGTCCTCTGAACCGGATCTCAAGGAACGGTTGTCCCGGGAAATTGACCGGCTGCCCCTGGGCTACAGGACGGTGTTCGTGATGCACGATGTCGAGGGCTACACCCATGAAGAGAGTCGGCACGGCCCTCGGAGTAGAGACCGGAACCTCGAAGGCGCAGCTGTCCCGGGCCCGGGCGAAGCTGCGAGAAGCGCTGGCCGATTTTGCGGGAGAATGGAAACCATGAACGACGACGGAGTGGGACGAGAGGCTGTCGAGGCTGCTCGAGTCTATCACCAGCCGCCTGAGACTCCGAGAGAAGAGATCTGGGCGGGGATTCGGGCGCGGCGGAAGCGGCGTTCGGTCCTGCGGCCGCCCCAGGTCATCTGGTGGAGTGTCGGAGTGGCCGCTCTTCTGATTATCGGCGTCGGCATCGGGCGACTCACCGTGAAGCCCCAGCCGGTGAACCCCGCGCCGGAGCTGGCCGTGCGGGCGCCGACCCGTCAGACGGCGGCCATGGCGGTCGCCGCGATTCAGCACCTGAGCCGGGCAGAGGCCCTGCTCACCGGCTTCCGCGCCGAGGGCGAAGACTGCAGGCGCCGACGCGAACTTCTCTGGCTTCAGCGCGCGACCTGCTGTCAGCTACCCGGCTGTTGCTCGACTCGCCGGAGCTCACCGATCCGCAGATGCGCGGCCTGTTGGAGGACTTGGAGCTGGTGCTGGCCCAGATCGCCTCAGCTGAGCGCCGAGCACGGGCATGAGGAAGTGGACTTGATCACCGAAGGTTTGAAACAGCGCGGGTTGATGCCGCGGCTTCGGTCGGCGATTCCCGCCGGCTCCGCGGCTACCAGCGCACAGGAAGGAGAAATCTGATGCGGAACGCGTATCTGTCGGCGGCGTTGCTGTTGGTTCCCGGCGGGGCAGTTGGGGGAGGGAGCTCCTCTGCCGCGGTTTCCAGTGGTCAGGCCTCGTGGTGCCTGCTCCTGGGCCGTGGAGGACCCCGCGGACAGCCTCTATCGCGCGGCTCGCGATGCGTTGAACCGCAACGATTACACCCGGGCCGCGGACCTGTTCCGCAAGATCCGGGACACCTATCCCAAGTCGCAGTACACCCCGGATGCCTACTACTGGGGAGGCATTCGCGCTCTACCGCCGCGGCGCGACCAGCGATCTCAATACCGCGCTGGCCTCGCTGGAGCAGCAGGAGAAGAAGTATCCCAGGCCGCCACACGGGGAGACGCGCGTTCCCTGACGACGCGCGAATTCGCAGCGAGCTCGCGAAGCGAGGGAGATCCCTGACCAGCGTTCCGCGTGGATAGCGAGGCCAAGGCTGCCGCGCAGGGTTGCCCGGACGACGAGGACGATGTCCGCATCGAGGCACTCAACGGCCTGCTGCAGATGGACGCGGACCGGGCGATGCCGATCCTGAAGAAGGTGCTCCGCCCGTCGTGATGCGTGCTCGGAGGTCTTGCGTCGCGCAAGGCGGTATTCCTGGTCTCCCAGAAACGCAGCGCCGAGACGCAGAATCCATTCTGCTCGGGGCGGCGCGGACCGGATCCCGGATGACGAGGTACGCCAGCAGGCGGTGTTCTGGCTGTCCCAGGTGGGAAGCGAAACGGCGGTGAGCGCGCTCGATTCGATCCTGCGCACCTCGCGAGACACGGAGCTGCAGAAGAAGGCGATCTTCGCCCTGTCGCAGATGGACAGTCCACGGGCCAGCTCGATCATCCGCTCCCACGCCGAGCGGACCGACGCCTCGAGCGAAGTCCAGGAG
>ERZ1370068.7239-contig-6169_pt1 | contig 101320 bp, 122 predicted proteins | sample MGYA00561227_ERZ1370068 | MGnify/ENA primary metagenome ERZ1370068 (study PRJEB38410, sample SAMEA6850437) | metagenome | study: Metagenomic assessment of the ecological functions of the soil: analysis of the soil microbiota associated with the...
ACGTCTCGCGGTCGCAGCTAGCGACCGTTGCCTGCGTCAGGGCGCGCACAGATGCCGTGCGGGGTGCATGTCCATCGCCAGGGCGACCTCGCCGAAGTAGTCGCCGGGCCGTAGGACCCCCGTGGCCCGAGCGAGGACTGGCTGACCGTGAACATCCCGGTCAGGACGACGTAGAAGCGGTCGCCGTCGTCTCCTTCCTCGACCACGGCGCCGCCGGCGGGAACCTGCTCGCGACGCATCCTCTGGGCGAGCCGGACCAGCGTCTCGCCGGGGAGTTCGGCAAGTAGCCCGATGCGCTGGAGCTCGGCCATGCCGGCTGGGACGAATCTGGGGCTCATTCCTGTAGGTGTACATCTACAGGAATGAGTGAGCTCGACGGTTGGAAACTCTGCCCGCGCTGCGGCGCGGAGCTTGGTGGCGATGCGGCGCGCCTCGCCTGCGATGCCTGCGGCTTCATCGTCTACGCGAGCTCGAAGCCGACGGCCGGCGCGCTCTGCGTCCACAACGGACGTGTCCTGCTCGCGCGCAGGGGCGCACCCTCCGTTCGAGGGCTTCTGGGACATCCCGGGCGGCTTCCTCGACGAAGGCGAGGAACCGCTCGACGGGCTGCGACGGGAGTTGAGGGAGGAGACGGGGCTAGCGGTCGAGCCGGAGCGCTTTCTCGGCATCTGGATGGACCGTTATGGCGGGGACTCGACGGCGGAGGCAACGCTGAATCTGTACTGGACGGCGCCGAGTCGTCGGCGGCGACGCGGCGCCGGCCGACGACGTCTCCGAGCTCCGCTGGTTCAACCCGGACGAGCTGCCCAGCCCCGAACGAGCTCGCGTTCGAAAACGTCCCGCTCGTGCTAGGCCGCTTGGCGGGACGAGGCACTCGTAACGCCCCCGGTTCGAGACGGCAGACGAGCGGCAGTTGAAGCTCTGCCGGCTCGCCGTCGATTGCGGCTTGCAGAACGGGAGGGCCGTCGAGCTCGAAGACTGGCCGACGCGTCGTCCCAGTCGGTCGGCAGTAGGCCGCCGGCCGAGTACGAGATGGAGACGCCCCTCGCTCAAGTTCGGCCGGGCGCCCAGGTCGAAGAGCCGCAGCTCATAGGCATTGTTCGCGATGAGGACGACGCGTGCCGAGACCGGTTTCCGATCGACCCGCAGCCTGAGTGGCCGCCGATGAGCGGGCGTGCGAAGCAGGCGCGCGAATTCCCGCCAGCGCGTCGCGCCGGCGACGGTGCGCCTCGCGGCGGTGGACGAGCGAGGCGTAGGCGCCGAGTGAGACGTTGTTCAGGAAAAGCCGTTCGCCGACCCGGCCGACGTCGATCCGCCGTTCCTCGCCGCCGAAGGCCGCGAGCGCCGCCAGCGGATCCGCACGGTCAAGCCCGAGGTCGCGCGCAAAGTGATTCCGCGTCCCGAACGGGACACACACAAACCGCAGCTCGCGCTGGATCGCGACCTGCGCGACCGCCGCCAGCGACCCGTCGCCCCCGCGATGCCGAGGGCATCCCCGCCGGCTTCGCCCGCGAGCTCCCCTGGGATCGTCGCCCTCGCGGAGGACCGCACCTCGATTCCTCGCTCGCGCGCCGCGGCGCGCGAGCTCGTCCGACGCGGTCGCCCCTTCCCCGAGCGCGGGTTAATCAGGAGAAAGCCCGCCAAGACCGGGCCAGCATAGGCCCTATGGCCAGCTAATTTAGGCCGTTCGGCTCATGTCATTAGGCCCCTTCCGGGCCGATCATTCGTTCATGAGTGATCGGGGCTTCCACCGGATCGAAGCGGACCTCGAGGACAGCTGGCTGGAGGACTGGGCCGGCGTCGGGATCGCGGAGCTTGAGGCGTACCTCGCCAAGCACGCCGCGTTCATCTCGTTCCTCGAAGACGCGAAGCACTAAGCTGTCGCGCCGTTCTCGGCGAGGCCAAGCGACTTCTCGAGCGCGCTCTTGGGCTGGGCGCCGATCGCCGCCGCTGCCGGGCTCACCCTCGCGGAAGAGGATGATCGTCGGGATCGAGATGATCCCGTACTTCTGTGCGAGCGATGGCTCCTCGTCGATGTTCACCTTGACGAGCTTCGATCGCTCTCCCGCTCCTCGACGATCTTGTCGAGCACGGGCGAGACCGCGTGGCACGGTCCGCACCACTCGGCCCAGAAGTCCACGATCACGGGCTTCTCGCTCTGGATGACCTCCTGCTCGAAGCTCGATTCGGTTACAGCAGTGCTCATTTCGATGTTCCTTTCCTCTGTCGTTGAACGTTCAAACGCCTGCGCCGGAGTCGTTGTTCCCCGCGCCTAGACTGGAGGGATGGAGCAGGTCTTCGCGCCGCTGCCGCCAGTTCCCGACCATCCTCGGCTCGAGCGAGGAGATTCTGCAGTGGTGGGAGGACGAACAAGTATTCCAGCAGCTTCGCGACAAGAACCGCGGCGGGCCGAAGTTCAGCTTCATCGACGGGCCGATCACGGCGAACAAGCCCGCTCGGCGTCCACCACGGCCTGGGGCCGGACGCTGAAGGACGTCTTCCAGCGCTACAAGGCGCTCCGCGGCTTCGACCAGCGCTACCAGAACGGCTTCGACTGCCAGGGCCTGTCAGGTCGAGGTCGAGGTCGAGAAGGCGCTCGGGCTCAACTCGAAGCGCGAGATCGAGGAGTACGGCCTCGCCGAGTTCGCGCGCGCGCTGCCGCGAGCGTCGTCGTCGCACTTCGCCGGCATCTGACCGAGCAGTCGAAGCGGCTCGGGCAGTGGATGGACTGGGGCAACGACTACTTCACCTTCAGCGACACGAACATCGAGTACATCTGGCGCTTCCTCGAAGGTCGTCCACGACCGCGGCTGGCTCTACATGGGCCATCGCTCGACGCGAGTGGTGCCCGCGCTGCGGCACGTCGACTCTCGCAGCACGAGCAGGCCGGCGACGAGAACTACGACGAGCTGGAGCACCCATCGCTCTTCGTTCGCTTCCCGCTGCTCGACGCGCGAGGGCGAGTCGCTCGTCGTCTGGACGACGACGCCGTGGACGCTGCCCGCGAACGTGGCGGCGGCGGTCAAGCCGGACGCGCGAATACGGGCCGCAGCGAGAACGGCGAGTGGGTCGCGCGTCGCGCTCTTCCCGGACGAGCGACTTCGACGAGCGTCTGCGCGGCGAGGAGCTCGTCGGCCTCCGACTACCAGGGCCCGTTCGACGACCTCCCGGCGCAGGCAGGGCGTCGAGCACCGCGTGATCCCGTGGGACGAGGTCGCGCTCGACGAGGGCACGGGCATCGTCCACATCGCGCCCGGCTGCGGCGCGCGGAGGACTTCGAGCTCTCACGCGCTGCACGACCTCGCCGGTGCTGCGCGCCGATCGACGAGTCCGGGCGCTTCTGCCCGGGCTACGGCTGAGTTCGAGGGCCTGATCGACGGTCGAGGTCGCCGAGCCGATGCATCGGATGCGCTGCGACGAGCGCGGCCTGCTCGTCGAGGCGGGGACGATCGACCACCGCTACCCCGTCTGCTGGCGCTGCCGCACGCCGCTCGATCTTCCGCGTCGTCGACGACTGGTTCATCTCGGCCGACGAGATCCGGCAGCCGATGCTCGACGCGCAACGACGACCGTCGAGTGGACGCCGCCGCAGTACAGGAAGCGGATGGACGACTGGCTGCGCAACATGGGCGACTGGAACATCTCGCGCGCGCCGCTACTTCGGCCTGCCGCTGCCGTTCTACCCGTGCGACTGCGGGCAGCTGAACGTGATCGGCTCGCGCGGCCGAGCTCGAGGAGCGCGCGCGTCGGCGGCTCGAGCAGCTCGAGGAGCTGCACCGGCCCTGGATCGACGCGGTGCCGATCCGCTGCGAGGACTGCGGCGAGGCGGTGAGCGCATCGCCGAGGTCGGGCGACGCCTGGCTCGACGCGGGCATCGTCCACTTCTCGACGCTCGGGTGGCAGAACCCGGAGTGGGTGCCGGAGGGCAACGCGACCGGCGCGGCACGCGGGGCTCACCGCACGCCGACCTGCCGGACCACGCCTACTGGGAGAAGTGGTTTCCGGCCGACTGGGTCTCGGAGGGCGCGAGCGCAGATCCGGCTCTGGTTCTACTCGCAGTGCTTCATGGCGGTCGCGCTCATCGGCCGGCAGCCGTTCCGAACGCGTCCTCGCGCTACGAGAACGCTGCTCGACGAGACCGGCCGCGAGATGCACAAGCTCGTGGGGAACGCGATCGAGCTGAGCGAGGCGCTCGACCGCATGGGCGCCGACGTGATGCGCTGGCTGTACTGCGAGCAGAACCCGAGCCAGGAGCTTCGCTTCGGCTACGGCGCTCGCGGACGACGTCAAGCGGCGGCTGCTCACCTTCTGGAACTCGGTCGCATTCTTCGTCACGTACGCGAACATCGTCGGGTTCGATCCGGGCGAAGCCGGCGGGAGAGCTCACGACCACTCGACGGCTGGCTCACCTCAGCGTACGTCGGCGTTCGTGACGCGAGGCGACGGCGAGCTACGAGCGCTACTGGACGCCGGCGTCGTCGACGCGCGTTCGAGCGCTTCGTCGACGATCTGTCGAACTGGTACATCCGGCGGTCGCGGCGCCGGTTCTGGGACGGCGACGAGACCGCGCTGCGCGTGCTGTGGGAGGCGCTGCAAACGTCGCTCCAGGTGATCGCGCCCGTGATGCCGTTTCTCGCCGAGCAGCTCTGGCGGAATCTCGTGCCGAAAGGCGAAGTCGGTCTTCCTCGAGGGTTGGCCCGAGCCAGGCGAGATCGACGAAACGCTGAACGCGGAGGTGGCGGCGGTGCGGCAGATCGTCGAGCTCGGCCGCCAGGCGCGCGCGGCCTCGAGGCTGAAGCTCCGGCAGCCGCTGCGCCGGCTCGTCGTCGCAGGGGCGGACGGCGCGCGCTCGCACGCGGACGAGATCGCCGAGGAGCTGCGAGTGAAGGAGGTCGAGTTCGGCGACGTCGAGGCGAGCGAGCTCCGCGTGAAGCCGAACCTGCCCGTGCTCGGCCCGAAGCTCGGCACGGAGCTGCGCGCGGTACGCGAGGCGCTCGCGGCGCGGCGAGTTCGACGGAGCTCGACGGCGGCCGCTTCCGGGTCGGCGAGCTCGAGCTCGGCCCGACGAGGTTCTCGTCGAGCGAACCGGGAAGGAAGGCTGGGCGGTGGCCAGCGCCGACGGCGTCACGGTCGCGCTCGACACCGGGCTCAATCGCCGAGCTCGAGCTCGAGGCGCTCGTCCTCGACCTGATCCACCGTGATCAACGCGATGCGCAAGGAGCAGGGCCTCGAGCTGACCGACCGGATCCGGATCACGCTCCCCGCCGCGCAGCGCGAGCTGCTCCGGCACGAGGAGTGGATCAAGCGGGAGACGCTGGCGGTCGAGATCGAGATCGACGGCGCCTCCGCAGAGCCGCGGATCGCGAAGGCGTAGCGGCCCTTCGGGGCGTGTCCCCGGGTCTGGCACCGGGACACGGCTCTTTCCGAAGCCGAGTGCGGCGTTGTAGCCTCCGTCCGGAGAGGAGGCGCGAATGCGCGACTGCGCCGGAATGCGGCGGGCCCGTCGAGGCGAGGTTCCACTACATGCGCCCTGGTGCTCCACGCCGCAGCGACGGAAGCTCGTCGAGTTCTTCCGACCGCACGAGGAGCTCGAGAGCGATGACGGCAAGGCCCTTCGCGTCTCGCGCTACTTCGGCAGCACCGAGGCCGAGCGGCACGTTCGCTTCAGCGTCTGGAACGAGACCGGCAGCGCCGAGGCCGCGGTCTCGCTCGACGAGGAAGAGGCGCAGCGGCTGGCCAGGTTCATCCTCGCAAGCGGGCCGCCCCCTGCCGGCACGGCCGAGCTTGCTCGAGACGGTGCTGGGCCTAGCGGGCGGAGGCAGGCGCAGGTAGCGCGACCAGCCGCTCGCCGAAAGTCGCCGCAACCGGCTCGGCGCGCGCGACATCGTCCTCGTCGAAACGACGTCCGTTGACGTAGATCTCGGCGAGGCCCCACGGCCCCGTCGGCCCCGGCAGGGGAATCATCAACAGCGAATCGAGCTCGAGCTCGCCCGTAGAACTCCTTCTCTCGGATCCGCGGGTCAGGATCGAGCAAGGACACGAGCTGCGGCCGGCCCTCGCGAAGCGCCGAGTCGGTCAGGGGAAAGTCCGAGATCAGGTATCCGTGACCGAGCACGAGCGTGCGCCCGTCACGCGAATGCTCGGCCACCTGGATCAGGACGTCGCCGACCACCCGCGAATCGCGCAGGCGATTCCGTCCACGACCTCGACGAACTCGCGCGTCGCGGCATGCAGCAGGCCCGGCAGCGTCGTCTCGTTTTGCAACGCCTCGACGGCTCGTCGTTGCCGTTCGTCCACGCGCGGATTATCCCTCCGGGACGGAAGCCACTCCTTGGCGCGTACCACTTTGCGTGAAACGCGTCTTGCCAGTCCTCGCCGCGGCGGCGTTGCTCGCGCCGGCGTCCCAGGCCCGACCGAGGGGCGCGGACTCCGGTCGCGCTCGTTACGGCGGAGACGATGAACGAGCTTCGCCATCTCGCTTCCGGACGGCTGAGTCCTCAAACGCCTGCGCGATGCCGGCCGACCCGGAGAATGTCGAAGCGGAGCGATCGGACCGCAGTAGTCGTCAGCACCCGGGGAGCAGCCGTGACTCGTCGTCGACCTCCGCCGTCTGCGCAGTCGGCGAGTGCTGGCGAGGCTTCGACTCGCCGCACATCGCCGCTGATCGGCCGAGACGGACGCTGTCGCATGTCACCGACGACGCCCGCGGGCAGCTCGTCGTGATCGACCTCGAACGGCGGCGCGTGACACGCCGCGTTTATGTCGGCTACGGCGCCCATCACATGACAGAAGATCGGTCCGGGCAACTGGCTCTGGATCGCCCTCGGCGAGCGAGCCCGGTCGATCGCGGTCGTGGACGCTTCGAATCCGGCACGTCCTCGCCTGAGCCGTCGCGACGTCGACCCGCTCGGCAGCGCCCACGATCTTGCCTTTACTCCGGGGAGTGGCGCGCGTCTGGGTGACTTACGGCGACGCTCGCAGGTCGGAGTCTTCTCGGCGAGCACAGGCGAAGCTCGTCCGCTTGATCCGTGCCGGCTCGGCGCCTCAACACGTCCTCGTTCGGCCCGGCCGCCGGCGGAGGCGCATGCCTACGTCACCAGCGGCGACGACGGGACGATGCGCATCTTCTCAGCCATGGACTGGACGGCTGCTCCGCCTCGTCCACACCCCGTACGGCTCGTTCAACCTGGCCGCCTACGGAAGCTTCGTGGCAACTTCCTCGCTGTACCGCGGCACCCTGATGGAGTTCGACGAAAACGGACGCCGCCGAGCTGACGAGACACGTCGCGCCGGCTGCACGCGACCTCGCTTTCGCGACATTGCCGTAAGCTCGTTTTCATGCTCGCTGTCGGCGACCAGGTTCCGGACGCAACCGTCTGGTTCGCGCCGCGGGAGACGATCTCGCTGCGCGACGTCGTCGAGCGACCGCCCCGCCCTGTTTCTGTTCTATCTCTTCTGACTGGTCCTCGACCTGAACGAGCGAGGTGGAGCTCCTGCGTGACAGGAGCGCGGAGTTCGAGCAGGCCGGCGTCCAGAGGTTCGGCGTCTCGCGCGACTCGCCCTGGACGCACATCGCCTGGACTCAGGCGCTCGACCTGAACTTCCCGCTGCTCTCCGACTGGAACGGCGAGGCCGTCCACGGATTTGAGATCGCCCATGAGTTCCGCGGCTTCAGAGGCGTCGCCCGCCGCTCGGCCTTCCTGGTCGACCAGACCGGGACGATCCGCGGCGCCTGGGCCTACGAGGATGCCGAGGTGCCCGACTTCGACGTGCTGCTGGCCGCGGCGAACGAGATCTAGATCACATGCCCATCAGCGTGATATCCCGAGTCCACGTACAGGGTGGTCCCGGTCACGTTGCGGGCGTCGTCCGGAGAGCAGGTACGCGGCAGCCGCGCCGACGTCGTCGGCGCTCGATGTGGCGGTGAAGCGGCGCGCGCTCCTCGACGATCGCCTCCATCGTCGGGAAGCCGGCGATCGAGCGGGCGGCGAGCGTCCGCACCGGTCCTGCGGAGACGGCGTTGACGCGGATGTTCTTCTGGCCCGAGGTCCCAGGCGAGGTACTGCACGGACGAGTCGAGCGCGGCCTTGGCGACGCCCATCACGTTGTAGTGCGGCACCGCGCGCTCGCCGCCGAGGTAGGTCATGGTCAGGATCGAGCCGCCGCCGGCGGCCTCCATCAACGGCTCCGCCAGCCGCGCGCAGCGCGACGAGCGAGTAGGCGCTGACGTCGAGCGCCATCCAGAAGCGGTCGCGCGGCGTGTCGGTGAAGCGGCCCTCGAGATCCTCCGGCGGCCGCGAACGCGACCGAATGCACGAGCAGGTCGAGCTCGCCGCCGAAGGCCTCCGCCGCCTCGGCGAACGACGCGCTCGATGTCGTCGTCCGAGCGGACGTCGCACGCGGTCACGAGCGGCGAGTCGACCGGTCCCGCAGAGCTCGCGGCACGCTCGGCTCTCGATCCGCTCGCCCTGGTAGGTGAAGGCGAGCTCGGCGCCGCCGTCGGCAAGGCGCTTCGCGATCGCCCAGGCGATCGAGCGGCTTGTTGGCGACGCCGAGGACGAGGCCACGCTTGCCTGCGAAATCAGTCCACGGCGGGCGAGTTTACGGTCTTCTCGGCTACCCTGCGATGCCTTGCGCCGCGTCGTTCTTCTTCCGCTCGCTGCGGCGCTGATCCTCACCTCCGCAGCGTCGCGCAACCTTGCAGCCGATCCGCCGCAGCTACGGGGAGTTCAGCCTGCCGCGGGTGCGCGCGGGGACGCTGAAGATTCCCGCGGCCTCGTCGCGCGGGCGCGTGACTGTCCTCGTCGGCCTGCGCCTGCCCGCCCCTCGCTCGCCTACGGCCGGAACCTCTTCAGCGCCGTCAGCACCTCGCGCCTGAACGTCCACAGCTCGAGCTCGCGCGCTCTATCTCGCCCAGCCTCGCTCGCGCCCAGAGCGCCGCCGCGCGCCGAGCTCCGGCGCGCGATCCCGTCGGCGCGGATCTCGTACCGCTACCGGATCGATGCTCGACGGCTTCGCCGTCCGCCTGCCGCTGCTCGCAAGCTGCCGCGCGCTCGCGTCGGCTCAAGGCGGTGACGCAAGATCTACCCGAGCGTCCGGCTACCACGCTCGACACGAACCAGAGCCCGGCGATCATCGGCGCCGACACAGTTCTGGGCGACGACCGGCGACCTCGGCGACGGCATCAAGATCGGCGTCGTCGACGACGGTATCGACCAGGCGAACCCGTTCTTCAACCCGGCCGGCTTCAGCTATCCGGCCGGCTTCCCGGCGGTCAGACCGGAGTTCACGACGCCGAAGGTGATCGTCGCGCGCTCCTTCCCAGGCCCGGGCTCGGGCGCGCAGGGCCAGCTGCCGCTCTACCGCCAGGACTCGTTCCACGGCACGCACGTCGCCGGGATCGCCGCCGGCGATGCGGGCACGATCGGCCGCGCCGGCCCGACCATCCGACCGTCACCGGACTCTGAGCGGCGTCGCGCCACGGGCGTGGCTCGGCAACTACCGCGTCTTCAACGCGCCGACGCCGACGGCGGCTACGACGCCTTCACGCCGCAGATCGTCGCCGCGTTCGAGATCGGCCGTGAACGACGGCATGGACGTGATCAACTTCTCCGGCGGCGGGCCCGAGGTCGATCCGATCCAGCGACGCGCTCGATCGAGGCTGTCCGACAACGTCGCCAGCGGCGGGTGTCGTGCCGGTGATCTCGGCCGGGAACGACCGCGACGACTTCGGTCTCGGCTCGCGTCGGCTCGCCGAGCACCGCGCCCGACGCGATCTCGGTCGCGGCTGTCTCGAACAGCCACGTCTTCGCGCCTTCGCTCAACGTGACCACGAGCGACGCGCCGGCCGACGTTGAAGCACATTCCGTTCCAGGACATCCTTCCGATCCCCGCCGCCTGGACGAGCGCGGACCAGACGCTCATCGACGTCGGCACGATCGTCGGCACGGACGGCAGCCCGGTCGAGCGGCACCTCTGCGGGCCAACTTCCAATCCCAACGAGCCGCGCGACATCGCCTGCCGGACTCGGTTGCGCGGGACGATCGCTGCTCGTCTCCCGCGGTGTCTGCGCCTTCACGACCGAAGGCTGCGAACGCGCCAGATGCCGGAGGCGCCGCGGGCATCGTCCTCGTCGACAACCGGCCCGGCGAGGCCAACTTCATCCCGCTGCAGCTGCCGGCTCGACGCCGGCATGATCTCCGACCTCGACGGCGCGCGCCTGCGCGCGCTACCTCGACTCGAAAGGCGGACGCGCGACCGTTCCGCTTCGTCAGAGCGTCGCGACCAGCTGAGACAGACCGGCCGCAGCGGCGATCGTCACGAGCTTCTCGTCCGCGGGCCCCACCGACTTCGGACACCAGCTCAAGCCCGATCGTCGCGGCGCCGGGCGGGCAGATCCTCTCCGCCACGCTGCCCGAGGCCCCGGGCGAGCCGTTCGCCGTCTTCGACGGCACGAGCATGGCCGCTCCGCACGTCGCCGGCGCCGCGGCGCTGCTGATCGCAGCGGCACCCAAGCTGGACGCCGGTGGCAGATCAAGTCGGCGCTGATGTCAACCGCAGGCGCGGCCTGGGGCTGACACCGCGCGGACGCAGGAGGCCTCCGTGCTGCTCGAGGGCGCAGGCCTCGTCAACGTCCCGCGCGCGGACAATCCCGAAGCTCTTCACGACGCCGGTCTCGCTCTCGTTCGATGACCTGGACGTCACGGCGGGCAGCGCGCGAGCGCTCCCTGCTGCTCGAGGTACGGGATGCGGGCGGCGGCGGGACGTGGTCGCTCGGCTCCAGACCCAGGCGGCGACGTCCGGCGCGTTCGTCGACCTGCCGGCGACCGTCGCCGTGCCGCCCGGAGGAACCGCTGGAGATCCCGGTCGTGGTACGGGCGGACGCCACGGCCGCGACCGGCGACAACGGCGGCTTCATCACGCTGAGCGCAGGGGTCTGACGTGCGGCGGGTGCCCTACTACTTCGCCGTCCAGCGGCCCGGCGCCGAGATCACACCCGTGTTGGCGCTGAAGAAGCTGCAGACGGGCGACACGCGCACCGGCAAGTCGAACATCAGCCAGTACCGCTTCCCGACCAGTCCGTTCGGGCCGTCGCCGACCTATACCGGCGCGCCGATGGACGAGAGCGGCGGGGAGAAGCTCTACTCGTTCCACATCAGCCAGCCGGTCGCGAACGCGGGCGCAGCGATCGTTGGCGTCTCGGCGGGTGCGCTCGGTGGAGCCCTGGTTACTCGGTTCTCGCGACGAGAATGACGTGCAGGGATATCCCGGCACCCCGGTCAACGCGAACGTGCTGACGAACGGCTACCGGCTCGACGTCGGCGTCGCCGCGCGTCGTCTTCCCCCGTGAGAAGCGCTACTACGTCGCCGTCGACTCAGGTCGCGACATCTTCACCGGCCGCTCGCTCGCGGGGGCCTACGAGCTCCGCTCCTGGGTGAACGACGTGACGCCGCCAAAGTTCAAGCTCTTGACGAAACGCGTCGTCGCCGGCCGGCCCCTGCTCGCGGCAAGGGTGACCGACCTCGGCTCCGGCGTCGATCCGCTCTCGCTCGTGATCGAGTACCGGAACAACGTGCTGCTCGGAGCCTCGCTGTACGACCCGGCCAGCGGGCTGGCGCTCTTCGGCATTCCGCGCTCGGCCCCGCCCGTCCGCCGCGGCCTCTTCAAGGGTGCTGCGCTGGCGGCGGACAACCAGGAGTCGAAGAACGTCGACCAGATCGGCGCGAACGTCCTGCCGAACACGACGATCAAGCGCGTCAACGTCCGCGGCACGACGCGGCCGACCGTGACGTGGCTCCTGCCACTCCGGGACGTCCTGTGTGAAGGGAAGCACGTCGCTCGCGGTCGCCGCCTCGGCGCCTTCGAAGATCAAGGCAATCCGCTTCTACGACGGCAAGCGGCTGATCAAGACCGTCCGCAAGGGAACCATCGGCCTCTACGGCGCGAACTGGCGCACCGGGGCCGCGAAGCGCGGCCCGCATAAGCTCCGCGTCGTCCTGCAGTCCCGCGGGCGCTCGGTGCAGGCGCGGCGCAACGTCAGGGTTTGCCGGTAGTCCCACAGGTCGCCGTCGTCACCGGCGGCTCGAGCGGGATCGGCGCCGCGATCGCGCGCACGCTCGCGCGGACGCGGTTGGCAGCTGCGCTGCTGGCCCGCGGCGAGGAGCGGCTGGCCGAGGTCGCCGGCGAGCTCGGCGCGGAGCAGGAGGTCTGCGACGTCGCCGACCGTGCCGAAGTCGAGCGCGTCGCCGCGGCGGTGCGCGAACGGCACCCGGCGATCCGCCTGCTGGTCAACAACGCCGGCATTCCGGGCGGCGGCGGTTTCCTCGACCTCGAGCCGGATCAGATCGAGAAGCTCGTGCGGACGAACTATCTCGGCTCGGTCTGGTGCCTGCGGGCGTTCCTGCCCGCGCTCGAGGCGGGTGCTCCGGCCGACCTCGTCAACATCGCTTCGGTCGCGGGCACGATCGCGGCCGGGCACTCGCGGTCCCTACAGCGCCTCGAAGCACGCGCAGCTCGCCTTCTCCCGCTCGGTGGGCGTCGAGCTCGCCGGCAGCGGGATCACGGTTCACACGGTCATTCCCGGCTTCATCGACACGCCGGGATTCCCGAACCGGGCGCGTTTCCGCAGCCGCCTGTTGCAGGGGTTGGTCGCCGACCCCGAGCTCGTAGCCGACCAGGTCGTCCGCGGCATCGAGCGAAACCGGCTCGAGCAGTTCGTCCCGCGCTGGTACCGGCCGGCCGCGATCGTCCAGGCGGCCGCACCGGGACTGCTCGCCCGCGCCGCCCGCGCTAGTGGCGTGCGCCGCAAGCAGAAATAGAATCGGCCTGAGCATGGATCCTTCCGCCTCGCCGAGCGAGATCGCACGCGTCGCCGATTTCCGCGCCGCGTTGCGCGCCTTCCTGCGCAAGAGCGAACGAAACGCCCGGCAATCTGGACTGACGCCTCAGCGCTACCTGCTCCTGCTGATGATCAAGGGCGCCGCCGACGGCAGCGGGCAGTCGACGGTGACCGAGCTCTCCGAGCGCCTGCAGCTCGCCCAGAGCACGGTCACCGAGCTCGTCCGCCGGGCCGAGGAAACGGGCTTGGTCGCACGCGAGCAGTCCGCCTCGGACGGACGTGTCGCCCACCTTCGGCTCACCCCGGAAGGGCGACCGGCGCCTGATGAAGGCCTTCACGAGCAACGAGCAGGAGCGCCAGGAGCTCCGCGCGGCGATCGCTCACATAGAAGACTAGGCGCTCAACGCTGAGAGGATCTCGTCGTGCTCGGGGAAGCGTCCCTCGGCCTGCTTCGAGAAGACGAGCCGCCCGTCGGCGACCACGTCGTACTGGCTCTTCGCGCCCTCGATCGCCTCCGCGTCGTAGCCCTGGTCGGTCAGCTCAGCCGCGAGACTCGCGGCTCGTTCGTCGTAGCCGCTTCAGACGGGGCAGTAGAAGATCTCGACGCGCACGCTGCGCATCGTAGCCCTACAGCCTCGTGATCTAGGCTCGCCGCAGCAGGTACCAGCCGAGTTCGGCGGTGTAGTCCCGCGGCGCCAGCGCTTTTGCCTGCTCTCGCTGCTCGCCCTCGCAGCCGGCGAGGTCGAGGTACGGGTCGAGCTCGCGTTGCTCGCGTACGAACTCCGCCTTGAGCAGCACGAGGCTGTTGGACTCGAACAGCTGGCGGAGATCGACGTCGGCGAGCGTCCGCGTGTGCGTCGGATCGCGAGCCCGCTCGAACGTGTTCAGCTCGCCCGCTGCGAGCGGGTCGTTCGGCGCAATCTGGTCGGCGACGAGCAGCGTCCCGCCCGGCCGGGTCACCCTGGTCAGCTCGGCGACCACCAGCTCAGGCCGCGGCACGTGGTGCAGCGTCCGCAGCGTTCCCGCCAGGTCGAAGGACGCGCGCGCGAAATCGAGCTTCTCGATGTCGCCCTCGACGAAGGTGACGTTCGGCGGCGCCTTTGCCCGGCCGCGCTCGATCAGCTCCGGAACGAACTCGACCGCCACGACCTCCCGCACGAGCGGCGCCAGCGCGAAGGCCAAGGCGCCGGTGCCAGCCCCGGAATCGAGCGCTCGCTCGTCGCCGGTCAGCGGCACGAAGTCGCGGATGCGCGAGGCGAGCTCGTCCGCGCGGCGCTCCTGCAGCGCGGCGAGCCGATCAGCCGTCGCTGCGAACCGAGCCCGCATTGCGTCGTGCGTACTCAAGTGCTTCCTCCTTCGTCGTGATCGTGCCAGCTGCGCGCTCTTCGGCGATTTCCTCCAGCAACCTGCCGACCTCTGGCCCGGGCGGAAGCTCGAGCTCGCCACCACGGACGAGCGGCTTCTGGGCTCCGCCTCCTGGCGCGGATTACGGCCTCGTCGAACCCGCGTGCGCCCAGGAAAGCGAGCGCCTCGAGCGCCCAGGGCTCGGTCGCGCGGCGGAAGCGGTGGATCGCCCGCGGCGAGCCGTTCGCCGGCGGCTCGGCCCTTAGGAGCGTGCGGGCGAACCGCCTCGTTTCGTTCGAGATCGGCAGCTTCAGCAGGTTCTCGCCGAAGACGACGACGAGGTCGTAGTCGGGATACCCCGCGGCGCCGGCACGCTCGATGCTCGTCAGCGAGCCGCCGAGCGGCTCGAGCAGCCCGAGGTCGTCGAGCCTCCGGAAGCCGTCGGCAGACAGCCGTCGGAGCTCGGCGAGGATCCGCTCCTTGACGGCTGGCGTGACGAGCGCGGAGTCCCTACGGATGAGCTCCTCGGTCTCCGGAACGAGCCGGAAGTCGAATGGCAGCTCGTCTTCCAGCCGGGGGCCCTCAACAGCCGGAGCGGGTCGTCTCGGAAGACGGACTCGCCGATCGCGCGGAGACGTTTCGCCGCGAGATCGCCGTAGCCGTTGAACGGATCCACGCTCTCGCCGGTACCTGCGCGTTCTGCGATTGCGTTGATGCTGAAGTCGCGGGTCGCCAGGTCGTCCTCGATCCGGCCGTTCAGAGGCGTGAAATCGACCGTGTGGCCGTCGTCGAGCGCCACCCGCCAGGCTCCGTGTCGCTCGGAGAGAGGAAAGGGCGCGCCCCCGGAGGCGCGGGCGTAGCGCCGAGCCGCCCGCTCAGGCTCGGCAACGGCGACGTCGACGTCGACGATCGGCCGATCGAGCGCCTCGTCGCGAACCGCGCCGCCGACGATCCAGGCCTCCTCGCCGGCGAACAGCTCTTCGACGAGCTCACGAATCGACGACCACCCGCCTGGCGCGGGCGGGATCGCTGTTGATCCCGCAAACGAGCTCGTAGTTGATCGTGCCGGCCACGCGGGCATGATCTTCCGCCATCACCCCGTCGCCGAGCAACGTCACCGGCGTGCCGGCGGGGAGCTCGCGATCGAGCTCGACGGCGAAGGCGTCCATCGAGATCGTGCCGACGACGCGGCGCGGCTCGCCTTCGACCCGCACTTCGGTTCCGGTCAGGTCGCGGCGAAAGCCGTCCGCGTAGCCGACGGGGACGATCCCGATCCATGTCGGCCTCTGGGCCACGAAGCGGCGGCCGTAGCCGGTGCTCTCGCCGGGCGCGAGCTGCCGAACCTGCGCGAGCAGGCTCGACCACCGAGAGCGCAGGCTCGAGGCCGTCGTCCGCTCGGAGCGTCGCCGAAGGGCGAGAGACCGTAGATCGCGACCCCGCAACGGGCGGCGTCGAAGCGGGCGTCCGGAAAGCGGAGCGCGCCGGCGCTGTTCGCCAAGTGCCGGGTCAGGTGCCGGTACGGCTCCGTCGCCTCGCGGAAGCGCTCGGATCTGCGTCTCGGTGAACTCGGGATCGCAGTCGGCGCTCGCGAGATGGCTCATCAGCCCGACGACCTCGGTCGAAGGCTCCGGCAGGCTCCGAGAGGCCCCAGCGGCCCATGCCGGTGTCGAGCTTGAGGTGGACGCGGACGCCCTCGGGGATCTCGCCGTCCGAGACGACGAGCTCGAGCGCGGCCTCGCGCGCCGACGCCACCTCCCGGCTCGTCGAGGTCGGCCCCATCACGAGGATCCGGGAGGCCGGGAACGCCTCACGGAGCTCGAGGCCCTCGGCGACCGTGGCGACGCAGAGCACGCTCGCCCCGGCGCCGAGCGCCGCACCGGCGCACGTCCACGGCCCCGTGCCCGTAGCCGTTCGCCTTCACGACCGCCCAGAGCTCGGCCCCGTCGAGCACGTCGAGCAGCCGTCGCGACGTTGCGTCGGATCGCGCCGAGATCGATCGTCAGCTCAGACCGCTGCATAAGGGGCCGGTGTACGAGAAGGCGCCGGTGAAGACTCCATCAGGCGCGCTCGAGGACGAGCGGTAGCGCGGCGATCACGTCGCTTGCGATCAGCCCCCGCGCCTGCGGCGCGGCGAGCGCGGCATCGGCGTGGACGCGGGCAGCCGTGGCGGTTGCGAGCTGTCCCTCCATCCCCTTTGACAGGAAGGCGCCGATGATCCCGGTCAGGACGTCGCCCGTGCCGGCAGTTGCGAGGCGAGGCGTGCCTGACGCTGATCAGCGTTCGGCGCCGGGCGCGGCCACGATCGTGTCGTTCCCCTTCAGGAGGACGACGCACGTTGAAGCGCTCGAGCGCCCGGTGGACGGCCTCGAGACGATGCGCGTCCACCCACGCCGTCTCGACCTCGAGCAGACGGGCGAGCTCGCCGGAGTGCGGCGTCAGGACGGTCGGGCGCTCCCGCTCCACAGGCTCGAGACCGAACGAGCCCGTCGGCATCGACGACCGCTGGCAGGTCGCGTCTCCTCGAGCAGCCGCCGGACGAGTTGTCTCGCCTCGTCGCCGCGGCCGAGCCCGGGCCTGAGCGCGAGCGCGCTTGCGCGCTTAGCCGCCTCGAAGGCCTCCTCGAGCGGCCGCTTGACCGCTTCGAGCAGCCGCATCTCGACGATCGGCAGCGACTCGCGCGGCGCGCAGACGGTCACGTACCCAGCGTCCGCGCGAAACGCCGCCTCGGCGGAGAGGCAGACGGCGCCGGTCAGCCCGGGGCGCCGCCGACCACGAGCACGGAGCCCGAGCGGTACTTGTTGCCGTCGCGGCGGCGCTCGCGGAACGGCGGTGGACGATCTGCACTCGTGACCAGCGCGTGCTCGTGTCGGCGGGCTCGAGCCCGATGTCGACGAGCTCGATCCGGCCTGCGTGCAGGCTGCCCGGCGCGACCGCCAGGCCGACCTTCTGGCCGTGAATGGTCACGGTCGTCACCGCATCGACGCAGACCCCCGAGACCTCGCCGGTCGAGGCGTTGACACCGGAAGGGACGTCGACGGCGACCGCCGGCACGTTCGCGTTCCGGATCGCCTCGATCGAGCGCGCCGCCTCCTCGCGCGGCTCTCCGTGAAAGCCGGTGCCGAAGATCGCGTCGATGACGACGTCTGCCGGCGGGCAGCTCGGCGCCGACCTCGACCACGTCCGCGCCGAGCTTCTGCGCGGCGATCCGGCCGTCGCCGCCGTTTGCGCCTCCTGCCGCAGACCGCGACGACTCGAGCGTCCGGGGTAGTCGGCGCGCAACCTCTCGGCCACGGCGCCGCCGGCACGCTCCATCAGCGCCTCGACGTCGTGCCGCGCCTCGGCCACCTTCATCTCCTCGGCTGTGTAGAGCGGCTCGAGCTCAGTCACGCTACGCGTTCTGGGATCCGCCTTGGCCACTGCCACCGCCGTCGCCAGCTCTCGCGAGTGCGTCATCGAGAGATCGATCGCGCCGGCGCCGACTCGCTCGGCCCACGCCTGCAGGCGTCCGGAGAGCTCGACGCCGGGCTTCGGCCGGCCCGGCGATCTCGACCTCGCGCCACGCGAAGGCGCGAGCGACGCCGAAGCCGAGCGCCTTGCCGATCGCCTCCTTGCCCGCGAAGCGAGCTGCGTAGTGCTGCGGCGGATTCGGCCGCGAGTCGCAGTAGGCACGCTCGGCCTCGGTGAAGCAGCGCTCGCGGAACGACGGGTAGCGCTCGAGCGCCCGGCGCACCCGCGCGATTTCGATCAGGTCGATCCCGACGGTCACATGCCGGAACTCTCAGCCGAACGCGGGCACGTCGGCGATCGAATCGAGCGACGGCCTCGGGCTGCGCGCTCCAGGCGCCCGCGTCGTCGCCGGAACTTGCCTGTGCGGACGAGGATCGTGTGCATCCCGAGCGCGCCGGCGCCGCCGATGTCGGCGTCGACGTCGTCGCCCACCATCCAGGCGATCTCAGGGTCGGCGTCGAGCACCTCGAGCGCGGCCTCGAAGTAGGACGGCGCTCGGCTTCCCGAGCACCGTCGCCTGAGCGCCGGTCGCGTACTCGAGGCCGACGACGAAGGCGCCGGCGTCGAGCAGCGCCCGCGCGACGGTCTGCCACCACGCGGTTCTTGTGCAGGCAGTAGAGCTCGGCGCCGGCCTCGAGCTCGGCGAACGCGCGGCCGAGGTTCATGTAGCTGAAGACCCGATTCGTCTCGGCGGTCTCGTCCGCGCCGCCCAGCAGGACGGCATCTGCGCTCTCGCCGACCAGCTCGACACCCTCGAGGTCGTCCCGCGATCGCCGGCATCGTCAGCGCCAGGACGCGCCGGCCTTGGAGCACGCGCGCCGCCGCAACCGGGGTCGTTTGGAGCTCGTCGTCCTCGAGCTCGATCCCGAACCCTCGAATCGCCGTCGCGAGGTCGACACGCGACTGCGTCGTGTTGTTCGTGACGAAAGCGGATGCCGGTGACCCGCGTCTCGGAGCTGCTTGACTGCGTCGAGCCGCGCCGTTGATCGGCCGGCCGGAGACGTGCAGGACCCCGTCGACGTCGAGGAGAATCGCCGCCATGGCCGGCGAGTCTATTCGGGTAACACGGTCGGTCTCTATCCCACGCTCCGAGATCGAGCTCCGCTTCTCGCGCTCGAGCGGTCCCGGCGGGCAGCACGCGCAGAAGACCGAGACGCGGGCCGAGGCGATCTTCGACGTCGAGCGCTCGGTCGGGCTGACCGACGCCCAGAAGCGACGAGTGATCGCGGAAGACCGGCCCGGTGCTCCGCGCCGTCGCCCAGGACGAGCGCAGCCAGTGGCGAAACCGCGAGCTCGCGACCGAGCGCGTGGTCGAGGCCCTGCGCGAGGCGCTGAAGGTCGAGCGGAAGCGCCGGCCGACCAGGCCGACGGCCGCGGCCGAGCGGCGGCGGCGCGAGCAGAAGCGCCGACGCAGCGAGACGAAGCGGTTACGCCGGCCGCCGAACGACGGCTTAGTGCCCGTGGCCGGCGTGCTCGAGCGCGACCGCCCGCGGGCCGACTGCGTCGACGTACCGCTCGGGCTCGGCGTCGAACTTCGCCTTGCAGCCCTCGCTGCAAAAGCAGTAGGTGCGGCCCTCGTAGATCGAGGTCGGCTTGCCCGCCTGTCGATCGACCCTCATCCCGCAGACGGGATCCGTGGCGCCGCGCCGCAACGTCAGGCCGAACAGCCCCGCGGCGACGGCGAGAAAGATGATGTTCAGAAAGGTCGTGTAGTTCCAGGAGATGCCCCGACTCGTGATCGAGTCGATCGAGGGCCGCGTCGATGGCACGAGCCCCGCCGCGCTGAAGATCCCGTCGACCGCGAGCGCGGCCAGCACGATCGCCGCGAACATGATCGCGACGAGCCGTGCCGTCAACTCGCGGCCGTAGTACTTCGTGTAGGCGATCACGATCGGGATGATCAGGAGGTCGGCGTAGATGAACGCGATCACGCCGGCGAACGAGATCCCGCCGCCCCAGAGCACCGCCGCCAGCGGCGCGTTGCCGACCGAGCAGACGAACGAGAGAATGGCCACGATCGGCCCCGACGACGACGTTCTCGAGCAGCCGCAGCCGGCCACGGCGCGTCGGTCATGAAGAGCCCGTTGAAGACGCTCGCCGGCAGCAGCGAGATGAAGCCGGCGATGACGAAACCGCTGGCGATCTCCTGCCAAAGCATCCCCCAGTCGCTGCGGAAGTTGTGCGCGACGTCCGACCAGCGCCTGCACCGAAGTGAGCCGTTGTCGAAGGGACAGCCCCTCGGACCCGGCGGAGGATGGCGCGTGGCCGGCCTCGGCCGCCTCTGCGTGCTGGCGGCCACTCATCCTCGAGGCGCCGCGTCACGAACAGCCGCAGCCCGAGCCACATCAGCGCGATCAAGATCAGCCCGCCGACGAGCTCGGCGAGCGTGAACTGCCAGCCGATGAAGACCCAGATCACGATCCCGAGCTCGAAGACGAGGTTCGTCGAGGCGAACTGGAACGCCATCGCCGAGGCGAAGCTCGCGCCCTTGGCGAACAGCGACTTCGCGATCGCGATCGCCGCGTAGCTGCACGATGACGAGGCTGCGCCGAGCCCCGTCGCGCGAGCGATCGTCCCGCGGGCCACGCCTCCGAGCGCCCAGCTCGATCCGCGACCGCGGCACCCACGCCTGCACGATCCCCGACAGCGCGAAGCCGAGCACGAGCGCCCAGGCCACTTCCCAGGCCATCTGGAACGCGGCCCAGAGCCCGTCGCCTGATCGTCGAGAGCACCGCCATCAGCGGCGGTATAGCGCGATTACTGCACGGTGACTGTCTTCGCCGAGATTGCGCGGCTGGTCGACGTTCAGGCCGCGCAGGCGCGCGATCCGGTAGGCGAGCAGCTGCAGCGGCAGCGACGGCGAGCGACGGCCTGCAGGAACGCTCGGCGTGCGCGGCACGTAGATGACGTCGTCCGCGTGGTGCTGGATGTCCTCGTTGCCGTCGGTCGCGATCGCGATCACGTGCGCGCCGCGCGCGCGCGTCTCCTGGATGTTCGAGACGACCTTGTCGTAGACGTGGATGTTCGGTCGCGACGACGACGACCGGCGTCCCCTCGTCGAGCAGCGCGATCGGCCCGTGCTTCATCTCGCCCGCCGAGTACGCCTCGGTCGGGATGTACGAGATCTCCTTCAGCTTCAGCGCGCCTTCGAGCGCGACGGGCAGGCCGATGTGGCGGCCGAGGTAGAGGAAGAACGGCTTGTCGTGGAAGCGCTGCGGCGATCTCCTCGATCGGGTGGTCGCCGTCGAGGAACTGCGGTCGATCTTCGTCGGCAGCGTCGTAGAGCTCGGTCGAGGATGAACTCGATCTCCTCCGGCGGCAGCGTCTTGCGGACCTGCGCGAGCTTGAGCGCGAGCAGCGAGAGCAGCGCGACCTGCGCGGTGAACGTCTTCGAGGCCGCGACGCCGACCTCGAGGCCGCAGCGCGTGTACAGCGTGGCAGTCGACCTCGCGCGTGATCTGCGTGCCCATCATGTTCGTGATCGCGAGCGTGCGCGCGCCGCGTCTCGCGGGCGAGCTGCATCGCGTTGACGCGTGTCGCGCGGTCTCGCCCGACTGCGAGATCCCGATCACGAGCGTGTCCTTGGAGAGCACCGGGTTGCGGTAGATCCACTCGCTCGCGATGTCCGGCTCGACCGGGATGCGCGCCCACTCCTCGATGATGTAGCGGCCGACGACGCCCGCGTGGTACGCGGTGCCGCAGGCGACGATCACGATCCGGCGCAGGTTGCTGGATCTCGAGCTCCGTCAGGCCGAGGCCTCGAGCACGAGCCGTGCCGTGACGGACGCGGTCGCCGATCGTCTCGCGCGACCGCCTCCGGCTGCTCGTAGATCTCCTTCAGCATGAACGTCTCGTAGCCGGACTTCTCGGCCGCCTCGTCGTCCCAGTCGACCTCGATCGTCGTCGCGCTCGACCTCGCCGTCTCGACGTCGAAGAAGCGCGCGCCTTCGGGCGTGATCGCGACGACCTCGCCGTCGTCGATCAGCTGGACGCGTGCGCGTCTCGCCGAGGAAGGCCGCGATCGCCGAGGCGAGGAACATCTCGCCCTCGCCGACGCCGACGACGCAGCGGGCGTCTGCTGGCGCACGCCGACGAGCTCGCTCGGGTGGTCGTGGTGGATGACGACGAACGCGAAGTGGCCCTCGAGCTGCGCGTAGGCCGCGACGCAGCGCCTCGGCGAGGTCGCCGTCGTAGTGCGCGCTCGACGCAGGTGGGCGACGACCTCGGCGTCGGTCTCCGAGCGTGAAGCCGTGCCCGTCGGCCGAGCAGCGACTCCTTGAGCTCGCGGTAGTTCTCGACGATCCCGTTGAGGACGATCGCGATCTTGTCGTCGTCGCAGCCGGCCAGCGGGTGCGCGTTCTGCTCGGTGACGCGCGCCGTGGGTGGCCCAGCGCGTGTGGCCGAGACCCGTCGTCGAGGCCGAGCCGTTGTCGCCGGCCGCCTCCTTCAGGGCCTGGAGGTTGCCGACCGCGCGAACGTAATCGAGTCCTTCGTCCTCGCGCAAGTGCGAGCCCGGCCGAGTCGTAGCCGCGGTATTCGAGCCGCTCGAGACCGCGAAGGAGCGAGATCCTTCAGCCTGCCTCTGCCCGACGTATCCGATGATCCCGCACATCTGAAGCTCTCCCTTCGTTCTGCCTGACCCTGGGGTGAAGCCTCGATCTAGGGACGTTTCCGAAAGCTCCCTTAAACGCACAAAGCCCGGCTGCTCCTCCGGCCTCTGCGTCGGGGCCGGTCAGCCGAGCTCTCGTGTTACGAGCGCTGATCCTAGCACAGAGCTCCTGCGCTTCTTCGGGGATTTTCGGCCTCGGCGAGGACCGCGTACGACGGGCTCGGTTCCGGAGGCGCGGACGAGGATTCGGCCAGAGCCGTCGAGCTCTTCGTTGACCCGCGCGACCTCGGCAAACAGGTCGTCTGAGAGGTCTTTCGTGGCAACTCGCACATTCTCTTTGGCCTGTGGATAACGCGGCAGCACCGCCGCAGCCTCGGCGAGCGTGCGGCCCTCGAGCGCCGCGCAGAGCAGCATCGCCGCGGCGAGGCCGTCGCCGGTGACGTGGTCGCTGAGATAGATGATGTGGCCCGACTGCTCGCCGCCAAGGAGGCCGCCCTCCCGGCGGAGAGCCTCGAGCACGTAACGGTCGCCCACCTCGGTCGTCAGCAGGCGGATCCCGCGCTCCTCGGCAAACCGGTGAAAGCCGAAGTTCGTCATCTGGGTGACCGCGACAATGTCGACATCGAGGTGATCGGCGAGGATCGCGAGGATCTGATCACCGTCGACAGACGCTCCGTTTGCGTCGACGGCGAGCACACGGTCGCCGTCTCCGTCGAAGGCGATGCCGAGGTCGAAGTCGCCCTGCAGCACCGTTCGCTGGAGCAGGGAAAGGTCCGTGGCGCCGCTGCCGAGGTTGATGTTCTTCCCGTCCGGCTCGGCCGCGATCGCCGTCACCTCGGCGCCGAGCTGCTCGAACGCCTCGGGCGCGATCGCCGGATAGGCCCCGTTGGCGCAGTCGACTGCGACGCGCAGGCCTGAGAGATCGCTGCCGAACCGCTCGACGATGTGCTCCAGGTAGCTATCGGTGGCGACGTCGACGCGGTCGATCTTTCCGTCACCCGGGCCCTCGGCGTCGAGCAGCGCCTCGATCTCCTCTTCGGCGGCGTCGCTCAGTTTCCGCCCGTCGCGGTCGAAGACCTTGATTCCGTTGTACTCGGGCGGGTTGTGCGAGGCCGAGACGACGACGCCGAGGTCGAGCGCGAGCAGCGCGACTGCCGGAGTCGGTAACACGCCTGCGAGCACCGCGTTGCCCCCGGCCTCGACGATCCCGCGCGCGAACGCCTCCTCCAGCTCAGGCCCCGACCCTGCGCGTATCGCGCCCGACGAAGACGCGGCCGCCGCTTCGACCAGAGCGTCGCGGCCTTGCCGAGCCGCTGAACAAGTTCCGCGGTCAGATCTCGGCCGACCACGCCGCGCACACCATCTGTTCCGAAATATCGGCGCGCCATCGACGGCGAGGTTAAAGGCCGCGAGACCGCGCTCTCCGCGGCCGCCCGGGTGAGATCGCGCACGCGGTCTTGCCAGCCAAGCGCTGAAAGCGTCAGCTTTCAGCGCTTCGAGAACTGCGGTGCTTTGCGGGCCTTGTGGAGGCCGGCCTTCTTGCGCTCGACGATCCGGGCGTCCCGCGCGAGGAAGCCGGCGCGCTTCAGCGGCACGCGCAGGTTCGGATCGGCCTCGACGAGCGCGCGGGCGATCCCGTGGCGGACCGCGCCGGCCTGGCCGCTCGGGCCGCCGCCGTGGACGCGCACTCGCACGTCGAACGTGGCCCTCGACGCCTGCGACCTTCAGCGGGGACATCGCCAGCTCGCGCGGTGCGTAGCGGCGGGAAAGTAGTCCTCGACCGTCCGCCCGTTGAACCAGGTGCCGCCGTCACCGGGGCGCAGGATCACCCGCGCGACGGAGGTCTTGCGCTTGCCGGTTCCCTGGTACTGGGCCGGCTCGACGGCGATCGCCACGCTACGCGTCCTCACTTGCACGGAGGGTTGCGGGCCTGAGCTTGATGCGGATGATCCGGGCCGGCGTAGACCTTCAGCTTGTTCAGCTGCTGCCGCGCGAGGCGGTTCCGCGGGAGCATGCCCTTGACCGCCTTGCGGATCACTTCGGTCGGCCGGCGCTCGAGCTGGTCGCGCGAGCGTCCGCGTCCGCAGGCCGCCCGGATAGCCGGAATGGCGGTAGTAGAGCTTGCTCGTCCAGCTTGTTGCCGGTGACGGTGATCTTCTCCGCGTTGACGACGACGACGAAGTCGCCGGTGTCGACGTGCGGTGTGTACTGCGGCTTCGTCTTGCCGCGCAGCGTGTCGGCGATCTGGGTCGCCAAGCCGACCAAGGGTCTTGCCCTCGGCGTCAACGACGTACCAGCGGCGCTCGATCTCGCCAGGCTTTGCGTTCCAGGTCTTTTGCATGGAAACGGCGGACTCGACGTCCGCCGGCCGCGAATCGTAGCAACCCGCTGCGAAACTCCTCGGCTCCGCCGTGGCTGGGATGGCGGACGTACGCCGCTCCTGTCGCAGCTTCGGCGACGCGGCCGACTGCGAGCCAGACGGCGGCCGCGTGCCAGTTGCTCGAGGAAACGGCTGGCGGACTCGATCTCGGCGCGGGTTGGGCGCCTGTTCGCGGTCTCGGTCCCAGGGTGGGTCGGGACGGCGTTCCAGCACAGCGTGTCCTCTTCGAGCTCGAGTTCCGCGAGCGTGGCGCGGACGATCAGTCGCCGGTCGCCTCGGCGGGGCCTGCCCCGGTCAGCTGACGCTCGGACGTGAACGGCACACCGCTGACACGCGCGCCGCGGTAGCCAGGAGCCTCGCCGACCAAGAGGAAACGGGCGTGCTCGCGCGCCGCCAAATAGCGCTGCGAGGCGACGCCTCAAGAGGCGGGCGCGCGGTCCTTCCCGATAGAAGTTGAACGTGGCACCGATCTCCGCAGCGGCCAGTTCCTCGACAAAGCTCACGGTTCGCACTCTGACGGACGGCGGCCAGCAGCCGCTCGAGATCGCCCACGCGATCGCCGACTGGATCGGCGAAGGCGCGTACGTCGCTCGAGGTGGCGCAGTACGACTTTCACCTCGCTCCGGACACGGCCGCCGTGGTCGCCGGCGCGATCCGCGAGGCGTCGGCACGCGGCGTCGCCGTCCGGATCATCTACAACGTCGACCACCGTGGGCCGATCCCGGTGCCCCGCCGCCGGAGCCCGACGTCAAGCTGATCGAATCGCTGGGAGTGCCGTCGAAGGCCGTCGGCGGCGTCCCGGATCTGATGCACCACAAGTTCGTCGTCCGCGATCGCCAGGCGGTCTGGACCGGGTCGACGAACTGGACGGACGACTCCTGGTCGCGACAGGAGAACGTCATCCTCTCGGTCGAGTCGCCGGAGCTTGCCGAGTCCTTCGTCGAGGACTTCGAGCAGCTCTGGGCCAAGGACGTCGTCGAGGAAACGGGCTTCGTGGCACCGAAGCGGCTGCGCATCGACGGCCTGCTCATCCGCCCGTGGTTCACGCCCGGCTACGGCGAGCGACCTGTCGGCGCGGATCGCCCGCCAGATCGGACGTGCGAAACGGCGGGTGCGGATCTGCTCTCCGGTGATCACCGCCGCGCCCGTGCTCGCAACGCTGGCGCAGCGTCGTCTCCGAGGGCAAGCCCGACATCGCGGGCTGCCTGGACGCACCGCAGATCGAAGGCGTCGTCTACCAGTGGCGCGAGAACGGCAACGGTCGCCTGAAGCTGCCCCTGCTCGAGCGGGTGGTCGCCGGCGAGTTCACCGGCAAGCCGTCGACGCCGTACGGAACGGGGTCGGTGCACGACTTCATGCACGCGAAGATCGTCGTCGCCGACGACGTCGTCTTTCGGGCTCGTTCAACCTCTCGCGCTCAGGCGAGCAGAACGCGAGAGAACGTGCTCGAGATCCACGATCCGGTGCTCGCGGAATACCTGAGCTCCTACGTGGATTGAGGTGCGACGGCGCTACCCGCCGATTCGGCTGACGGTCAGAAGCGCGGCTACTCCCACTCGATCGTCGCGGGCGGCTTCGACGAGATGTCGAGCGCAACCCGGTTCACAGCCGGGATCTCGTTGATGATCCGGCTCGAGATCGTCTCAAGAGGTCGTAGGGAAGCCGCGCCCAGTCGGCCGTCATCGCGTCCTCGGAGGTGACGGCGCGGATCACGATCGGATACGCGTACGTGCGCTCGTCGCCCTGGACGCCGACCGAGCGGATCGCGGGCAGCACCGCGAAGCACTGCCAGAGCTCGCGGTAGAGGCCGGCGCGCCGGATCTCGTCGAGCAGGATCGCGTCGGCCTCGCGCAGGATCTCGAGCCGCTCCTGCGGTGACGTCGCCGATGATCCGGATCGCGAGGCCCGGGCCCGGGAACGGGTGCCGCCAGACCATCCGCTCGGGCAGCCCGAGCTCCTCGCCGACGCGGCGGACCTCGTCCTTGAACAGCGAGCCGCAGCGGCTCGACGAGCTCCATCGTCCATGTCCTCGGGCAGGCCGCCGACGTTGTGGTGCGACTTGATCTTCGCGGCGACGCCCTCGGTGCCGCCCGACTCGATCACGTCCGAGTAGAGCGTCCCCTGCACGAGGCAAGCGGACGTCGCCGAGCTTGCGCGCCTCGTCCTCGAAGACGCGGATGAACTCCTCGCCGATCCGCGTTGCGCTTCTCTCCGGGTCGGTCGACGCCCTCGAGCCGTGCGAGGAACCGCTCGTCGGCGTCGACGTGGACGAGCGGAACGTGAAAGTGGCCGTCGAAGCGTCTCGACGACCTGCGCGGCCTCGTCCTTCGCGCAGCAGGCCGTGGTCGACGAACACGCACGTCAGCTGGTCGCCGACCGCCTTGTGCACGAGCAGCGCGGCGACTGCGGAGTCGACGCCGCCGCGCAGAGCGCGCAGAGCACCCGCTCGGAGCCGACCTGCGCGCGGATCCGCTCGACCTGCTCCTCGATCACCGCTGCGGCCGTCCAGGTCGGCGGGCGCGTCCGCGACGCGGTAGAGGAAGTTCTTCAGCACCTCCATCCCGCAGGGCGTGTGCACGACCTCCGGGTGGAACTGGACGCCGTAGAGCTTGCGCTCGGCGTGCTCGAAGGCGGCGATCGGCGTCGAGGCGGAGCCCGCGACGACGCGTGCGCCCGCGGGCGGCGCCGTGACCGAGTCGCGGTGGCGACATCCACGCCGTCTGCTCCTCCGCCAGGCCGGCGAAGAGCGCTCCCTCGTGCACGCGGACGTCGGTCTTGCCGAACTCGGAGACTCCTGTTCGGTCGACGCTGCCGCCGAGGTCCTGCGCCATCAACTGCATGCCGTAGCAGATGCCGAGCGTGGGGATGCCGAGCTCGTAGATTCCTGGATCGATCCGGGGCGCACCTTCCGCGTAGACGGAAGCCGGGCCGCCGGAGAGCACGAGCGCGAGCGGGTTGCGCGCCGCTGATGTCCTCAGCGCTGACGCCGTGGCCGACCAGCTCCGAGTAGACGCGGCACTCGCGTACGCGCCGCGCGATCAGCTGCGAGTACTGGCCCCGAGGTCGATGACGAGGACCGGGCGTTCCTCCCCGCCGGCTCGCTGACGGGGAGCGGGACGACCTCGCCCACTCGAGGCGCTCGCTTGCGACGCCGACATGGAGGCCGTGCCGGCTTTGCCGGTGCTGCCGTCGTAGCCCGGCCTTGGTTAGGCAGGCAAGACGCTGTTCCTGAAAGGTCCGGATTACGACCGCCTGTAGTTCGGGCGTCTCGCGATCGTCGTCATCCCGTGCGGGTGGCTCTCGCGGAGGCCGACGCCGGTGATGCGGACGAACTCCGCGTCCTTCATCTGCTCGATCGTCGCCGCGCCGCAGTAGCCCATCGACTGGCGCAGCCCGCCGACGAGCTGGTGGAGCGACGTCGCGCGAGCGGGCCCTTGTACGGCACGCGGCCCTCGATGCCCTCGGGGATCGAGCTTGTCGACGTCCTCGACGTCGCCCTGGAAGTAGCGGTCCTTCGAGAACGCCGCGCGCCTTCATCGCGCCGAGCGAGCCCATGCCGCGGTACTCCTTGAAGCGCTCGCCCTGGACGAGGATGACCTCGCCCGGCGCCTCGTCCGTGCCGGCGAGCAGGCCGCCGAGTCATCACCGTGTCGGCGCCGCGCTGCGATCGCCTTCGCGACGTCGCCCGATGAGTGTGATGCCCGCCGTCGGCGATCACCGGTACGCCGTGCGCGGCTCGCCGCCCGCGCGACGCTCGTAGATCGCGGTGACCTGCGGCACGCCGACGCCGGCGACGACGCGGGTGGTGCAGATCTGCCCGGGCCCGATCCCGACCTTGACGGCGTCCGCGCCCGCCTCGATCAGCGCCTCGGCCGCCTCGGCGGTGGCGATGTTGCCGGCGATCGACCTCGACCGTCGCACTGCGCGCTTCAGCCGCCGCACCATCTCGACGACGCTCGCGCGAGTGGCCGTGCGCTGTGTCGACGACGAGCACGTCGACGCCGGCCTCGGCGAGCGCGGCGGCCGCGCTCGGCGCGCGTCGGGCCGACGCCGACGGCAGCGCCGACGCGCAGCCGGCCCTGCTCGTCCTTCGTCGCGTGCGGGAACTCGATCTGCTTGCGGATGTCCTTGACGGTGATCAGGCCCTTGAGCCGGCCCGTCGGCATCGACGACCGGCAGCTTCTCGATCTTGTGGCGGTGGAGGATCGCCCGCGCCTCCTCGAGGGTCGTGCCGACGGGCGCGGTGACGAGGTCGCGGTCGGTCATCAGCGCCGACGACCGGCTGCTCGGTGCCATCGTCACGGAAGCGAAGGTCGCGGTTGGTGAGGATCCCGACGAGGCGGCCGCCCGCGTCGGTGATCGGGACCCCGGAGATGTGGTACCGGGCCATCAGCTCGAGCGCGTCGGCGACCGGAGCGTCGGGCGGCAGCGTCACCGGCTCGACGATCATCCCCGACTCCGAGCGCTTGACCTTGTCGACCTCGGCGACCTGGTCCTCGATCGAGAGGTTGCGGTGCAGGATCCCGATGCCCGCCCTCGCGCGCGAGCGCGATCGCCAGCCGTGCCTCGGTGACCGTGTCCATCGCCGCCGAGACGATCGGAATCTCGAGCGCGATCTCGCGGGTCAGCCGCGTCGCCGTCGAGACGTCGTTCGGCAGCACCGCCGACTCGGCCGGGCACGAGCAGGACGTCGTCGAAAGTCAGCCCCTCGCGCGCGAACTTTGCGATCCGAGCTCGACGAGTCGCTCGATCGTCTCCGGCGTGAGGTCAACGGCCAACTGGTAGGCGATGGTAGCAACGCCGCATGACGACTCAAGCCTCAGGCGTTGACCGGCACGGCCGTCGAAGCCGACCAGCCAGAGCGGGCGCGGCTCGTCGCCGTGACGACGACGCGGAGGGTGGAGCCGACGTCGGCCGCCGAGACGGTGTAGCTGGAGGTCACGGCCTTTGGGATCGCCACGCACGTCCCCGCGGTCGTATCGGTGCAGCGCTGCCACTGGTAGCCGAGCGTTGGCGCCGGATCGGCCTGCCAGGTGCCGGTGCTGGCGCTCAGCAATTGGCCGGTCTGGGGCACGCCGCCGACGGTCGGCGCGTCGATCGCGACCGGCTGCGGCGCCATCAGGGCCGAGGTCAGACGCGAGCCGCGGTAGCGATCGCCGTCGACACAGCCTCTGATCCCGGCAACGTGGCTGCAGTTCGTCCACTGCCAGAAGCTCCAGCCGATCGCGCCCCAGTTCGCCGCGGGTACGCGGGGCGCGGCGACGTGCCAGTGCGCGATCCAGAGGTTCGAACCGGCCGACGCAAAAACGCTCGCATCGCCCACCGCCTTACGCCAGAAGGTCGGGGAGGCGTAGATCGTCGGCCTGATCCCTACCTGGAGCTGGACCTCGTTGAGCCACGCAGCCGTCCAGGCGCGTAGCGACGCAGGCGAGAGACCGCCCGTTCGCTCCAGGTCGAGCACCGGCGCGAGCTCCCCTGTCTGGGGCTGCGCAACCAAGACGAAGAAGTCGGCCTGCGCAACGGCATTCGCGATCACCGCACGGGACGTCGAGCCCGCCGGTCGCGCGAAGTGAAAGGCGCCGAACGCCGAGCCCGGCGGCCTTGGCGCCGACACGGTTGCGTGAGCGAATGACGGATCGCTCGCGAAGCCGTTCGTCGCCTCGGCGAAGGCGAAGCGGTAGCCGCCATGGCGCGACGCGCGGCCACCCGATCGAGCCCTTCCAGCGCGAGACGTCGATCCCGCGGACGAAAGGCGCGGCCGTGGCCGGCGACGCAACGGCGAACACCGCAACGAGCAGGAGAAAGCGGCGGCGCAAGTCCGGAAGCCTAACGCGGCCGTTGACTGATTGGCTAGCTCGCAACCGGTTCCAGCTCGCTGACCTCGACGGCGCTCGCGAGCCGGTCGGCCTCGCGCTGGTCGAAGCGCCCCGCGCCGACCTCGAGCGTCGAGGCTGTGCCGGTCGCGACCGCGGCGCGAAGCGCATTCTCCGGGCGATTCGCCTTTCAGGTGAGCGGCGAGGAACGCCGCCAGCAGCACATCGCCTGAGCCGACCGGCCGAAACCGGCTCGATGCTCGGAGCGCGCACGCCGGTAGCGATGCGCCGTCCGCTCCTGCGCGGAGGAGCGCGAAGCAGCCCGACTCCCTGGGTGATCAGGACGTTCCGCGCGCCGAGCTCGGCGATCGCGTCGAGCGCCAGCGAGGAAGTCCTCGTCGTCGTTGAACTCCTGGCCGACGAGCGCTCTCGGCCTCGCGCTGGTTCGGCGAGACGAGGCACGGCTCGGCCTCGACGCCGAGCCGCAGCGGCTGCGCCTTCGGAGTCGAGCACCGTCGTGACGCCGCCGGCGGTTGAGCTCGCGGATCGCCTCGTCGTAGAAGCCGTCGTCGACATCGCGCGGCAGCGAGCCGGCGAAGACGACGGCGTCGGCGCCCTGCGCGAGAGTAGGTGAGCTTCTCGAGCAGCATCTCGAGCTCCTCCGGCGCTGACCGCCGGGCCCCACTCGTTGATCTCCGTGTACGTGCCGCGCGGTCGGGTCGACGACCGCGGTCGAGGTGCGCGACTCGTCGTCGATGCGGACGAAGTCGTTGAGGATCGCCTCGCCCGTCAGCTCCTCGACGATCCGCGATGCCGGTGCGGCCCGCCGGCGAGACCGGTCGCGACCACCGGCACGTCGAGCAGCTTCAGCGCGCGGGCGACGTTGATCCCCTTGCCGCCCGCGAGCGTCAAGCGCCTGGCTCGCGCGGTGGCGCTGGCCGCGCTGGAAGTTCGGAACCGTCAGCGTCCGGTCGAGCGCGGCGTTCAGCGTGACGGTGACGATCATGGCAGCCAGCCCCCAGATGTGTGCGCCGTTCGCCGCGCGTAGAACCCGACGCGGCCGAGCGCGCCCGGGCGCTCGACCGTTCGCCCGGCGACGAGCGGCGCGCGCGCGAGCAGGCGCCGCGCGTCGTAGACGCGGATCTCGCCGAGCCGCTCGCCCGCTGCGCACCGGGCAGCGTCGACCGCCGGCTCGGCGACGACGCGCTGCACGAGCGGCTGGTCGATCCTGACCGCGCGCACGAGGCCTGCGCCGGCGACGAGCCCGCAGCCGTGACACGGCCGTAGCCGACCTCGACGTCCGCGTAGACGCGGCCCGGCGTGATCACCGGCATCGCGACCGGTAGCGGGCGAGCGCCCCAGCGCGAGCAGCGCGGTCAGGTCGGCGTTCGCTGCGTCGCGCGATCGGGCTGAACCGAGGATCGTCGCGTAGATCGTGACGGCGCCGCCGCGGTCGACGGCGGCGACCTCGTACCAGCCGGCGGCGGCGGTGTGGCCCGTCTTGACGCCGAAGACGCCCGGGAAGCGTCGCGAGCAGGTCGTTCCAGGTGTGCAGACGACGGCCGCCGGCGATCGTGGCGCGCTGCATCCGGACGATCGCGCGGACGATCGGACTGCGCATCAGCGACGCCGCGCGAGCTTGCGTCACGTCGCGGGCGCTCGAGACGTGGCCCGGGCGCGTCGAGGCCGTCCGGGCGCGCGAAGTGCGTGTCGGTCAGGCCGAGCTGCCGCGCGCGGGCGTTCATCATCGCGACGAATCGAGCCGTCGTTGCCGTTGCCGACGTAGCGGCGAGCGCGTCCGCGGCGTCGTTCGCGCTCTGGATCAACGCGCCCTCGAGCAGATCGCGGACCGTCAGCCGCTCGCCGGGCGCGAAGGTCGATCGACGACTCGCCGACCGCGGCGGCCCCGGGGCGACGGTGACGACATCGTTCGGCTTCGTGCGCTCGAGCGTCAGCAGAACCGTCATCAGCTTCGGTCAGGCTCGCGATCGGAACGCGCGCGTGCTGGCGGTACTCGGCGAGCACCTGGCCCGTCGCGCCGTCCTCGACGATGTACGCCCGGGCGTGCACCTGCGGGAGCGGCGGCGAGAGCGGGGGTCGCGAGCGAGAGCCGCGGCGACAGCAACCAGCGGGCGCTTCACGGCCGCAACGACTAACCTACCAGCCGGAGGCGGCCCAGATCTCGGTCTTGCAGGCGGGCCGCTTCCTGAGAGGCGCCAGTGCGCCAGTCCTCGCCTGAGGAACGGAAGCCGTATGTGACGCTGCGCGAAGCGGCGACGAGCGCGCTGGCCGGGCCGCTTCGTGAACGCGCGGGCGACGTCGCCGGGCGAGGCGCCCTGCGCTCCGACGCCCGGCAGCAGCAGGATCGACGCTGCGGCAGCAGCCGCCGCGCCTCGCCGACGGCGCGCGGAGTGCGTGGCGCCGACGACGGCGCCGACGCTCGACAGGCCGTGCTCGCCGATCGAGGTCCTCGCCCCACTCCGCGACCAGCCGCGCCACGTGCTGCCAGAGCAGGCCGCCGTCGCTCAGCGTCACGTCCTGGACGTCCCCGCCGCCCTCGTTCGAGGTCTTGACGAGGCAGAAGACACCGCCGCCGTGCGCGCCGGCAGGCGCTGAAGAACGGCTCCAGCGAGTCGCGGCCGAGGTACGGGTTGACGGTCATCGCGTCCGCCGATCGGCGGCTCGTCGCCCTCGAGGTACGCGGCCGCGTAGGCGCGGGCGGTCGAGCCGATGTCGCCGCGCTTCGCGTCCGCGATCACGAGCAGGCCGGCGGACGCGCGTACGCGCACGCCTGCTCGAACGCTCGACTCCGTCGGAGCCGAGCGCCTCGAAGAACGCGAGCTGCGGCTTGACCGCGACCGCGTACGGCGCGACCGCGTCCACGATCCCGCAGCAGAAGCGCGCGACCGCGTCGGCGGCGGCGCTGCGGGCGACGTGAGCATCGCCGCTGAGCTCGACCGGCAGCAGGTCGAGCCGCGGGTCGAGCCCGACGACGAGTTGCGAGCGCTTGTGCTCCACCGCCTCGGCAACGCGGTCGGAAAAAGGTCTTGGTCGCCGCCGGGGTCTCGACCTGCATCCTCTTCAGCCTAGCCCGCGATTCGGATCCACAAGACGAAGGCCGCCTTGTCTGGCGGCCTTCGAGGTACTTGGAGGGAGCGCCCTCGTCCTGCTACATCATCCCGCCGTCGCTACCTCCGCCGCTTCGAACGGCCTGCTTGAGTGAGCTTCCGGCAGAGAACTTCGGCACCCACGCCGCCGGGATCTGCACCTTCTCGGATGGGTTCCGCGGGTTGACCCCTTGCGCGCCGCGCGGTGCTGCGTCGTGAACTTGCCGAATCCCGGTGAAGGCGACCTCTTCGCCGATTCTTCCAGCGCATCTGTGATCGACTCGATCACGGCATCCACTGCCTCGCCCGCTTCTGCGACGGCCAAGGCCGCTCTTCTGCGCCACACGCTCGACGAACTCCCTGCTTGGTCACGTGCACCCTCTCCTGCTGCTTTTGACAGGGCTAGGACCGCGCCAGACCCTAACAGGGTTCGGCGATTTTGGCTCAACCATGCCGTTAATGCTGGGCTTTTGCAAGTCCATACCAGCTCCGAGGCCCGAAACAGCGGCCGCAACCTGACCGCGACACGGGCGAGCGCGTCCATTCCGCCCTCCTCACGATCGACGACGCAGACCGCCGTCCGGCAGGTCAGCCCGGCCTCGCGGAGCGCCCTCGATCGCGGCCACCGCGGCGCCGCCCGAGGTGACCACGTCCTCGACGAGACAGACCGCTTTCGCCGTCCTCGAAGCACACCCTCGAGGCGGTTGCCGGTCCCGTACTCCTTGGCCTCCTTGCGGACGATCAGGAAGGGCAGGCCCGAGGCGAGCGAGGCGGCAGCCGCGAGCGGTACGGCGCCCAGCTCCGGCCCCGCGAGCCGGACGGCCTCGGGCTCGGGCTCGGCAACGACCTGGGCGATCCGCTCCCCCAGCGGGCCGAGCAGGTCCGACCGGGTCTCGAAGCGATACTTGTCGAGGTAGTAGCGGGAGCGCCTGCCCGACGCGGAGCACGAAATCCCCCTCGAGGTAGGCGTACTCACGCAGCGCGGCGGCCGAGCTCGGCGTCTGTCAGTGGCTCGGCCGGTGTCATTTCTGGATGCCTGGCGTGCGAGAAGCAAGCCAGGGGAGGACGCGGAGTGTTCGTACTCGAAAGTACGGGCGCGACCGACGCGACCAGGGCGGATGCCATTGGCGCGCGCTTTATCGCGCGGCAGGCGCCGGAGGATGGCGCCGGCCGAGCCACTTAACTCAAGCCTGCAGCTCGAGGGATCCGGCGGGCGCGCCGCAGCAGCGGCTCGGCCTCGCCTGGCTTCGCCAGCGAGACCATCGACCCGTCGCCGAAGTAGACGTCCACCCGCTCTCGCTGGCGCGCGAGGCGCCGGCGGAAGAGCAGCGTCCCGGCGAGGCGAACCGGCGCCGAGCAGCACGCCGGTGAGGACGTTACGACTTCGCATCGGTCTTCTTGGCCCGGCCTCGCGGGGGCTTGCGTCTCAGGCGGCACGTTTCTTCGGTGCGGCCGGGGTGTCGAGGTCACGCAAGCAGCTCTTGAGGTCGTAGAAGACGAGTCCGACGGTGGGCTCGGCTGCGTCGTCGCCGCGATCAGCCGATCGCCGTCCCGGACGACGAAAACGCTCCCGCCCTGAAGCGCGACCTCTGAGCTGCGCGAACTCTGGCGGCCTCACCGCCGGGCGTCCTGCCGCTGCTCGGCTTCGGTCAGTAGCGCCTCGGCCTCCGCCGCGACGTCCTCTTCGCACGCTGGTCGTCGGCGAACGTCGAGCCGACCACCTTGCCGCCGCGCTCGAAGATGACGGCGGCGGCGCGAACCTGCGAGGAGATCTCCGCAGGCGCTCGAGGGCGGCGGCAGCGTCCATGGGCCCACGCTAACACTAAGGCGTCGCTTGCGATGCCGACCAGAAAGGCCGCGCCGACCTGCGCGGCGCGGCCGCTAAACCGGCTGAGGGTGGCGCGTCGAGACCGTACTTCACATCGCGCATGGCCGAGGCGTCGCTTGCGATGCCGACCCCAAAAGGCCGCGCCGACCGGCGCGGCGCGGCCTGCTCAACCCGGCCGAGGGTGGCGCTTCGACATCATGACTCCTCGTCGTCCTCGGCCGTGATACTCCACCGGTGCTGTATCGCCCGCTGGCTCCAGTGGTGGTGTATCGCCCCCTGGCGAAGTTCTTCCGGGACCGCGGCCCCACCTCGCGGCCATGATCGCCTACTTCGCGCTGCTCTCGTTCGTGCCGCTGACCTTTCTCGCGCTCTCGCTGCTCGGGCTGACGCGGACGCCCCGACGAGTCGAGCTACCTCGTGACGGAGTTGAAGAAGGTCTTTCCCGGCACCTCGGTCTCGGCGATCGTGAAGGCGGTCCGATCGGTGCAGCGGAACGCAGCGACCGCTGGGAATCATCGGCGGCATCGTTTTGCTCTGGGCGCTCGCTCTCGCTTCTTCAGCGTGCTCGAATCGGCGTTCAACATCGTCTACGGCGCGGCCGAACCGGCCGCTTCCTGCGCGGCAAAGGCCTCGCGGTGGTGATGTTGATCGCACTGCTCGTGACGCTTTTCGTCGGGCTCCTCGCGGGTCGGTCGGCTTCGACCTGCTCAAGCACTACGCCCCGGGGATCGCCAGTAACGGCGTTGTCGCCTATGCGCTCTCGCTCGTGGTTTCGCTGAGCGCCGTTTTCGGCTTCCTGGTTGCCGTGTACTACCTGCTGACGAACGCGGATCTCCATCTCGCGCGATGTGCTGCCCGGCGCCGCGGTGCGCGGCAGTGCTGCTCGAGGCGCTCGTTCCAGGTGCTGCCCGCTCTACGTGCGGCTCTCGAGCGTCTCGATCGCGCTGCGCGCCTTCGGCGGGCCGGCGCTGCTGCTCGTCTGGCTCTACGTGATGGCGAACGCGATCGTCTTCGGCGCCGAGATCAACTCATACCGGTCGGCCCGCCGCGGAAGCGGCGCTTCAGGAGGCGCCGGGATCGCCTGACGTCCTCCCGGGGCGTGTCTCGGTGCCAGACCCGGAGACACGGCCCGAACCGCCGTTAGCGCTCGTTGAAGGCCCGGAGCAGGTCTCTGGCGCGGCGCGGGCGCGGTGGGAGTTCTCGGCCTTCCACTCGTTGCCGAGCTCCGCGACGGTTTGCTCTTCGCCCACGGGGATGAAGATCGGGTCGTAGCCGAAGCCCTCGTCGCCGCGCGGCTCGACGGCGATCCGGCCGTCGAGGACGCCGGTGCCGCGCAGCTCCTCGCCGGACGGCGCCAATGCGACCAGTTCGCAGATGTAGCGGGCGCGGCGGCCGTCGCCCTCGACGTCGCGGAGCTCGCCGAGCAGGCGCCCGACTGGATCGTCGCCGCCAAAGCGCGCCGAACGGATCCCGGCGCGCCGGCGAGGCCTCGACCTCGAGCCCGGAATCCTCGCCGAGCACGCAGGCCTCGCCTGCGAACTTGGCCCCGTGTTGGGCCTTGGCGAGAGCGTTCTCGTAGTACGTGGCGCCTCCTCGGGCGGATAGCCGCTCGCGTCCAGCAGCTCGAGCCGCCAGTCGCCGAGCACCGCGCCAGCTCGCGTAGCTTGTTCTCGTTCCGCGAGGCGAGAACGCGACGTTCAGATCGGCGCAACGTACCTCGAGCAGGCCCAGCACCTCGGGCCACGGAAAGCGACGGGATACTAGAGGCGAGCGGCAGCACCGGCGGCCTCCTCTCCTGGGCCGCGGCGATCTGCTCGATTCCCACGGCCGCCAGCTCGAGCAGCTCGTCCAGGCGCTCGCGCGAGAACGGCTCTCGCTCGGCGGTCGCCTGCACCTCGACGAGGCTTCCGTCGCCGGTCATGACGACGTTCATGTCGACCTCGGCGCTCGAGTCTTCCGAGTAGTCGAGGTCGAGCAGCGCCTCGCCGTCGACGACGCCGACGGAAACGGCCGCGACCGAGTCGGGCAACGCCTTCGAGAGCCCGAACCGGTCGAGCGCGAGCCTCGCCGCGACGTAGGCGCCGCAGATCGCCGCGCAGCGGGTGCCGCCGTCAGCCTGAGCACGTCGCAGTCGAGCCAGAGCGTCCGCTCGCCGAGCGCCCCGAAATCCGTCACCGCCCGCAGCGCCCGGCCGATCAGGCGCTGGATCTCGACCGTGCGCCCTCCTGCTTGCCGCGCGACGCCTCCCGCTGCGTGCGCTCGCCGGTCGACGCCGGCAGCAGCGAGTACTCGGCGGTCATCCAGCCGCGCCCCTTGCCCATCAGCCAGCGGGGGACGCCCTCCTCGATCGAGGCCGTGCAGAGGACCTTTGTCTTGCCCTGCGAGTAGAGCACCGAACCGTGCGGCTGCTCGAGCCAGTTCGCCTCCAGCAGCAGCGGACGGAGCTCGTCCGGTCGCCGGCCATCAGCGCGATTCATTTGTCGACCCTCTTCGTGACGAGTTCTGATTCCAAGGACGGGTTTTGGTCACGCCGCCCGCCTCAGCTTCGCCAGCTCGATGTGCTCGACCTCGGCGATCGGCAGCTGCAGGAATCGCTGGCCCAGCGCGCGGAACGCTTCCGGGTCGCCGGTCGTGAGGAACCGGTACGAGCCCTCGCGCGCCTCCTCGTTCTCGATTCCCTTGCGCAGCGAGCGTCCCGGCGACCTCTCGCGCCGTCTCCTCGGCCGAGAAGACGAGCGTGACGCCGCGCCCGAACACGCGCTGGAAGATCAGGGCGGATCAGCGGGTAATGCGTGCAGCCGAGGATGACCGTGTCCACCCCGGCGTCCTTCAGCGGCTCTGCGTACTCGCGGACGGCCGCGGTCGTCTCGGCGCCGAAGGGATCGTCGCCCTCGATCAGCGGCACGAGCCTCGGGCAGGCGAGCGCCGTGAAGTCGGCGCCGGCGTCGAGCGCGGCAACGAACTCGGCGTAGCGCGCCCGCCTCGACCGTCGCCTTGGTCGCGAGCAAGCCGATCCTGCGGTTGCGGGTCGCCTGCACAGCCGCGTGCGCCTCGGGCTGGATCACACCGACGACCGGCACCGAGAGCGCCTCCTGCAGCTGCGGCAGCCCGGCCGAGGTGGCCGTGTTGCAGGCGACGAGGACGAGCTTGACGTCCTGCCTTCCAGGTAGCGGCCGATCTCCAGCGCAAAACGCGCGCACCTCGTCCAGCGACCGCGGGCCGTAGGGCAGGCGCGCGTGGTCGCCGAGATAGACGAAGTCCTCGTGCGGCATCGTCACCAGGCACTCGTGGAGAACCGTGAGTCCGCCCATGCCTGAGTCGAAGACGCCGATCGCCCGCGCGTCCATCGCGCGATTGTACGAGGCTGCCTACGCCGAGTCGTGTTTCGCGATACAACTGTCCGGCCGAATTTGCGTCTGAGCAGGAGCACGCTGGCGACACATCGAAGGAAAGGGGCCATGAAGAGATCCATGCGTTTGACAGTTTTCGGGTGCGCTGCGGCATTGGCACTCGCCGTCACAGCAATCGCGGCCGCGTCGTACACACCGTCGATGGGAATCTTCCAGGCGACGTACAAGCCAAGCGGTGCCGGGGTCGTCACGATCGTCGTCGCGCAGGAAAAGGTCGACGATCCGACGGCGAGGATCGTCATCTACGCCCACTCGGCTACAAAGCGACGCTGACCCAGGCGGCGGGGACGCAAATCGGGAATGTCGTCGCCGACGTCCAGGTTCTCGACCTCGGCCCGAACACGCTGCCGCTGGCCGGCCCGGTCAAGGCCGACAGCCCGGCGAACTACCCTGCGGCGTCGAACCTCTGCACCCCTGGGGTTACACATGAGGCGGTCTGGACGCTGAACGCAGCGCTACCGGGGCAGCCGGCGAACCCGATCCCCGTTTACGTCGACCACTCGACGGGCGCCGACGCCGCATTCAGCTCCGTGAAGATGACCGTCTGCTTCCGGGATCCGACCCTCCCTTCAGCCGACCCGAGGCGCTCGCCGAACGGGACGAAGTTCCTGGACGCGGCGTTCTCGGTTAAGGGCGTTTTCACGAACCCGACCAACGCGGGCAACCAGCTCTGGCGCGACTCTGTTCACCCGCATACACGCCGGGGACGGGGGCGCCCAACGCGGCCGGTACCCGCGAGGCTCAGGGCGTCGTACCGATGCCGTACAGCATCTCGATCAAGCGCATCCGGAAGGCACGGCCCGGCTACTTCCGGCTCGCCGGGACGGTCAACGTCGCCGGCACCGCACCGACCGGCGCCGGGCTGAAGCTCTTCGCCGGCGTCAAGGGCAAGAGCGGCGTCACCTTCAAGGCCGTCGCTTCGACCAAGACCCGCAAGGGGAAATACGTCTTCAACCGGCGGCTGCCGAAGAAGGTGACCTATCTCTTCGTCGAGAGACCGCCGACGGCGATTGCCTGCGCAGTCCCGCTGGTGACTTGCACCTCGGCGATCGCCAGTAACGCGATCAGCGGCGTGGTCAGGGTCGTGCCCCCGCCGAAACGGCGCTAGCATTCTGGATCGGGGCCTCTCCGGAGGCCCTGACCGATTTCAACGTAGAGTGACCGCAGTGGACGTACTGGCGGTCATCCACGGCGACCGAGTTCGTGCAGGCGTTTTCGGCGACGTCGTCCAGGAACGCGGGCACCGCCTCGACGAGTGGAGCCTCGCCTGGGAGACACCCTTGCCGCAGCCGCTCGACTCCTACGGCGCCGTGCTCGTCTTCGGCGGCGCGATGCACGCAGACCAGGACGACCGGCATCCATGGCTGCGCGAGGAGAACCTCTTCCTGAAGCGTCTGCTGATGCTGCATATGCCGGTGCTCGGAGTCTGCCTCGGCGCCCAGCTGGTTGCGAAGGCCGCTCTGGCGCTGGTGTACCGCGTCGAGACTCCGGAAATCGGCTGGTTCGACGTCGAGCTGACCGACGACGCCGCCGACGACCCGGTGTTCTCGCGGCTGCCGCAGCGCTTCGAGGCGTTTCAGTGGCACTTCTACACCTATGACCTCCCCGGTGGCGCCATCGAGCTCGCGAAGAGCGCCGCCTGCACGCAAGCGTTCCGCCTCGGCGACAGCGCCTGGGGAATCCAGTTCCACGCCGAGGTGACGCTGCCGCAGGTGGAGAGCTGGCTCGAGCACGAAGACGAAAGCGAGGAGCGCGGGCAGCCGCCCGAAGGGCTCGCGGAGATGACCCGAGCGCGGATCGAAGGCTGGAACGAGCTCGGCCGCTCGCTCTGCGGCTCGTTTGTCGACGTGGCGGAACGCGTGGCCGTCGCGGCCTAGCCAGCCGAGCTGGATCAGCATGGCCTGGCGCTCGAGCGGCAGCTCGGGATGGCGCGACCACTCGTGCCAGGAGCCAGGGTAGTTCCGCGCTCTGTAGCCGGCCGCACGTAGCGCCAGCGTTGCCCGGGCCGAGCGCGAGCCCGAGTGGCAGTAGGCGATCACCTCAGCGCCTTCGGGCGCGCCGACGGCGGCGCGGATTTCTGCCGCATCCTTGGGCAAGCCCGGGCCGTCGAAGAGCGCCGTCCTCGTCGATCCGCCGGGCGCCGGGGATGTGCCCCTGGCGCGGGATCGCAGGGGTACCCACCCTGCCCCTGGAACTCCTCCTCCGTGCGGATGTCGAGCAGCGCCAACCCTTCTTCCCCGAGGCGGCGTTCCACCTCGGCGCGCGTCGGAAGTGCATCCAGCCTCGGCTGGAGCTGCACCTTGACGGGCTCGAGCTCGACCTGGCCGGCCTCCAGCTCGCCTGGCCAGGCGGCGAGGCCGCCGAGCAGCACCGATACCTGCGGGTGCCCGGCCAGCTCGGCGAGTTGGGCGGACGGCATCGCGCCGACGCCGTCGCCGCGGTCGTAGAGGACGAGCCGCTCTTCGCCCGTGATGCCGTGGCGTCGCAGCCGCAGGCCGATCTCCTTCGCAAGCGCCTCGATCACCTCGGGATCGCTCATCGGCGGCGGGGAGCCGAGCACGAGCGGTCTCGAGCCGGCGATGTGACCGCGCGCGTGCGCGTTCGGCCCGCGAACGTCGCCGAGCGACGAGATCGCCCTCGCCCAGCCTCGCCTGGAGCCAGGCCGCGTCGACGACCGGCGGCAGCTCAGACATCGGCCAGAAAGTTCGCGAGCGCGGCGTTGAACTCGTCCGGCTGCTCGAGGCTCGGCAGATGCTTTGCGCCGGCGAAGACGCGAAAACGCCCGTGGCGCGCCCGCGCCGCGAGTGCCTCCGCTTCCTCCGGAGGGAAGAAGGCGTCGCCCTCGCCGACGGCGACGAGGCTCGGCCCTTCGAAGGACGCGAAGGTTTCCGAGTTGTCGGCGCGGTCTCGAAGCGCCCGCACCGCTTCGATCACTTCGTCGTTCCCGCGGGCGAGCACCGGCTCGCGGACGCGGCCGACGGCCTGCTCCGACGCGTCTTCGAGCAGCAGCTTCGGGCGCTGGTTCTCCCAGAGCGCCTCGACGCCTCCGTTCTCGATCAGGGCGATGGTGTCGGCTCGGCCGGCCCGCCGCTCTGGAGAGTCACCCTCGGCGCGAGCTCCGACGAGCGCCAGGGCGCGAACCCGCTCCGGCGCGCGGCTCGTCATCGCAAGCGCCGCGTAGCCGCCCAGCGACGCGCCGACGAGGATCAGCTCGCCGTCTTCCTCGTCCAGCAAGGACGCTCCCCAATCGTCGAGCGACTCGCCGCGTCCGTAGAGGCGCGGGGTCGAGACTTCGTAATCTCGCAACGATTCGAGCTGCGGCTCCACATCCGCTCGTCGAGCGGAAATGCGTGCAGGAGCAGGACTTTCATCGACCGAGCGCGACCGTCAGCTCGAGCTCGGCCGCGATCGCGGGACGCTCGCTCAGCCGCTCGAGCCAGGCAGAGAGCGCCGGGTAGGGCTCGAGGTCGACACCCAGGTTCGAGCGCGCGCGCAGGATCCAGGGCACGTAGCCGATGTCGGCGAGGCCGTACTCGCGGCCGCTGAGGAACGGCTGCGCCTCGAGCGCCGCGTCGAGATCGCGCAGCCGCTCGTCGAGCTGTGACTGCTCCCCGCGGCGGAGCGCGTAGTAGTCGGCGCCGAGCCGGACGTCGAAGCGGTCGAGCCAGAGCCGGCCGAGCAGCGCTCCGCCGGATCGGCCGGCCAGAGCGGCGGCTCCGGGAAGCGCTCATCGAGGTACTCCATGATCACCAGTGACTCGGGAAGGACGAAGCCGCCGTCCTCCTCGAGCACCGGCACCGTCCCGCTCGGGTTCTTGGCATAGAGCCAAGCAGGACGGTCGGAAAGATCGATCTCGACCGTCTCGTAGCCGAGGCCCTTCTCGGCGAGGACGATTCGAGCCCGGGCGCAGTACGGGCAGCGGGCTGCGTCGTACAGGATCACGCGGCCTGAGACTAACGGTGCGATACCTGGTGAGCGCCGGGCTCCGAAGCCGCGCCTTCGTAGCCGTGGCCGGCGCCGCTCGAGGCCCATCAGGCCGGCGACCTGCTCGAGCAGCTCCTGCGGCGAGCCGAGCTCCTCCGGCGTCGCGGCAGTCCGGGCAATCCGCCGGAACTCGTGCGGGTCAGCCCCGGTCAGCCGGGCGACCACCGTTGGATTCGCGCCCAGCGCGATCGCGTCGCCCGGCGGCAGCGGCTTGAAGTACTCCGGCACGGACTGGTACTCGTCGACGACCGAGCCTCGCTCGAAGATGTTGTAGCGGACGACCGCGCCTTCCTCGAGCCCGATCGTCACGGCCACCGCCCCTGTTGCATTCGAGGCTCGCTGCCGAGCCTACGCAGGGCGCCGGGCTCACGGTCGCAGAGCTCATCGTAGACCGCTGTCCAGCCGTTCCGAGGCGCGGCGACGACGCTTCCGCCCGAGCGACCGAACCGCGGCACGTACTTCCGCACCGCCTGCTCGACGGCGTTTTCATCGTCGGTCTGCACGTGGACGGAGCCAAAGCTCGGACCTCGCGGTCCGTGCTCCGAGCGTTCCAGCAGGTGCTCGATCGGCGCGAACAGGCGCAGCGACTCGGGCTGGAATCCGAGCCGCTCATAGGCGGCGCGTGCGTCCCCGTTCGTCACCTGGACGCCGAGAGTCAGCACCGCCGCGTCCTCCTCGTCGCGCAGCCGGATCGCCGCCTCGCGGATCAGCTCGCGCGCTGCCCCCTGCCGGCGCACATCGGGTATGACGTAGAGATCGCTCAGGTGGCCGATGCCCGGGTGGTCGATCTTCGCCAGAGCGAACCCGACGACCTGCCCCGCATCGTCCTCGGCCACGAGCGCGACGTTCTGGTCGCCGAGGTAATCGTCGAGCTCGCCGAGCTCGTGCTCGATGTCGACCGGAATGCCGGGCGGCGGCGGGATCTCTTGGACGAACTCCCGGTAGAGGTCGCGCAGGCGGTCGCGGTCCTGCGTGGTTGCCTCGCGGATCGTCATGCCGGCGGGGCCGTCCGGAGGCCGGTCAGCAGGTAGTGAGCGGTCAGGTTCTGGAACGGGTCGAACCGCGCGCCGGCTTCGCGCACCTCGGCGATCGAGAGCTTCCGGCCGCCGAAGTAGAACGCGGAGACCGCCTTGACGAGGCCGAGGTCGCCGGCGGGCCACGCGCGCGGGCGCGCGAGATGACGGGCGAGGAACCAGTCTGCGGTCCACTCGCCGAGCCCACGAATTGAGGTCAGAGTCGTCTTCACTTCGTCGTCGGAAAGGGTATGCAGCGCGCCGAAGTCCACGTCGGAACGAGCGACACCGAGCACGTACTCGGCCTTGCGCCGAGAGAAGCCGAGCTCGGTCAGCTGCTGCTCGTTCGCCTGCGCCATCCGCTCGCGCGTCGGGAACTCGTAGGCGTGGACGCCGCGGACGCCGAAGCGCTCGACCATCCGGTTGCGAATCGCGAAGGCCGCGAAGAGCGAGACCTGCTGCGCGCTGATGGCGCTGACCGAGCGCCTCGTACGGGTCGGGCGCGAGCGGCGGCCGGAGCCCGGCGAGCCTCGGCACCAGCTCGCGGAGGACCTCGTCGCCTTCGGCCCAGGCGTAGAACGGGTCGAGCTCGAAGCCGGCGCCGACCATGGCGCGCGCGACCGGCTCGGTCTCGTCATCCAGCGGCTCGACGTCGACGCCGCCAGGCGCCGCCTCGATCCTGATCTCCCGCCCGCCGACGACGCGATGGACGCCGCCCTCGTACCAGAGGTTCGCGATATCCGGGCCGAAGGCTCGGAACCGTTCAGTCGAGAGCTCGAAGTCGTACGGATCCGGCAGCGGAAGAAGAGTCAAGCGAGAGAGCGAGCGACGTCATGCAGATCCCCGAACGGTTCGTAGGAGACGCCCTGCTCGTCGAGGTAATGCGCGAGGGAGTCGCGGGCGAAGATCCGATCAGCCGCCTGGGCCGCGCAGCGGTCGGAGTAGCCGTCGCCGACGTAGACGACCTCGCCGTTCGTCGGCAGGTCGGCCCGCTTGCACGGCTCGCCGCAGGTCCACACGAATCGCCATTGCGAAAGGTTGCGCGCCAGCCGTTCGGATTCCACTCGACGTCGTTGGCCCGCACCTCGAGCTCAACGCCTTCGCGCTCGAGGATCGGCTCGATCAGCTGGCGGAAGTTGCTGGAGACGATCAGCGGCCGGTACGCCTCGGCGAGCTCGTGGAAGCCCGGCCGCAGCTCGAGGTTCTCCCGCAGCCATCCGACGACCTCCTCGATCGGCGTCGTGATCGACTCGGCGTCGCGGCGGATCTCCTCGTGCAGCGTGATCTCGCCGCGCCGGAGCGCGGCGGCCGCGTCGAGGTAGACCTGCCAGTCGCCGAACTCGCGCAGCGCGAGGATCAGCGTGTCGTCGACGGTCACGGTCCCGTCCCAGTCGAGGATCAGCGTCATGCCGTCGCAATGTAGAGGCCGCGGCCCATCGGCCCCTCCGGGTCATGCGCGGCCTCGAGCCCTGCGGCCCGGAACGCCTCGAGGTACTGCGTCGACCGTGAAGAGGCCGAGCTCGTGCGGCTCGCTGAAGCGCTCGATCCCGTCCGGGGTGCCGACGAGATACTCGAACTCGAACATCGAGAGGTTGCCTTCGCGCTGCCCGACATTCATGCGCGCGATCTTCAGCTCGGGCTCGTCGACGAAGACCGCAGCGACATGGCGGTCGAGCCAGACCTCTGGCGACAGCCACGGCTCGACGACCAGCACCCCGGCCGGCTCCAGATGCCGGGCCATCGACGCGATCGCCGAGCGCAGGCGCTCCTCGGTCCGCACGTAGCCGATGCTGCTGAACATGGAGACGACCGCGTCGAAGCGCTTGCCGAGGTCGAAGTCCGCCATGTCGCCTTCATGGAAAGGGACGTCCGGCAGGCGCTCGCGGGCGACGGCCAGCATCTCCGGGTCGAGGTCGAGCCCCTCGACCTCGTATCCCGTCAGGTGCTCGAGGTGCGCGCCGGTGCCGCAGGCCACGTCGAGGAGCGTCCGCGCGCCCGGCCGCTGGTCCTGGATCAGCCGGTCGAGCTCCGCGGCTTCGCGAGGGTAGTCGCGGACCGCCGAGTAGATCGCGTCGTAGATGCGCGCCGAGCGGCTGAACACCCGCCGCATCTTGTCAGCCGCGAAGAGCCGTACTAGATTCGGCGGCAACGCAAGAAGGAGGAAGCAAATGGCCACAGTGACCGCCAGAGAGCTCGACACCACGGCCCTCGAAGGGCAGGTGCGGGGCCAGTTGATCGCGCCCGACGACCCGGGATACAACGAGGCCCGACAGGTGTACAACGCGATGATCGACAAGCGGCCGGCGTTGATCGTGCGCGCCGCCGACGTCGCCGACGTGATCGCGGTCGTCAATTTCGCGCGCGAGACCGGCGCTCCCTTGGCCGTTCGCTGCGGGATGCACAACCCCGCCGGCTTCTCCGTGGTCGATGACGGGATCGTGCTCGATCTCTCGCCGATGAAAGGCATCCGCGTCGATCCGGCCGAGCAGCTCGCGACGGTGCAGGGCGGCTGCACCTGGGGCGACGTCGATCACGCGACGCACGCATTCGGGCTGGCGACGACGGGTGGCGTCCTCTCGACGACGGGCATGGGGCTGGCGCTCGGCGGCGGCATCGGCTACCTCACGAGGCAGTTCGGCCTTTCGGTCGACAACATCGCCTCGGCCGACGTCGTCCTCGCCGACGGCACCTTCGCGACCGCGAACGAGAGCGAAAACAGGGACCTCTTCTGGGCGATCCGCGGCGGCGGCGGAAACTTCGGCGTCGTCACGTCCCTCACGTTCCGGCTCCACCCGGTCGACACCGTGATCTGGGGCCCGATGCTCTGGCCGCTCGACCGGGCCGCTGAAGTGATGCGCGCCTACGACGGCTGGATCGGCGGGGCGCCCGAACATTTCAACGGCTTTTTCGCCTTCCTGACCGTGCCGCCCGGGCCGCCGTTCCCCGAGGAGCTGCACATGCAGAAGATGTGCGGGATCGTCTGGTTCTGCACCGGGACGCAGGAGGTGGCGGACGAGCTATTGGGGCCGGCGCGCGCGCTTGGCCCCGCTCTCGATCTTGTCCACGCAGCCCCGTATCCGATGGTGCAGAGCGCCTTCGACGCCCTCTATCCGCCCGGCCACCAGCAGTACTGGCGCGCCGACTTCGTCGACGAGTTGAGCGACGAGGCGATCGCCGCCCACGTTGAGCACGGTTCGCAGCTGCCGACTCCGCAGGCCTCGATGCACCTGTACCCGATCGACGGGCGGTGCACAAGGTCGGCTCCGGCGACACCGCGTTCGCCTATCGCGACTCGCGTTGGGCCGAGGTGATCTTCGCGGTCGACCCGGACCCGGCGGCGGTCGAGGGAATGAAGTCCTGGGTCGTCGACTACCGGGAGGCCACACACCCATTCTCGGCCGGCGGCGCGTACATCAACTTCATGATGGACGAGGGCCAGGACCGGGTCCAGGCCAGCTACCGCGACAACTACGAGCGACTGGCGGAGGTCAAGAAGAAGTACGACCCCGGAAACCTCTTCCGGGTCAACCAGAACATCCGGCCGGCCGACTGAGCCGGTTAGAAGTGCGAGGTTAGGCCGGCGCCGGTCGCGTCGTCGGCGGTCTCCGCGACACGGCCGTCCTGGGCACCTTCGTACCAGGAGCGCCAGTACTTACCGTCGTCGAGGTCTTTCGCGAGCTTCGTCAGCTTCAGCGGGTGGAAGGTGTCGCACATCACAGCGAGCTCGTGCGTCTCGCGGACGCCGATCGACTTCTCCGCCAGGCCGGGCTGTGGGCCGTGGGGCAGGCCTGAGGGATGCAGCGTGATCGACCCGACGTTGACGCCCTTCCGGGAGCCGAAGTTGCCGCTGACGTAATAGATCATCTCCTCGGACTGCAGGTTCGAGTGGTGGTACGGGATCGGCACCGCCAACTCGTCGAAGTCGAGCTTCCGCGGGCAGAACGAGCAGATGACGAAGTTCCGCCCCTGGAAGGTCTGGTGCGAGGGCGGCGGCTGGTGGATCCGGCCCGTGATCGGCTCGAAGTCGTGGATCGAGAACGTCCACGGATAGAGGTAGCCGTCCCAGCCGACGACGTCGAATGGGTGGTAGTCGAGGAGGTAGCTCTGGTAGCCGCCGCGCACGCGCACCTTGACCGGAAACTCGCCCTCTCGCGGTGCGTGTGCAGCTCTGTCGGCGGGTGGATGTCGCGGTGGTAGTACGGCGCTCCCTCGAGCAGCTGGCCGTACTGGTTGCGGTAGCGGCGCGGGATCTCGATCAGGCCCGGGGTCTCGAAGACGAGGTAGCGCTGAGGCCCATCGGCGCGGAAGCGGTAGGTCGTGCCGCGCGGGATGACGACGTAGTCGCCGTCCTTGTAGGGAACCTCGCCGAAGTTCGTCTCCAGCGTCCCCGAGCCCTCGTGGACGAAGATCACCTCGTCGCCCTCGCCGTTGCGGAAGAAGTAGTCCATCTGCTCGTCCGGGCGGGCGAGCGAGATCTCGACGTCGTCGTTCCACATCAGCAGGCGCCGGCCGGTGATCTCGTCGCCGCCGGGTTCGACGTCGTAGGTGTTGAAGAGCCGGTGCGCGTGGGCGTCGGGCACCCATTCCTCGCGCTCGATCTCCTCGAAGTCGCCGAGCTTCATCACCCGGCACGGCGACTGCAGGTGGTAGAGGGATCGACTCGTTGCCGACGAACCCTCGAGCCCCATGACCTCTTCGGTCAGGAGCGTGCCGTTGTCGCGGAACTGAATGTGCCGCTTTCGCGGAACGGTTCCGAGTCGCTGGTAGAAGGGCATCGCGAAACTCCTAGCCCGTGGCGAGATCGGCAAGGCGCTCGCCGATCGCGGGGGCGAACTTGAAGCCGTGACCTGAGCATGGCGAGCCGATCACGAGGCGGCCGCGGCGCTCGAGGATGAACGTCTCGTCCGGCGTCGTCGTGTAGAGGCATGTCTCCGCGGTAACCGGCTCGGGCTCCGCGAGGCGGTAGGTCTCGCGGGTCCAGCTCACGATCTGCTCGATCAGCTGCGGCTCGGGCTCGCCCGGCTCGTTCGGATCGACCTCGGGCCCCGCGTGGTGCGCGCCGACCTTCAGGCCGTAGAGCGGGTCGGCGAGCGAGTACATGTCGTGGGTGTGACTGTCGGGCTTGAACGAGACCAGCGACGGGATCGGTCTCCCGTTCTCGGGGCGGAAGTAGCAGACCGTCTCGCGCGTGACCTTGATCGGCAGCGGCTCCTCGAGCAACTCGTTCACCCACGAGCCCGCGGTGACGACGACTACCTCCGCGTCGAGCTCGTCCGGCCGGACGCGAGCCTCTTCGCGGATGTCGAGGTCGCGGGACAACGCCGCGAGCGCCTTGTCCACGCGGACGATCCCGGCTTCCGGCTGCAGGACGGCCAACGAGCCCTCGGGAACGTGGATCGGAAACCGGCGCTCGGCCTCCACGGCCTCGAGGCGGTGCCATTCGACCCCGCAGGCCTCGAGCGTGCGCGCCGTGCCTTCCTCGAGCGTCCGGACGATCTCGAGCAGGCCGTTCAGCTCGAGCAGCGTCTCGCCGCTCTCGGCCTCGAGCTCACGCCAGAGCCCGAGCGACTCCTGGGCCAGGCGCACGTACTCCTCTTCGGCGTATGCCAACCGGAAGATGCGCGAGCGACCGTGACTCGAGCCGCGGTCGTGGCCGACACGGTACTGCTCGTAGACGACGATTTCGTGCCCGCGCCGCGCCAGAGCGCGGCCGGCAGCAAGGCCCATCACCCCCGCTCCGATGACGGCGACCTTCACCCGCTCGGTCTCGCCTACTCGCCGAGCAGTGAGCTCGTTCGCGCGAGCGAGTAGAAGATCGCGTAGCTCGCGAGCAGGAACGAGGTGAACAGGATCGTGATCGCAATCGGACGCGGATGGGCGAGCGGGTCGACGAGCGCACCCGCAAGCTCTCCGAGCAGCGAGCCGGGTCGGATGAAGACGTCCCACGAGTTCCAGCGCAGAACGCGGCCGAGGTAGACGCCGACGGAGCTCAGCCCCAGGGCGACGAACACGAAGAGCCACGCGTAACGCGCGCCGGCGGCGCGTCGCACCATTGCCTGAATCAGGTAGAGCGACATGAACCCAAGCAGGAGACCGGTCAACGCCGCCGTCCCGATCAGCAGACCTTCGAACAAGAAGGTTTTGCCCGTCATGTCCGCCAGATATTTGAAGTCCGTGACGATGTAGGGCGCGTTCGGGAAGAAGAGCAGCCAGAGGAGGCCAAGGGCCAACAGCTGGACGAGCCGCGCACCGCGCCGGTGGCCGTCGTAGATGAGCAGTGCGAGCGCGAACGGGATCCAGGCGAGGAAGAGGTTCCAGAGATACGGCACGTCCTCGAACGAATGCGAGTATGCGAGACGGAAAGCGACGAGCCCGGCAACGAGGCCCGAGAGCCCAACAAGCGCGCCGAAGACAACCAAACGGCGGTCACTGAATGAGGTGCGGAGCCGCTCGACCATACTTCGAGATTAGCGCGGAGGCTTGGGACGCGCACCGATCACCTGCAAGTCACCTACCCACCTTGACCTTCGAAAAAGACCGTGCGGCAGGAAAGAAGAGGGCCATATGAACCTCAGGAAGCAAATGCGCGAACGACGTCAGCGGAAGGCTCATCGGCGTTACCTGCTCGACCGAGCCCGACAAGAAGCCCTTCAGGGACAAGACCCGCAACAAGCTGTTCGAGATACAGCCCAGCGCTCTGGCGGAGCTCAGCAAGGGATGTACGGCCAGGACTGAGCGTGTCCAGGTACTAGGTCCGCTTCGGCCCGACGACGTTTCGCAGCACGCCGATTCCTTCGACCTCGAGCTCGACCACGTCGCCCGGCTGCAGCCAGCGGCCGTCGCCGTGCTCGAGGATGCAGCCGGTGCCGACCGTGCCCGAGCCGATCACGTCGCCGGGGACGAGCTGCGTATTCGCGGCGGCGCGCTCGAGGATCGCCTGCCACGAGTGGTACATGTCGCCCATGTTCCCGCGCGAGCGCTCCTCGCCGTTCACGCGCGCGACCATCTCCAGCCGCAGGTCGCCGAGCTCGTCGGGCGTGACGACGACCGGGCCGAGGGAGGTCGCAAAGTCCTTTCCCTTCGCGGGCCCGAGGCCGACCTTCATCTCCTTGCGCTGGAGGTCGCGCGCCGACCAGTCGTTCATGACCGTGAACCCGCCGATGGCACCCTCCGCGCCGATCACCGCGGCCACCTCGAGCTCGTAGTCGAGCTCTTCCGAGCCGGCCGGAAACGGGATCTCGTCGTCGGGCCCGAAGATCGCGGCCGGGTTCGAGAAGTAGAACACCGGCAGCTCGTACCACTCGTCGGGCACGCCGGGGCGCCCCGTGACGCGCGCCGCGTTGCGAATGTGTTCCTCGAAGGCATAGGCGTCGCGTACCGACGGCGGCCGCGGCACCGGCGCCAGCAGCCGGACGTCCTCGAGCGCGTACTCGTCGTGCTCGCGGGCCGAGCCGCCGCCGGTGAAGAATGAGGCAGGCTCTGCGCCGCGAGATGGACGACGCGGTCGCCCTCGATCGCGCCGACCCACCCTCGCACGTCGCGATCGAGCGGTCTGAACACGCAGAGCTTCACAGCGCGAGGCTATCGAGGGAAATCTCTCCGGTTTCCAGGAGGTGCGTTAGACGGCCGCACGGGCAAAGCCCGCACGGCCTCTTAGTCGGCGCCGCCGAGTCGGCAGGTGCGTTAGACGGCGCCGCCGAGTCGGCGCCTTAGGGTTCGGTGTGCACGATCACGTCGGCGATCTCGGGCCGCTCTCGGCGGATCCGCTCCTCGATCTCGCTGGCGCGGCGGTGGGCGTCCGCGAGCGTCGTCCCGGGATCCAGGCCGAGGGTCACGAGGGCGACGAGACCGTCGTCGGTCTCCAGGAACCGCAGCTCACGTGGGGCCGCCCCGGTCGCCGTGCGGACAATCGCCTCGACGAAGCCGGCGTCGCGCTCGACGGTGGTGCCTCTCGCAGGCTCGGCGAGTGGCTCGAGGTGCGTCTGGACGGAGACGACCTCCGGCAGCGACTTCGAGATCGACCGCTCGACGTCGCTCGCGACCGCGTGTGCTTCCTCGAGCGGCATCTCCCTGGCAGCTTCAGGTGCAGCGTGACCTCGGCGCCTCGGTCGGTTCGCAGGCGACCGACAGGTTGTGGATCTCACGGACCTGTGGCACCTGCTGCGCGGCAGCGAGCGCGCGCTCGCGGAGGGCCGCCTCGTCCTCCTGCGGCTCGACGTGTACGACGACGTCGCTCTCCGGCAGCGCCTCGTGCAACGCGGCCTCGACGGCGTCCGCCGTGGCGTGGCCCTGACCGACCACTGCGCCCGGCGGGACGCCGATGACGACGTCGGCGAACTGCTTGCGCCCCGCCTGGCGCATCCGCAGCCGCCGCAACTGCACCGGCGGCTCGAGCGCAGCGATGGCCCGCGAGGCGATTTCCTGCGCCTCGGAGGGGACTCGGTCCATCAGGACGTCGATGTTCCGGCGGATCAGCCGCGCAGCCGCCGCCAGGACAAGCACCGCAACGAAGAGCGCCGCCGCGGAATCTGCCTCATGCCAGCCGGCCCGTACGAGCAGCAGACCTCCGGAGCACTGCGACGGAGCCGGCCAGGTCGCCGGCGAAGTGGACGGCATTCGCCTGTATCGCGGCCGAGCCGTAACGCCGTCCCACGCGCACCGAGACGATCGTCCGGCTGAAATCGACGCAGATCACGATCGCGAGCGCCAGCAGCGCGTACCACTCGGCGTGCACGGTGGCCGTCGTCAACCCGGCGAGATGCGAGATCGCGCGCCAACTGATGACGAGGGCGGCGCCGACGAGCAAAGCTGCCCTCACCGAGAGCCGCGAGATGCTCGGCCTTTCCGTGACCGTACGCATGGCTCGGGTCGGCGGGACGACCGGCGACGCCGACCGCGAAGAAGGTGAGGAGCGCCGCGACGAGGTCGGTGCCCGAGTGCGCAGCCTCGGAGAGCAGGCCGAGGCTGTGGGAGGGAATCCCGGCCGCGAGCTTGATCGCGATCAGCGCGCAGGCCGCAAGCACGGAGACGAGTGCTGTTCGCCGCTGGGGGTCACTCGTTAAGCATCACCAAAGAAGAGCCCGCCGTGGCGGGCTCTTCTTTGGTGCGTGGATGAGCCGCTACCTACGCGTCAGCAATGTCGCCCTTGAACTTCTCGTTCAAGAACGTGCCTGCACCGTGCCCACGATCCTGCCAGTGGCGGAAGAGCAGGTTCTGGTCCGCTTCGCGTGATAGTCGTACTTGAACTTGCACTCTCGCTGTTCGTCAGGCACGAGAACTGGGCTGTCGCCCCGAAGAACGCGGCGATGAACACCGACTGCGTGCAAGGCGTGACCGTGCAGGTCGCGGTCGGGTTGAACGTGCCACCAGTGACCTTGCCCGTGATGTAAGCCCTTCAACGTCCCGACGACACCCGCGCGAACCGTATGGCCGTGCGCGGACGTATTCGCGGGACAGTTCCTCGGGCTCGCGAGCGTGCCGCCCGCGTTGGTGGAGAAGAATCCCTTGTCCTGCTCGCGGATGCGGTACGAGCCATCCTTGTTCTTGTGCACCTTGATGGTGCGCATGATCGTGTCGTCGGCCCACGTGCCGCGAACAGCTGCCGTCAGTCGTGTGGATCAGGACTGTGGCCTTGCTTGGGATGCGGCTGCTTGTTGCCGTGGCCCGGGTTCGCAAACGCGAACGCCGCCAGCGCGAGAGCGCCGACGACGAGAGCCGGAAGTGCCAACAGGCGCTTCATGTGTTAATCCCTTTCGCATGGATTCAATGTCCGTTGCGTTACTGAGCTGCCCGCATCCTGCTTCGTCTGCACCTCGAGTCCTGGCAGTTGCGTCGATTCCTTTACGCGCTTTTTACGCCAGCGCGTGGCGCGCAGCTCACGCGCTCCAGACGTGAGAAGTGCCACAAGAGCGAGGCCGTCTACTCCCGGGTCAGAAACTCGAGCCGGTTGCCGGCCGGGTCGAACGAGTAGAACCGGCGGGCACCCGGCAGCCCGGCTCGTCCCAGCTGCACGTCGGCACCGGCTGCGGCGAGCCGCTCGGCCAGCGCGTCGAGCTCGGCGGCCGTGAGCTCGAACGCCGGATGCGCCTTCGGCGCCGGGGCGAATCCTCGTACTCGGAGACGTGCAGCTCCTGCGACGCCGGCGCGAAACCAGGCGCCGACGCCGCCCAACGTCTCCGGCCGCTCGATCCGCTCCAGGCCCACGACCTCGCGCGTAGAAGCGCGCAGCCTGGTCGATGCCCCCGGCGGCACGATGACCTGGACATGGTCGAGCGCGAAGCTCAGAGGTTTCCGCGAAGCGCTTGCTCGCGATTCGATCGATTCGAAGAGCGCCTTTGAAGTTGCCCCTCGCCGAAGCGTCGTCGCGCCGTGGCGCTCGATCACCTCGAAGAAGAGCGGTCGGCCGGTCCTGCGCCGTCTTCGTGAAGATCTGCAGGAGATAGCCGTCCTCGTCGCGGTCGGCGAGGATCTTCAGCCGCTTCAGGTCGGCGTAGTCCTCGGCGATCTCGCCGACGCGCCCCTCGACCTCCTCGTAGTACGGCGTCGGGCGTGTCGAGGAAGAGCACGCCGCGCTCCTTCAGCTGCGTCGACCGTCTGCGACGATGTCCTCGCGACTGCGATCGCGATGTGCTGCACGCCGGGCGCCGTGGTTGAACTCGAGGTACTCCTCGATCTGGCTCTTGCGCTTCCCCTCGGCCGGCTCGTTGATCGGGAACTTGATCTTGCCCGCTCCCGTCCGCCATCACCTTCGACATCAGCGCCGAGTACTCGGTCTGAGATCTGGTCGTCGCCGAAGTGGATCGATGTTCGTCATCCCGAAGACGCGCTCGTAGAACTCCACCCAGTGCGTTCATGCGGCCGAGCTCGACGTTGCCGACGACGTGGTCGATGCGCCGTCAGGCCGACCCCTGGATCCGCGTGCCCGTTCGTCGACCGCGCGAGACGATAGCCGGGCAGGTACGGGCCGTCGTAGTCCTTGCCGGTTGACGAAGGTGTGGACGACGTCGCCGTAGGTCGCGATCGACGCGAGCTCGACGCGGCCGAACTCGTCCTCGACCCAATGCGGCTCGGCGATCCCGCGGGCTCCGCGCTGGACGGCCGTCGCGGTAGGCGTCGTCGGCGCTCGGCACCTGCAGCGCGATGTCGCTGGCGCCGCGTCGCCGTGACGGCGGCGAACTGCGTGACCTCGCTGTCGGCGCGCAGGCCGCTCGTCAAGACGAGGCGGATCTCACCCTGCTCGACGACGTAGGAGGCGCCGGTCGCGGACGCCCGTCTCCGGGCCCCGCGTAGGCCGTAGCCGCGTGAACCCGAACGCGTGCTCGTAGAAGTACGCCGCCTGCTTGGCGTTCCCGACCCAAAGCTCGACGTGATCCCAACCGTCAAGCGGCATGAAGTCGCGTCGAGCTCATGTTCCTACTTTAACGCGCGGCCGCGCGGGTTCCCGGCTGCGCCGAGGCTTCGTCGCCCACGGCGACGTCTTCCAGCCCTGTCCGGAGTGGCGCCTCCGGACCCAGAGCAGCGAGATCACGAAGACGGCTGCGCAGAGGAACGCCGCCAAGAGGAATGCCGGGCGAAGGGCATGCGCGAGCGCGACCCGGCCGGCCAGGGGCAGGCGGTGGATCGCGACACCGGTGGTTTGGAGGCCGCTCGGCAGGTTCTGGTTGACGATCACGCCCATCAGCGTGACGCCGAGGGTCGCGCCGATCGAGCGGGAGAACTGCGTCAGTGCCGTCGCCGTCCCCATCGCCGCTCGGGGCACCGAGTTCTGGACCGAGAGGACGAAGATCTGCATCATCATCCCGAGCCCGATGCCGGCGATCACCATGTTGCGGGCGGCCTCACCGTTCGTCGTGTGGACGCCCATGCGCCAGAGCAGGATCATCCCGGCGCCGAGGACGACCGGGCCGATCAGCGTGTTCGGCCGGTAGCGGCCCGGTCCGGGAGACGATCTGGCCGGAGATGAAGCTCGTCGTCACCGCACCCAGGATCAGCGGCGTCAGGACGACGCCCGACGAGCGTCGCCGAGGTGCCGATCACGCCCTGGACGAAGAGCGGCACGAAGCTGATCGTCCCGAACATCGCCGCACCGACCAGCGCCATGCACGCGACGCTCGAGGCGACCGTCTGGTTGCGCAGCAGGTCGAACGGGATGATCGGCTCGACGACACGGCGTTCGATCAGGCCGAAGGCGGCGATCAGAACGGCGGCGGCGGCGAGCGCGCCGACCACCGTGCGGCGAGCCCCACGGATATTCGTTGCCGCCCCAGACGAGCCCGAGCAGCAGGGCCGTCGTTCCGGCGGCGAGGACGGCGGCGCCGAGCCAGTCGATCGAGTGCTCGCTGCCTGGGCGCCGGCGCGGCATCGTCACGAGGATCACCGCGAGCGCGAGACCGCCGACCGGCAGGTTGACGTAGAAGATCCAGCGCCAGCTCGTAGTTGTCGACGATGAACCCACCGACCAGCGGGCCGACGATCGACGCGCGCGGCGAAGACCGCGCCGATCAGCCCCTGGTAGCGCCCGCGGTCGCGCGGCGGGACGATCATCCCGATCATCGCGAGGGTCGAGCGGGAAGATGCCGCCGGCCCCGACGCCCTGAACGGCGCGGAAGATGACCGAGCTGCCACATGTTCTGCGCCGCACCGCAGAGCGCCGAGCCGACGAGGAAGATCACGATCGCGACGATGAAGAGCGGCTTGCGGCCGTGGACGTCGCCCAGCTTCCCGTACGAGCGGCACGGTCACGGTCGAGCCGAGCATGTACGCGGTGAAGACCCACGTGTACTGCGTGATCCCGCCGAGGTCGGAGACGACCTTCGGCAGCGCGGTCGCGACGATCGTCTGGTCGAGCGCCGCGAGCAGCAGCGTCACCATCAGCCCCGAGTAGATCGCGAGGATCCGGCCGATCGTGAACTCGTAACCGGGCGGCTGGCGCGCCAGCCGTTCGCTGCAGGGTCATGCTCTCTCCTGAACGAGAACCGCCGGCTGCTCCGCGGCGCGAGGCACGATGCCGGCGGCGATCAGGACGCCGCCGCCGACCTGTAGCGTCGGTGATCGACTCCGGAGAGGATCAGCAGCGCGAAGATCGCACCGAGGAACGGCTGCAGGTTCGCGTACAGGGAGGCGCGGGACGGGCCGACCCGCTCGATCGAGTTGAACCAGAGCAGGTTGGTCAAGCTGAGCGGCCCGAGCACGGCGAAGACGTAGGCGACCCAGACAAGGCTCGGCAGAGAGCCGTAGTCCTGCGAGGCGAGCTGCGGCGCGCCGGCGATCACGAGCAGGACGGCGCCGCCCGTGAGTGTGTAGGCGCTGATGCGCGAGGCCGTGTACCGGGTCATCAGCGGCGCGATCGCGACCGAGTACGCCGCCCAGGTCACGGCGCCGAGGAGAACGAGCGCATAGCCCCAAAGATGGCCGCCGATCCCGCCCTCGGCACCGACGGCGACGAGGCACACGCCGGTGAACGAGACCGCGGCGGCGACGCCAGAAGCGGCCATGCAGTCGCTCGATCCCGCCGGCTGCGGCGAACAGCGCCGTCAGGATCGGCAGCGTCCCGAAGATGAGCGCGACGGTCGTTGCGGTCGTCAGCTTAGTCCCGTACACGAACCCGACCTGGTTCAGGAAGATCCCGACGACCGCCGCGCCGAGAACGAACACGATGTCCCGGCGCGCGCAGCCGGAAAGACCGCTCGCGTGCCCAGGTGATGCCGATGAAGAGCAGCGCCGCGGCCGAGAAGCGCAATGCCGCCGTAGGCGAGCGGCTTGAAGCCGTGGCTGAGGACGTACTTCGTAACCGTGAAGTTGAGAGACCAGATCATGACCGTGACGAGCAACATCAGGTCGGCAGCCTCGAGACGTCGCACTCGCTCGACCCTACCCATTAGGCTCTTTGCGATGCCTGAGCCGACGAAAGAGGCGATCGACGCGCTCGTCGGGCCGGCGACTCCGCAGTTCGCCTACCAGCTGCGCGCACGGATCGAGGAGCTCGTCAAGGACCTGCCGGAAGAAGATCCCGTGCGGCGGTACGGCGAGGAGAAGATGGAGCTGCTCGACCGGCTCGGCCATGCCTCGTCGAAGGCCGAGACCGGGGCCGCGTCAGGCGCGACGTGCCGGGCTGGGACGAGCTCCCGAGCTCGGCGCCGGCCGACGCCCGCTGCCGCGCGCGAGATGAAAGCTCCCGGTCCATCCACCAGCCTGTCCACCTCGGACTCGCCTCAGGGACAGTCCCCAGGGACTGTCCCTAAACGGCCGTGAGGTTCGACGGCGCCTCGGTCTTCGTGACCGGCGGCTCGCGCGGGATCGGCAAGGCGATCGCACTCCGGTTCGCCGAGCTCGGCGCGGCGCGAGTGGCGATCGGCTACCTGCGAAACGACAGGCGCGGCCGAGGCTGACCGCTGAAGAGCTCCGCGCGCGCCGGCGCCGAGCCCGTGCTCGTGCGCGGCAACGTCTCCTCGGAGCGGGTCGCGCGAGGAGGTCGCCGAGCTCGGGCCGCTCGACGCGCCTGATCCACAGCGCCGCCACCGGGGTGATCCGGCCCGCGCTCGAGATCGAGGACAAGCACTGGGACTGGACGCTCGACGCGAACGCGTACGCCTTGCTCGCGCTCGCAACGGCGGCTGCGCCACAGATGCAGCCGGGCTCGTCGATCGTCGGCATCTCGAGCCTCGGCTCGACCCGAGTGCTCGAGAACTACGTCGTCGTCGGCACCTCGAAGGCGGCGCTCGAGTCGCTGGTGCGCTACCTCGCGGTCGAGCTTGCGCCGCAGGAGATCCGCGTCAACGCCGTCTCGGCGGGCGTCGTCGAGACCGAGGCGCTCGACCACTTCCCGAACAAGGACGAGATGGTGCGCAAGGGCCTCGAACGCTCGCCGACCGGCCGGCTGGTCGAGCCCGCTGACCTTGCTAACGCTGTCGCGTTGGCTCTGCTCGCCGGAGGCCGAGATGGTGCGAGGCCACACGCTCGTCGTCGACGGCGGCTTCGCTACTCGCTCAGTAGGCCTGTGGAACCAACCGAGTACAACCGGCGAGCCTGGGACGAGATCCACCGCCGCCGCGCCGAGGCGATGGCCGGGCAGCTCGGGATCCCTCCGACGATCCGCGAGCGTCTCCCGAGATCAAGGGCAAGCACGTGCTCCACCTGCAGTGCGCGACCGGCGAGTCGACCGCCCAGCTCGCAGAGCTCGGCGCGCTCGTGACGGGTGTCGACATCTCGGCCGAGGCGACCGCCGTCGCGCGCGAGCGCGTGCCGAACGGGGTCTTCCTCGAGGCCGACGTCCAGCAATTGCCGCTCCAGCTCGAGCGCGGCCGCTTCGATCTCGTCTACACCGGCGGCGGCATCTTCCACTGGCTCCACGACCTCGACGCCTGGGCGCACGGAGTCGCCTCCGCGCTCAAGCCCGGCGGCATGCTGCCTCGCGTACGACGACCACCCCTGTCTCGGCCTGCGTCGACCAGGGCTCGCACTGGCGCGAGGACTACTTCGACGAGGAGCCCGATCGCCGACGTTCGGCTGGAAGCACTTCGACCTACCGGGAGAGCCGGCGCAGGAGCAGAAGTACGAGCGTTTCTGGCGGCTCGACAGATCGTCACAGCGGTCGCCGGCGCCGGGCTGACGATTCGCTCACTCGAGGAGTTCTCGACGATCTACGAGACGTACTGGCGCGCCAAGGATCCCCGCGTTCCCGGCCAGTTCGTCCTGATCGCGACGAAGCCGAAGGAAGGCGCTAAAGCAGCGAAAACGCCTCGTCGAGCTCCGCGTCCGTGATCGTCAGCGGCGGGGTCGCAGAGATCGAGCGGCCGCCCGCGACCGGCCGGGACGACGATCACGCCGCGGCGGCAGCGCCTCGTCAGCATCGCCTTCGCGGGCACGGAGTAAGCCCGTGCCGTGCCAGCCCTCCCGCTCGAAGCGCTCGCCGGCTCTCCTGCACTGCGCTCGAGCAGCCTCGGGCACCTCTTCGAGCACCACGAGCGCGGCGGCGGACGCGAGCGGACTGCCAGTGTGCGTGTGCGTGTAGACGTCCTCCTCGCCGAGCTCCCAGATCTGCTCGAGCTCCGTCGCGGCAGAAGAGCGCGGCCGAGATCGGCAGCCCGTGCGCCGAGCGCCTTGCCGACGCACGAGCACGTCGGCGTACTCGGCTCCCGGCCAGAGCTCGCCGGTGCGGCCGAGCCCGGCGTAGATCGCGTCGACGATCAGTAGCGCCCCGCGCGTCGGTCGCAGCGACGCGCGGAGCATCGCGGAGGAAGTCGGGTGGCGGCACCTGCGCGCCGCCTCGCGCCTGCACGGGCTCGACGATCACGCAGCCGCAGCGTCGGGCAGCGTGCCGGGATCGTCGCCGTAGCGGCGGCGGTAGCACCGGACCCGGCAGCCACGGTCCGAAAGGGCAGGCGAAATGCGTCGATCCAGGTCGCGGCGAGCGCGAGCAGACCGGTGCCGTGGTAGGCGCCTTCGAACGCGACGATCCCCGGCCGGCCGGTCGCGAGCAGCGCGGTGCGGAGCGCGATCTCGACCGCGTCCTCGCCGGTGACGCCGAGCTTCGCGGGCCAGCGGCAGACGCCGCGCGGAGCTCGACCGTCACCTCCGCGTCGGCGAGGTCGCCGAGCGCGTGGACGACCCGCTGCTCGCGCCAGGCCTCGAGGATCCGCGGATTGCGGTGACCGAGCGCGGCGACGCCGAAGCCGCCGGACAGGTCGAGCAGCTCGCGTCCGTCGGCGTGCGACGACACGGCAGCCCTGCGCGCTCGCCCAGATCAGCGAGCCGTTGCGGCGAGGCACAAGCCGCCCCAGCGTGTCCGCGCGCGACGTAGCCGGCGATCTTCGGGTTCTCCTGCAGCCGTGCGCAGCGAGTACGCGTACCAGTGCTCGCCGAACGGCACGTAGATGCGCAGCCGATGCCCTTCGCGGACGAGCTCGGTCGCCGAGCTGCTCGGCGCACGCCGAGCAGCATCTGGAACTCGTACTCGTCGCGGCCCAGGCCGCGCCGCGCGACGATCCGGCGGCCTCGCCGATCGAGCCACTCGTCGTGCGTGGCGATCCCGACGTACGCAGTCCGCGTCGAGCAGCGCGTCGAGGCGCGCCGACGAAGTTCGCGCGCACTCGCGTCGTAGTCCTGGTGAACGCGAGCTCCGGCGGCTCGACGTAGATGCCCTTGCAGAGCCGGACGCTCGGCCGCAGGTCGGCGAGCGAGCGGATGTCGTCGAGCGTCCGCCGGAGGTAGGCCTGCAGCACGACGCCGACGTTCTCGTGACCCGCCCTCGCGCAGCTCGCGGTAGAGCGCGAGCGTGTCGTCGGTCGTCGACGAGTCCTCCATGTCGATGCGCACGAAGTTGTTCCGGCGTGCCGCGGTCGCGGACGAGCCGACTCCGAGGTTCTCGCGGCAGAGGTCGTAGTCGAGCTTCAGCCCGAGCCCGGTCGGCTTGACGCACTCGATGTTCGAGTCGAGCCCCGCGCGCTCGATCGTCTCGAAGACGTCGCGGTACGCCCGTGCGATCGCCCGCGCCTCGTCGTCGCTGCGTGATCTCCCTCGCCGAGGACGTCGATCGTCGCCAGCTTGCCCTGCCGCGTTCGCGGTGCTCGACGACCTGACACGGCGTCCTCGAGCGTCGGCCCGGCGATGTAGCGCTGCTGCCAGCAGGTGCACGAAGACGGCTTCGGCACCGCCGGCAGCATTCAGCGCGATCGTGCGATCCAGATCACGAGCGGGCGGATTGCAGTTGCGCCGGCGGTGCCTACGATCCTCGTGTGAACGTTCGCCGCCTCGAAGATCCCGCTGCCTTCCTCGAGGCCGCGTCGCTGCTGCATCCCGGCCGATGAGGCGCGCCACAACCTGATCCTCGGGATCGCACGGCACGCTGGTGACCATCCTGCGCGCTTCCCGGAGTACGCGCTCTGGCTCGCGGAGGAGGGCTCGGCGACGAGTCGGCGCCGCGCTGAGGACACCGCCGCACAGCTCGTTGTCGCCCGCCGCGCGAGGACTCAGCGCTCGAGGCTCTGGCCGCCGCGATCGACGACGACTCCCAGGCGTGCGTCGCCGCGCTCCCGGAAGTCGGGACGTTCGCCTGCGCGCCGCCTGGGCGGCGAAGACGGGCGCGGCTGCCGCACGCGACGCGCGGCCGAGGGCGTCTTCTGCGCTCGAGCGCGTGAGCCGCTGTTCCAGACGTCGCCGGGCCGGATGCGCGAGGCCGATGCAACCGACGAGCGACCGCTGCTGATCGACTGGTTCACGGCCTTCGCGGAGGAGGCGCTGCGGGAGGAGCGCGACCGTGGAGCGCACCGCGGCCACGGCCTCATCGACCATCAGGCTCACCGCAGATGACGCCGGCGCCGTGCTCTGGGAAGACGAGCGGCATCGTCTCGCCTCGCGGCCTTCGGCAATCCCACGCTGAACGGAATTCGGATCGGTCCCGTCTACACGCCGCCCGAATATCATCGCACGGCGGTTATGACCTCGGCCCCTGGTCGCCGAGCTCTCAGAGCGGCTGCTCGCCGAGAGGCGCTTCTGCCTTCTTCACCGACCTCGCGAACCCGACCGCGAACCGGATCTACGAGCAGATCGGCTACCGCCGAGTTGCTGCAGAGGCCGCCGAGATCGTCTTCGAGCGCTAGCTCTGCGCATGAAGCCTTGGCGGGCAGCACTGACGCAGCGCGACCGCCTCGGGAAAGAGCACGCGCATCGCGTCGCGGAGGCGCGATCGCCTGCTCGTCAGGCCCGCCCTGCGGCGGTCACCTGGCTGCAGCGCGCGCCGCGGTCAGCTCGACCGCGGTGTTCAGCGTCAGGGTCGCGAACTGCTCGCGCTGGGCCTCCTGCGACCGTCTCGGCCTGCTGCTCGGCGAACTCGCGCAGGCCGCGCATCAGGTCCTCCGGATCGCCGCCGAACGGGAAACCGGATGTGCCGCCTTCCACGAGACCACTGTAGGCCAGCGCGAGTCTCCAGTCGAGCGGGACCTCGACGCCGCCTCGACGTCGCGGGTCAGCTCTCGACCGTCGCCGTCGCCTGCATCATCGCAGCCGCAAAGCGGCGAGCCTTCGCCCCCGAGCGACCCGCTCGAGCCTGAGCGTCGCCGCGCCGATGGCGTCGAGTCGGTCCGGCGTCGCCACGCGCGGAGCCGCACCGATCGCCTCTCTCGAGCGCGAGCGCGGCCTCTTCTGCCTCGTCGATTCCCCGCAGGGTTCTCGAGCAGGCGGAGCGCGACGAGCTGCGAGCGGAGCTCCTCGAGATCGCCACCGCCGGCCGTTTCCTCGGCGAGCTCGACGAGCGCGGCAATCGAGACGACTTCGCGGATGCGCACGCGATCCTTGACCGGCTTCCCGTCCTCGTCGAGCCACGAGCCAGCTCGTCTCGCCGTCCTCGCTGCGGTAGGCGCAGAGGTAGGAGCGAGCCCCCAGATGGCCTCGGCCGGGACGATGCCGACGACCTCCTCGCCGGGACCGGCGTAGCGAACCGCTGCCTCGGCAACCCGCCTGAGATCCTGGGCCAACGCCACGCGGCGAGAATAAGCTCCACGGGCAGTGAGAACACGATCTGCCAACTCTCCGTCAGCCGGCGTAGACGGCCGCGTCGGCAAAGCCGCCACGGCCTCCGGTCGGCATCGCAAGCGACGCCTTAGTCGCCCGTGGCCGAGGCAGCCTCCGCGCCCGAACGCGCGCGCGCGCTCGAGCTCTTTCGCCCCCGCTCGGCCCCACCTACGAGCGCTACGCCCGGCTGCTTTCGCTCGGGCAGGACCCGCGTTGGCGCAGATATCCTCGTCTCGCGCGGTCGAGGCGAGACCCAGGCGACGAGGTGTCTCGACGTCGCGACCGGCACCGGGCGCGGTCGCATCGAGAGCGTGCTCCGCCAGAAGGGCTGCGCCGTCGTCGGCGTCGACCAGAGCCCGGAGATGCTCGCTGGTCGCGCGCGAGCACCTGCCTGCGACGCGCATCAAGCTCGGTCGAGGCGAGCGCTGAGCACTTGCCCTTCGAGGATCGCCTCCGTTCGACGCGCTCACGGTCACCTACCTGCTTCGCTACGTCGACGATCCGGGCGCGACCCTGGCGGAGCTCGCGCGCGTCGTCCGGTCCGGCGGCACGGTCGCGAGCCTCGAGTTCGCCGTTCCGGCCGGGCTCTGGCGGCCGCTCTGGCGCGCTCTACGTCGGCGCGCCGTGCTTCCCGCCGCGGGACGGATCGTCTCGCCCGGCTGGCACGAGGTCGGCGATTTCCTCGGCGACAGCATCCGCGAGTTCTGGCGGCGCTATCCGCTCGAGCGCCAACTCGAGCTCTCTGGCGTGCCGCCGGGCATCGAAGACGCCCGATACCGGCGACTCAGTCTCGGCGGTGGGATCGTGATCTGGGGCCGCCGTGGAAACCAGGACGCGTAGCGTGCGTCCTGCTTTCTACGCGCTGGCCCCCGGTGGCTGGCGCGACTACGTAACGCTCATCCACCTTCCCTCACGGCTCTGGCACCTGAGCTACGTCGTCATCGGAGCCTGCCTCGCACCACACGTCCCAGGCTGGCGGCTCGTGCTCACCGTCGTCGCCTTCTTCCTCGGCCTCGGCGTCGGCGCGCACGCGCTCGACGAGCTCAACGGGCGGCCGCTACAGACGAGGATTCCGACCGGCGTCCTCATCGCGCTCGCGGCGGGCTCGACTGGCCGGCGCATCCGCGATCGGAATTGCGGTCGCCGTCACGCACGACCTGTGGTTGCTGGTGTTCGTCGCCTTCGGCGCCTTCATCGCCGTCGCGTACAACCTCGAGCTTTTCGGCGGCCTGTTCCACAACCCCTTCTGGCTGGCGGCGGGCTGGGGCGCGTTTCCGGTTCTGACCGCCTACTTCGCGATGGCGGACCGGATCACGGGCGAGGCCGTCCTCACAGCCCTGTTCGCTGCGTTGCTGATCCGCGCGCAGCAGGTGCTTCGACGCCCGTCCGCGACGTCCGTCGCAGAACCATCTCCGTCACGGGCACGATCGAGCGGAGGGATGGGACGCTTATCCCGATCGGGCCGGAGACGCTGACCGGTCCGCCGGAGACCGCGCTCCGCTTCATGGCCGCCGCAAGCGTCTCGTTGGCTGCCGCGCCGCTCGTGCTTCGTTTTGTCTGATCTACGATCCAGCGTTGTGAGCTCCGAGACCGCCGTGCAGATCGCCTTCGCCGCCGGCGTCGTCGTGCTCGCGGCGGCGATTGCCGCGGCGCTGGCGGGACGGGGCTCCCGGCGCGAGCTCGTCGGAATCGCAGGGCTGCTCGGCCTCGCCGCGACCGGCGCCTGGGTCGTCTTCGCACTCGACGTCGACCGGGGACGGCGGTGGCCGCCGGCGGATTGACGGTCTGTTCTCGCAGCCGCCGTTCTGACGCTCCCGCTGCGCGCTGGCCTGGCGCGGACCGGCGGACCGACGCCGAGCTCGAGGCGGCCGAGACCGCGCTGCGTGACCTGGTCGAGCGGGAGACCGTTCTGCGCGGCGAGGAGCTCGAGCGCACGCTTGCACGCGCACGAGCCGAAACGAGCTCGCGCCTCGCCGAAGACGAACGAAAGCTCGCCGAAGCCCGGCGGAACGAACTGGCTCAGCGAGAGCGACGGGTCACAGGCGAGCTCGGCGAGGCCCTCGCCCTCGTCGAGCGCCGCGTCGAGCAGCGCCTGACCGAATGGTCCGCCGACCTCGACCGGATCCAGCAGGAGACTGACGACCCGACTCCGCCGAGCTGGCGCAACGCCAGCGCGAGGCGGTCGGCGAGGCCCAGTCGAGGCTCGAAACGGAGATGGAGCAGCTCAAGGCCGCCAGCGAGGACCAGCGCGCGATCCTCGCGAAGCTCCGGGAGGAGTTCGAGCGGCGCCGCCGGAGAAGCCGGGACGGCCGCGCGACGAGAGGTCGAGGTGCACGAGAGCGAGCGCCGAAGAGCTACCGCACGAGGTCTCCGAGCGGCTGCGCCAGCGCGAGCGCGAGCCCCGGGACCGCATCGCCGCCGAGGAAACGGAGGCAGTGCGCCGGATTCAAGTCGGGCTTCGCCGACGTCGAGCGCCGGCAGATCGATCAACTCACCCGGATCGTCGACCGGACCGCGAACCGGCTTTCGGAGGCAGCCGTCGAGCAGTTTTCGGCCACGGTCAAGACCGCACGGGACGACGCCGCCAAGCGGCTCTCCGCGAGCTCGACCGGGCAGTTCGCCCAGTTCGCGCACGACGCGCAATCCGTGCTTGCCGAGCGCCTTGCCCAGAGTCTCAGACGCGGGCGCCGCGCGCGTCGACCGCAAGCTGGCCGAGATCGTCGGCCATATCGAGCAGCGCCGCGACGAGTTCCTGGCGGAGTTCCAGCGCAGGTTCTCTGACGTCGAGGCCGAGCTGAGGTCGCAGATCCGGGCGGTCGGCGCCGACGCCGAGGCGGAGCGCGAGGTGCTCGAAGCTCGCGTGCTCGATTCTGACCCGCCGGCTCGAAACCGCGGTCAACGCGGCGGAGTCGAGCCTCGAAGGTGCGCAGTTTCGTACGTCGTAGGGCACAAACTTCGAGCGGCAGGTTCGTCTAGGAGAAGGCGAAGCAGATCTGACCTCATGGCCCAGATAACCGAGACACCACAGGACGAGCGAGCGAAGGTCGAAAGCTGGCGTCTCCACGTGCTGATGGAGGCCGGTTTCTCCCTTCCGCTCGCGCCGAGAAGCTCCGCCCCAGCGAGGCAGACCTGCATCGCGCGGTCGATCCGAAGCGGCTGCGACCACGAGACCGCGGCACGCATCCTGCTTTAACAACATCACCCGAGCGAAGCGAAGGGTCAAACAGACCCGCGGAAATGCGCCAGCATTTCCGCGGTGACTAGCGATCGTCGGGGTGAAGGTCGAGGCGACGCAGCCTACGGCGACGCGCAAGGTCTTTTCCGTCTCCGCGTTCAACCGGGGATCGCGACCTGGCTGCAGCGGCTGCCGACCGTCTGGGTCGAGGGCGAGGTGACGGAGCTGAAGCGCCACCAGGCGCTGGCAGAGCGTCTTCTTCACGCTCAAGGATCCCGACGACGGCGCCTGCGCTTCGGCGTCTCGATGCCGCGCGGGCAGTTCGATGCGCTCCGGCTCGAGCTCGCCGACGGCGAGCGCGTTCACGTCGTACGGCCGGCCCGAGCTGTGCGCCGCGCGCAGGGCGAGTTCTACGGCTGCGCGCGCTGTCGCTCGAGCGGTTCGGGCTCGGCGACCACCTGGCCGCGCTCGAGCGGCTGAAGCAAAGCTGGCCGCGGAAGGGCTCGTTCGCGGCCGACGCGCAAGCGGGCACTGCCCGTCTGGCCGCGCAAGATCGGGCTCGTCACCGGCAACGACGCGGCCGCGAAGCGGACGTCCTGACGGGGATCCAGACGCGGTTTCCGCCGGCACACGTCGTCGTGGCGGAGACCTACGTCCAGGGCCCGCGCGCCGCGCGAGGCGGTCGTGGACGCGCTGCGCCGCCTCTGCGACGTGCCGGAGCTCGACGTCGTCGTCGTCGCCCGCGGCGGCGGCAGCTTCGAGGACCTCCTGCCCTTCAGCGACGAACGGCTCGTCCGCGCAATCGCCACCTCCCCGGTCCCGATCGTTTCTGCAGTCGGCCACGAGCAAGACACCCCGCTCTGCGACCTCGCCGCGGACGTTCGCGCGTCGACGCCGACCGCGGCGGCACGACTCGTCGTTCCGGACCTCGGCGAGCTCCACGAGCGTCTCGAGCGCGCCCGGCAGCGGTCTCGGCCGCGGCGCCCGGCGTTCGCTAGAGCTGAAGGTCAGCGCGCCTCGGCCAAGCGCACGAGCGGCTGCGCGCGCGCGCCGGCGCTGCTGGTCGAGCGGCGCCGAGCCGCGCTCGAGCAGACCGGCAGGGCGCCTGCGGGCGCTCTCGCCGAAGGCGACGCTGAGCCGCGGCTACGCGATCGTGCGCGCCAGGGAGGCGATCGTCCGCGTCCGCCGGCGGCCGCCAAGACGGGCGAACGCATCGACGTCGAGGTGAGCGACGGAAGGTTCGGCGCCCGTGTCGAGTGAGCCGACGTTCGAGTCTGCGCAGCGCGAGCTCGAGCAGATCGTCCAGCGGCTCGAAAGCGGCGAGACCGGCCTCGACGAAGCGATCGCCGCTCTGGGAGCGGGGCGAGGAGCTCTACCGCTTTTGCCTCGGCAAGCTGGACTCGGCCCAGGGCAAGATCGAGCAGCTCGCCAGCCGCGTAGAAGCTGCCAGACCCCAGTCGCCTACAGCTTTCCCGCATAGAATCGGGCCATGGCCGACGCGCCGACCGAGCTGCTGGAGCACATCCCCTCTTCGAGGGCCTTCCGCATAAGGGAGCTGCAGCGAATCGCCCGCTCCTTCAAGGAGCGCCGCTTCAGCGCCGGCCATACGGTTGCCGTGGAAGGAGCCGGCGGCATCGGCTTCTTCGTGATCAGTGAGGGGACGGCGAGCGTCGACGTCCACGGCGAGGAGCGGGGCAAGCTCGGCCCGGGCGACTACTTCGGCGAGATGGCCCTGATCGACGACCAGGCACGCCGCACCGCGACGATCACGGCCGACTCCGACCTCACGTGCTACGGGCTCACCTCGTGGGAGTTTCGGCCCCTCGTCGAGACGAACGCCCAGATCGCCTGGAAGTTACTCCAGGTGATGGCCAAGCGGCTGCGCGAATCGGAGCAGCAGCAAATCTCGATCTAGTCTAGGAGCTGCGGCTTGTCAGGAGACGGTTTCGGCCGCGCAGCTCGTCGCCCGTTGCCGCGACGGCGACCAGGAGGCATGGGCGGCGCTCGTCGAGCGCTTCTCGCGCTACGTCTACGCGATCTCGACGCAGGGGTTCCGGTTCCGGGAGCACGACGCCGAGGACATCTTTCAGGAGGTCTTTGCGAAGGTCTACGAGCGGCTCGATTCGCTCCGCAGCGACGAGGCGATCCAGCCCTGGATCGCCCAGCTCACCCGGCGTGTCTGTGTCGATCGCCTGCGAGCGGGCTCACGGGAGGAGACAACCGACGAGGCCGAGCTGGCCGCAGACCCGGACGAGGACGCGATCGCCCGGATCGACGAGGCGCTCGACGTCCACGACGCGATGGCGGGCCTGCCCGAGAACTGCCGCGAGATCCTCGACCGCTTTTTGCCCGCGACGAGACCTATCGGACGATCGGCGAGGCGCTCGAGCTGCCCGCCGGCACGATCGCCAGCCGGATTTCACGCTGTTTGGTCAAGCTGCGCGACGAACTCGAGGGAAGAAAACCGGTCCCAGCTCAGTCTGGTGGGCAGGTGAGCGTATGAGCGCATTCAATGAAGACAGACTGGCTGAGCTGATCGGAGCCCTCCGCCGGCGCCCGAAGCGTGGGTGCGAGCCGCGCAGGAGCTGCCGGTCGCCCGCAGCCAATTCGACGGCATCGTCGCTCGGGCGGAAGCGGACGCCGCGTTCCGCCAGGCGCTCATCGCTGACCTCGAGGCAACGCTGGCGCAAGAGGGCTACGAGCCCGAGCGGCCGCTCCTCGACGCGCTGCGCCGCCGCTTCGCAGATTCCTAGCCCTCGGTCGCCTAGCCCTGGGTCGACCCCATAGGATCGATCCGTGGCGCAGCCCGAGGAGAAGCCTGAGCGGTACACCGGCGAGACGCTGCCGGCCTGGAGCCTTCCCGCCGCCGCGTCGGCCGAGATCGGGATCGGCGTCGAGTGGCCGGAGCGCGTCACACGCGACTGGGCGCTCGGCGGCTCGACCGGGGCCGGAATTCGCGTCTGCATCCTCGACAGCGGCGTCCAGCCCGATCATCCCCTCGTCGGCGCGCTCGAGGGCGCGGTCGCGCTGCGCAAGACCGAGGACGGCGAGATCGTCGTCGAGGACGACACCGAGGGCGACCTCTGCGGCCACGGCACCGCCTGCGCCGGGATCGTCCGCTCGCTGGCGCCGGACTGCCGGCTGTTCAGCGTCCGCGTGCTCGGCGCCGGCTTCAAGGGCAGCGGATCGGTCCTGCTCGAGGGCCTGCGCTGGGCGATCGGCCAGGGCTTCGACGTGATCAACATGAGCCTCTCGACGACGAAGAAGCAGTTCTCGGGCCTCCTGCACGAGCTCGCCGACAGCGCTTACTTCCGACGCACCGTCCTGGTCGCCTCAGCGCACAACATGCCGGTCGAGAGCTATCCGTGGCGGTTCTCGTCGGTGATCTCGGTCGGCAGCCACGAGGAAGCCGACCCGCTGACGTTCTTCTACAACCCCGCGCCGCCGGTCGAGTTCTTCGCTCGCGGGGTCAACGTCGAGGTCGCCTGGATCGGCGGCGCGAGGATCCGCTCGTCGGGCAACAGCTTCGCGACGCCGCACATGAGCGGGATCTGCACCCTGATCCTGGCGAAGCACCCTGAGCTCACACCGTTCCAGCTGAAGAGCGTTCTCTACCTGACCGCTTCGAACGTCGGGGGCGCCAAATGACCAACGAGAATCTGCAAGCCGCCGTCTCCGCCGGCGTGATGTCCGCCGAGAGCGAGCATCGTGCTCTGCTCCAGTCGATCGTCGAGGTCGCGCGGGCGATCTTCTCGGCGAAGGCCGCGTCCATCTACCTCCACGACGAAGAGGCCGACGAGCTCGTCTTCGAGGCGGTCGCGGGCGAAGGCTCGGAGCGCCTGGTCGGCATGCGCTTCCCATCCAGCACGGGCATCGGCGGCTGGGTGCTCGTCACCCGCCAGCCGCTGATCATCGACGACCTGGAGCAGGATCCTCGACACTCGCGCGAGACCGCCGAAAGCACCGGCTACGTGCCCAAGGCGATGATGTCGGTGCCGCTGTTGCACGACGAGCGAGCACTCGGCGTGCTCAACGTGCTCGACCGCTCCAAGGAGATCGAGTTCTCGCTCGGCCAGATGGAGCTGCTCGGCCTCTTCGCGAACCAGGCCGCGATTGCCCTCGACCTGCTCCAGCGCGCGCGCCATGCCCGAGCTATCCTCACGCAGAGCGGCGGCGACGCCGGCGTGATCGCGCGAATCGCTTCGGCGGTCGAGGACCTGGACGAGGAGCAGCGCGAGCCGGTGCTTCGGCTGCTCACCGCGCTCGACGATGTCCTGCGCGCGGACGTGTCCTTCTAAAGCCAGAAACACGTCGGGCCGGGAGATCCCGGCCCGACCTACGCGAACTTTGCGCTCTAGAGGAGCTCAGAGGCTCGCTGATGCGGGGCACCGGTCGGGGCACCGGTCGGGCTGTGCGCCTCGACGTCCTCGTCCGTCGCTGCGATGGACCTCGCCGGTCGGGGCGCCGGTCGGGGCACCGGTCGGGGCACCGGTCGGGCTGTGTGCCTCGACGTCCTCGTCGTCGCTGCGATGGACCTCGCCGGTCAGGGCGCCGGTCGGGGCACCGGTCGGGCTGTGTGCCTCGACGTCCTCGTTCTCTGGCTGATTCTCCTCACGTGGCTCGTCCGTCATTTCTCCTCCTTCCGAAACTTTTGCTGTCGAATCACTAGACGTTGCTTCTGACCTGAATCTTCCCTCCTGGCCTTCGAAAACACAATCGCCCCTTCAGGATCCTTTGCGAATGCAGGCTTTGCGGCGCCAACTGGTTGATTCGCTCCACGCGTTCGCAAGCCTCTATCGCAACCCCAGCCTGCAGGCGCCTACAGCTCGCCTGGATCGGCTCGTCGGTCGGAACCTGGGGCTACGTCGTCGCGCTGACGGTCTACGCGTACCGTCAGGGAGGCCCGGCGGCGGTCGGGCTCGTCGGCTTGATTCGCTGGTTCCCGGCGGCTATCGCGGCCCCGTTCGGCGGGATGCTGGGCGACCGCTTCCGCGCCTGCGGGTGATGGTTGTGTCCGATCTCGTCCGAGCAGCAGCCGCTGGCCGCCGCGGCGGTCGCGATCGTTCTCAGCGCCCCCGCCGTGGTCGTCTACTTGCTGGCCATCCTGGTCACGGTCACCTCGCAGGTGTTCCAGCCGGCGGAGTCGGCCTTGCTGCCGACACTCGCCGAGTCGCCGGAGGAGCTCGCCGCCGCGAACGTCGCCAACAGCACGATCGAGTACGCGGGCTACTTCGTCGGACCCGCTATCGGCGGCGTCCTGCTCGCCGTCTCGAACGTCCAGACCGTGTTCGGAGCGACCGCAGTGGCCTTCCTCTGGTCGGCGGCGATGCTCGCGCTGATTCACATGCGGGCGCCCGAGCCGCGACTAGGGAACCGGCGCGAGGCCTCGCTGGCAGCACGAAGCGCTCGCCGGCTTTAGGACGGTCTGGCAGGACTCCCGGCTGCGTCTGATCGTCGCGCTCTTCGCAGCCGCAGACACTCGGTCTACGGCGCGCCTGACTGTGCTGATCGCGGTGGCGTCGATCCGGTTGCTCGGGCTCGGCTCGCCGGGAATCGGCTACCTGAACGCTGCGCTCGGCGTCGGCGGCCTGATCGGCGGTTTGGTCGCCGTCGTGCTCGTCGGCAGCCCGCAGGCTGGCCCTCATCTTCGGCGTCTGGCCTGCTCCTCTGGGGCACTCCCATCCTCGTGCTCGGGCTCTGGGCGAAGGCCGGTCCTGCATTCGTGCTGATCGGGCTTGCCGGGCCTTGGCATGACGCTGGTCGGACGTGGCCGGCTTCACGCTCCTGCAGCGGGCTGTTCCCGAAGACGTGCTGGCGCGCGTGTTCGGCGTGCTCCACTGCGCCTTCTACGCCGGGCGCGGGATTGGCGCGATCGTTGCGCCCGCGCTGGTCAGCTGGCTCGGCATCAAGGGCGCCCTGATCGTGACGGCGCGCAGTGCTCCCGGTCATCACGGCTCCGTGCTTCGGAATGCTCGGCCGGATCGATCGACCCCTCACGGTGCCGACCGCCCAGCTCAAAGCCCTGCGGGCGATCGAGATGTTCGCGCCGTTGCCTGCCCCCACGCTCGAGGCGCTTGCTATGAGCCTGGCGCGGATCGACATTCCCGCGGGCGAGACCCTCTTTCGCCAGGGCGACCACGGCGACCGCTTCTACATCGTCGAGTCCGGGGAGATCAGAGATCGAGATCGACGGTCGGGTGGCAGAACGTGCTCGGGCCCGGCGATCACTTTGGCGAGATCGCGCTCCTGCGCGACATTCCACGGACGGCGACCGCCGCGGGCGCGGAAGGAGACGCAGCTCTACGCGCTCGACGCGCGATGCCTTCCTCGGCGCCGTCACCGGGCACGCCGGCAGCAGTGAGGCGGCCGAGACCGTCGTCGCCGCAAGGCTAGGTCTGAGTCGGATAAGCGCTCGCTCGAGCGCGACCAGATCTTCGCCGCCGCGCCGGGTCGCCGCTGCAGCGCGGCCGTCTCCGCGCCGGAGAGCTCGACCACGACGCGGCCGCCGAAAACGACGCAGCGGGTGCCCTCCTCGAGGCAGATGCGCAGCGCCTCGCCGAGCGCCTTGCCGGTCGCGGTCGTCGTATCGATCGTGCCCTCGCCGGTGACGACGAGGCTCTGCTTGCGCGAACGCTGGTCTGAAGCGCAGGCGGCTCGAGTACCTCACGAGCACCGGACACGAGCTCGGCGCCGAGCGCGGCCAGGGCCGCGCCGAGACCGCCCGCGGCGCCGGCCCCGGGCAGCTCGGCGTACGGCGCGAGCTCGCTCATCGCGGCCAGCCGAGCGCTGCAGCAGCTCGACCTGCTCCGGCGTCGCCCCTTTCTGAGGCGCAAAGCGCAGGGCCGCGTCGCGAAGCGGCACGAGCGCGTCGCAGAGGACCGTCGTCGGCGCTGGGCAGCTCGCGCAAGACCTCGCGCAGGCCGGCACCTCCGTCCACGTTCGCCGTGCCGCCGAGGCAGACGAGCAAGCGCTCCGCCTCGACCTCGGCGATCAGCTCGCCGAGACCGCGGCTCGAAGCGGCCAGTGGATCGAGGCGCAGCGGATCGAGGGGATCGCCTCCGCCGCCTCGACCACCGCCGTTCCGTCCGGCAGGGCGCGAATCGGCGCCTCGCGCTGGCGACCGAAGGCATCGCTGACGCGCACACGCACTTGAACGCGCGCGCCGAGCACCTCGGCCGTTCCTCGCCGCCGTCGGCGATCGGCAGCTCCTTCGCCTCCGCCCGCCCCTGCGAAAGCCCTCGGCCAGGACGCCGCCGCGTCTCGAGCGGAGAGAACCCCTTTGAGGCTAGCCGGAGATGCGAGCGCGCTCACGGGATTCCGCCGCACGCGTCTGTTCCTCGGGCATCTCCACCGCCTCCGCGCCGGGCATGACGCGCAGCATTGCGAACGAGAGGCCCTCGCGCGCGAGGAAGATCATCCCGACCCCACGCCCACGGACGCCTCGATCGCCTGCAGGCCGAAGCCGAACGCGATCCCCAGTGCCTTGGGGACCCCGTACGCGATCAGCGGCAACGCGACCGCCGCCTGGACGAGTCCGACGTTGCCGGGCCAGAGCGGGAAGATCGTCGCGACGTTCATCGAGGACGAGGACGAGAGCCGCGGCCGGAAGGCCTTCGTAGATGTGGAAGGCACGCATGGCAAAGAAGACCGCGAGCAGCTGACAGAACCAGCCGAGGCACTGGAAGAACGCGGCACCCACCGCAGGCAGCGGCGAGTGCAGCACGCTGAGCCCCTGACCAGCCATTGCGAGCAGGCGCCTGACCCGCCCGAGCTCATCGAGGACCGGGCGACTGTGCCGCCGCGCGCTGGCGAGACCGAAGGCGAACAAGGCAAAGCCGACCGCCCAGCACGATCTCGAGGCTCGTGTAAGCCCAGTGCGGCACCTTCGCGGTCAGTAGCGCATAGGTCACGAGCAGGAGTGCCGGAATGAGATCGAAGAGCCGGTGGGCGAACACCGTCCCGATCAGCGCAGCCCAGGCGCCTTTCCGTCCCGGCAGCTTGCGAGTCAAGACGCCCACGCGCGCGAGCTCGCCGATCCGTCCCGGCAGCACCGCGTTCGCAAACAGCCCGATCGAGAACGCCGAGAAAACGAGCGTGAAGCGCGGGTGCGGCTTCGCCAGCGCCTGGTCGATGACGATCTTCCAGGCAACCGCACGAAGGAGGACCGAGAGGAGGTTGAGGCCGACCGCCACAACGACCCACTCCCAGCGGACGATCGTGAACGCGTTTCCGACCTGCCCCCAGTCCGGGCCCCGCCACCAAAACAACACCGCGACTCCGGCCGCCAGGGCGAGAACGAAGGCAACCCGCAGCCAGGGGTTACGCGCGAGCGAGGTGAAGGTCACCCGGCCGCCGCGAGCGTCGCGGGCGACTCCCCGGTGACAAGCTCATAGATCGCGAGCAGGCGGCGGCCGATGTCGTCCCACGAGTACGCCCGGGCCCGGCGGCGGGCGCCTGCCCGAGCTGGAGCCTTCGCGGCTCGTCCGCGAGCAGGCCCACGATCGCTCGAGCGAGGGCGCGCGGATCGTCGGGAGGCACGAGCACGCCGGTCTCCGCCGTCATCACGTCACGATATCCCGGAATGTCGGAGGCGACGACCGGGGTCGCGCAGGCGAACGCTTCGGTTAGCACCATGCCGAAGCTTTCGCCGCCGAGCGAAGGCGCGACGAAGGCCTTGGCCTTCAGCAGCTCGTCCGTCCGCTCGCTCCGAGACGAAGCCGAGCGCGTCGATACCGTCGTCCGGGATCCGGTGGCGCGTCAACAACAGGCGAACCTGGAGCGGGTCGGCGCCGACCACGCGAAGTCGCGCGCCGGTCTGACGCCTGATCTCGGGCCACGCGCGGAGCAGCACCTGTAACCCCTTGCGCGGCTCGTGGCGGCCGACGAAGACGATCCTGTTCTCGCGTTCGCCGGGGTCGGCAACCTCGGGCATCGCGACGCCGTTCGGAATCACCTCGTACTCGCCGGGCAGGTACTTCTGCACGGTGGTCGCCGCGTCCGGCGAGACCGCGATCCGGTGGTCCAGCCGCTCCGCGAGGAACCCCCAGACCGGCGTGGCGAGCTTCATCCAGGCGAGCTCCCCGAGGCGTGGAAGGTTGCGACGAGCGGCACGCGCGCGAACGAGAGCGCAGCGACAGCAGATCGCCGGCGTCATCGGCTCGTGCACGTGCAGGACGTCGAAGCGTTCCCGCTCGAGCACACGCTTGATCCTGAAGATCGCGCTCGGGCTGAGGACGATGTTGGGCAGAGCGCCGTTCGCCGGCACGATCACCGAGCGCCCGACCGGAATCACGTGAGCGGGCGGCGGCTCGTGCCGGCCCTCGCGCGGATGGAGATACTTCGTCAGCCACCCGGGCGGGTCGTGGCCGATGACGGTCCGCGTGTCGACGCCGAGCTTCTCGAGAGCCCGGGCCTGGTGGTCCGCGTGTTCCGGAACACCGCCCCAGAACGACCACGAGTACGGGACGACGATCCCGACCTTCATGCGTCGGGATGATGCCCGAGTCAGCGGGCCCGCTGTGCGGGCTCAGTCGGTTTCGCCGACTCGTCTGCCTCGGCAGGTGTTCGCCGCTCGTCGACGGTGGCGCGCGCCAACGTCTCCTTGTCCACGTTCAGCGGGTGGTGACAGGCCGCCAGGTGCCCGTTCCCGTAGTCCACGAGCGGCGGTTCGAGCTGCGTGCACACGCTGGTCGCGTAGCGGCAGCGCGGGTGGAAGCGGCAGCCGGAAGGCGGGTTGATCGGCGAGGGGACGTCGCCCTCGAGGACGATCCGCTCCCGGGCCGCCGACTCGCGCGGATCCGGGATCGGAACCGCGGAGAGCAAGGCCTCCGTGTACGGCATGATCGGCCGCTCGTACAGCTCCTCGGCGGGTGAGAGCTCGACGATCTTGCCGAGGTACATGACCGCGATCCGGTCCGAGACGTGGCGGACGACCCCGAGATCGTGGGCGATGAAGACGTACGTGAGCTCGAAATCCTCCTGGAGGTCGGCGAGCAGGTTGATCACCTGTGCCTGGATCGAGACGTCGAGCGCCGAGACGGGCTCGTCCGCGATCACGAGCTTGGGCCGCAGCGCCAGCGCCCGGGCGACCCCGATGCGCTGCCGCTGGCCGCCGGAGAACTCGTGCGGGTAGCGGTTGTAGTGCTCCGGCGAGAGCCCGACCTTCTCCAGCAGCTCCTGCACCTGCCGCTTGCGCTCGCCGGTCGCCCGATGCCGTGGATCGCCAGCGGCGTGCCGACGATCTGCCCAACCGCGCTGCCGCGGGTTGAGCGAGCGCATAGGGATCCTGGAAGATGATCTGCAGCTCGCGCCGCAACGGGCGCATGCCGCGCGCGGGAGAGCGTCGAGATGTCCTGCCCGTCGAAGACGATGCGGCCGTCGAGTCAGCGGGAAGAGGCGGACGAAGGCGCGACCGAGGGTCGACTTGCCGCAGCCGGATTCCCCGACCAGGCCAAGTGTCTCGCCCTGTTGAACCTCGAGGGAGACGTCGTCGACAGCATGCACCGCGCGACCTCGCGCTGGAACGGATCCCCGCTTGATCGGGAAGTATTTGACCACGTGCTCCGCTTGCAGCAGGGGCGTACCGTCGGAGGCGCTCACGGTGACGCTCGGCCTGACAACACGGGGATTAGACGGCCGCACGGGCAAAGCCCGCACGGCCTCCCACGGCGCCGAGTCGGCGCCTTGCCGTTCTAGCGCCGCGTTCTGTGAACTCATGCCGTCTCCGCCAGCTCGGGGTTGATCGTCCGGTCGCGTCGCTCCCGCTTGTCCTCGACCGAGAGGTGACGGGCATCCAGGTGCCCGTCTCCGACCTTTGCCGTCAGCTGCGGATCCTCGGCGCGGCAGCGGTCAAAGGCCTGGGGACACCGCGGGCGGAAGCTGCACCCTGCGGTCGGTTGATCAGTGATGGCGGCTGGCCGGCGATTGCCGTCAACCTGCGCGCCCGCGGCCTGTCGAGGCGGGCGATCGACCCGAGCAGCCCCCAGGTGTAAGGGTGCTGCGGGTCGTAGAAGATCTGCTCCTTGTTGCCCTCCTCGACGATCCGGCCCGCGTACATGACCAGAATCCGGTCGGCGACGTCCGCGACGACGCCGAGGTCGTGGGTGATCAGCACGACAGCCGATCCGAACTCGCGCTGCAGGTTCTTGATCAGCTCGAGAATCTGAGCCTGGATCGTCACGTCGAGCGCGGTCGTCGGCTCGTCGGCGATCAGCAAGTCCGGGTTGCACGAGAGCGCGATCGCGATCATCACGCGCTGCCGCATTCCGCCCGAGAACTGATGCGGGTAGTCGTCGATCCGCTGCTCGGCTTCGGGATCCCGACCTGAGCGAGCAGCTCGATCGCCCGCTGCCGCGCCTGGCCCTGCGTTCAGATCGTTGTGCTCGTTGCAGCTGCTCCTCGATCTGCCAGCCGACCGTGTAGACCGGGTTCAGCGACGTCATCGGGTCCTGGAAGATCATCGCGATCTCCTCGCCGCGCACTCGCCGCATCGCGTCCTGCGAGAGCCCCATCAGGTTGCGGCCCTTGTAGAGGATCTCGCCCTCGTACGATCGCGTTCGGGTCGTTGATCAGCCGCATCACGCGACATCATCGTGACGCTCTTGCCGGAGCCGGACTCGCCGACGATGCCGAGCACCTCGCCCTCGTCGACCGAGAACGAGATCCCGTCCACGGCGCGGACGAGCCCGTCCTCGGTACGGAACGAGACGCTTCAGGTCGCGCACTTCGAGCAGCGGCTCAGCCATCAGGCATGGCCGCACCCGCGGATCGAGCCAGGCGTAGACGAGAGTCGACCGACGCGCTCGCCAGCGACGATGAAGAAGGCGCCGTAGATCACGGTCGCCATGATCACTGGCAGGTCGAGGCGACGTCAGCGAGTTGTAGGTCAGCAAGCCGACGCCCGGCAAGGCCGAAGACGACCTCGGTCAGCAGCGCACCGCCGCCGACGAGGATCCCGAAGTCGAGGCCGAACAGGCTGACGAAGGCGATCATCGACGTCGCGAGTGTGTGGCGGAGCAGCACGCGCCGCTCCGAGAGTCCCTTCGCCCGAGCGGTGCGCACGTAGTCCTCGCTCCTGGTCTCGATCAGGTTCGCGCGGAGCACGCGCGCGTAGAAGCCGATGTAGAGCACGGACAGCGTCAGCCACGGCAGGACACAGCGCCTTGAACCAGCTGACGGGATCCTGCGTCAGCGGCGTGTAGCCGAGCGGCGGCACCCAGCTGAGAAGAGGAAGAAGTCGTGCAGGCGGCTCTGGGTGAACAGGTTGACGACCTCGCCGAGCCAGAACACCGGGATCGAGATGCCGATCAGGGCGAGCGACCATCAGGAGCGGATCCGAGATCGTCCCGCGGAAGACGGCTGCGGCGAGCCCGATGCAGAATGCGAGAAGACGACCCAGATGACGGCCGCGCCGAAGACGAGCGAGAGCGTCACCGGCGCCGCGCTGATGATCTCCGGGATCACCTTCGTGCCGCGTTCCGTACGAGATCAGGTCGCGGCGTGACGAACAAGCTGCTTCATCATCAGCCCGTACTGCGACGGGCAGCGACCGGTCGAGCGCCGAAGCTCGTGCTCGATGTCCTTGATCGTCTGCCGGATCGGCGTTCCGGCCCGCCATCACGACCGCCGGGTCGACGCCCGGGGTCGCGAAGAAGATCAAGAAGACGAGCACGCTGATCGCGAACATCACGAACAGCGATCGAGGCCGAGCAGCCGGCGGACGAGGAAGGTCACCACCGCTGCTTCATCCTCAGCTTCGAGCGCGGGTCGAGCGCGTCGCGAACGCCGTCGCCGAAGCACGTTCAGCGCGAGCACGGTCAGCACGATCGTGATCCCGGGCGCGATCGCGACCGCACGGCCGCGTGTAGAGCAGGCCCTGGCCGTCCTCGATGATCGTGCCCCAGCTCGCCTTCGGCGGCTGGACGCCGATCGAGAGGAACGACAGCGCCGCCTCGGTCAGCATCGTCGATCGCGATCATCAGCGGCAGCAGCACGATCACGGTCGAGACCACGTTCGGCAGGATCTCCCGGAACACCAGCCGGAAGCTCGCCGCGCCCTGGGCGACCGCCGCCTCGACGAACTCCGTCTCGCGCAGCGACAGAGACCTCGCCCGCGGATCGGACGGAAGACGTAGGGCACGTAGACGAGCCCGATGATCACCAGAGCGGGATCCAGAGGCTGCCCGCCGTCAGGTTACGAGCCCGATCTTCAGCGGCTTGTCGGTCGGGCGCGCAGGCAGCACCGTCGCCAGCGAGATCGCGAGCAGGTAGAGGGGGAACGCCCAGATCAAGTCCATCAATCGCGAGATGACCAGGTCGGTGGCAGCCAGCCGAAGTAAGCCCGCGACGAGCGCCAGCACCAGGTGCGAGCAGGCATGCGAGCAGCGCCGAGCCGAAGCCGATGAAGAGCGAGCGCGGCCGCCGTAGAGCACACGCGCCGCCACGTCGCGGCCCTGATTGTCGGCGCCGATGAAGTACTGCGACTTCCAGGTCGGCCCGATGGGCGTCTCACCCAGCCCGAGCTTGCCGGCGCCCTGCTGGATCACGTCAATTGTCTTCCCGTCGATCGTAACCGTCCCGTGACGTTCGACTTGAATGGATCGGTCTTCGCGACGTGCTTCGCGTAGAGCGGAGCCGAGAGGCTGACGGCGACGATCAGGATGAAGATGCCCAGCGCCGCAAGCGCGAGCTTGTTCCGCAGGAACCGACGCCCCGCGAGCGCCCAGGGGCTTCGCCCGACGATATCGCCGCCGGTTTCCTCGACGTCGAGGACGATCCCTCGGCTTCAGGTTCGAAAACGGCCATGCGGCCCCCTGCTCTGGCTGCCTTACTTCACCGAAGCCTGCCCGAGCAGGAAGTACCACTGCGGGCTGAACTGGTAGCCCTCACGCGCTTGCTGAGGAAGTCGATGAGCTTCGGGTTGTACATCGACACCCAGGGCGCCTGGTCGGTGACCAGCCTTGTCGACGCTGGCCCACGTCTCGTTCGACGTAGTGGGGTCGGTGACCGCCTGCACAGCCGCCTGATCCATCTTCGCCTGGATCGGCTTGCTGCAGAACTCGCGCGATGTTCGGACTCGAGTCCGAGTTCGGATGGATCGAGTTGCAGCCGAGCAGGATGTCGAGGAAGTCCGAGGCCGCAGGGTAGTCCTGATACCAGCTCGAGTAGCAGAACTGGATCTTGTTCTTCGAGTTCTGGCAGTACGGGTACTGGATGTCGGGCGCGAGGGCCTGCAACTGAGCCTTGTAGCCGAGCTGAGTTGAGCAGGTCGACGAAGTAGAGGCCGAGTCGCCTTGTTCACGTCCGTCGTGTCCGTGTTGACCTTGACGGCGGCGCCCCTTCGTTCCTGACGCGGCGACCAACTGCTTCGCCTTGGCCAGATCGGGCGCCGTCCACTTGCCGCTGCCCGGGGTTCTTCGTGTACGGGCAGTACGGCTTGTAGCCGGGAAGTTCGGAGGCAGGATCTGGCACGTCGGCACCGCGAGGTTCGGCCCGCCGTAGATTTTCACGAGCGCGTTGCGGTCGATCGGCGAAGTTGACCGCCTGACGCGCCTTCAGGTTGTTGAAGGGCGGCGTGCGCGACGTCGAACGCGTAGTACTAAATGGCCGTCAGCGGGTTGACGTGGACCTGGTCGGCGTACTTCGTCGACATCTCGTTCAGCCGGTCGGCTGGCGGCGGGTCGAACATCCAGTCGGCCTGGCCGTTCTCAACCTGGGTGACCTGCGCCTCGGCGGAGAGGCCGAACTTCTGCACGATCACGTCGGGGTTGCCGTCCGGCTGCGCGTCCTTCGACCATTCCTTGAAGTTGGGGTTGCGGACGAGCTTGAGCTCCTTGTTCGGGTTGTACTCCACCCACTTGTAGGGACCGGTGCCCGGCGGCGGGATCTTGACTTCGGTGTTCGGCGTGCCGGTCGGGAGGATGAATGCGAACGGCACGGAGAGCTGGTCGAGGAACTCCGGATCGCTCTTCGTGAGGTGGAACGTGACTTTGCCGGACGCGTCATCGACGACAACGCCCTGGTCGAGATTGCAGGTCTTCGGCGTCTTGACGCACGCGTCGCCGCCGACGATGACGTTGTACCAGGTGCCTGCGTTCGGGCTCTGGCCGATCTTGAACAGGCGCTCGAACGTGTACTTGACGTCGCTCGCCTTCAGCGTCTTGCCGTTCGAGAACTTGATCCCTTTGCGGAGCGTGAAGGTGTAGCGTCTTGCCACCGTCCGTCGGCTTCGGGACCGTCGGTCGCCAGGTCGGGCACGATCTTGGTTCCCTCGGTTCCGGCGGCGCGCTTGAACCCCACGAGCCCGTCGTGGGTCAGGATCAGCAGCTGCCACTCCTGCAGCGTGTAGTCGATCTGCGGATCCGGCGATCCGGAGGGCGCAGCCTTGGCGACCGTCACGAGCGTGCCACCGGCGTTGCCGGAAGACGGGGAGCTCGACTTCTTCTGCTGCTGCCGCCGCAGGCGGTGAGGACGAGTGCGGCCGCGCCGAAGAGGGCCAGGAACTGGAACAGGAACGCGGACGCATTTACTCGACCTCCCGCAGAGTCTTGTGGATATTTATGGGACGGGTTCTGGATCGCGATGTTAGTTGCCAGGGCGTGTGCTTGGTCGCACTACACTCGCTGCGTGAACCTGATCGAGACGCTCGGCGTCAGAGATCGGCGTCCGCCAGGCCGGAACGCCGGCGGCGAGCCGCGCGGCCGAGGCGGTCGCCGACGCCTTCGCGACGCCGGGCTCGAACCTCGCTTTCACGAGTTCGGCCTCCTCGGCTACGAGGCCGAGGAGCCCGAGCTCGAGATCGACGGCGAGCGCTGGGACGCCGGCCCGTGCATCTACTCGAACCCGACCGGCGGCACCGTCGAGGGCCGGGTGCGCCGGCTGGGCACCCACTCGATCGGCGGCTTCTTCCTCGAGGCGGACGTCTTCGCGGTCGAGGACGAGAGACGGCACGTGAGCTCGCCCGCCTGCTGATGACCCCCGTTCGGCGGCCCCGCGATCCCGTTCCTGACCGGCGCCCGTCAGATCGCGGTCGGGCCCGCGGTCTTCATCTCCGGCGAGGACGCGGCCCGGCTGCGCGAGCGAGAAGGCGTTCTCGCACGCGTGCGCGTGGGTGGGCGCTTCGTCCCCGGCCTGACGGAACGCAACGTCGTCGCCGAGCTGCGCGGTCAGAGCGAGGAGGCGATCGTCGTCTCGGCCCACTACGACTCCGTCTGGCGGGGCCCGGGCGTCATCGACAATGCGACCGGCGTCGAGGGCGTGCGCCGAATCGCCGAAAACCTCGCCGGCCATGGACACATGCGCTCGCTGATCTTCATCGCCTTTGCCGCTGAGGAGATCGGCTGCATCGGCTCGCGCTCGTGGATCTTCGACTCGGAGGTCACCGGGGAGCTCGGGCGAATCAAGGCCTGTGTCAACCTCGACTGCATCGCCCACGGAGACCGGCTCGAGCTGATGGCTTCGCCGAAGGCGCCTGCCGACCGGCTCGAGGGCTTCGCCGGCGAGCTCGGCCTCGGCAAGCGCTACGACCTGAACATCGGCCCGGCCGGGCCTGGGGTCGACGCCTTTCCCTTTCACGAGAAAGGGATCCCGGCCGCCACCGTCTCGCACTTCGGCTACGACGAGTACCACCTGCCGACCGAGCGGCTCGAGCTGGTCGACGAGCAGCGGCTTGCGGACTCGGTCGAGGTGGCGACCCTGCTGATCGAGAGCCTGCTCGAGCAACCCGTTCAGCCCGGGTAGCCGCGTGGTGGATCACCCTCACCACCTGCGCGAGCCGCGCAGAGTTTTCGTTCCAACGAGGCCCTAACTCGATCGAGCGACCCTCGGAACGAGTCATCAAAACGGGGTTCGCCCTTGCCGATTTCCTCGTCGTGGCTTCCCTCTTCGCGCTCACTGCCCTGCTCGTGCACCTCGCGTCGCCGACGGCGCCTTCGTCGCCACAGCGAAAGCCTCGCCCCCGGTCGATTCCGGCGGCGCGGTCGTCGCCGCAGTCAATCCCGGTTCGAGGCTGGCGCTCTACTCGCGGCCGAATGGCAATCCCGTCGGCGTCCTCGGCTCCCGCACGGTTTACGGCGGGCCGCTGAAGCTGCCGGTCGTCCGGACGAGCGGCCACTGGCTTCGGCGTCCTGACGGCGGCGATGCCGAACGGGCGTCTCGGCTGGGTGAAGGCCGAACCCGGCGCGCTCGCGTTCGGACGGGTCCGGCTTGAGCTCGAAGCCGACCTCTCCCGGCAAATGCTTCGCGTCTGGTCCCAGGGTCGCGTCGTCCGCCGGATTCGCGTCGGCATCGGCCGTCCCGGAACGACCACGCCGACCGGACGCTTCTCGATCACCGACAAGATGCCCGGCTCCGAGCCTCGGCCAGCTACTACGGCTGCTGCCTGCTCGCCCTTTCGGGGAACCAGCCCCACCCGCCGCCCGGCTGGAGCGGCGGCGCCCGCCTGGCGATCCATGGCGGCGCGCTACGGAGCGGTCAGCGCCGGCTGCCTGCACGCCTCGACCGCCGACCTGCGCTACCTGATGCGCGTCGTGCGGTTGGGCACGCAGATCGTTATTCACGCCTAGCCGGGGTTCGACGCGAAGTCGATCCTGACGTTGGCGACGACACCGATCGCGAAGGCGATCGCCCAGACAGAGCGACTCGCTAACCCCGCGCACGGTTGAGATAATCGCGCCGATCCGGGAGCTACGGCAGAGCGCGGCTAGGCTTCGTTCATGGAAGGCCTCGCCGAGCTGCACACGCATCTCGGCGGCTCGGTGTCCTCCGACATTCTCTGGAGCCTCGCGCACGAGCAGGGGATCGCGCTGCCGGTCAAGGACTACTGGGAGTTCGACCGGCTGGTGACGATCGCCGACCCTCGCGGGGTCGCCGACCTGAACGCGCTGGACGCGATCTACCACTGGACGGAGCTGATCCAGTCGAGCCCGATCGCGGTCGAGGCGCTCGGTGCACGCCGCGATCGGCGGCGCCTACCGCTCGCAGGGGATCACGACGCTCGAGCTCCGCTTCAACCCGATGAAGCGAAACCGCGGCGGCGAACGTGATCTCGATCACATCATCCTCGCCGCGATCCGCGGGCTCGACCTCGCCAGCCTGGAGTACCCGCAGGTCAACGCCGGCCTGATCCTGATGATGGACCGCACCTTCAGCCAGGAGCATGAACGCCGATCATCGTCGACAAGGCGATCCGCTGGGCGCCGCGCGGGATCGTGCGGGATCGACGTCGCCGGCCCGCGCCCGCACGGCGAGCGTTACCCCTACCGCGATCTGCAGCCGCTCGTCGAGGAGTCGCGCGCAGGCCGGGCTCGGCGTCACGATCCACGTCGGCGAGGAGGGCGGCGACGCCGGCATCGAGGAGATCGGCGAGGTGATCGAGACGCTGCGCCCGGACCGAATCGGCCACGGGATCCTCGCCGCGCGCGACCCGGAGCTGATGGAGACGCTGCGCGCGACCGAGATCGTGCTCGAGATCTGCCCGACCTCGAACCTGCTGACGAAGGCGCTGGAGTCGGAGGAGGCCTTGCGCGAGACCTTCCGCGCCTTCACTCGAGCAACGGGGTTCTGTTCACGATCGCGACGGACGGCCCCGAGATGATGCGGACGCACCTGCGCGACGAGTTCGAGCTGCTGGTGCGAATCGGCGCGCTCGAGCGCGAGCAACTGCCGATCGCCAACGAACGAGGGCACGCGGCCTCGTTCGTGCGCAGAGAGCCCGTACTGCCCGCGGCGTAACACGCGAAATACGCCTATCGGTCAATAGCCAAACGAGGACTTCGTTGTTACCGTCGATGCCATGTCGACGATGCTCCAAGCGAGCCCGCCCGTTCTGACTACCCGACAGAAGCAGGTCGTCGAGTTGATCGCGGACGGTTGCTCCAACGAAGAGGTTGGGGAGCGGCTGGGCATCTCGCCACGGACGGCGAAGGCGCACTGCGATGTCCTGAGGCAGAAGCTCGGCGTCGCGCGACGGAGGCAAATCCCGCGCGCGTACCGAGAACTGACCGGCGACGATCCGCTCTCAAAGGCCTCGCTCCCGGGCGTTCCGGAAGCGGGGACTGACGGCACCGCACCCGTGGCCGTTCGCGGTCGCGGGTGCGGCTTGTCTCTATCCGACGGTCGTAAATCGTTGCCGAGCGCACTAACCTGTCGGCGGGGCGAAACGGCCCCAGCAGGCAAACATGGAAGCAGGGCAGGCGAATCCGGAATCCGCGGCGCGGCGCCCGCATCATCGAGCGCCCTCGGCTTACGCGGCTGCTCACCGAAGCTGAGGCGCCGATCGTCCTTCTCGTTGCCCCCGCCGGCTACGGTAAGACGACTCTCGCACGACAATGGCTTGCTGATAAGCCACATGCTTGGCATACATCGACGACCGCTTCCGCAGACGTTTGCCGAACTCGCCAGGCGGCTTGCTGAGAGCGCTTCAGCGTTAGCCGAATTCGACGCAACCAGACTTGACGAGCGTCTTCACTTCACGCCAGATCCCGAGAAAGAAGTCGAAGTCCTCACCGAGGTGGTCGCGCGTTGTTTTTCGGGATCGCCAAGCCCCTCCTGGCTGGTGATAGACGATTACCAGCTGCTGATGGAGTCGCCGCGGCCGAGGCCTTGATTGCTGCATTGCCGGACGCAGGACTTATCAGCTTGATGGTCACCAAGCCGTCGGCGGCCGACTGGAGCCGCGGCGCGGCGGATCATGTTACGCAGGAGATCTATGAAATTGGCCGCCATCACCTTGCGATGGACGCAAACGAAGCCGAGGAAGTTCTACACAGAAGCTCCCGCACGGTGGCGCCGGGATTGGTCGCAATAGCAGATGGCTGGCCGGCGGTTGTGGAATGGCTTCACTTACGGAAAACGTCGTTGCCCCTGACGACGCGATCGAGGAAGCTCTCTACGACTTCTTCGCGCAAGAGTTTTTCAACACCGTCGATGTCGCTACTCAGGAGCTTCTACTTCGGCTGGCAGTCATGCCAACAATCAGGCGCGTCGCTTGCGATGCGCTCCTTCGAGTCTGCAGACCGACTTCGTCGCGCCGAAGACCTTGGCCTGTTGAGTCGCGCGGGGTTGGACTGGCAAATGCATCCGCTCCTGCGGAAAGTTCTTGTTAATGAAATATCGAGCAGTCATCGAAAGAGCTCTCCGAAATGGCGATGTGGCTGTCTTTGAGCTCGCCCTTGCTCAAGAGACTGGGACGGAGCTTTTCTCGGTGGCGGTCGAGTTCGAAATGGTGGAGCTTTTTCGACCCGCTGATACGCGCTGCGCTCAATGATCTCCCCGGGTGTGGGTCGCCTAGCGACGCTGCGCAAATGGGTCAATGCAGCGAATGCGTGCGGAAGAGCTCAGCCGTCGTCCGCATTGCAGAGGCGGAAATAGCATTTCGTGACGGGAGCCATATTCGCGCCTGAAGCTCTCGCGGCCGAAGCGATCGACGAACTGCCTGGGGACGATGATCTTCGCGCCCAAGGATTGTTCCGCGCCGGGCAAGCCGCCTACTTCAATGAGCATTATGAGGCGGCACTCAAACACTTCGACAAGTGCGTCCAGGCAGCCAGCGACGTATCAGTCGAACGCGAAGCCCGTTGGGCGGCATTCATTGCAGCCCTTGATTCTCACAACCCGGAAACCCTTGGGTATCTCGATGAGTTTGCCAAGGTGCGCGAACCAAACGTGAATGACGCGGTTCGGATGGCGAACGCCGAACTCGTCATCGCGATGCGCCGCGACGGCGTCACCGAGGCTCTTTCTGCTCATGCAGGCGCCTCACATCTCGTCCACCGCGCAACGAACCCCATGATTCGGACTGCCTTCTGGAATCACCTATGGCTGGGCCATGGCACTCAACGGACGCTACGAAGAGGCACGTAGCGCTGCTGCAGACGAGCTTCAGGACGCGGAGACCTACGGACTTTCATTCGTCGAGCCGCATGCTCAACTCCTGACAGCGCTCGCCCTGGTCGGCCTCCGCCAACTTGCGGCAGCAGAAGCTCTTGCTCGACAAGGTCTTTGAGTTTGGACGCCGCCGAGATGATCTGTTTGTCCTCGTCAACGCCGCAGGGGTCGCTGCTCGTCTTCACATAGCCCGCGGAGACTGCTCGAAGGCGGCCGCCGCTACGTGGCATACGATACTTCGCAGGCATCAATCCTCTACGGCGAATACTTAAGCGTTCGCGCGGTCGTTTTGGCCACCTTGGGTGCCACTGAAGAGGCCAAGCCGCAGTAACTGCAGTGCCTGACGCTGCATCTCGCGGGGAGGCCAGGCGTTTGCCGAAGTTGGCTCAGGTGATTCTCGCTTGTCACGAAAACGATGATGCCCTTGCGTCTGCTCATCAGGCGATCACGAGGATCAAGACACTCGGTCAGATAGATCCATTCGTGACAGCCTGTCGCGCGTTTCCGTCATTAGTAGAGCCTAGCAATCCATTCGGGAGACGCAGACTTCACGTCCGCGGTGCTTCCGAAGATCTAACGACGTTGAGCTTGGTAGGCGGTATGGCTTTACGAATTAACCCAGTTGCGGAGGCGACTAGATCAGTCTTATCGCGCCGAGAAGAGCAGGTCGCTGACCTGGTGTCTGAGGATCGGACCAACGAAGAGAGTCGCCGGGTTGCTCTTCATCAGCCCTGTAACTGTCAAAGCTCATCTGCGGCACATTTACGAAAAGCTCGGTGTACGGAAATCGCGTCGAGGCGAGTGACGCGACTTGCTAAGAGCGAGCGCCGGAGCCGCGATAGGCGAAATCTTAGACTCCTCGTCCCATGACGTTAGGGAGGCGCCGCCTCGATATTCCTCGGCCGCGCTTGCGAGGATCGCCTCAAACGCAGCGACAACTGCTGTGTCGAACTGTGACTCCACCGCTTGAGCCAGACGGAGACGCGCCACCTGACTCGGCATCGCGTCTCGATAGGGTCGGTGAGAGGTCATTGCGTTGTACGCATCCGCAACGGACACTATGCGAGGAAGGACAGGGATCTCAGATCCGCTGAGTTGATCCGGGTACCCGCATTCCCGTCTACTGCGCTCGTGGTGATGGCGTACGATTCAGGCGATCTCGGCATAGCCTTCGACGTTTGAAAGGATTCGCTCGCCGATTGTCGAGTGCTCCTCCATGAGACGCCGCTCTTCCAGCGTCAAGGGGCCGGGCTTTTCGGAGCAACCCGGCTGGCAGACCGATCTTTCCGATGTCGTGCACAAGACCGCAAGATGCACGAGGTCTTGCTCGCGTTTGCTCAACCCCATCCTCGCTGCGATATCGCGAGCATAGATCGCAACCGCGGCAAATGCCCCGCTGTGTAGCGGTCTCTGGCGTCAAGAGTTGCCACCAGTGCCGCGGCGAACGACAAGTTCGCGCGCTCGGAGACCGCGCTTTGTTTCACCGAGCGCTCGCGTGGCGTCACGCTGTTCTGATACAGCTGGAGTAGTCGCTGTAATGCGACCGCAGGAATGAAGAAGGTCGCAGCAACCCAGAAGGAGTAGCGAACGTACCCATAAGCCATGAGGGCTACTACTGGGGTGTACAGGGGGAGGGAGAGGGAGGAGGACTGGAAAACGAGCTCGACTAAGCCACCGCGCCCTCCCGGTCCGACGAACAGGAGGGTCGCGATCGTGAATAGCGTGTCAACTGCGAAGTTCACTAGCCCTGCAGCAAGCGTCGCTAACATCAGTCGGCCGAACGACCCCGTGCCGGGAGTGGCGACGGCGGCGACCGCGAGCCCTGTAGCGGCAACCAGTCAGTGCGGGCGAGGTGTGTAAACGGCCCAACGGAGGAAGGGCCGGCGCAGGTCAGAAAACTCGCACCGAGCGCCACCAAGAATGCGGCGTAAGGACCAAACGCGACTGCCGTGAAAACGAAGGGAGGAACGAGACCGACATCTCCACTTCGGTCGTGACGCGGATGGAGAAGACGCTCCGCCGATGCCACCGACTGCAATGAGTGCAGCGATTTGCCACCAAGGCGGAAGCGGAGAGTCCTTAACCGAGAAAACCACTGCTGCTGCCGCGGCCGCCAGCAGAAGTAGGGATAGCCAATGAGAACGCGGCGGTTTTCTCGCGAAACTTCACGAGAAACTCGCGAATCGACTTGAATGTCCCCCAAAAGGGGTATACGCTCTCAGGGCCGTTAGTCCCCTGAAGGAGTGCGTCAGTGGCGCGATTCCGTGTATCTGCCATTGGGCTTCTCGACTCTCTCGCCACCATGGCGCGGGTCGTCAGGAACAACAAGTCCTGGTAAAGCCCGCGTAGCTTCCGTTTTCCACATCTTGTTGACATCCCCCTCTTGAGGGATATCCACAAGGCCTGTGGAAGCGCCGCAGAATCCACGCCGCCCCGCCTAATCAGGGGTTCGCTTTACAACGCTCTTACGCAATCAGGCCGCGGCGAAAGCCGACGGCGACTGCGTGTGCCCGCGATCGTGCCTGGAGCTTTGCCAGCAGGTGACGAACGTGTGATTTCACTGTCTCCTCCGAGAGAAACAGCCTGTGGCCGATCTCTCTGTTGACGAGTCCGTCGGAGATGAGCTGAAGAACCTCGAGCTCGCGGGCGGTCGGCTCCTGTTCCAGCTCCTGGAGTGGGCCGGCGAACGGAATCACCTCTGCACCGTTGCTCCCGCGCTTCTGCGGCAACCGCCTCGAAGCGGCGCGAATGGTCGCGGTAGCGGTTCAGGATCTCGTTGCGCTCGGCAGCGTCCACGATTGGGCTATCGGCCGCATGACGAGCGCGCTTTAGCGGTTTGGAGTTAACCCGAAGGGGGTTGGCCGGCTTGTCCAACCGGAAGACGGCCCGAAAACCGCTAGACGGGCGGCGGCTCGAGCGCCGCTTCCTGCGGGCCGGGTTCGAACACCGGCCTGAGCTCGTGGCGCTGGATGTGGCCCGCCTTGATCTCCTCGGCCCAGTGGCAGGCGACTTCGTGGCCGGTCGCGAGCTGGCGGAGCGGCGGCACCTCGTCGCTTGCAGCGCGTCGGCTGCACGTACGGGCAGCGCGTGTGGAAGCGGCAGCCGGAGGGCGGATTCGCGGGGCTTGGCACGTCGCCGGCGAGCAGGATCGACTGCGCGCTGCTTCTCGACGGCCGGGTCCGGGATCGGCACCGCCGAGAGGAGCGAGATCGTGTACGGGTGAAGCGGGTTGTCGTAGAGCTCCTCCGCCGGCGAGACCTCCATGACCGAGCCGAGGTACATGACCACGATCCGGTCCGAGATGTGGCGGACGACGGCGAGGTCGTGCGCGATGAAGAGGTAGGTGAGCTCGAAGTCGCGCCTGGAGCTGTTCGAGCAGGTTGATCGATCTGCGCCTGGATCGAGACGTCGAGCGCCGAGACGGGCTCGTCGGCGACGATGAAGTCGGGGTTGACGGCGAGCGCGCGCGCGAGGCCGATCCGCTGGCGCTGGCCGCCGGAGAACTCGTGCGGGTACCGCGTCGCGGCGTCGGCGGGCAGGCCGACGGTCTGCAGGAGCTCGCGCACTCGACGAGGCCGCCTCCCTCCGGGTCCCGATTCCGTGCGTCGCGCAGCGGCTCGCCGATGATCCGGCCGACACGTGTGACGCGGATTGAGCGAGGCGAACGGATCCTGGAAGACCATCTGCATCCGCCGGCGCAGCGGCCGCAGCTCGCCCTCGCTGAGGTTCGTGATGTCGCGGCCGTCGAAGACGATGCGACCGGCCGTCGGCTTGTAAAGCCGCAGGATCGTCCGCCCGACCGTGGACTTGCCGCAACCGGACTCGCCGACGAGGCCGAGCGTCTCGCCGCGTCGGATACTCAGCGAGACGCCGTCGACCGCCTCGGACGTCGCCGACGTGGCGGTCGAGGACGAGGCCGCTCTTGATCGGGAAGTAGACTGCTTGAGGTCATCGAGCTCGACGAGCGGGCCGGCTCCGTTGGTGCGTGCCTGCGTCGCGCTCACGCGGTCGCGGCCGCCCGGTCCTGCCACTCTTCGCCGGGACCGGGTTGAAGCACGCGAGCTTGTGCCCGGGCTCGATCTCGACGAGCGGCGGCACCTCCTTGCGCGAGAGGTCGACCTCGTAGCGGCAGCGCGGCTGGAAGGGGCAGGCGCTCGGCGGCTGCAGCATGTCGCGTGGCGCGCCTTCGATCGGCTGCAGCTTGACGCGCCGGGTCGCGTCGAGCCGCGGGCACGCTCTGAAGCAGGCCGAGCGTGTACGGATGGCGCGGGCGTCTCGAAGAGCTGCTCGGCCGATGCCGGTCTCCATGAACATGCCGGCGTACATCACGTTGACGCGCTCGCACATGCCGGCGACGACGCCGAGGTCGTGCGTGATCAGGATCAGCGCGGTGTCCTCCTCGGCGACGAGCTCGCGCAGCAGCGTCGAGGATCTGCGCCTGGATCGTCACGTCGAGCGCGGTCGTCGGCTCGTCGGCGATCAGGAGCTTCGGCTTGCAGGCGAGCGCCATCGCGATCATCGCGCGCTGGCGCATGCCGCCCGAGAACTGGTGCGGGTAGTCCGTCAGACGCGCCTTCGGGCTCGGGATGCCGACGCGCTCGAGCAGCTCGCCGCGCGCGGCGCGGTCGGCCTCTCGCCTCATGCCGAAGTGCGTCTCGAGCGGCTCGCTGATCTGGCGCCCGATCGTCAGCACCGGGTTCAGGCTCGTCATCGGGTCCTGGAAGATCATCGCGATCTGCGCGCCCGCGGATCGCCGCGCAGCTCCGCGGTCGTTCAGCGTGAGCAGGTCGCGCCCGCTCGAAGCGGCGCCGTGCCGGTGCGTGACCCGGCCGGCGCGCGGCGAGGAGCCCGAGCAGCGCGAGCGCGGTGACGCTCTTGCCGCAGCCCGACTCGCCGACGATCCCGAGCGTCTCGCCGGGCGCGATGTCGAACGAGATCCCGTTGACGGCGTGGACGAGCCCGCGCTCGCGTCCAGAACTGGACGCGCAGGTCGTCGACCGACGAGGAGCGGCTCGCCGCGGCGCATGGCGCCCGGCCGGAGCTTCGGGTCGAGCGCCTCGCGCAGTCCGTCGCCGATCAGGTTGAAGCCGAGCACCGAGAGCACGATCGCGACGCCGGGAATGATCGCGAGCTACGGCGCCGTCTGCGAGATAGTCGTTCGCGTCGCGTGAGCATCGTCCCCCACTCCGGCGTCGCCGGGTCCTGCGGGCCGAGCCCGAGGAAGCCGAGGCCCGGCGACGTCGATGATCGCCGTCGCCATCGCCAGCGTCCCTGGACGATCACCGGCGAGATCGCGTTCGGGAGGATGTGCGAGGACGAGAATCGCGCGTCGGGGCACGCCGACCGAGCGCGCGGCGAGCGACGAAGTCGTTCTCACGTTGGGCGAGGATCGAGCCGCGCAGAAGCCGGGCGAAGATCGGGATGTTGCACGACCCCGACCGCGATCATGATCTGGTAGAGGCCGGGCCCGAGCATGCGCGACGATCCCGATCGCGAACAGGCAGTCCCGGGATCGCGAGCATGATGTCCATGCAGCGCATGATCACGCGAGTCGACGACTCCGCCGACGTAGCCGGCGATCGAGCCGAGGATCGAGCCCGATCGAGAGGCCGATCGTGACCGAGACGACGCCGATGAGCAGCGAGTAGCGCGCGCCGTAGAGCGATGCGCGAGAGCTCGTCGCGGCCGAGCTGGTCGACGCCGAGCCAGTGGTGCGCGCGACGGTCCCGGGCAGCAACCGCCGGCGATCAGAATCAGATTCTGATCGCTGCGGCCGTCCGGGCGCGAGCAGCGGGCGCGAAGATCGCCAGGCGATGACGAAGATCGAGACCACGAACGCGCCGACGATCGCGCCTGGGTTGCGATGCAGCCGGCGCCACGCGTCGGCGCCAGAGTCCGCCGCTCGCCCCTTCGAGCGCGAGCTCTTGGGCTTCGACTTCGGCGATGCTCACGAGTACCGGATCCGCGGGTTGATGAACGCGTACGAGAGGTCCACGACCAGGTTGACGAGACACGAAGCACGACCGCGAGGAAGAGGATCCCGCCCTGGAGCACCGGGTAGTCGCGGTTGAAGATCGCGTCGCGCAGCCAGAGCCCATCCCGGGAAGGCGAAGACGGTCTCGGTCAGCACGGCGCCGGAGAGCAGAAGCCCGGTCTGCAGACCGATGATCGTCGTCACCGGCAGCAGCGCGTTCCGCAGCACGTGGCGCCGGTCGACAGTCTGCGGCGCGCAGGCCCTTCGCGCGCGGCCGTGCGGACGTAGTCCTCGTTCTGGACGTCGAGAACCGAGGCGCGCGTGATCCGGGTGATGATCGCCGAGCGGGATCGAGCCGAGCGCGATCGCGGGCAGGATCAGATGCTTGATCACGTCCCAGAGCGTCGCCCAGTCGCGCGTGATGATCGCGTCGAGGATGTAGAAGTTCGTCGGGTGCTTCGCGTCGATCGTGATCGAGATCCGGCCTACGCTGGGTAACCAGCCGAGCCGGATCGCGAAGATGTACTTGAGGATGATCGCCAGGAAGAAGATCGGGATCGAGATCCCGATCAGCGAGACGACGAGGCTGGCGTGGTCGAAGGCGCTGCCGTACCGTTTCGCGGCGAAGAACCCGAGCGGCACTCCGAACGCTGACCGCGAAGATCATCGCCGCGACCGCAAGCTCGACCGTTGCCGGGAACCGCGCCTTGATCTCGTCGACCACCGTGCGGCGCGACGCGGACGCTGACGCCGAGGTCCCGGTCGCCGTCGTCTTCAGGTACGTGCCAGTACTGCACGTAGACCGGCTTGTCGAGCCCGTACCGGTGCCGGTACAGCCTGAACGAGCGCCGGCGTCGCCCGCTCACCGAGCAGCGACTCGGCCGGGCTGCCCGGCAGCGCGCTGATCCAGAAGAAGATCAGCAGCGAGACGCCGGAGCAGGATCGGGACGAGCAGCAGCAGCCGGCGGACGAGATACCGAAGCATCTGTAGACCGCCGACTGCGCCGCTCTTACCTACTTGTCCGCCGAAGTAGACCCCGGCGAATGGATCTGTTCCGACCGGGCTTGCCATGTATCCCTTGACCTTCTTCTGGAAGCCGAGAGCCGGCCTCGAATGGGCATAGGGAACGCCGGGCAGGAACTTCATGATCTTGATGTTCGCCTGCTGGTAGGGCGATTCGCTTGGCCAGGTTCGTCTCGGCAGCGGCCCTCGCGAGGATGTTGAAGATCCTCGGGTTGTGGAACCCGAACTGCGGGCTGAACGTCTTGGAAGAACGTGCCGACGAAGTTGTCCGGGTCACCGAAGTCACCGGTCCAACCGATCAGGTTCAGATCGCCGGCCGTCCCGTCGTTGACGTGCTTGACGTAGTCGGGACGCCACGGCGCGCTGTGCGCGGTGACGTGGAAGCCCGACTTCTCGAGGCTCGCCGAGAACAGCCTGGAAGTTCAAGGCCGGGCTCGGCATGTACGGCCGTGAGACGTTCGTCGGGTACCAGAAGTCGACGTTCACCGGCAAGCGTGCAGGCCGGCGCTTCTCAGCAGCGACTTCGCCTTGTCCGGGTTGTAGGGGTACTTCGGGACCTGTTCGTCCAGCCGAAGAGCTGCGGCGGCATGAACTCCTGCGCCACCTGCGCACGGCCCGCGTAGAACGACTTGACGACGCCTGCACGGTCGAGGCCGTAGGCGACGGCCTGACGCACGGCCAGCTCGTTGAACGGCGCGTGCGACGAGTTGATCGTCACGTACGCGACGTTGAACGGCCGGCCGGTTCGAGCAGCTTCAGGTTCGTTGTTCTTCTTGATCGTCGGGACGTCCGTGCGGCTGGACGAGGTCGGCGCCGTTGACCTCGCCGCTCTGCAGCGCCTGGAGCGCGAGCCGCGTTGTTCGAGATCGGCTGGATGATCACCGCGCGCGATCTTCGGCTTCTTGCCCCAGTAGGAGTTGTTCCTGACGAGCTCGACCTTCTGGCCGATCGATCCACGGCACTTGAACTTGAACGGCCCGGTCCCGGTCGGATGGCTGAACGCGTACGTGCCGGTCGGGTAGAAGGTGCCGTTCCGCAGCTCACCCTGTCCGCGCCGTACTTCTTCATCGCCGTCGGGCTCTGAATCGCGAACGACGAGATGACGAGCGCCGGCAGGAACGAAGCCCGACTTCGTCCGTCAGATGGAGGATCGCCGTGTACTTGCCCCTGGCCGTGCAGCTCTTGTAGAGGCTCGGCGACAGGTTGCCGCTGTCCTCGTTGTGATTGAAACCGCCGAAGACGGTCTGCCAGTAGTAGGTCGCCGACGGCGTCCTGGAACGGTCCTCGTGAAGTTGTACTGACGGTTGAAGTTCGCGCAGACCGCCGCCGCATTGAACGGCGTGCCGTCGTGGAACTTCACGCCCGTGCCGGAGGTTGAACGTCCAGTCCTTCCCGTTCTTCGAGGCTCCACTTCGTGGCCAGTCCCGGCCGGAACGAGCGTCGTGCCCGGCTTCAGCGACGACCAAGCTCTCGAAGATCTGCTCGGTGGCACGGAAGGACTCGCCGTCGGACACGAGCGCCGGGATCCAGGTACGTCGGATCCGACGCGCCCGCCGATCACAAACGTCGGCCCTGCTTTCGACGCGCCTCCTGCTGGCGCCCACCGCGACAAGCGCGGCGACCGCGACAGGACAAGGCTAGTACCTGCAGCTAACAGTGCGCATAAAGAAGCTCCTTCCTAGCGGATCACGGAGTATGGGACAGCGCGGCACGGCGCGCAACGCGCATCGCACCGCGCTCGAGGTCGACTAGCTCCTCCTCAAGTGTTTGGACGCCGAGCGCGAGCGGATGGTTAACGATTTACTAGGCGTGCGCGACCCGGCCGCGTCGACGTTCTCGATCGCGTCGGGGGCGACGCCACCGGCGCGGCCCCCCGAGCGCAGTTCAACGTCTAGTGGTCTACGCGGCGCGGTCTGGAGATCGCGCAGCGCGGCGAGAGCCGGGCGAGAGCCTGGCCCTCGAGCTGCCGGACACGCTCGCGGGTCAGGTCGAGCTCGTGCCCGATCGCCTCGAGCGTCCACGGCTCGCCCTCGAAGCCGAAGCGCAGCTCGAGGATGCGCCGCTCGCGCTCGGGCAGGGCGTCGAGCGCGCTGCGGACGCCCTGGCGGCGCAGCGACTCCTCGGCCTCGTCGAACGGGTCGGCGGCCTCGCGGTCGGCGAACAGGTCGCCGAGCTCGCCCTCGTCGTCCGCGCCGACCGTCTGGTTCAGCGAGACCGACGCCTGCGCGGCGCCGAGCGCCTCGTCGACGTGCTGGATCGGCAGGCCGGTCGCCTCGGCGAGCTCCTCCTTCGTCGCCTCGCGGCCGAGCTCGACCTCGAGCCGGCGCGCCGCGCGCGACAGCTTCTGCTGGCGCTCGACGACGTGCACCGGCACGCGGATCGTGCGCGCGTGGTTCGCCACGGCGCGCTGCACCGACTGGCGGATCCACCAGGTCGCGTAGGTCGAGAACTTGTAGCCGCGGCGCCAGTCGAACTTCTCGACCGCGCGGTTCAGGCCGAGCGTGCCCTCCTGGATCAGGTCGAGGAACGGGACGCCGAGGCCGCGGTAGCCCTTGGCGATCGAGACGACGAGGCGCAGGTTCGACTCGATCATGCGCCGCTTGGCGGTCAGGTCGCCGCGCTCGATCGCCTTCGCGAGCGTGACCTCCTCGGCGGCGGTCAGCAGCTTGTGGCGGCCGACGTCGGCGAGGAAGAGCTGGAGGCTGTCGGCGGAGCCGACGAGCACGTGCGGGCTCCGGCTCGGCGGCTTCTCCTCCTTCTCGGCCTTGCCTCAGCCTCCGGGCTGGCTGGCGCACCTCGAGCCCGATCGCGCTCGAGCTCGCGGGTCAGCTCCTCGACCTCGTCCTCGTCGAGGTCGTGCTCGAGCGCGAACGCCTCGAGCTCGGCACGGCTCGAGGTAACCGCGCTCCTCGGCGCCCTCCACGAGGGCGCCTGGCCTGGTCGGACTCGAGCAGTTCGTGCAGCTGGTTCTGTGTCAAGTGTCCCTTTCGAGTCCTACTTTGTGCAGTCTGCGGCCATCGACCTTCGCACTGTAGGCGCGAATCTCCTCGGTTTACCAGGGTCTAACCGTCCCTTGAATGGGCTCCGAAACCTGCAACGCGGTCGCGGCTCTCTCGTTATTCCGTCGCCGCGGGCTCTTTGGATTGCGCACGCGCGGGAAAGTCGAACTCGACCTTGTCCTCGTCGTTCAAGACGAGCCGCGCACGGAAAGGTTTGCCGTTCCGTGACCGGAAACCTGAGAGTACTTCGCGCGTCCGACCGTTCCTCGATCAGCTGGCGCGCGATCTCCGGGCGTGAGCGTCCGGCCGGCGACCCGCTTCCAGATCACGAAACCGCAGCCCGGCCTCCTCGCGGCTCTTCCAGCTCGTGCAGCCGTAGGCGCGTGAGTTCTCCCTGATGATCTCGCCCGTCTCGGCGCCGCAGCGCGGGCACGGGCCGAGCTCGACCCGCTCCGGGCGGAGCTTCTCCTTGTCGAGCGCGGCGATCTGCTCGACGGTCTCGCTTGGTGAAATCGGCGATGCTCCTTCATGAACGCCTTGCGGTCGCCGCTGCCGTGCTCGATGTCCGACGAGCTTGTGCTCCCAGTCGCCGGTCAGCTCGGGCGAGGTGAGCTTGTGCTCCTCGAGCATCGTGATCACCTGCATGCCCTTCGGCGTCGCCTGGAGCTCCTTGCCGACGCGCTCGATGTACTCGCGGCGGATCAGCGTCTCGATCGTCTCCGCGCGCGTCGCCGGGAGTGCCGAGCCCGCGACTCCTTCATCGCCTCGCGCAGCTCCTCGTCGTCGATCAGCTTGCCGGCGGTCTCCATCGCGGAGAGCAGCGTCGCCTCGGTGTAGCGCGGCGGCGGCTTCGTCATCCTTGTCCTCGATCTCGGCCGCGACGCAGCGCGACCGCTCTGGCCTTCCTCGCAGCGGCGGGATCTCGGCGCTCTCGTCTCGGCTCCTCGTCCTCCGATCTGCCGCTCCTGCGTCGGGCTCGAGGCCGTAGACGCGCGCGCCAGCCCGGCCTCGAGCGTGATCTTGCCGCGCGTGCGGAAGCGCTCCTCCTCGACGAGCGGTGATCGACCGTCGTGCGCGCGTAGCGCGCCGGCGGGTGGAAGACGGCGAGGAAGCGTCGCGCGACGAGGTCGAAGATCCGCCGCTCGTCGGGCGAGAACGGCCTCGACGTCGTGCTCGACGTCGGTCGGGATGATCGCGTGGTGGTCGTCGACCTTCGCGTCGTTGACGACGCGCTGCAGCGGCAGCTGGTCGAGGCGCGAGCACGTACTCGCGCGCGCCTTGCGCGTAGTCGCTCGATCGGCTGCAGCGTCGCGGCGGTCGGCTTCAGCTGCGGGACCAGGTCGCCGGAGAGGTAGCGCGAGGACGTGCGCGGATACGTGATCGCCTTCTTGCTCCTCGTAGAGCGACTGCGCGGCCTGCAGCGTGCGGCGCGCGGAGAAGCCGAAGCGGCGGTTCGCGTCGCGCTGCAGCGAGGTCAGGTCGTAGAGCAGCGGCGCGCGCTCGGACTGCTCCTTCCGCTCGACCTTCTCGACGGTGCCGTCCTGTGCCGGAGACCTTGCGCGACGATCGCGCGTCGGCGCGCTCGAGGTCGCCGAAGATGCCGCGTCTCGTCGCCCTCGAACCAGAGGCCCTCGTAGCGGGGCTCGAACGTCGCGTGGACGAGGCGGTACGGCTCAGGCACGAACGCCTGGATCTCGCGCTCGCGCTTGACGATCATCGCCGAGCGTCGGCGTCTGCACGCGGCCGAGCGAGACGACGCCGCCGACCCACGCGCGGCCGCGGATCGTCGCGGCGCGCGTCGCGTTCATGCCGACGAGCCAGTCGGCCTCGGAGCGGGAGCGCGCGGCCGCCTCGAGCGGCTGCATCTGCGTCGCCGGGGCGCAGCCTCTCGAAGCCTTCGCGGATCGCCTGCTTCGTCATCGAGCGAGATCCAGAGCCGCTCGACGGGCTGGCGCTCGCTCGTTGCCGACGCCCGAAGACCGCTCGTAGACGTACGCGAAGATCAGCTCGCCCTCGCGGCCCGGCGTCGCACGCGTTGATGATCCGGTCGACGTCGTCGCGCTTCAGCAGCTTGTCGATCAGCTTCAGCTGCTTCTTCGCCTTCGCGTCGCGCGGGCACGAGCTTGAAGCTCGTCGGGCACGATCGGCAGGTCGGCCATGCGCCACTTCTTCAACTTCTCGTCGTACGCCTCCGGGTCGGCGAGCTGCACGAGGTGGCCGACGGCAAAGGTGACGACGTGCTCGTCTCCCTCGTAATGGGTCTATCCTCGTTCGTGAAGGAACCAGGCAGCGCGTCCGCGAGATCGCGGGCGACGGATGGCTTTTCCTGGCGAGCGACTAAAGTCTTCACGCGAGACACAGTGGCGAAGGGCTCGCACGACGCAAGGATCACGCAAACGAGGCCGAAAATGGAACGATCCTTTCGCGCCGTGCACCCAGCCCCGGTTACTGCTTTGCCGCCACGATCAGCTGGCCCGTCGTCAAGGTCGGCTTCCGCGCTCCGCGCACGCGGGGCCGAGGCACCTGCCGGAGGGCGGCTTTGCGTGCTCGCCGCCAACCACACGTCGAACTTTGACCCCTGGCCGCTTGGACTCCCGCTCTTCCCTCGGCGGCAGCTGCGCTGCATGGCCAGAGGCGAGGCTGTTCTGCGCGATTCTGAAGCCGATCCTGGTCGGGGGCGGCGCTTTCCCCGTTCGCCGCGGTCAGGCCGACCTGGAGGCCGTCAGTATCCGGGCGGTCGAGCTCGTCAGGGACGGTGAGATCGTGGTCATGTTCCCGGAAGGGACGCGGCGCCGAAAGGGGCTGCGCAAGAAGCACGAGGCCCGCGCGACACCGGCGCGGCGCGGATCGCGCGGGCGCCGATGCCCCGCTCGTGCCGGCTGCGATCAAGGGGGACCGACCGCCTCAGCCGGCTCGGCCCGCTGCGGGTCGCCTACGGCCCGCCGATCTTGCGCCTGGACGATCTTCGCGGGCAGGAGATCAGCCGCGCACGCGCGCGAGGCGACCGAACGGCTGATGGCTAAAATCCACGAGCTCGAGGCGTCAGCTGTGAAGCGTCCGCTGCTCGTCGATCGACGGCGACATCGCTCGCGCACCGCGCCTACCACGCGCTCCCGAAGTCGATCCGCGCGAGCGGAAGGCCAGCCGTCGAGGCGCGATCGTCGGCTTCGCGAACTTCCTGCTGCGGCTGTGGGAGGTCGGAGCGATGCCGCGGCCGTGGTCGTCGGCTGGGACACGCTCGAAGTCCCGACCTACCGGCACGAGGCGCTCGCGGCGTATCAGATCGGGCGGAGTCTTCGACGAGCTCGCTCGAGCAGCTCGCGCCTTGCTCCCGCAGCTCGTCGATGCATTCGGGCTTCGCGTCCGCGAAGGCCCGGGCTACGAGGCGGACGACTTCCTCGCCGCGGCCGTCGCGCGGCCGAGAAGACGGGGCGGGACGGCGGTCGTGCCGCCACCTCGGACCGGGACAGCGTTCCAGCTCGCGAGCGACCGGACGACGATCCTCCAGCCGGTCCGCGGGGTGCAGCGAGCTCGCCGCGGATCAGGCCCCGCCGGAGGTGCGGGAGCGCTACGGCGTCGAGCCGCGCGCAGGTGCCGGACTTCATCGCCCTGCGCGGCGATCCCTCCGACCGCATTCCGGGCGCGCCTGGCGTCGGGCCGAAGACGGCGGCCGACCTGCCTCGCGCCAGTACGGACTCGCTCGAGGAGGCGCTCGCGGCCGGGCGGTTCTCGGCGATCGCAGAGGACCTGCGGCTCTACCGTCGAATCAGCGTCGCTGAGACGCCTCCGCCCCACTCCACTCCCCTCGAAGGCCAGACACCTACTTGGGCGGAGGCGTCCTCCCTCCTCCAGCCAGCTGGGGGCATGAACGCGGTCGCGGAGCGCGTTGCTGCGCGCGCCAGTGATGTAGATGTACACCTGCGGC